>RCNG010002028.1_pt1 | contig 10088 bp, 15 predicted proteins | sample 2041371 | NCBI WGS metagenome assembly RCNG01 (sample SAMN09708227, study PRJNA481090) | Marine sediment metagenome, whole genome shotgun sequencing project. | biome: marine sediment; feature: ocean; material: sediment; isolation source: Sewage treatment plant 1 marine sediment (STP1) ... | reverse complement strand
CATCGGCAGGTAAATCAGACCTGACACCTGGGTGTACCTCTCTGCCCTGCGGAGCCTCTTTCCTCGGGGCGTTGGCTGCTTTCGCAGAACAGGATCTTGAACAAAAAAGAGGACGACTCCGCTTCCGAGACCTTTTCACTTCTCCCGCAGGTTTATCCACCTTTTCCCTGCAGAATGCACAAGAAATCTCCACTAAAACCATCTCAGCCCCAGATGTCTGCGTGTTCTACCATGTCTGCGAAAGTCGAGTTGGACAAAGCATTCGGGTCGCGCTTCTCCCGGACGTACGCGACCACCTTGTCGGCTGGCATGCCCAGGAGCCGGAGGGCGAGGCCGACGACGAGGCCGGAGCGGTTCAGCCCCATGTTGCAGACCACCAGGACCTTGCCCCCGGCCTCGACCTCCCTGGCTACCTCGTCGGCGACATCGAGAGCTGCCTCCTGAAACTCGGGCCAGTTCTTCCAGTCCGTCCTCGCGTCGTCGAGCTTGAGGTGGATGCCCCCGGGAGGCGCCGGTATCTCCTGCGCCGCTGAGACCACGAGGTCATAGGACTCGGCCCACTCGAGGCAGTACCTGGGGCCCTGGTAGAGATGCTTCGGGAGGATCGTCAGTGCGTAGGGGCTGAGGGGTCCTGTTGCCGGCATGCGCGCATGGTATCATCCGCACCCATGCTTGATCACAGAAAAGCCGTGGGTGGGTTCTGGGACGAAGTAGGCCAAGGGCACATCCAGACCCTGAAGCAGCAAGGGCTCAAACCCCACCATCTCCTGCTCGAGTTTGGATGCGGCTCTCTCCGAGGGGCCTGCCGCACGATCCCCTATCTCGAGCCCGGTCACTACTTCGGTATTGAGCCCGCCCACCTGCTCGTCGAAGCGGGCATCAAGAACGAGCTCTCCGACGACTTGCTGGAAGAGAAGCAGCCAACCTTCTCCTTCAGCAACCAAATGCGCCTCCCCCCGGATGATGAAGACCGGCGCTTCGACTTCATCATCTCCCAGGCCGTCTTCACTCACTTCGGGCCCGAGTCCCTCGAGCGGTTTCTCTTCTTCGCGAAGAGCAAGCTCGCGCCAGAGGGGAAGGTTCTTGTCTCACTTCACTTCAGCAAGGATGGAGTACTCGATTTGGGCAAGCCCATCTTGCGTCGGTCCATCTACGAAGAGGACCTCCCCGATGCGCGAGACCTGCCGGCCCTCGTCTTCCGCACCAAGGTCTTCTACCCCCGCTACCTCGTGAAGCAGATCGTGGACATCACCGGATTCGGACTCTCCATCCTGCCCTGGCGTCACCCCGGGAAGTTCCAGAGAGTCAGCCAGCGGATGCTCCTTCTCTCACCTCGCGATTAGATTTCAGGCTCTGGGCACGCCCGGCACTTGATCGGCTTTTTGTTGCTCCACACACGCTTGCGGAAAGCACTCAAGGCCTTGTTCTTCCAGACGGCCCTGCCTTCGTCCAAGACGTTGCCGAGCTCTGAGCGGGGTCCTGCGCCCCTGCAGCAGACAGCCACCTCGCCCTTGCCGTTGACGACGAGAACGTCCCTCGACATGCCGCAGCCACCCTTCCGCTTGGGAATGGCTCTGAACCTCGGCCAGGCCACCGACTGACTCTCCGGCGTCTTCGCTTTCACGGCCGCAAAAGCCTCTTGCAGCTCCTCGCTTTCGAGGAGGCTGCTCTTGTCGGCCTCGGACTGGGGAGTCAACGCGAGGATGGGGACTGCCGTCGTCCTCGGCCACTGTCCTGCATAGCGAAGGTAGTCCTCGAGGCGTTCGACGTTACCGAGCCCGACGACGAAGGTCATGAGCAGCCGCGCATCCTTTTTGACGACACTCTTGATGCCCTCCTCGAGCTGCGAAAAACTGTCCTTGCCTGTGATCTCTCGATGCTCCTCGGCCTCTACTTCGTTGACTGAGATGTTCAGATTCATGAACTTGTCCCAGGGCAAATCCAGCTTGGACAACCTCGTCCCGTTGGTCACCGTGTTGATCCGGCAGTCAGCCTCGAGCAGGCTCCTGACAATGGCCCCGTAGTCCTTGTTGAGTGTCGGCTCGCCAGGGCCCGCGAGGCACCACTGCTTGAGCTTCGGGAAGCTCACGCGGATCTTGTCGACGAGCTCGATCCCGATGTCCCCGCCCCCCGCCATCCTGCTGCCCTCCCGGGTGTAGCAGAAGGCGCAGTCAAGGTTGCACCTGGGGGTCAAGTGGAGAATGCACCGCTTCGGTTGCGGAGGTACCTTCATAGCTGCAACCTCTTCGACTCGAACAGGACAGTCAAGCCTCTTCGGTCGCCTATGTCCTCTCCCTCTACTCCTGCGTGTACGGCCACCGACTGCGTAGCACGCCTTCGAGCTCAGGAAAGATGGACCGCGCCCGGGTGAGGTCGGTGCCGTGGTACTCGAAGTCCACGCCCCTCGTGTGCTGCCCGAAGACCTTCTCCATGTCGGGCTTCGCGATTTCCCCGGCCGCGAAGTCCTCGGGCCACGCGAAGACCTGGGGCCCCTCGAGGTCCTCCGGGGGGTAGTCGGGGGAGTCGTTGAAGCCCAGCTCTTCGTCGTCCTCGCTCTGCCCCCAGAGCTTCCACCGGACAGGGCGCACGAGCTGCACGCTGCGTAGCCGGCCGATGCCGATGCGCGACATGTAGCGGTGCTGCTCGACGACCTCCATCCAGAGCTCGAGGGGGACGTTGCCCTCCTCCCGCGCGATCTCGAGGTTTCGAAGAAGGTCCTCGGGAGAGAGCTCGCTGAGGAGCCGGATGATCCCGAAGGAGTGCTGCTGCGTGATCTCCCTCCAGGCCGCTTCGATGTACGTGTCCGGGGGCCAGCCGTACCCGTCGGCGAACTCGAAGTTCTCGGCCTCCTCTGCCACGGCATCCAGGAGGGCCTCCCCGTCACCAGCCCAAAGCGCCTGTCCTACCACCGGGTGATCGAGCAGCCCCGTCAAGGCGTCCACGTTCTGCCCGGCCGTGATGGCAGCGTCCACGTCGGGCAGCGGCTCGAGTCCCGTCACGTTGAGCTCGAACACCACGCCGCAGTTGGGAGGGTCGCCCTCGTCGAGGATCGTGACCTCGCCCGAGGCCCTCTGGATGGCGTAGCAGACCGCCACCTCTTCCAAGGGGGTAGCGTGAACGCCGAGCTGCTGCTCCCGGGAGACGGGGCTGTTCTTCGGCGAGAAGGGGTGGCCCTCCTCGTCGTAGGCGAGGGGGTCGAGGGGGTTGTGCCTGACCGGCTCTCGGGTGGCCCCACACCAACTACATCTCAGTTGCCTGCCCTCGGGCTCCCAGCGGTGCTTGCACGTCTTCGGCTTCTTGTGCTCTCGATGGATGCGCCGGCACCTGGGGCAGTAGGGCTCGCCGTCCACGAGCTGCTTCGAGCTGTAGACGGCCACGCTCTCACCGCAGCCGATGCACTGCTCGATATCTCTGGGCTCACGAGAAGCCATTACTCCTCCTCAGTCTCAACCATGGCCCGCTCCGGCCACGGCATCGAGACGATCTTTCGTTCCTCCCGGTCGGTGTAGAAGACCGGGTCCTGGCAGACGAAGACGGACTCTTTCGAGCCTGGAACGTCGTGCCTCTCGACAACCTCGAAGTGATAGACGAGCAGGCTCTCGAGCTCGTCGTAGCCCTCAGCCTTCGCCTTGCTCCAGATCACCCGGGGCTCGCTCGCGAGGTTGGTGATGAACTCCGCACCGGGCCGACCGTCGAGGAGCAGCTTGAGGTCTTCCATGGTGACGTGAAAGCAGCCCTGGGTGCGCTGCACGTTCATGACATTGGAGGCCAGGATCATGTCCCAGCCCTGGTTGAGCGCGTCGGGGTTCAGCAAGCCGGCCTCGACCGAGGCCCAGTACTGCTTGCTCCTCTTCGAGGTGTCGCCGTCCTCGGGGGCCCACTCGTATCCGTCAACCTTGTAGCCGAGCTCCCGCAGCGCGGCCACCTGGACCGCGCCGGCACCAGCACCGAAGTCGAGGATGTGCATGCCCTCCTTCTGCTGGACGTAGTTGTAGACCCACCGGGCGATCAGAGGGCCCTTCCCCTCCTTGATCTTCCGGGCTGCGTCTCGAGGGTCACCGATGGACGGGCGCCAGGTCGCGCCCATGACGGTGAAGTCCTCGATGCCGCAGTGCCAGCAGAAAGTCATTCGTCGGACCTCGCGAGCGTCCACCCCGCACTCGCAGCTAGCGTGTCCCCCACCCGATCAGACAGGGGCTCGTGATAGAAAACTCCGGGCAGTATCGCTCGGAAATGCGGCTCACAGACGTAGCACTCGAAGAACTCCCAGGCCGTGTGTGCGACGAGGAGCTTGCCTACGGACCATTTGCGGTCGCCGGCCCACACACCGAAGACGAAGTGCGCCAGCGTGTAGATGTCCCCCTTCACCAGCGGCTCGCTCATGCCACCACCTGGAGCTGCGACAGCGGCACCCCGGAGACCCAGAGCTCCGAGAGCTTCCCCCTAAACTGATCGGTCCACGTCCTGCGGAGACCGGCGTCCTGCCAGGAGCCGGAGCCCCAGACGAGATCGATCACCGAGGCTCCAGGCTGCCCCACCTGTGAGCGCGTCGCGACGAAGGCCCTCGCAGCCGGGTTCGCCGTCGTGTGCCCCGTCGTCGAGTGCGCCCTCACCGTCACGCGGGGAGAGCCCTTCGCCACCAGAGCATCCCTCAGCAGGCCGGCGAAGCCTCGAGCTCCACCGGGACCGAAGGAGGTGCTGCCCCAGTCCTGCTCCCCAGGATCGGCGCCGGCACGGCAGCCGGCGAGCCCGACGTAGGTGCCGTAGGCCAGCTTCGGTGCCAGTGCTTGCGCGAGCCCCGTGGGTGTCACGTCGTAGCCCGGGAAGAAGGTCCGGGGTGTGCCGTGGCCCACCAGGACCACGGGGCCGATGCGGTTCTGGGAGGCGATGGCGCTGTAGAGCTGCTGGGCCGACGCGACGCCCCGGAGGACCGACCCCTGGATCGCGCCGTTCAGCCGCACGGCCGTGTCCCGGATGTCGCCGAGGTTGTTGCCTGCGGTCTGGTAGATGATGAGGGGGGTGCCGCCTCCTCGTGAGATCAGGTAGCCCACGCCTGCAGCTCCAGCACCCACGCCCAACGCGATCAGGAGTCGCCTGTCCATATACAGTCCTCAAGCCAGGCGCGGCTCGATAATAGCACCGAGCCTCGGCTCAGCATAGGCATGGGACTTCGAGCTCACGTCTGTCCCCGCGAAGCGCCGCCCCAGGCCGAGGGCGGCCACGCCCGTCGAGCCGGAGCCTGCGAAGGGGTCGATCACCATCTCGCCGGGGTCCGAGGACTGGAGGACGAAGAGCTCGAGGAGCTCGACCGGCTTCTCCGTCGGGTAGAACCTCTTGCCCTTGAGGCTCGGACAGCAGAGCACGTCGGGCACGCCCCGGTGGTGGAGCTGCCGCTTGCTCTTCCCCTTCTCGAGGAGCAGGACCATTTCGTACTTGGCCCTGTAGTGGTAGCCCATCCCGATCTTGTCCTTGTCCCAGACGAGTGCCTTCCAGAAGTGCCAGGGGGCGAGGTCCTGGGGCTGGAGCCGGAAGGCCGAGATGTAGTCGGCGATCACGTACATGTGCGTGCCCTTGGCCGCGACCCGGTAGGCCTCGAGGAGGACCTCGCGGATGTAGGTTATGGTCTGGGTCTCGAACCACTCGTTGGTGAGGCGCGTCGTCGTGCCTCGAGCCCGGTGCTCCTCGAGGGAGTCCCAGGGTGGGTCGGTGACGAGCAGGTTTGCGTAGCCGTCGGGCAGTGAACGCAGCCACAACAGCGCGTCGGCGCTAGCTAACTCCATGTGGTGTCCATCCCTCCTGTTGAGCGTCGTCTACTTTGCCAACCACCCGAAGGCAAGCACGCCGAGGAACGCGACGCCGATGACTGCCATGGGGCTCCAGGGTGGGAGCGTTCCGAGACCCGGCTGTTGCCGGCAAGCGCACTGTCGGTACCGCATGTCGTCCTCCAGAGATTGCTACCAGCGGGGGAGCTGCTCGTTACCCTTGTTAGGGTGCTCCCCCGCTGGGTACTGAATCCTTGATGAGCCTACCACAAATCTTGCAGAGTGGGCACGCGCAGAGGTAGTCTACGTGCATGGCGATCACTGAGAAGCGGGTGGCGGCGATTGCCCGCCGCGAGGCGAAGGAAGTCATGGCGAAGCTCAACCCCAAGGCCAAGAAGAAGAAGAGAGCCGCGACGAAGGTCAAGAAGGGCTGGAAACCCAGCAGAGCGGCGAAGACCAGAATGGCGAGTGCCGTGAAGGCTCGGAAGAAAGCTGCGGCGAAGCCCAAGGCGAACCCTGGAAACATCGCTCTCCCGACGAAGATAGGCCAGACGAAGTCCTTCACGGCGCACGGTGAAACGCTCATCGTGAAAAAGAGGGGAGTGGCCCATTACTACTTGCGCCTCAAAAGCAGCAAGAGGGGTATGACCCTCGGTGGTAGCCAGGCCGTGAAAGAGGCCGTCGAGGACTTCCTAGCCCATGGTGGGGCGGGACTCAAGTCTAACCCCCAGCCGAAGGCCGCCCCGAAGAAGGGCTCCGTCCGGATCACCAAGCTCAAGGCCGGAGGCTACTCCATCTCGGGCAAGGACAAGGCCGGCAAGGCCATCAAGATGCGCTCCGAGAAGAAGTCCACGGCCAACGCGGTCAAGCGCCTGGTCGTCGACAAGGGCTACACCGTCACGCAGCTCCGGAAGCTCGAGAAGAGCGCCAAGGCCCTCCGGCCCTTCGTCAAGAACCCAGGCAAGGTCTGGTTCCCGAAGGCTCCCAAGAAGGCGACGAAGGTCCGGAAGAAGACCAAGGTGCAGCTCAAGAAAAAGCCGGTGAAGGCGAAGAAGAATCCGGCGAAGAAAAAGAAGAGCTACGCCAAGGTGACGAAGATCTTCAAGGCCCTCGTCGCCCACATCAGCAAGCGCACGCCGAAGACGAAGGACGCACTCAGCAGGGTCGGCCTCGCCGTCAAGAAGGACATCCACGACACCCCCAGGCACTACGGCATCTACGTCCCGTCGCAGAAGCTCGTCGGCGTCGCCCCGGAGATCACCGACCTCCCCCTCGGCGCCATTCGCGGCGTGCTCCTCCATGAGCTCGGCCACGCCCTGATCGACATGGGCGTCTACGCCAAGCCGAAGGCGCGGGGCTACTACGCCACCGAGCGCAGGGCCGATGTCGTGGCGAAAGCTGCCTCGGGCCTGACCATCTACTACGACAAGAACCACATCCAGCGAGCTGGCGCGGGCTCGAAGGGCCTCAAGGTCCGGCCGAAGAGTCTCCGGTAGCAAACCATGTGCGAGCTCTGCCATGCCGCAAGGGACGAGGACTTCATCCACTACGGCCCCTTCTTCCTGATCGAGGAGTGCGACACCTGCGGCATTCCGATCCTCGTCCTAAAGAAGCACCGAGCGCACCTGACCCTCGCCGAAGAGATGTACTTCTTCGACATCCTCGAGGAGCACTTTCCGGAGTACGGGCCTCGAGGCATCGGCATGCGCTCGATCCCCGACCACTGGCATGAGCACCTCGTAGAGGTGTGATAGACTGCGGCTACGCCCGGCTGGGAGGTCTCAGTCATGCCCGGAGGAATACTCCTCGCCGCAGCCGGAGCTGGTCTAGGCGTCGCGGCCATCCTCGCAATGAAGCGTCAGCGGGACGCAGAGTTCTTCGCTGGAGGAGGAACGCTCCCTTCCCCCGCAACGCCAGCAGAGAAAGCAGCAGCTTCCGGCGGTTCGATGCCCAGGACCAACACCCAGGGCTACGCCGAGTACCTCATGGCCCGGGGCAACTTCACTCGCGGCCTCGACATGAACCGGAGGACCCAGGCCGGCGTCGTCACCCCACACTGGGGCATCGACATGGGAGCTCCGATAGGGACACCCGTCTACGCCGTCAAGGGGGGCCGCGTCGTCCATGCCGGCGTCACCGGGGGCTACGGCAACAACGTGCAGATAGCCCATGACGACGGCCGCGAGAGCACCCTCTACGCACACCTGAGTCGCATCCTGGTCCGCGAGGGGCAGAATGTGCTGCCGGGCTACCACATCGGCAACGTCGGCCGGTCCTGCCAGAACACCGACGGGAGCTCGCCGGCCTGGTGCGCCTCGATGAGCTCCCACCTCCACATGGAGGTCCACCCCTATCCAACTCCGAGGCTTGGGAGAACACCCCGACGCCTCAACCCCGTCAACTGGCTCGCCCAAAAGGGCATCCAGCAAGCCCAGAGGAGGGTCTGACATGCGCCGAGGAAGTATTGCGTCCCGCTACCAGAAGAGCCGATCCAGGCCCTATCGCCGACCGAGAGTCTATCGCCGGCCCCTGAGTGACGACCCCGGTGGTGGTGGCGTCACCATCCCCGTCACGTTCCCCATGGTGGTCACGGGCGCCGTCGTCGTCGGTGTCGGCATGACGTTCTGGCACCTCATGACGGAGGCCTCCAAGGTCTACCGGAAGCCGAGGCTCCTGTAATGACCGAGACTCAAATCCAGTGGATGATCGCGCTCGGCATCCTGTCAGGCGCCGGGTACCTCGTCGGCCGGCAGGCTCTCGACGAGGACCAGAAGGCCCTCGCCTCGCAGCTCCTGGTGATCGGCGCCGTCGGCACGGTCGTCGGCATCCCCGTCGGCATCTGGGCCGTCCCCAAGTTTGCTCAGCAGCCCTGGGTGGCAGCGGCCATCCTGACGGCCGCGAGCTACGCCGTGAAGGCTGCCATGCTCCCGCACGACGATGGGCTGCCAGAGCCCGTCGCTGAGCACCGCGCCTCGGCCAAGCTCGGCCGGGTCTACATCTAAGTCGAGTCTTCCAGGTCGGAGTAGTCCGCGTAGTCCTCGGTGGGAGGGGTGTCCCCCTCCTTCTCCTCGATGTGTTCGCAGTCCAGGCAGGCGCGGATGGGTCCAAACTCCTCGAGCGGTTTGCCACACTCGGGGCAGACTCTCAGCTTACCTTGCTCTTGAGCCATTGCTTCTGCTGACCTATTCCCATGCCCTCGAGGGGGGCGTAGAAGGACATGCCCTCGTTGTGGAGCCCTCGCATCAAGAACTCTCGGTAGTGTTTGCCCGCGAAGAACCACACATCGTCCCCAGGAGCCAGATACATGAAGAGCTGCTCGAGCACCTCCTCGGACCACTCTTTGCGCTCTGCCTTGGACATGCTCTTGAGGGTGCGGTCGTAGGGCTCGACAACCTCGTCGGGCTCCAGCAGTCCGTACTCCGCTGAGAGGATGAACCACTGGTCCTCGTGCTTCGGCTGCATGTCCCTGAAGAGGAGGTAGTTTTTCCTACCAGGCCCGGCGAGCTCCGGTTGTCCGCTCCAGTCCACGTAGGTGAACTCCACCAAATACTCACTGACGAGCTCGAGGAGCGCGTGACCAAAGGGCGTGTTGTAGGTACCGTTGCCGCTCTTGTCTATGAGCTCCACCCCAATGCGATTGAGCGTCCGGGGCTCCCCGTCCCGCAGGTGCTCATAGATTGCCTTGCGGAACACCGAGGAAGGTGTCTTCAGAAGGTCTCGACGCCACTTGGCCGTGAAGTCCCTGTCCACCCGCAGATGCCTGGGCGTTCTCTTAGGGTCTCCTGGAGCTCGCGCGGCGAACAGATAGCTGAGGTCGTCCGGCTCCGTTGGTCCTGACACCCAGGTCACATCTGCTGCATCCGTATCGTAGGCAATCTCCCCCAAAGACATCTGGCCGGCGTAGTAGTTGATCGCCCACTCGACGTAGGCTCGTGCCTTCTTGAACCAGTCCGAGACGTAGAGGTCCTCAGCGGGAGCGGGGTGGTCGAGCTTCTGTCCGACGCAGGAGACGAGGTAAATTCTGCTCATGGATTCCTCACCGTCTGCACGTCGCCCGCGTAAATCTCCCCGCTGAAGCCCCAGCCCGGGTCGAAGAGCACGAGGTAGTCCCCGGGGGTGCTGGCCTGAGGGTTCACGTCCCGGAGGTCGTGGCGCCGCAGGCCGACGTTGTAGGGCCTCGCGTCGCCGATCATGGCCCCCGTCTCTTCCTGCAGCTCGAGCATGTAGTTCGTCAGCTCTCTCACTGACTCCGTCGAATCCATGAGGTCTACTACGGAGTCCACCCACTCCTGCAGATAGTGGTGGTTGAGCTCCTGGATGTCCTCG
>RCNG010002027.1_pt1 | contig 10092 bp, 7 predicted proteins | sample 2041371 | NCBI WGS metagenome assembly RCNG01 (sample SAMN09708227, study PRJNA481090) | Marine sediment metagenome, whole genome shotgun sequencing project. | biome: marine sediment; feature: ocean; material: sediment; isolation source: Sewage treatment plant 1 marine sediment (STP1) ... | reverse complement strand
CAGTCGAACGAGCGGTAGACCTTGGCACCGGCAGTGGTTGTATCGCGATAGCTCTGGCGTATGCGTTCCCGGAGGCTCAAGTTGATGCTGTCGAACTATCGGCTGACGCCCTGGCGGTTGCTGCTATAAATATCGAGCGGCATGGCCTCGCCGAGCGCGTGCGACCAGTGCAATCGGACTTTTTTGGCGAACTAACCGGCCAGCGGTATGACCTGATCGTCAGTAATCCGCCGTACGTTGATGCGCTTGATATGGCATCTCTGCCGGTAGAATTTCGCCATGAGCCCGAGCTCGGACTTGCCGCGGGCAGTGACGGCCTGGATTCAGTTCGAAAGATTCTGCGCGAGGCCTCGCGATTTCTCTCGGAGGATGGAATACTCGTGTGCGAAGTTGGCAACAGTCAGGCGGCGCTTGAACAGGCGTATCCGGACGCCGCTTTCGTTTGGCTTGAGTTTGAAGCCGGCGGCAGCGGTGTATTCCTGTTGACCAAATCCGATCTCGATAATATCGCGGCCTGATGGCAGGCATGAGGGAGCCTTAAGTGTCCGGCAACAGTTTTGGGCGTAATTTCATAGTGACCACGTTTGGTGAGAGCCACGGGGTCGCGCTCGGCTGCATCATTGACGGGTGCCCGCCGGGCATGGCGCTTTCCGAAGCTGATATCCAGGTCGATCTCGATCGCCGCCGACCCGGGCGTAACCGGCACACGACGCAGCGCAACGAGCCGGACCAGGTGAAGATTCTTTCCGGTGTGTTCGAGGGCATCACCACCGGCACGCCGATCGGTTTGCTGGTGGAGAATACCGATCAGCGCTCGAAAGACTACGGGGACATCAAGGACAAGTTCCGGCCCGGGCACGCCGACTATACGTACCAGCAGAAATACGGCATTCGTGATTATCGCGGCGGTGGCCGTTCGTCGGCGCGCGAGACCACGATGCGGGTTGCAGCAGGAGCGGTTGCGCGCAAGTATCTGCGCGAGCGTCTTGGCATTGCCATTCACGGCTATGTTTCGCAACTGGGCCCGCTCGCACTCGCGGCATCGGATCTTTCGATCGTCAATGACAACCCGTTTTTTTGCGCGGATCCCGAGCGTCTCGAAGAACTCGAGCAATTCATGGACAATCTGCGCGCGCAGGGCGACTCGATCGGTGCCAAGGTCAGCGTGCTGGCAACCCACGTTCCTCCGGGCCTGGGCGAACCCGTCTTCGACAAGCTCGAGGCGGACCTCGCGCATGGCCTGATGAGCATCAACGCCGTCAAAGGCGTTGAGTTGGGCGCCGGATTTGCAGCCGTGACGCAGCGTGGCAGCGAACATCGCGACGAAATGTCAGCGGCGGGTTTTAGCAAGAATGATGCGGGCGGCACTCTCGGCGGCATCTCGTCGGGTCAGGCGATTCTCGCCAGCATTGCGTTGAAGCCGACGTCGAGCATCTCGGTGCCCGGCAAGACCATTGACAAGTCGGGCGCGGAGACCGAGATCGTCACCAAAGGGCGACACGATCCCTGCGTTGGATTGCGCGCGACGCCGATTGCCGAGGCTATGGTCGCGCTGGTACTGATGGACCATTACCTGCGCCATCGAGCGCAGAACGCAGATGTCGAGTCTGTGACCCCTGATATTTCGAGTAGCTAGCAAGCGGCGCTCGAGACCCAGTGTTTAAATAGGCAAGGGTTAGATAGGAAAGATCCATGACAGAAAAAATTGATATTGCGGTCGTTGGCGCAACGGGCGTCGTCGGTGAAGCGATGCTGGAGATTCTTGCCGAGCGCAAATTCCCGGTGGGGAATGTTTACGCGCTGGCGAGCGAACGATCGGTAGGAAAAACAGTGGCTTTCGGTAATCGGGAGCTAAACGTCGAAAACCTGGCTGATTTTGATTTCTCGAAAGCGGCCATTGGTTTGTTTTCGGCAGGCGCTTCTGTGTCCGCCGAGGTTGCGCCGCGTGCTGCCGCCGCAGGCTGTGTCGTGATCGACAATACGTCGCAGTTTCGCAACGACGACGATGTGCCGCTGGTCGTTCCCGAGGTGAATGCAGAAGCGATCGCGGATTACACGCAGCGCGGCATCATTGCGAATCCGAATTGTTCGACCATCCAGATGCTCGTGGCCCTGAAACCGATCTATGACGCCGCGGGTATCGAGCGCATCAATGTTTGTACCTACCAGGCCGTATCCGGCGCCGGGCGCAGCGCCGTTGAGGAGCTGGTGCGGCAAACCACTGCGCTACTGAATGGCCGTCCGCTAGAAATCACCGGCGATGCCAAGCAAATTGCGTTTAACGCCATCCCGCACATCGACGTGTTTCTCGACAACCGATACACGAAAGAAGAGATGAAAATGGTGTGGGAAACTCGGAAAATTCTTGGCGATGACACGATCCGTGTGAATCCGACGGCCGTGCGGATACCGGCCTTTTTCGGCCACTCCGAGGCTATTCATATTGAGACTCGCGACAAGATCTCGGCGGGCGCTGTCGTTGATCTGCTGGCCAAATCACCGGGAATTGTTGTGTTGGATGGCGTGGAAACCGGCAAATATCCGACAGCCGTCACAGAAAGCTCAGGCGCTGATCCTGTATTCGTAGGGCGCATCCGTGAAGATATCTCTCACGAACGCGGAATCAACTTATGGGTGGTTGCGGACAACATACGTAAAGGCGCGGCATTAAATAGCGTCCAAATTGCTGAAATATTGGCAAAAAACCATCTTTAGGCTATAGTTCGACAACAACTGGCCGGGCACTTTGTCCGCTGTAAATTGGCCCCTGATCTGACGTTATCAACGGTGCTTTGGGGTTTGGAGAATTTCACTATGTCGCGACGCTTTTCTCGTCTCTCGCTTGTGCTTGTCCTGCTGCTTAGTAGCAAGGCTTGGGCCGTCGGCTTGGGAGACATACAGCTGGATTCGGCGCTGAATGAGCCGTTGCGTGCGGAGATTAGTTTGCTCGGCGCGACCCCCGACGAGCTGACGAGTCTCGATATCGCGCTGGCATCGGCCGACACATTCTCGCGTTATGGCATTGATCGCCCCGTCTATCTCCAACAGATTCGTTTCGACATAGTGGCGAATGGGGCGAATGGTCCCATTGTTAAACTCACGTCACCGGTGCAGATGACCGAGCCTTTCCTGACCTTCCTGGTGGAAGCGAGTTGGCCGGGCGGGCGATTGTTGCGTGAATACACGGTGCTGCTGGATCCACCGACTTACGTGCCGCCGACCGTCCAACAGGCGCCGGCCGTGACAGCGCCGAGTGTTAGCCAACCGGCCGATACCGGCCGCATCGAGCGGCCGGCAGCGACCCAATCAACGGATACGCCACCGGTTACGGATACGCCACCGGTTACGCGTCCGCAACCGCAACCGCAACCGCAGCCGCAGCCGCAGCCAGCGTCACCGAGCAGGCAACAGCCGACGGTGCCTGCTGAGGCCTCACCGTATGACACGCAAAGTGCGGACGCCTTCGTAGTGCAACGCGGCGAGACCCTGTGGGGAATCGCAAGTCGTATGCGGCCGGACAGCCGCCTGTCGATGAACCAGACCATGCTGGCGATTTATGAGGCTAACCCGGGCGCTTTTGCCGGCAACATCAACCTGTTAAAAGCTGGCGCAACGATGCGCATTCCGAGTGCTGACGCGGTTTTCCAGATCAGTCGGCGTGACGCATTCAGCGAAGTGCAGCGGCAAAACACAAACTGGCAAGGCGGGGTTACCGATGACACAACGACGCAAGCCGAGACGCGTCCGAGTCTGATACTCGTTCCGCCCGATGAGGAGCCGGCTGGCGACGCGTACGATGACGAGCCCACGACCACCGAAGCGCTTACTCGCGAACAGGAAGTCGAAAACCTGATCGCCGATCTTGAGGCGGCTGACGTACCGCAGCAGCCGTCATTGATCGAGATCCGCGACAATGAACTGGCCAATTTGCGCAGGGAGCTCGCAAACATCCGCGGCGAGGTTTACGAGCCGCCGGTTGCTGAAGCGAGTGATGATCCGTTCGTTGACGAAACAATCGAAGCAACGCAGGACGATGCTGCCGCCGAGGATGGCCTGGCAGACGTGGATGGCGTCGCTGACGACACCGTTGCCGATGGCACCGCGGCTGACGATGCAACCACAGAGGCACCGGCCGTGGTACGCACGCCGCGTGTCAGCAAGCCCGGCATTATTGAACGCATTACGGGGGCGATCAGTGGTTTCTGGGGCGCCATTATTGCCGCTGTCGTCTTACTGGCCGGCTTGTTCTTCTGGGTGGCGCGACGCCAGCGCGGCGAAGTTAGCGAATCAGGACCCTGGCAGCCACTCGACAGAGATGACGCAGATATTGCTTCTGACGATGACCTTGCTGCGACCAAGACCATCCCGCCGCCCATGCGCGACGACGATGCGATCCAGGTTATCGAGAGCGATAGCGGCGTGCGGCCGATAGTGGAAGCCACAGCAGAGATTCCGGCACTTGATGAACCTGAAGACGTCACTGCCGACTTCACGTCCATCGAAGACACTTTTAGTAGTGATACGGCGGTCAATCTTGACCAGACGGATCCCGTCGCCGAAGCTGATTTTCACATGGCGTACGGCCTGTATGACCAGGCTGCCGATCTGATCAACGGTGCGCTGGAGACCGATCCAACTGACTCGACGCTGCTGTCGAAATTGTGTGAGGTCTATTTTGTGTGGGGCAATCGGGACGCTTTCGTGGATGCGGCTGGCAGGCTGCAATCCTCGCTCGGCGCACAACCAGGCTCCGATTGGGACAAGATTGTCATCATGGGTCAGCAGATCGCTGCTGATGATGCGATGTTCGAAGACGCGGGTCTGACGGCGGCAACGCAGGCTGTGGATCTCTCGTTTGAAACGGACTCCGATGAGGCCGGTGTACTCGACATGGACTTTGGCAGCAGCGATGACGATGCTGGCGCCTCCGACATCATTGATCTGGGTGGCGACGATGTCGGCACCGACGGTGACTTCCTGTTTGGTGACGATGCGACTGACGACGATCTGGAACTGACGGTTGAAGCGACAGCCGAAATTCCGGAGGTCGAGTCAACAAACACGATGGAAACGGTCGAAATTCAGTCCCCGGACGGCTCCGCTGGCGCATCGTCTGGGGGGCCTTCAGTTGATGTTAGCGGCGGTGACGCCACCTCGCAGCTACCGTCTCTTGGGGAGTCGTTGACCGCAGCAGGCGGTGGCAGCGATGCGGATCCGGCGGCGACGGCAGAAATCAATCTCGACGAACTTGATCTCGATATTGATCAGCTCGCGGCAACCGAGCTCGCGTCCCTCGACGATTTCGATGACGGGGATATTTTTGGTGAAACCGGCATGCCAGGATCATTGACCGAACTGGATGACGCAACCGGCGCTAACATCGTTGATCTCGAAGCCCTGATCAAACCGGATGACACTGGCGAGATGCGGCTTGCGAAGGACGAAACCGGCAGTGCGCCAACCCTACACGTTGACGACGAAGCAACTGACATCGATGTTGACGACAATTTGCTTGAAGCGACGGGTGTTACGCAGATTCTCGACGATGACATGACGGTCGAAGCCCCGGCGCGAGGCGAGGTATTGCTCGGCGATGATGAGGCGACGATGCAGCTGCCTGCTGAGGGTAGCGAGTTCGACTTCGCGAAAACCGAAGCTCTGTCATCCGATTCCTTTACCGCCGATAAGGCGCTCGAGGAGACGGGTGAGATGCCGGCGCTGGCTGAGACCAACGTGGATCTCGATCTTGACGACCTCACGGCAGCGTTAAAAATCAACGAGATGGGCGATCCTGCTGACGAGATATTTGAGGAAAAAACGGCGGAACAACCAAATCTCAAATTGGCTGACACGGCCGAAATTCCAACAATGGCGTTGGCGCCTGATGACATGAGCGACGATCTGCACGAGGCACGCACGATGACCGAGGTGGGCACCAAGCTTGACCTGGCGCGCGCCTACGTTGACATGGGTGATCCCGCTGGCGCACGGAGCATTCTCGAAGAGGTGCTGGACGAGGGTGACGATAGCCAGCGCCAGCAGGCGCAGCAGTTGCTCGACTCGCTTCCCGGCTAGAGAGTCTCGCACATTCGCATCGCGCTCGGCATCGAATACGACGGCACCGGGTACAACGGCTGGCAGCGGCAAAAGACCGGTATCGGTGTACAACAGCGCCTCGAAGAGGCACTGGCGATCGTCGCCAATGAACCCATAGAAGTGGTTTGTGCCGGACGCACCGACACCGGGGTGCATGCCTCGGGTCAGGTCGTTCATTTCGAATCCAGCAGCGAGCGCACCGAGCGCGGATGGCTGCTGGGCGCCAACAGCAATATGCCAAACGACGTCAATGTCACGTGGGCAAAACCCGTTGCCGATGACTTTCATGCCCGCTTCTCCGCTGTCTCCCGCAGCTATCGGTACAGCATTCTGAACCGGCTACAGCGATCCGCCTTGCACCGCCACCGCGCGTGGTGGGTCTATCAGCCGCTAGATGCGGAGCGCATGCACGCCGCCGCACAGCACCTGTTTGGTCGCCACGATTTTTCTGCGTTTCGCGCCGCCGGTTGCCAGGCGTCTTCGCCGGTTCGGGATCTCAGGCAGATAAGCGTTCGTCGCAGTGGCGACTGGCTCACGCTTGAAGTGACAGCGAACGCTTTCTTGCAGCATATGGTGCGCAATATCACCGGCATGCTTGCGGCGATCGGTCTCGGCGAGCAGGACGTGGCGTGGGCGAATGAGGTTCTCGAAAGCTGCGACAGAACCGCCGGCGGCATTGCGGCGCCTCCGCACGGGCTGACGCTGGTCGCCGTCGAGTATCCGCCGTCCTTCGAGATTCCTGCGCCCGTGACGTATTGAAGCAGCGGCTGTGCCGCTGGCTGTTGATAGTCTATATGGCTATCATGACGGCATGAGCTGGTTCGAAAAATTGATGCCATCGCGCATCAGCACCGAGAAACGTAGCAAGTCGGTTCCCGAAGGTGTGTGGATCAAGTGTGGGGTCTGCGACGCGCAGCTGTACCGCAATGAGCTGGAGCGCAATCTGCAGGTCTGTCCGAAGTGCGATCACCACATTCGCATCGGCGCGCGCAAGCGCCTGGAGACGTTTCTCGACCCGGAGAGCCAACATGAACTCGGCGCCGGGCTCGAGCCCGAGGATCCGCTCAAGTTCCGCGACAGCAAGCGCTATCGGGACCGGCTCGTTCAGGCGCAAAAGAAAACCGGGGAAAAGGATGCGCTGGTCAGCGTGACCGGGACCCTGCACGGTCGCCCTGTGGTCGCCTGTGCCTTTGAGTTCGGGTTCATGGGCGGATCGATGGGCTCGGTCGTTGGCGAGCGATTCTCGCGCGCCGCGCAGCACGCTGCCGACAACGACATGCCGCTGATTTCATTTGCTGCGAGCGGCGGTGCGCGCATGCAGGAAGCTCTGTTTTCATTGCTGCAGATGGCGAAAACGTCGGCGGCGCTGGCCAGGCTTGGTGCGCAAAGCACCCCATACATCTCCGTGCTGACGGATCCGACTACAGGTGGCGTGTCCGCGAGCCTGGCGATGCTCGGCGACGTTAACATCGCGGAACCCAATGCCCTGATCGGCTTTGCCGGACCCCGTGTTATCGCGCAGACGGTCGGCCAGAGCCTTCCCGAAGGTTTTCAACGCAGCGAGTTCCTGCTCGATCATGGAGCGATTGACATGATTGTGGATCGGCGCCAGTTGCGTGACGCGATCGCCGACTTGCTGGCCAAGTTCGAAGGCCGGTCCAGCCCAGTAACGAATAACCAGTAACACCGAATGCTCCCCGCCGGCACGCCGCTGTCCGACTGGCTGACATGGCTGGAGACCCTGTCCCCTAAAGAGATTGATCTGGGTCTCGAGCGTGTGCATGCGGTGCTCGGGCGACTATCTCTGGACCTGCCCAGGCATGTGCTCTTGATCGCGGGAACCAATGGCAAGGGCTCTTCTGTGGCAATGACGACGGCGCTGTTGCAGGCGGCAGATTACAGAGTCGGTGCCTATACGTCGCCGCACGTCAGCGACTTTAATGAACGTATTGTCGTCAATGGTGAAGGCGCCACCGATGCAGTCATCGTCGACGCGTTCGAACGTGTCGAGCGCGCGCGCCAGTCGCTGTCGCTGACGTATTTCGAATTCGGCACGCTGGCCGCAATGTTGATCTTCGCGGATGCAGATCTCGACGTCTGGGTTCTGGAGGTGGGCCTCGGCGGGCGACTTGATGCGACCAACGCTATTGAACCAACGGCGTCTTTGATCACCAATGTTTCGCTGGACCACTGCGACTGGCTGGGTGACGATGTTGAGGCGATCGGAGCCGAGAAGGCCGGCGTGATGCGTCCCGGCGTGCCGACCGTATTCGCCGCAACGGAGGTCCCGCGATCAGTCACGCACCATGCAAATCGCTGTGGCGCTGAACTGTTGCTCGCGGGTCGCGACTTCCAGTACTCCCGCGAAAAAACCGGCACGTGGACCTGGACAGGGCGCGACGTCACCCTCGATTGTTTGCGACCGCCGGGTCTGAGTGGCGAATTCCAGGTGGGCAACGCCAGCGCAGTGCTGGCGTTGGTCGAGGCGGATGGCCTTGCGCGCGTGCTTGATGTCGCGCTGGTTAATCGGGTCTTGCCGAAGGTCGCGCTCGCGGGTCGCATGCAGTCCTTGCGTGCTGGCGGTACTCGCTGGCTGCTCGATGTCGCGCACAATCCGGCGGCTGCGGAAAAGCTCGCAGAGTCGTTTGCGAATGATGATGCACATCCAAAAGTATGGGCGATTATCGGTCTGCTGGACGACAAGGACATCGCCGGAATAGCGATGCCACTGAACGCGCATATTAGCCATTGGATCGCCGTCACGGCGGACAGCCATCGGGCAGTGCAAGCGCCTGAACTGGCACGCCGTATCAGTGATTGCTGCAACCGGCCCTGTCGAGTCAGCGAATCACTGGCCGCAGCGATGCGCTATGCGCAGCGACACGCCGGGACGGATGACACGATTCTGATAACCGGCTCGTTTTATACGGTGGGCCCAGCGCTGCGCGAGCTTGAGCTATACTCGCCACCCGAATCATGATGGAACGAGTCTTGAAAGAACGCATCATTGGCGCGGCGGTGCTCGTGCTGTTTGTCGTGCTCGTCGTGCCGGTCTTTCTGGACGGTCCGCCGAGCGACGCCGAGATTGTTTCCGAGCGTTTGCTGCTGCCGGGTCAGGACGGGCAAAAGACGCAGACCGTGGTGCTTGACCGGGATCGCACCGACCCGGTTCCGGCAGCGAAAAATACGACCCCGGCGCCTAGTCGGGTGACAACGAAGCCGGCCGAGGCGCAAGCCGAGTTGACAGCGGACAGCAAGCCGGTCGACAAGCCCGTCGCCACACAGGCACAGCCGGTGAAAACGGCGACCAGAAGTGACGAGCCGGCGGCACCGCTTGTTGCAGCGCCGTCCCGCGTGTCCTCGACCGGCATGTGGGCCGTGCAGCTTGGCAGCTTCTCGAATAAGGACAATGCCGACAAGCTCGCCGCCGACCTGCGCAAACAAGGCTACGCGGCCTTCCTCAGCCAGCTGAAGAGCGATGGTGGCCAGTTGCACCGTGTCCGTATTGGGCCACAAAAAGACCGGGACAGCGCCGAAGCGATGGCCGGGCGACTGCTGAAAGTCGGGCATAAGGGACAAGTTGTGCCGCACCCATGAATCGGGTTCTGCTAGAATTCGGTTCCAGTCCATTCCACGCAGCATGCCGCTAAGACGACATCTCTGATGCCGACCATCGATATCCTGATCGCCATTGCCATCGTCATTTCCATTGTCGTCGGATTCATGCGCGGTTTTGTCAAAGAGGCGATCTCGATTGCCGCACTGGTCGTGGCAATCTGGGCCGCCCTGTACTTCGGCCCTGACGTTGGCAACCTCTCGGAAAAGTGGTTCAGTTCGGAAGAGCTTCAGGTGTGGTTCGGACGTGCACTCGTATTCATCGTCGTGCTTGCTGTCGGCGGCTTACTGGGCTGGGGTATCTCCAAACTCGTGAGGGTGTCGGTGCTAAGCGGCATGGATCGCTTGCTGGGGTCGTTTTTCGGCGCCGCGCGCGGCGTC
>RCNG010002026.1_pt1 | contig 10094 bp, 4 predicted proteins | sample 2041371 | NCBI WGS metagenome assembly RCNG01 (sample SAMN09708227, study PRJNA481090) | Marine sediment metagenome, whole genome shotgun sequencing project. | biome: marine sediment; feature: ocean; material: sediment; isolation source: Sewage treatment plant 1 marine sediment (STP1) ... | reverse complement strand
GAATATTAGTATGTTTGTCTGTTGCGATATTGCGCTTTTCTAATAAGAATTTTCTGATACTAAGTCAGGAAAATTCTGAGTATCCCTTGTGCGAATCGTCGACTATTCTTTGCTCTGTCTGGTCCTCTATTTCAAGAAATCGAAAAAAAATGCTATAAACTTTAATGTTTTTAAATAGATTCACTGAACGAATTTGTGGATTAAGAAGAAATGATCCTAACAGCATGATTTTTCCAATGAAGCGTGATAACTAGCAACATTTATCATTAGAAATTAATACTTGCGCTTCGCTGAATGCCGTCTAGACTCTAGCTCACAATAACGCCACTGTGCCGGTCAGGCCGATGGCGCCGGGATTGCTTCCGGGAACTCGGTGGAATACCGAAGTCTCCTGTTGCAGTAGGCTCGTTGGCGGAAAACGACATCCGACGGTAGAGTGACTCCCTCGATCATCACGACCATACTCAATTCGGTCATCGGGCTTGTCGCTCTGGACGGCGCACCTTCTTACATGGTCATGGACCTTTAGGACAAATGAAATGAATCATAAGATCAGAGCGAGTGACGGCTCCACGTTTCGTTTTCGCATCCAGGGGGTGCTGCAATATGCAACGGCCCTGGCACTGGGATTGTCATGCCAGCTGCCATTGGCTGCGGATCATAACGACCCCAACGGCGTCGATTCTATCTTTTCGGATATTCCAATCAGCCCGGCTGACCTCTATGGAATGTTCGGCTATCCTAGCGACGACACCTCCGATGGCGAGAAGATCATCGTTCAGCTGACCTTTGCACCGCTGCCGGAGACGGGCATCTTCGACCCGGATCTGCTCTATACCATCCACATGGACGCGGATCCGCGGCTGACCATGGACATTGAGCCGTCTCTCGATGGCATCGTGCACTATGTCGGTGCGCTCAAGGACAAGTATTTCAAACAGCGGGCGGCGGAGATACGGATCACCTTCAATGACCAAAATCAGGCTAAGGTCGACTTTCTCGGCTTCCCGGGCGGTAGCTTTACCAAGGTCCTGGATACGAACCAGATATCGACGATCGATGCACCTGACGGCAATAAGATCAAGGCGTTTCTCGGTGGACGCGATGATCCCTTCTTCAATGACCTACCGGGATTTTTTCGTTCAATCAATTACGGACCCCAGTATTACCAGGTGCCCCACGGCGCACCAACGGACCTGCGCGAGCTACCGATCCCCAAGACCCTGATCGAGCTGGCCGACAACCCGCTGTTCAATTACGATCCGGCCCATCCGAATCACGGCACGCCGATCGGTGGCCCCACCGAGAAGTACGAGCTACCGCCTGGTCCCCACGGTTGGAGCGGCGATGCATTCAAGAAGGATGAGAATGGCAACTACCGCCTGGTCTACAGCGGTCGTGACGCCCAGGCCGGGATCAACGTGAATGCCCTCATCTTCGAGATCCCGCTGTCGTTCGCGACCGAACGGCCCGAGGAGGAACGAGTCGTGCGCATCTGGGGCGAGAGCTGGGTGCTGAAGGCAGCGAACAAGGTCGAAACCATCCCGGACGGCGACAGCTCCTGGCTGGCCTCGATCTGGCGCACTATCACCGGCTGGTTCTCCACCGAACCACAGCCGGAGGCCGTGGCCGGCTTCGACAGCGACAAGGAAGATTACAAGCTCGTCGACGTGGTCGGCGTGCCCTTCCTCGACGCTGCGCTCAACGAGCGCTTCGACGAGCGCCAGGGTCACGACAACCTGTTGCTGTCACGCCAATACGTCATGCGCTTCGGTCACCTCGGCTGGGGTTTCGGACCATCGGTCAGCGCGCTCGGAGTCGGCACCTGCTTCGATCACGACGACTCCCCGGTGTCGGTCTACAAGACCTACAAGCTCGCGACTGCCGCCTTCCCGCGCGTCAAGCGCTGCTTCTTCCAGACCCTGCACATGCCCGACAAAAGCTGGAACAAATCCGGCAAACCCATCCGCGAAAAGCGGACCTTCGAGGTCTTTCTGCCCAACGTCACCAGCGTGGACATGGACACCACCGGCACTTGGCCCTTCGGCCGCCGACCCGAGGATCAGGTCGCCTCGCGCTTCCTGACCACCTTTCTGGACATGGACGCCGGCTGCGGCGGCGGACCCTGCAACATCGAGACCCTGAACGACCCCCGGCTCTGGGACGGTGCCCCGGTGGAGCCGAAGAATCCATTCAATCCGCCGCACAATGACAAGCCGTTCCTGGCCGAGTTCCCCTACCTGGCGGAGCCCTGGTGATGGGCACGAGGCATTGGACAACGGGCGCGATCGCGCTTGCCGCAGTGGGCCTATGGTTCGGGCTGAGCGGCGGCACGCAGATGCAACCGGGGGAAACGGCCTACGGGCGAGAGCTTCAGGAGATCGAAGAGGCCATCGAGCGCCACAGGCAGGACCATGACCGACTGTCACTGTTGCGCGAGCGCTACCGGAAGGCCGTGCTGACGGCCGATTTTGAAGACCTGGCGGCCCTCGAGCGTGGGATCGACGCCGCCATCGCCGACCTTGGGCCGGTCGACGACCTAGTCCTCGCCAAGGCCAACCTGGCACTCAAGCTGCACCGGCTTGACGGTGCCGTGCAGGCCCTGGAGAACGCTCCGCACCTGAAGCAGACTCCGGGTGGCCGCGCGCTGCTTGCGGACCTCGCTCAACAACAGGGTCGATACGCCGAAGCACGGGCGGTGCTGGAAGAGGCCGTCGCGCTACGCCCCGATTGGGAAGGCCTCGCGCGGCTCGCCAACTTCCGTGCCATGACTGGCGCGCCGGACGAGGCTGATCAGCTCTACACTCGCGCCCAGGATCGGCTCACTGCCAAGGAGATGCGGTACTACGCTTGGCTGGAGCTGCAACGCGGCCTCATCGATCTGAATGCCGGACGCCACGAGGCCGCACTGGCCCACTATCGGCTCGCGGATCGGGCCTACTCGGGTTATTGGCTGATCGAGGAGCATATAGCCGAGGTCCTTGCCCTGCTCGGGCACGGGCGCGAGTCCGCCGAGATCTATGCCCGGGTCCTACCCTCCGCTGCCAAGCCGGAGCTGATGGCCGCCTATGCGGGGATTCTCGCCGAGCTTGACCCGGCGCGATCGCGGGAGCTGGCGAGCGCGGCCGAGGCCGCCTTCGAGCAACAGATGGCGCACTATCCGGAGGCCACCATCGGTCACTACCTGACATATCTGATCGACACCGAATCAAACGGCAGCCGCCTCATCGCGCTCGCGCGCCTGAACCTGTCCGCACGCCCTAACGCGGACGCAAAACTGTTGCTGGCCCTGGCCTGCGTCAATGCCGGCTGCATCGACGAGGCACGGCAGCTGGCGGCCCAGATCGAGGCTTCCGGGTGGCGGCCCGACGCACTGGCAAGGCTCGAGCAGTCACTGGAAACCAGGTCCTTATAGAAGAACCAAGACAATCGACAAAAGGGGAGTTGAATAATGAACGACATAAAACGATATGCTGTGTTTCCGGTGCTCGTGCTGGGGCTCGCCCTGGCGGGCTGCTCGGATGCGCCCGAGATTGGCAAGGTTGACGACGAGGCCAAACAGGCGGGTCGCTCCGCGGAGAGCTTCCCGGCTGCCCAGGAGGACTTTTTCCGCGACATGGACTACGGCCTCACCAAGGACGCTACTGCCATGGCCGCCGCCCTGGATCCCTTCGTTCCCGGCATCTCACCCGAAGACGCCCAGAAGGCCGTGGCCCGCGGGCGTAACAACTGGATCGTCTGGACCGCCGGTAATGACCGGCTCTGGGATGTACTGTCACACGAGAGCTTTGGCGCCCTGGACCTGCTCAAGACCGTCTCGACCCACTCGAGCCTGCAACAGAATCGCGGCAACCGCTGGCAGTGGCTCGGACTGGTCAACGAGCCCTGCTTCCAGGCCACCGAGGGGCCGCGCAAGGACCGTTTCGGGCTCTGGCTCGATGTGCGCAAGCAAGGCTGCGAGCCAGATCCCTTCGAGAGCGAAAAGAACTACCCGGGCGTGAAGATCGGCGCCCGCGGCAGAAGCGACAAATTCCCGGTCGGCTCCTACTACGGCTATGCTACCGGCGTGGTCGGACTGCGCCTGTTCCCGAACCCTGACTTCGACGAGGCGGCCGAGGTGCACTGGGGAGATGGACAGAGGTATTACAATGAACCGGATTTTTATAACGACAAGGATTTGGTCAAGCCCTACCGGGTCGGCATGTCCTGCGGCTTCTGCCACGTGGGACCGAACCCCACCAACCCGCCGCCGGATCCGGAGAACCCCGAGTGGGAGCACCTCAACTCCAATCCGGGCGCCCAATACTTCTGGGTCGACCGCATCCTGATGTGGAATCCCAACGCGCGTAACTACGTCTACCAGATGTTCCATACCTCGCGCCCCGGCGCTCTGGACACCTCGCTCATCTCCTCGGACAACATCAATAACCCGCGCACCATGAACGCCGTCTATAACCTGGCCGCACGCCTGGAGATCGCCACCAAGTGGGGCAAGGAGACCCTGGCCGGCGACGGGCTCATGAACAAGCAGCTCAACGACTATGTGCCGGAGGGCAGCCCGCTGGCCCAGTTCTACCAGGCCCCGGAGACGGTGCTTACGCCGCGCGTGCTGAAGGACGGCTCGGACTCGGTCGGTGCCCTCGGTGCACTCAACCGAGTGTTCATCAACATCGGGCTGTTCAGCGAGGAATGGCTGCTGCACTTCAAGCCCCTGCTCGGTGGACCCAAGACCTCCCCGTTCGAGATCGCGGTAGCCGAGAAGAACTCATCCTTCTGGAAGGCGACCGAGGCCCAGACCCCCGATCTGGCCCTGTTCTTCCTGGCCACGGCCAGGCCGGACCTGCTTGCCGACGCCCCCGGCGGTGCGGCCTACCTGACCGGGGACGAGGCCCGGCTCAGACGCGGCAAGGAGGTCTTCGCCGAGCGCTGTGCCCGCTGTCACTCGAGCAAGCTGCCCGAGGAGGCATTCGCCTTCTTCCCCGACCGTGGCTGCGTCGGGCCGAACTATCTGACGTGCTGGAACGACTACTGGCAGTGGACCAAGACCGAGGCATTCAAGGCCCCCATGCGCGAGCTCGTGCAGCAGGACGACTTCAAAGCTAACAACTTCCTGTCCACCGAGCTGCGCATCCCGGTGACCCTGCTCGAGACCAACGCCTGTAGCCCACTGGCGACCAACGCCATCCGAGACAACGTCTGGGACAACTTCTCGTCCGAGTCCTACAAGAGCCTGCCATCGGTCGGCAGCATCCAGGTGCACCACCCGATTAGCGGCAAGCCCTACGAGTACGAGATGCCCGCCGGCGGGCGCGGTTATACCCGCCCGGCGTCCCTGATCAGCCTCTGGAGCACGGCCCCGTACCTGCTCAACAACACGGTCGGCGATTTCTACTGGTCAGGCACCGTCTCGGACCGCATGAAGTCGTTCGAGGACGGCATCACCAAGATGCTCTGGCCCGAGAAGCGCGCAGGCAACGGTATGTTCATGACCCGCTCCGGCAAGGCGCTGCCCGGCGTCATCGACCGCACCCCGCAGATGACCTATCTCAACGCGGCCACCGGCTTCCTGCCCGACGCCCTGCAACCGCTGGTCGGTTTCGGCTCGCGCTGGCTGCCCTGGCTATTCGACGACGAGGGCATCGAGATCGGCCCGATCCCCGAAGGCACGCCGATCAACCTGATCGCCAATATCGACCTGGACCACCCGCTCAAGGCCCTGCCGGTGCTAAAGAAGGCCAAGCAGGCGCTGAAGGCATTGCCCGAGAAGCCGACCAACGAGCAGGCGATCGATGCCTTCGGACCGGTGGTCGAGCCGCTCCTGTCGGTGAACAAGTGCCGCGACTTCGTTGTCAACCGCGGCCACTACTTCGGCACCGACTACCTGCCCTCCGCCGAGGGCGAGCCAGGCATGAGCGACGAAGACAAGCTGGCACTGATCGAGCTCCTGAAGACCTTATAAGAACCCTTCGGGTGCACCCCGCGCAAGCGGGGAGCGCCTAAGGACAGCTTCAGCGGCAACAAACCCACGAATAGTCATTCACCACCAATAACCTTCGAGCTCTTCGTGTTTCAACTGCAGAATCTTCAATAATCAACTTGAGCGGGAGACAAGTCATGTCGACAAAGGATGATTTCGAATTTGTGGTCGTAGGCTCGGGTGCTGGTGGCGGCACGGTCGCGGCGCGCCTGGCCGAGGCCGGTCGGCGTGTTCTGCTGTTGGAGGCCGGCGGTGACCCGCTGGAGCTCCAGGGGGGCAATTCCGCCTTTCCCAACGACGCTCGCCTGCCGGTGGACTACCGGGTACCTGCCTTCCATCCCTTCGCATCCGAGAACGACGCCATGCGTTGGGACTTCTTCGTGCGTCACTACGGCAGCGACGAGCGCCAGAGGCGCGATCCGGCTTACGTGGAGGACTTCGACGGCCAGCGCGTGGACGGCGTGCTGTACCCTCGCGCCGGCACCCTGGGCGGCTGCACCGCCCATAACGCCATGATCACCGTCTATCCCCACAACCGGGATTGGGACGAGATCGCCGAGATGACCGGCGATGACAGCTGGAAGTCGGGCAACATGCGCAAATACTTCCAACGCCTGGAACGCTGCCGACACCGGGCGCTGATCTATCGCTGGCTGTCAACGATCGGGATCAACCCGACCCGCCACGGGTTCGGCGGCTGGTTGCAGACCGAGAAGGCGATCCCGAAAGAGGCCTTGGGGGATACGGATCTGGTCCACGTCATCGCCAAGTCGGCCATCGAAGCACTGGACGAGGTGGGTCATCCCATCGAGCGTGTCAAGTGGGCGGTGGAATCCCAGCTCGACCCCAACGACTGGCGCCTGGTGGAGGACAATGCGGTCGGGCTGCGCTATCCGCCCCTGGCGACCGACAACCACGAGCGCATGGGCTCGCGCGAGCGCGTGCTCGACGTGGCGCGGCGCCACCCGGACAAGCTCAAGATCGAGCTTGATGCCTTGGCCACGCGGGTGCTGCTCGACGATCAGAACCGTGCCGTCGGGGTGGAGTACGTCAAGGGAGCGCGTCAGTACCGGGCCTTCCGCGACCCCTCTCAGCCGGCCGGCGAGACCTGCAGCGTCCATGTCTCGGCAGAGGTCATCCTGAGCGGCGGGGCCTTCAATACGCCCCAGCTGCTGATGCTCTCCGGCATAGGCCCGGCGGGGCACCTGGCTGAGCACGGCATCGACACCCGGGTGGACCTCCCCGGGGTCGGCAGCAACCTCCAGGACCGCTACGAGGTCGGCATCGTCAATCGCATGAAAGACGGATGGAAGGTGCTGGAGGGCGCGCGCTTTGCCCCCGGCGATCCTCAGTACCGCCAGTGGGAGAAGGACCGCGACGGCGTCTATGCAACCAACGGCGCGGTGCTCGCGGTGATCAAGCGCTCGCGGCCCGAGCGGCCTTTGCCGGACCTGTTCTGCTTCGCCCTGCTCGGCAACTTCCGCGGCTATTTCCCCGGCTATTCCAAGCTGTTCGCCGCCGAGCGCCAGAACTACCTGACCTGGGCCGTGCTCAAGGCCCACACGGTCAACCGGGCAGGCACGGTACGGCTACGCTCGGCCGACCCGCGCGATACGCCCCACATCGACTTCAGCTATTTCGAGGAGGGCAACGACACGCGCGGCGAGGACCTGGACTCGGTCGTAGACGGCATCAAGTTTGTGCGCGGCATGACCCGGCACTACAGCCACCTGATCGAAGAGGAGGAGCTGCCGGGCAAGGATGTGCAGAGCGACGAGGAGCTGCGCAGCTTCGTCAAGGACCGTGCGTGGGGCCACCACGCCTCCTGCACCTGCCCAATCGGCGAGCGCTCCACAGGCGGGGTCTTGGACGCCAGCTTCCGCGTTCACGGCACACGGGGTCTGCGCATCGTGGATGCATCCGTCTTCCCCAAGATCCCGGGGTTCTTCATCGTCAGCTCGGTCTATACCATCGGCGAGAAGGCGGCGGACGTGATTCTCGCGCAACGCGGCTAACCCATACCGCTACCCCTCTTTCGGCAGAATAAAGAACGTTCTCACACGGAGACACGGAGTGATCAATGCGTGCTTCGCGGTTCGACCGCCGAATGTAGGACAACCGTTACTCATGAGTCGGCCTGCCATTCGCCTCCCGCTTTCCGCGGGAGACGGCGATGTATAGAAGAGGATGAGCTGGAATGAAAACGAATAAGACCCCGGGATTCGCTGCCGCTCTGGTCCTGTTGGCCGGTTGTGCGGTGGAGCTGCCCGAGAACGCCCCCGTCAAGGAGGCACGCTGGTTGTCTCAGAACTGGAGCCCCGACGAGCGCTTCTGGTTCCATCACGCCGCCCAGGGCACCGCCAGCGTGCAGGTGCCCTACGACTGGTTCATGGCCTTGGAGCAGCCGCGGCTGTGGATGCTCGGCGAAGCGCCCCTGTTCAGCGATTCGCACTACCTGACCAGATACGGCTTCATACCAGGCGTCAAGGGCATCGCCAAGGACGACCCCGCGGCCAGGGAGGCCGGTTACGACTCTGGTCCGGGACGCGAATACGGCAGCGAAGTCGGCTATGACCCGGATGCCTTCTTTGGCAATCCGGATGGCCTGCCCGTGGGCTTCGCCCGCACCCCGGCGAATCGCAACCCGCTGAGCGACAAGGACCAGTTGGGCTTCACCTGCGCCGCCTGTCATACCGGACACCTGGAGTATCAGGGGGTGAGCCTACGCATCGACGGCGGACCAGCCATGACCAACCTCGCCGCTTTCGAGCAAAATCTGCTTCTGTCCCTGACCTATACCCGTTACGTGCCGTTGCGATTCGGCCGCTTCGCCGAACGGGTACTGGGTGCGGACTACAGCGACGCGGACTATGACGCGCTGAAGCAGGATTTCACCGCCATTGTCGCCGACCTCAAGGACCTGCTCAAGCGCTCCAAGCTGCGCGAGCACGCGATCAAGCGCGACGGCGGACCCGTCGCTGTCAAGGAGGGGTTCGCCCGTCTCGACGCCCTGAACCGGATCGGCAACCAAGTCTTCGTCCTCGACATGCTGCACGCCCAGGGGCTCGACTTCGACATCGTTGAGAACTGGGCGCCGGTCAGCGCACCGGTGAGCTTCCCGCACATCTGGAATACTTCCTGGTTCACCTGGGTCCAATACGACGCATCCATCGAGCAGCCTATGGTGCGCAACGCCGGCGAGGCCATGGGCGTCGCATCCCAGATCAACCTGAGCCGACCGGACGAGGAGCTATACGCCTCATCCGTGCAGGTCGGTGAGCTCGCAACCATGGAGACCCTGCTCGCCGGCAGCGTCCCACCGACCGAGGGCAGACGTTTCAGCGGGCTCTGGTCGCCCAAGTGGCCCGAGGACCTGCTCGGTCCCATCGACGAGGAACGCCGGACGCGCGGTGCCGTGCTTTACCAGACCCACTGCTCAGGTTGCCATCTGCCGGCGGTCGATCATCCTGCGTTCTGGGACGATGCCCATTGGACGGCGCCGGTGGCCGGCGGCATGCGCTTCCTCAAGCTCAAGGAGATCCCGCTTGGCGAAATCGGCACCGATCCGGCCCAGGCGACCATCCTCGGCCAGCGCATGATCAAGGTACCCGCATACCTTGGGATCAACCTCGAGTCTCGCTGCGAGGACCCGAGCCCGGAGACGGTCACCCAGGCCCCCTTCGCCTATGCTCTGGCCTCGGCGGTGGAGCACACCATCAACTACTGGTATGACGCCAACCAGATCGCGCCAGAGGAGCGTGCGCGGATGGACGGACAGCGGCCCAACTGCGTCAAGGCGTCCGAGGTCTACAAGGCCCGCCCCCTGAACGGCATCTGGGCGACGGCGCCGTTTCTGCACAACGCATCCGTGCCAACCCTGTGGGACCTGCTCTCGCCAACGGCCGCCCGGCCGACGGAATTCTGCACCGGCTCGCGTCGCTTCGACCCCGAGAAGGTCGGCATCGAAAACGACTGCAGGGATGGGGACTTCCGGCTCGACACCGGGCTTGCGGGAAACCACAACGGCGGCCATGAATTTGCAGACGGGCCGCGTGACAACGGTGTCATAGGTCCGGCCCTCAGCGAGACCGAGCGCTTGGACCTGATCGAGTACCTG
>RCNG010002025.1_pt1 | contig 10094 bp, 6 predicted proteins | sample 2041371 | NCBI WGS metagenome assembly RCNG01 (sample SAMN09708227, study PRJNA481090) | Marine sediment metagenome, whole genome shotgun sequencing project. | biome: marine sediment; feature: ocean; material: sediment; isolation source: Sewage treatment plant 1 marine sediment (STP1) ... | reverse complement strand
GGCCGGGAGGGTCCCGTCATTGCCGAAAACCCCTATTTCTCCTCCGCCAATACCTCCCGTCCACGCGGGAGAGCACGTCAGGTGACGGAAATCCCAGCTCATGGGATCTACGAATAGAGGATCGGCGGTGATCTCGCCGACTGTGGTCATGCCATCTGGGTGGGCCTTGATGCCGTTGCGCCACAAAAGGTTGTACTCGGAAACGATCTCCTGGGCCTCGCTGAGCAGGCCGAATCCGTTGAAGGCGGCGATCGAATGGCTGACGGTGACAGGGTCGCAGTGGCCGTAGAGATCGTGGGTCTTGAAGCCCGCCGTGCGGTTGCGCACGATGGTGTTGTACTCAAAGGTGCCGTCATAGAGCTTCACGCTGTTTGAATTCCACAGAAGGACGCCGAATTCGTTGTGCATGATCAGATTGTTTCTGACCAGCGGGTCCGGAGTCACGTAGTTGGCCAGCACCAAGATGCCGACGCTTTGATTCTGCTGGATGATCGAGTGCTCGATCGTACACGTCAGGTAGATTTCGAAAGCGTTATTGAAGTGGCTGACGACGGCGTAGGCGATGTGAGTCGCTCCTGTGCTGTCGTCGAGCATGATGCGGGAGCCGATATCCACCGGGTTGCCGGAGGCGGCGCCGCCGATGAACAAAATCGGACTTTCCGGCGTTCCGATCGCCGTCAGAACACCAGTGACGGTGAGGCCGGCCGAATCGACGAAGTGCACCTCGACCCCTGGCTCGATCGTCAGCTCGACCCCCGATGCCACCGTGACGGGGCTGGTGACGTTGTACGGGTTGCCGGCCTCGGTCCAGGTCGTATTTACGTTGATCGTGCCGCTGACGTCGGTGGCAAGGACGGGGACCGAAGAAACCAACACAGCAACAGCAACGGCGATGACATTGAGCAGATGACTTCGAAGCCTCATGCTGGACCTCCGGGAATGGCCGCGGTTTACGGCCGTCTTCTTTTTGAGATTGTACCCGTATTTTCGCGAGATTTCTGGTCTTAGGCTCTTTCACATTCTAACTCTCAACAAAGTTGAGAGCTGGTTCTTTCAGCGAGTTCGCGAAGGTAGAAGCGGCGTCCCGCCGCTTTCCAAGACGTTTGAACGCGGCAAGATGCCGCGTCAACTCTCTTGCGCGCAGCGCCTTTTGCGCCGAGCGAAGCTTCGGCGGAGTCGTAGGCGCTTAGCGTTCACCTCCGGGCAGCGGCGGTTGACATTGGCAGCGTCAGCAAACGCTGCCGCTGTCTCCACTAACCGCTAATCGCCAATTCCTGACGGCTCACCGCCCCGGTCTTGGTTGTGGCGCCGCCAATCCTATGCACTACACATTCCTGAGCGCACAAGAAAGGGCCCGGCGTTACCGCCGGGCCCCTTGGTCCTAGGCTCGAGAGCCGATTACTTCTCGGTTGGCCTGAAGTCGACCCTACGGTTCATCGCACGACCTTCTTCTGTGTCGTTCGCGGCAATGGGTTCGTTCGGACCGAAGCCCTTGGTGGTGAGCCTGGCGGCTGCGACCCCATTCTCGACGAGGAAGTCCTTGACCGATTGCGCACGCTTTTCAGAAAGCTCCATGTTCCAGGCCAGAGAACCGGTGTTGTCGGTATTGCCCTGGATCTCGATCACCCACTGGCGGTTCTTCTTGAGGTAGTTCGCGACGTTCTTGAGCACGGAGGCGGCCTCTTTCTTGATCGTCGCCTTGTTGGTGTCGAAGAGCACCCTGCCTCGGACCATCCACTCGTCGCCGACGAGCTCGATGCCTTCGACCGGGCAGCCTTGCTTGTTCACCGGAACGCCTCTCGGGGTGCCTGGGCACTTGTCGAGGTAGTCGGGCACTCCGTCACCGTCGCTGTCGAGCGGGCAACCGTCGGAGTCAACCGGGGCGCCCTTGGGCGTATTCGGGCACTTGTCGAGGTAGTTGGGCACACCGTCACCATCGTCGTCGAGGGGACAACCATTCTTGTCGACCTTGACACCCTTGGGTGTGCCTGGGCACTTGTCGAGGTAGTTGGGTACGCCGTCGCCGTCGTCGTCGAGGGGGCAGCCGTGCTTGTCGACCTTGACGCCCTTGGGCGTGCCTGGGCACTTGTCGAGGTGGTTGGGCACACCGTCGCCGTCGTCATCCGGGTAGAGGAAAACGTCGGTCACGAACTGCTGCATTTCGGTTGCGGAGGTCAAGGCCATGCCGGGCTTGACATAACCTGCGCCACCCGTCGTCACCACCTCTTCGAGCAAGGCGGTGCCTTTTCTGTCGTTGCCGATCTGGACCGCATAGATCTCGAGGTTTTTGCCAAAAGCGTTCTTGAGCGCACTGGCAGCCTCGACCTCTTTCGTGTTCATGTGTCGGCCGTCGCTGACGATGACGACTGCTGTCGGGATGTTCTGGCGTGTGAGGTCGTCGCCACTGGCGCTCAGGGCCAGGTTCAACGGGCTGCCGCCCCCCGCACAGTTGTAGCTCTCGAGGGCCTTCGCAACGGCCTCGACGGAAAAATCGTCCAGACTGGAGAGTACGACCGTTTTTCCTTTTTCATCACAGCTACCGCGGCCGAAAGTGCGAACCTCTCCTTCGTATCCAAGCTCGGGAATGCTCTGGTTGAGGGCCTCCAGGAACGCTCCAGAGATGTCCAGCTTGCGCTCGCCCCCGGACCGGTCTCCCATCGAAACAGATCCGTCGGCTATGATGACGAACTGGTCGACCTTTCGCACGTACTTCTCCGGGTCGAATGATGCCGTTTCGAATGTGGTCGAATGATGGGCGCAGGCCTGTGTGAGTAGTACGAGGCTGGCTATCAGTACTGCATATAAGGCAACTCTTCTCATTCTTCTTCCTCTCCCTTTCTGATCTTCCTATTTCCCGAGCCCCAGAATAGTGCCGGGGATCCTTCGCTGCTGACGCACGGTCAATGATGCCAGTCTGCCAGATTCCCCGGTAGGGTGCAATATCATCTGCAGGGAATATTAGCGGTGATCTCGTTCTCAATCTCAAAGATCGTTGCTACACTCTGTCGATTAACTGAAGCGTTCGGCTTCAGGTCCAGGTTGAGGGCGCGCGAGCCCTATTAATGAAGGAGGGGGAATATGAGCGTATTTCGTTTGAGCGTGGCAACACTTTGTCTGGTTGCCTTGGTGGTACTACCAACAACGAGCTGCACGAGGGCGGAGGATGCTGCGGAGACGGTCTCCGATACCGCGACCGAGATAGGCGACGACGTGGCGGGGGCGGCGGTTGACGCCGCCGATACCGCCGGCGAGGCGATTGCAGACGGCGCTGATGCAGTTGCCGACGCGGCTGATGAGGCGATCGACGCCACCGGCGACGCGCTCGACGCCGGCACCGACGCTGTCGGAGAGGTCGTTGATGACGCGGGCGAGGCCATCAAGGACGCCGGCGAGGCGATCCAGGACTGAACCGAGCACCATCGGAATAGACGGCCGCCCTCGTGGGCGGCCGTTTTTGTTCGATGTCGCTCAGCGGACCGCGCTGGTCGTTGGAGAGGGTAGTTGCGGATCGGGCATCAGCTCGATCTCGAGTTCTGGATAGGGGGGCGCTTGTGGCACGACGACCCCGGTCGCGATCTCGGCGATGAAACCGGTGGCCGAGATGGAGAGATCGTAGGTCCCGGGCAGGGTCAGGCGGTGGAAGTCGCCGACTTCGGGGTCGGTAAGGACCCACGATCGTGCGGCAGCAGTGTCGTGATCGATGAGCTCCACCCGTGCCGAGAGAGGGGCGCCTGCCGGGTCGCGAACGATCCCGTGGATACCGCGCTGGGTCTGTTGGAGGAAACCGAGGAGAGCACGTTGGTTGGCGTGCCAGATCTCATCCAGTTGCTCCGAAGGCAGGAGCTTCTGACCTGAGACCTCCACCGTCAGCTCGCGCCCGCCACGGAAGAAGGTCATGTAGTCCTGGCGGCCGCCGGAGATCGAATACCAGTCCGCGCCGTGGGTGACCCCCGGCCTGCAGACGTCGGACGTGCATCGTGGTGTTCTGCAGTCGTCCATGTAACCGGGCGGCCCGTCCTGTTGGGCTGCCGTCGCCCAGCTCGTCGAGATGTCGAGCAACCAATCATCGTCCGGGTGGCGGTCACACCAGGTATCCCACGGGTAGTTGACGATCTCTGCGCCTCCGTGGAGATTGGCCGACAACGTGAAGGAATGAAGGGCGGCGAAGGCCATCATGGCCTCGGTCTCCCGCCACCATGGCCAGCCGTCCGGGTGCGGCCCATCTTCGGGGTCGGGGTAGTTGCGGTTCGGGTTGACGGATGTTGCCCCGCCTTGAGTGGTCGTGAAGAACCGGATCGCCCGTGAGACTGTGTGATTGCCACCGAAGTAGGTCCCGTCCGGGTTGGCGAGGGGGTTGATCCAGATCTCGGTCCCGCGCACGAGTTCGGTGACCTCCGGATCGGGGCCGTAGCTCTCCAGGAGCTCCCAGGCCAGGCGCAGCAGCAGGACGAATCCCGCGGTCTCGTCGCCATGCATCGTCGAGGTCAGAAGAACCTCGGGGATCGGGTTTTCCACTTCGGGCTCCTCGGTGATCTGGAGGGCGAGCAGACGGTGGGGTGTGACGATGTTCGTCGTCGATCCGAGATCGACGAGATTGCAGATGAGGGGGTGCTCGTCAGCGAGACGCTGCATGAGGGCCACATACTGGTCGTAGTCGGGGTAACAGTCCCAGGCGGGCTCGCTGGTGTGCTCCCAGCCCGGCTCGCACATCGACACATCGGTGGTTTTCGGCGGAGGCAGCACCTCGTACACGAAGCCGTGAGCCTGGAGCGTTGGCAGCTGTGAGGGCAGGACCGTGACGATCGCGACCTCTCCATCAAAATCCTCGACAGATACGAGCCGGCCAAGCTCGCCAAGCAGAGATGGATCTTCGAGGGGCACTCGAAGCTGCAGTTGAGCTGGTTCGGCAAACGTCGCCGCAGCACACAGGAGCACCAGCGACGTGAACAGCAAGATCCGTGGTCGGGTGGGAATCGTCATCACGATATCCTATCAGCGGCACTCTGCGAGGAACCGGGCCAGGCGCTCACCGATCGGTTTCGAACGGCGATCATTGGCGCAGGCGGCAGCGGCGGCGCCGATGTGGTCCGCCCGGCCGGGATCGGCAACAATCAGGTCCATGGCCGCTGCCACTGCGTCAGGGTCGCGCGGAACCACGGTCCCGGTGTGGTTGTCCTCGACGAGGTCAGACACTCCCGGCCAGTCGGTTGCGATCACCGGGCGCCCGCAGGCCTGAGCCTCGGTGATGGCGCGGTGGCCCCAGTCGGAACCAGGTGCAGCGAACAGGACGGCATCCATGGCGCGCAGGAGGTTGGGCAGATCCTTTTCGCGTTTTCCGGCCCAGGTGACCCGGTCCGCCAGGCCGAGGGTCGCAGCGCGTTGCTCGAGCTCGGGTTGCAGCTCGCCGTGGCCGATTACGAGGACACCCCATCGGCTCCTGGTCCGGGCCGCTGCATCGAGCAGGAGTTCGAAGCCGCGGCCCTGGGCCAGCTTGCCGACCATTCCCAGAATCGGCCTCGAGTCGTCGATCCCCAGAGCCGACCGCGTCTCCCATCTATCGACACCCTCGGGGAAAAATCGTTTCTCGACGGTCGCCGGGATGGTGACGACCGGTCTGTCGGTCAGGGTTTCGGTCAGGGGGATGGCGGCGGCGAAGGGGGCTAAGGCGCCCGCGGCTCGGTGGGCCAGGGCGCGGTGCCAGGGGTCGCGACGCAGGTGACGTGGGCGTCTAAAGGCGCGAACGAGCTTCGCTCGCTTGTGGACGCCGGCGGCGACGGCCTCGAAGTGATCGTGAGGGAGGTGGCTGATGACGACGTCGCAGGTTGACGCGAGCTGTCGGAGGGTCTGCAAGTTTCGGCGGATGTGGCCGATCCGGCGTTCCTTGGCGAGTGTGGGCTCGGCCCAGTCGAGGTCCGACAGGCGGCGCTCGAGGTTTGCCCCGCCGACGAAGAGCAATCGCGCTTCGACTTCGGCGGCATGAAGGGCCCGGCACCAACCCTCTGCGACTGCCGCCGCACCGGTGAACTTGTTGGACGAGACGACCAGGCCTACGCGCATGCCTCAGGGTAGCGGGTCCGTGTCGGTCGTCGCGGCCGGATTCTCCGCAGCCCCGGCCTTCTGGGATGCCGTAGGACGGCCATCCCAGCGTCGCATGAGCAGCGTGGTCGCGCGGAGAAGATTGGATCGTCTGCGACCACGCTGCTCAAGCGAGCGGCGGCCTCCCTCAGAGGCTGGAGATCAGAGCCGCAACGCGCTTCCCGAGGGTTGCCCGGTGTCATAATTGTGCGCGAGGCTATTGGGCGCCGAGAGGTCGTACTGGCACAATTATGCACCCGGCACGCCCCGCTGGGTGGGCTTTCGTTGATCCTCCGGTCGGCTTCGTAGTCCCTACGGAGAACGAGAAGGCGCCTCCGGTGGGATGTGCCGGGCATAGCATTGTGTGCCGCGCGGCACGGCGACGGAACGCAAATCAGCACAATGCCTATGCCGGGCAATCCACGGGGAGGGCGATGAAAAAACCGGCGCGTTGCGGGTTACGATGCCCGAGCGCCGAGGAGCAACTCGAATGGGTTGCGACGAGCTGGGCGCAGCCCAGAAGCGGCAGTACCCCCGGCCGTCGCGGGCCGAGGTGGCAGGCGAAGCCTGCTGTGGGTCCTCCAGTTGCGTGACGTTTCGGAGGCTGCGCCCGCTTGACCGCGCCACCGGTCCACGGCACCCTTTACTGATGCTGATCAAGATCTGCGGTATCACGAGACCCGAGGACGCCGAGGCAACGGTGGCGGCGGGGGCCGACCTGGTCGGCTTCGTCTTCGTGCCCGGAACGCCGCGTGCCGTCGACGCTGAAGAGGCGGGCTGGATCCGCGACCTCGCCGGCGTCGAGACCGTCGGTGTTTTTCGTGACGCGCCTCTCGAGAGCATGCAGCAGGTTCGTCGCCTGCTCGATCTCGACCGCGTGCAGCTGCACGGCAATGAACCCGATGAGTGGATCGAGCCTCTTGGGAGCGGAGTGATACGAAGGGTTCCGAGCCCGATTAGAGAGGGCGAACGGGCGCGAGTGGAGCTATTGACGGCAATCGGCGCGCTTGCGTTGGTCGACCCGGGGGCCGGCGACGGCGTGGCGTGTGACTGGGGGGATCTCGGACGCCGACTCTGCGGCTTGTCTATCGGGCTCGCTGGGGGCCTGCGGCCGGAGAATGTGAGAACCGCAATTCAGGCGGCGAAGCCGTGCCTCGTCGACGTGTCGTCGGGTGTAGAGTCCGCCCCCGGGGTCAAGGACATCACCAGGATCGAGGCGTTCATCGCCGAAGTCCGTCGGGTTGCGGGCGACGGTTTCGAACAGCAATAGCGTCCATGCTGTAGAATCCCCGCCTCATGAAGGAGTGGTCCCCAGACTCGTGGATGAGGTATCCGGCGGAACAGCAGCCGCACTACGCTGATGCGGTCTGCCTCGAGCACACGCTCGAACGCCTGCAAACCTTGCCCCCGTTGGTCACCTCGTGGGAGGTCGAACGCCTCAAGGGCCAGCTTGCGGAAGCGGCGGCGGGCCGTCGATTCTTGCTCCAGGGCGGGGCGTGTGCCGAGAGCTTCGATCAATGCAGGGCCGACGTCATCACGAACAAGCTGAAGATCCTCTTGCAGATGTCGCTGGTCCTGACCTTCGGACTCAAGCGTCAGATCATCCGCCTCGGCCGGTTCGCCGGACAGTACGCCAAACCCAGGTCGCAGGACACCGAGACCCGCGACGGAGTCACATTGCCTTCGTATCGTGGCGAGCTGGTCAACGGCAGGGACTTCACTGCCGAATCGCGATGCCACGACCCCGAACGGCTGTTGCTCGGGTACCAGCACGCGGCCATGACGCTCAACTTTATTCGCGCCCTCGTCGAGGGTGGGTTTGCCGATCTCCACCACCCCGAGTACTGGGATCTGGAGTTCGTGACCCACTCACCGCGCGCTCTCGAGTACCAGAGTACGGTGCAAAACATTTCCGAATCTTTGCGGTTCATGGAGACCCTGGCCGGGATTCAGGCCAGCCAGATTTCCAGAGTAGACTTTTTTACCTCGCACGAGGGTCTGCACCTTTCTTACGAGCAGGCCCAGACTCGACGGGTTCCCCACAAGCAGGGGTGGTTCAATCTCGCCGCCCACCTTCCCTGGATCGGCATGCGAACCGCCGACCCCGGCGGCGCCCATGTCGAGTACTTCCGCGGGATTCGCAACCCGATTGGAATCAAGATCGGTCCGGCGATAACGCGCGAGTGGATGTCCGACCTGCTCGAGATCCTCGATCCCGAGCGTGAGCCCGGACGCATTACCCTGATCCACCGTTTCGGATTCGATGGCGTGGGGAAAAACCTGCCGCTGCTCATTGACGCTGTCCGTGAGTCGGGCCACCCCGTTCTGTGGTGCTGCGACCCGATGCACGGCAATACCGAGACCACGGCAGATGGGACCAAGACCCGAAGCTTCGACAGAATTCTCGGCGAGCTCGAACTCAGCTTCGACATCCACCACGACGCCGGGACCTACCTCGGCGGCGTGCACTTCGAGCTGTCCGGGGACAATATTACGGAGTGTGTCGGCGGCGCCCGCGGTCTCAGCGAGGTGGACCTGGGGCGGGCCTATGAAACCCACGTCGACCCCCGCCTCAACTACGAGCAGTCCCTCGAAATGGCCTTGCGCGTAGCACGCTGGCTCTCGAAGATGAACGGTCGGGGCGCCACGGGATAGGGCTCGTTCGGGTACCGGTTGGCTGTGAGGCCTCGCGCGGCCCAACGGCGACAGCAGCAGCGACTGAACCCCGCCGCCGTCCCTGCCGCTGCCGCCGTCCCTGCCGCTGCCGCCGCCGATCGGCTATCATGCCGGGATCACGGGCGACCGGCGCGACCGGTTGCTCGGCGGAGGCGCCATGCAGTATGAAATCCCCATCGGCCTGACCTTCGACGACGTTCTGTTGGTGCCGTCGAGGTCCGAGGTGCACCCGAACGCGGTCGATGTTTCGACTCGGCTTACCCGTTCGGGAATCACGATCAACCTGCCGGTGATTTCGGCGGCCATGGACACCGTCACCGAAGCCAACCTGGCGATTGCTATGGCGCAGCACGGCGGCCTCGGTGTGGTTCACAAGAATATGTCGATCGCCCAGCAGGCCGAGGAGGTCGACAGGGTCAAGCGCTCAGAGTCCGGCATGATCGTCGACCCAGTCACTATCAGGCCGCAGCAGACCGTTCAGGATGCTCTCGCGGTGATGGAGCGCTACCGAATCTCCGGTCTGCCCGTTGTTGGGAAACAGGGTAATCTTCAGGGTATTCTGACAAACCGGGACCTGCGTTTTTGCACCGAGTTCGAGCGTCCCATCTCTGACTTCATGACCAAGGATGCCCTGGTGACGGCGCCGGTCGGCACGACCCTCGAGGAGGCGAAGGCTCTTCTCCACCGCCACCGCATCGAAAAACTCCTGGTGGTCGACGACGCGGGCAGTCTGAAAGGGCTGATCACGGTCAAGGACATCAAGAAGGCGCAGAAGTTCCCGCATGCGAGCAAGGACGAGCTGGGTAGATTGCGAGTGGCCGCCGCCATAGGCGTCTCGGGTGACCTCGCCGAACGATGCGCTGGTCTCATCGAACGCAAGGTCGACATCCTCTGCATGGACAGCTCGCACGCCCACTCACGCGGCGTGCTCGATGCGGTCGAAAGGGTACGGGCCGATTTTCCCGACGTTTCGCTCATTGTTGGCAATATTGCAACCGCTGAAGCAACCAAGGATCTCGTCAGTCTGGGCGTGGACGCTGTCAAGGTGGGCATCGGGCCCGGTTCGATCTGCACGACTCGGGTCGTGACCGGCGCCGGCATGCCGCAGATTTCGGCCGTCGTCGAATGCGCCCTGGAGGCCCACAAGAACGGAGTCGCTGTCGTCGCTGACGGCGGCATCCGATTTTCGGGGGACATCACGAAGGCGATTGCCGCCGGGGCCGACGTCGTCATGATCGGTTCCCTCTTCGCCGGTGTCGAAGAAAGTCCTGGTGAGCAGATCCTCTACCAGGGTCGCACCTTCAAGGCCTATCGGGGCATGGGTTCGATAGGAGCGATGAAGG
>RCNG010002352.1_pt1 | contig 10099 bp, 12 predicted proteins | sample 2041371 | NCBI WGS metagenome assembly RCNG01 (sample SAMN09708227, study PRJNA481090) | Marine sediment metagenome, whole genome shotgun sequencing project. | biome: marine sediment; feature: ocean; material: sediment; isolation source: Sewage treatment plant 1 marine sediment (STP1) ... | reverse complement strand
TCTGTTTCCCACATGTCGGCGCCGACGGCATGCGCCTTCCAAGCCGCGACAAGGGTGTTCTCCGGCGCGAGACTCCGAGCACCCCTGTGAGCGATGATGATGGCCATACCTCAGTATCGGCGTTGGCGATTCGCTATGGCACCAGGGTCGCGATTCCGAGTGATCTCCGTATCGCTTCCGGCGGGGGCAGGAGTCAGCTATCGAGGGGTGATTCGTCGTGGGCGAGGGAGCGTGTCAGTGCCTCGGTTCGCTGGGTCGTGCCGAGGCTCTCGGTGTCTGGCCATTGACCGATTTCGTCGCGTGCGAAGTCGATCCATCGTTCGATGCTTTTGAACATCTCGATCTGGAATGTTGCGAAGAGCACGGACAGGTGCGTGCGCTCCGGGAAGGGGTGTCCACCGTTGAGGTATGAGCCCATGAGTTCAACGATCGACTCGTGGTGTTCACCGATGTCGGCTTCCAATTCGTCAAGAACACGGTGGAGGTCTTCGATTGATCCGTGGTCGGCAAATAGCAGCCGGAGGAGGGCTTCGACTTCCATGTGCGGCGGTTGGGTTCTTGTTCTCGTCCATGCGCTGAGCGCGTCGCAACCCGTATCGGTGATTTCATAGACGTTGCGTGTGCGATTGCCGGTCTGTTCTTTGTGAGTGGTGGCGTAGCCGAGTTCGACGAGCTTCTTTGGTTCGGAGTACAAGAGACGTTCGGACTTGGGCCAGGCGTAGCGGAGGCTGCGCTGGGCCTGGTTGGTGAGTTCGTAGCCCGTCCAGGGTTTGAGATCGAGGAGAGCGAGGACCGCATACGATGAAGTGGTCATTCTCGGTGGCACGCCCTTGACTTTACTGCAGAGTACAGTATGTTGATACTGCAGATTGCAGTAATGGTAGTTCGATCCAGCAATACCACAGCACCTGCAGAAGCCATAAGGAGGCAGTGAGAATGAAGAGCAACGTCGAAGACCTTCCGATCGCCCACGAGGCCCTCGGAGAGATGATCCGAGGGACGGACTGGGGCGGGATGACCAGCGCGTACATGCAGTACCCGACCGGCCTCGACCTAGGCCCTCTGCTCGAGGGTCTGGAGCGGGACCATTGTCAGTGCCCTCACTGGGGGTTCGTCATCGAGGGCAGCATCCGCGTGAACTACGAGGACGGCGCCGAAGAGGTCGTGAGCGCGGGCGAGATCTACTACTGGCCCTCCGGTCACACTGTTGTCGTCGAGGAAGCGGTCAGGATGGTCGAGTTCAGCCCCCACGATCAGATGTCGCAGGTGCTCGCCCACGTCGTTGGCAAGCTGTAGGAGAGGGCGCGATCGGGGCATGAGATCGCGACTCTCGGATGGCCCGATGGTTGTCTTCGGGCCATCCGAGAGGCAGCGGGACCCTGGAATCTCGCTCAACCGCTTCGATTGGGAGGACACCTTGGAGATTGCCGAGCACATCACAGCCGTTGGACAGGAAGCGAGGCTCCTCGCAGAAGCAGCCGAGCACAGCGGACTCGATGTGGACATACCGACATGCCCCGGGTGGGACATGCGAGAACTGCTGCGCCATCTGAGCGAAATACACCTGTGGGCCGCCGCCCTCGTCGCCCAACGCACCACGAAACTATGGCCCGACGACATCTCCGAGCACACCGACTCGTGGCCGGACCTGGCCGTATTCTGGCCCGACGACGACAAGCTAATTGACTGGTATTTGGGCACCAACGCCAACCTGGTTCAAGCCCTCGAATCAGCGCCACAGGATCTCGACTGCCCTACGTTTCTTCCGGCACCATCACCACTCGCTATGTGGGCCAGGCGTCAGGCTCACGAAACCGCGGTACACCGATTCGACGGGCAGAACGCTGCCGGTATCTCCTCCGGGTTCGATCCCGTGTTCGCTGCCGATGGAATCGACGAATTGCTCTCCGGGTTCGCTCCACGACGCAACGAGCTCCCAATCGCGAACGACCAGGCGATGGTGGTCCACGCCGGTGACACCGACGATCGCTGGCTTCTTGCAATCGGACCCGAAGGTATCACCACAGACCGCGGTGACGGGCCCGCAGATGTCACGCTCACCGGAGACGCATCCGATCTCTATCTCGTGCTGTGGAACCGGGTCGAGGACTCACGAATCACCATTACCGGTGACAGTGAACTCGTCGACACATGGCACGACAACCTCAGAGTCCGCTGGTCATGAGCAGCCGGTGTTCCCGTGAGAACCCTCGCCATTGGAGCGGGTGAGGAGAATCGAACTCCCGTATTCAGCTTGGGAAGCTGATGTTCTGCCATTGAACTACACCCGCAGAGGAGATGATTGTAGCGCTGCCTCCCCGCCTGCGATCAGAAGGAGAGCAGGCCCCACGTCATCATGATCAGTCCGACGGAGATCAGCCAGTAGGCCCGCGTCGGCCTGAACTGGCCCTCCTCCCCCTTCGGCTTGTTGCCTTTGTGGTGCTGCCAAACGGCGAAGCCGTTTCCTGCAACCATCGCGAATCCGATAGCGAGGACGGTCAGAACCAACATGCGGTTCAGATCAAGTATCTCAACGAAGTCGACGTCGTCCACGACGGGGACGGTAGCGAGAGCGAGGCGCTCCGTAGGGAGAGTGCCCCTATCTCGCATCCCCGATACCCTGATTGGTGGCCCCCGTGTTCGATCCGGGGGCGTCGTTCATGAACCACCAAACCGAACCAACATCATCTCCGAGTCGACTGCCGGCCGTCCGCAGATTCACGCTGCCTTGGGCGCTCTGGGTCTTCGGCCTCTCGACGACCATGCTGCTCGTGGGCCTGTGGGGGCGCGCCGTCACCGTTGACGACGATGCGATCGCCCGTTCCACCGAAGCCGCCCTCTCTGCGGATCTCGTCACCGAGCGGGTATACGACTGGATCGGATCCGGTCTTGCGGCGACAACAGGGATCACTGACGCGGAAGCGGAGCAGGTTCTCGATGAGGTCCGGTCGCGTCCCGCTGCCTTCGGCGCGATCGATACACTCCTCGACGACGTCGTGCGTGCGCTGATCGCTGCACCTGGGGCCGATACCACGATTGACGTGGGCGCCGCACTCACCCCACTCGTTCCGGAGGTCGTGTCCGTACTCGACGAACGGGGGATCGACGTACCGGCAGGTGCGGTCGAGGCAGCGGTAGAAGAACTCGATCCCGTTGCTCTCGACACAGGCGAAGCCGTCTCGGTTGGTGTTGTCACGGACCAGGCGAGGATGATCCTCACGCAGGGCGTTGTGATCGCAGCCGTCATGCTCGTCGTGGCTGCGTCTGCGGCGATCACCCTGTCAGAAGACCGCTGGGCGATGATGAGATCGTTGGCGACGCGGGTCTCGTTCTCCGCCCTCTCGTTCGCTGCGCTGTTTCGGGTCGGTGGATGGGCACTTGACCCCGACGGCGGTCGATCGCCGCTGCGCCAGAGCGGATCGATTCTCGTACAGAGCAACCTCAACGTGTTCCTGATCGCAGCCGGACTCGCAGCAACGGTCGCGGCAGCGATCTGGCTGATCCGCCGTCCCCCGCGCCGGGAGTCTGGCGTAGATAACGGCAGGATCGTGCCGATTCCTACGCCAGAGTCCGAGATGGGTGGCGCCGACGACACATCAACCCAGGAGCTCGTCTCCGTCTGAGCGCCTGCTTTCTGTCACAGTCGGGTGACACGATGGCGCCATGGGACTCGACGGCGGGCCGAACATCCTCCATGCAGACCTCGACGCGTTCTACGCATCGGTCGTCCTCCTGCGCCGACCCGATCTGGTCGGCAAGCCGATGGCTGTAGGTGGCGGAGTCGTGCTGTCTGCGACATACGAGGCACGGGCGATGGGCGTTTCGGGGGCCATGCGGATCGGAGAGGCACGCCGCAGATGCCCACGGTTGATCGTCGTCGACGGGAACTTCGGAGACTTCGTCGAGTACAGCGATCAAGTATTCGAAATCTTCCGGGGTTTCACCCCACTGGTCGAACCCGTCTCGATCGACGAGGCGTTCCTCGACGTATCTGGTGCCTTTCACCTGTTCGGACCGCCGACCAGGATCGCAGAGTCGATACGCGATCGTGTGCGTATCGAGACTGGACTCCCGATATCGGTCGGGGGAGCCAGGACGAAATTCCTCGCGAAGATCGCCAGCCGTGTGGCAAAACCCGACGGCTCGTTGATCGTCACACCGGGCACGGAGATCGACTTCCTGCACTCGCTCTCGGTGGATCACCTGTGGGGCGTTGGCCCGGTGACCCTGGCGGAACTCACCGATCTCGGCATCGCCCAGATCGGCGAACTCGCCCGAACACCCACATCACTGCTCGCCGCGAGGCTCGGGAAGTACCGGGCGCTCCATCTCCGCTCTCTCGCCTGGAACCGTGATCCCAGAGGTGTCATCCCCGGACGCCGCTCGTCTTCCGTCGGTGCTCAACGGGCGTTCGGAGGCGATCGCCGGGATCGGGAGTTCCTGCGTGGCGTTCTCGCGCGGCTGTCGTCGCGGGTCGGTGCCCGACTGCGACGGAAGGGGCGAGCAGGGCGCACGCTCACGTTGCGCGCCAGATTCCGGGACCTCGAGTCCATCACCCGCTCGGTGACGATGAGGACGGCAAGCGCATCGAGCACCGTGCTGTTTCGGACGGCGCTCGAACTCACCGACGGAGTTCTCTCCGAGTTCCCCCAGCGGGGTCTGAGTCTTCTGGGAATCTCAATGTCGAATCTGGTGCCGGCCTCGCCGCTCCAACTCGAACTACCGCTGTTTGATGACGACCTCGTCGGCGGGAGCCCTCGCGAACTCGAGTTCCAGGCCCTCGACGCCGCAGTCGACGATCTACGCGAGAGGTTTGGAAATCGCGCGGTCGGGCCGGGATCCGACTTGCTCGGAAGCCACTCGCCATTCAAGGAGGGCCTGTCTCGCCTCATGACGCGGGACTGAGACGTCATCGGTCGATCGCACTCAGTCGAGAGCGGGCGCGCCACTACGCTCCACACGATGGCTGCTGAATCCAAACGACTTGTGATCCTCGCTCTTGTAGCGAACGCCGGGATCGCCATTACCAAATTCGTCGCTGCTGCGATCTCGGGAAGCAGCGCCATGCTCTCCGAAGGCATCCACTCGCTCGCGGACTCCGGGAACCAACTGTTCCTTCTTCGCGGACATGCGGCATCTCGGTACGACGCCAGTGTGCAGCACCCCTACGGACGTGGCAAGGAGATGTACTTCTGGAGTTTCATGGTGGCGGTCTTCCTGTTCGTCGGCGGATCGGCACTCTCCGTCGCCACCGGCATCAACAGAATCAGAAGCCCCCACGAGCACGGCGAGGAAGGCCTCTGGTTCTCCCTCGGGGTTCTGGCCGTTGCTGCTCTGTTCGAGGGGTTCATCGCGTTCCGTCCGGCACTGAAGCAGTTCAATGAGCAGCGATCGGGCAGGACGATCACCAAGACGATCAAGGAGTCCAAAGATCCATCTCTGCTCGTGGTCCTGTTCGAAGACAGCGCCGCGATCATCGGATTGTTCATCGCGGCGGCGGGCCTCATCGCGGCGGAACTGACAGGAAACGGCCTCTGGGACGGGGTGGCATCGGTGCTCATCGGCGCACTCCTCGGTGGCGTCGCATGGATCCTCGCCGTCGAGATGAAGTCGCTCCTGATCGGCGAGTCGGCAACCAGAGAGGAACGGGCGAAGATCCGCGCAGCGGCGCTATCGGTCGGCGAAGTGAGGACCGTTGATCGGCTCCTGACCATGCAGTTGAGTCCGGACGAGATTCTCGTCACGATGGATGTCGAGTTCGATGACGGCGTCGATGGGGCCCAGATCGAGGAGGCGATCGTCTCCATCGAAGCGATGATCGTGGAAGCGGTTCCGGACGCGACCCGCATTTTCGTCGAGCCGGTAGATCGATGAGGGCGTCGGCACCGGGGTCATCCGGCAATCTCGGTCCGGGGTTCGACGTTCTCGGTTTGGCCGTGAATCTTCGGTGTGTGGTCGAGGCAGTACCTGCCGAACGGATGACCGTCGACGACGGGGATGGTCCGGTCACTCTTGCCGCCGGAGACATGCTGTTCGATGCCGTGATGGCTGCGGTGAATCGGCCGATGTCACTCGCCGTGAACAATGAGATCCCGCGGGCGCGTGGTCTTGGTTCTTCATCGGCTGTCACCACTGCGGCGGCGGCCGCTGCCCAACGGGAACTCGGCATCGAACCCGTGAGGAACGAGATCTACGAGATTGTCTCAGACATCGAAGGGCACGGTGACAACGCCGCACCGGCTGTGTGGGGCGGGCTCATGGCCGTCGGCTCGAATGGGCCTCACCCGCTCGAGATCGACGATCACCTCATACCGATTGTCGGCATCCCCGACACGCCTCTATTGACGAAGCGAGCGAGGGAGGTGGTGCCATCGGCTGTTCCGCTTCCGGCAGCCGCCCGAAACGTATCGAGAGCCGTCCTTCTCGTGGAAGCGCTCCGCACCGGTGACCCCACCGCGTTCACTGCCGCGGCCGGTGACGAATTTCACGAGGACCCGAGAGGACCACTCTCCCCGGTCACGACGACGATGATGCAGGCGGCACGGGAGGCCGGGGCTCTCCACGCGGCGTGGTCGGGTGCCGGTCCAACCACACTCGCCCTGGCCACCGAGGAGACGAAGAACGCAGTAATCGGGGCCCTGGCCGCTGTGCTCGGCGAGTCAGGAGTTGTGCGGCTACTCGCCGTCGATTGCGAAGGTTTGCGTTAGCAACCGATGGTTGCCTCGTGAGGCGACCAGTCGATGTCAGGTTGAGCGAGCCGGATCGACTCGACGAACGCAACGAAGAGGAGATGTGACGCCTCGTCGCAGTTGTCGCCGAGGAACTCGGGATGCCACTGCACGGCCAGCAGTGGCCACTCATCATCTTCGTGCTGGATCCCCTCGATCACACCGTCGTTGGCCCAGGCGACCGCCCGGAACCCGGGGGCAAGGTCCTTGACGGCCTGGTGATGGATGGAATTCACCATGATGTCTGTCTTGCCAACGGCTTTGGCTATGTCGGAATCGGCGTCGATGGTGACCGGCTGATGAGCCTGGTACACGGCCTCGCCCATGACACCGTGATCCGTCGACCCGACGACCGACGGAATGTCCTGGATGAGTGTTCCACCGAGCGCAACGTTCACGACCTGGAGTCCGCGGCAGATCGCCAGGACCGGGAGACGGCGACTCTTTGCCTCGTGGACGATCGCGAGTTCGAACTCGTCCCTGGCGGTGTTGACCTCGAGGATTTCGGGGTGGGGCTCCTCGCCGTACCGACCGGGGTCCATGTCTCCGCCACCGGTGAAGACGATGCCATCGAGGCGGTCGACGAGCGCCGCTACGTCGTCGCTCGCTACCGGGGCGAGAACCACCGATATACCTCCCGCGCGGAGAACGGAGTCGGTATAGGTGTGTCCGATGACGTGCGAATCGAGGTTGCCGGATGAGCCGATCGTCTGCTTCGGTTGGGAGGTAATCCCTATGACTGGCCGCATTCGAGAGATTCTACAATCCGATAGGAAGTTGGTTTCCGGGGTCTGAGAGTGACGCCTGTTTGCGTAGTGGCCTATCCTCAGCGAACCTTATGGGCTCCGGCCCGGCCTCGCCGCCGCCGGAACCGGTTCCCGAATACACCGAGTGAGGTCTCCTGCATGGGTTCGCTGATCAAGAAGCGTCGGAAGAAGATGAGCAAGCACAAGTACCGCAAGCGCATCAAGGCGAATCGCCACAAGACCAAGAAGTAGCTGCTCATCACCGCCCACGATCACCGTGGGCGGTGATCGTCTCTGACCGGCGGCGGAGCTGCCGGAGTGCCGAGTACTCAGTACCCAGTACTGGCCTTGTCACACATCCCTGAGGAAGCGCTCGATCTCGTCGACGAGATCAGGCGTCCGACCCGGATCCATCTGCCGGTCGTTCTCAGCGACTTCGCGAACATACTCTGCGAGATCGTCCGATTCTGCGACGGCCTCGTCGACCTGGAGGATGAACTCGGTCTCCATGTCGCGAAGCTCCTGACTGTCGCCGTCGAATCCGACGATCTCCCCGGCCTTGGAGAGCAACGCCCGCATCGCCATTGGATTCGGGTGCGCAGCCAGGTAGTGCGGTGTCGCCGCCCAGATGCTCGTTGCCGGGATGCCAACTTCCTTGCATGCTTCTCCGAGCACCGCAACGATCCCGGTTGGTCCTTCGTAGTCGGTCGGCGGCAAAGCCGCCGAGTCAAGGGAGGAAGGATCCGTGACAACGCCCGACAGGGGTACGGGTCCCGAGTGCGTCACCGATCCGATGTAGGCGCCGAGCATCGTGACCGACTCGACACCACTATCGGTCAGGACGGCTGCCACGGTGCGGGCGAACGTCTTCCAGCGGAAGGTCGGTTCGTCGCCGACGACGATGACGAGGTCGTGATCTTGATCGGGTCGTACGATCGCATAGAAGCGTGTCTCTGGCCACGTCATCGCTTGGACGGAGCCGTCACGAACGGTGACGGAAGGGCGGTGCTCCTGGAAGTCGAAGAACTCCTCCGATTCGATGATGGCAAAGGGGCGCTGGATGTCGCGGCGCTCCAGCAGATGACGAAGAGCTCCGGAGGCGGCATCGCACGCGTCGTTCCAACCTTCGAACGCGAGCACTGCGCGCGGTCGGCGAAGGGATGGTCGTCCGAAGCGTCGTACGGGGTCCACGACCAGAAGGCTATCGGGCGGACGCCGTAGCGATCATCAGATTCGCGATAGGGCCGAACGGCCTACCGGGTGAGACCTCCGACTCTATGCCCCTGGCCCTGTGGTTCGTAGCGTGTGACGGAGCATCCCAGGATGGAGCCGTGACAGAACCACTCGTCATCGATCGCGAGGGCGTCGACGCCCTCATCGACGCACTCATCAAACGGGGCTACGAGGTGGTCGGTCCGACCGTCCGTAGTCAGACCATTCTCTACGACACGATCACATCGACCGCCGACCTTCCGGTCGGCATTCGCGATCGACAGGAGGCCGGAACCTACCGCCTCGAAGACCGGGGCGACGATGCCCTGTTCGGCTACGTCGTCGGGCCACATTCATGGAAGAAGTTCCTCACGCCACCAGGAACCGTGTTCTGGCGAGGACTCCGTACCGAAGACGGATTCGAAACGGTTGAACCGGAGGAGCCGCCAAGGTACGCGTTCTTCGGGGCGAGGCCGTGCGACGTCGCTGCGATGAAGATCCAGGACGACGTGTACATACCCGTCGAAGACAGCATCTACACCGAGCGACGGAAGCGGTCGTTCACCGTGGCCGTGAACTGCACCGAACCGGCAGCTACCTGTTTCTGCGCGTCGATGGGAACCCCGGACGTCAAAGACGGCTACGACATCGCCCTCACGGAGGTGCTGAGCGGCAAGCGGCACTATTTCCTTGCTGAGGCGGGCACCGACGAGGGCGATGAGGTGCTGGGAGAACTCGCTGCCAGCGACGCTCGCGACGAGCAAGTCGTCGAGGCACGACGCCTTGTCGTTAGTGCGACGGATCAGATGGGTCGGATGCTTGAGACCGACGGCCTGAAGGAACTCCTCTACGCCAATCTCGAGAACCCGTATTGGGCCGAGATCGGGGAGCGATGCCTGTCGTGCACGAACTGCACGATGGTGTGTCCCACGTGCTTCTGTTCGACCGTGGAGGATCGCCAGGATCTGGACGGAGATGGAGCGGAACGGGTCCGCATCTGGGACTCGTGCTTCACCCTCGACTTCTCGTACATCCATGGTGGAGCGGTGCGCTCGTCGGCTTCTGCGCGCTACCGCCAGTGGCTCACGCACAAGCTGGCGTCGTGGCAGGACCAGTTCGATTCGATCGGATGCGTGGGATGCGGCCGATGCATCGCATGGTGCCCGGTCGGTATCGATATCACCAGAGAAGCGGCAGCGATTCGGGAGAGGGACATCCGCCGGGTCGCGGTCGGAACCCCCGCCGTGAAGGAGGCAGTCGAATGAGTGAAGTGCTCGACCTGATCGTCGACCATCCCTTCTTTGCGGGAATGACCCGAGATCAGATCCATGTCCTCGCTGAGATGGGCGAGCTAGTTTCGTATGACGAAGCTGAGTTCATCTTCACCGAGGGAGGGAAGGCCGATGCGTGTTT
>RCNG010002023.1_pt1 | contig 10099 bp, 5 predicted proteins | sample 2041371 | NCBI WGS metagenome assembly RCNG01 (sample SAMN09708227, study PRJNA481090) | Marine sediment metagenome, whole genome shotgun sequencing project. | biome: marine sediment; feature: ocean; material: sediment; isolation source: Sewage treatment plant 1 marine sediment (STP1) ... | reverse complement strand
TTCCGGGCATTGTTAAAAAAACCGTCCTGAATATTGAATGATTCTTTTTGCATCAGTATCACCAATCCTGTTTATTTGTTGTTGCCGCCGGTATTTCCCGCAGCTTGTGATGTGGTGCACATGCTGCCTCTATTCTAACAGCCCGGCGAGGTGCTGTTCAATCTTTTTCACTGTTTCGCTGTCCGATTCCCTCTCGAACCAGGTGATCTCACCATGATGCCGCAGCCAGGTCAGCTGTCGCTTGGCCAGCCGGCGAGTGTTGCGCTTGATCAGTTCACGTGCATCATCCATTCCACCGGCGATGGAGCCTTCCAGCGCACGCACCACCTCGCTGTAGCCGATGGCGCTCAGTGCCGGTGCGTGCGGATCCAGGCCATCATCGAGCAGCCTCCGAACTTCGTCCACCAGGCCGGCTTCGAACATCTGGTCCACCCGCTTTTCGATCCGCCGGTTCAGTTGACCGCGGTCGAGCTCCAGCCCCAGACGGATGTGCGCAATCCGCTCCTGCCGCTGCTCCTGCTCCAGGTGACTGGAAAGCGGACGGCCGGTGAGAAAGAAGACCTCCAGCGCCCGGACGATCCGCTGATGATCGCGAACGGCCAACCGGTCGGCTGACCGGGGGTCAACCCGGCAAAGCATACGGTGCAGCCAGGGGTCCCCCTTTTGCCGACGAGAGCGATTGAACCGCTGACGCAGATCTTCATCCCGCTCGGGCCCGTCAAAGAGCCCGGTGAGAAACGCTTCAACATACAGTCCGCTGCCCCCCACCAGCAGAGGCAGAGCGCCCCGGCCCCTGATCTGGGCCAGCACCTCGTCGGCCATCCTGGTGAAGACACCGGCCGAGACCGGTTGTTCAGGATCCACCGAATCCTGAAGGTGGTGCGGGATACCTCCCTGCTCGCTCAGCGGTACCTTGTCGGTACCCAGATCGAGCCGGCGGTAGAGCTGGCGTGAATCGGCACAGATGATCTCACCACCCAGCAGTCGGGCCAGCCCGATGCCCACACGGCTCTTTCCCACTGCCGTGGGTCCGAGAATGGCGACGACCGGAGTGCGGTTCACCCCTGACATGGCTCTCTCCCCGGGGTCACGGCCTGGCGCCGCCGGCGTGTGCCACGCTGATTCCTGGATAGTAGTGCTGAAGGATGTCGATGAAACTCGCCCCGGCGTCGGCCAGACCGGCCGCACCCACCTGGCACATCCCGACCCCGTGCCCCCATCCCCGGCCGGTAAAGCGGTAGGATCGAATTGACCCGTCGGGACCGGGCAGGCGGTCAATAAAAAAGAAATTCTCGCGGGTGCCCAGGTTCCAGCGGATATCCAGACCACGTAAAACCGTATTCCCCCTGGTCCCCACGGCCTGCAACCTGGTCAACCGCCCCCCCGGTCCCCGCCCCAGCGGTTGCAGGTCCGTCAGTTGTCCCACCCGGTGGCCGTTCCCCTCCAGCAACGCCTCGATGGCTTCCCGATCCACCACGATGGACCAGAGCGCATAGGGAGAATAACGGTCGGCGGCAGCCCCGCCGTCAGCAGGGATCCGGACCATCAGCAGGATCCGCCATTGTTTGTCGTACAGGACCTGAACCCGGTCACCGATACGAAATCGACCGGTGCCCACCGGCAAGGTGGTGTCGCTTCGCTCTTCGAAGAGCCCGATTCCCTGCTCAGCGATCCCCCGCTGCTCCACCTTCTCTCCGGTCCGGAGAACCAGGTGTCCCTGTTCAGCGCCGGTGAGCGCTGACTCGGTCAGCAGGCCCGGCTCCAGGTAAAGCAGCAACCGGGCCAGGGCCGCGGCGAACGCTCCACGTGACATCGAGCGGTGTGCGGCAACGCTGCCGCCGGGATGGCGCTGAAAGATAGCAGCGGTGAGCAGGCAGGCCAGAGCCCGCTCCTCTTCTTCCCGCAGGTCACAGTCAGGACCCAGAATTTCGTTCAGATCCTCCGGGGTGAAGAGAAGGTCCATCCGTTCCTGCCACCCCAGGGCCAGGCAGAGCTCGAGCGCCAGTTGGCCGCGGCTCGGCAGCCGCGAGGCGTCACCTGAACCGGGCCGCTCACCCGGTTCGGTGTCCCGGCCCTGGCCCTGGAGCAGGCGGCCGATCCATTTCCCGGCTTCAACCCACCCGATGCCTCGACCACTGTCGTCGATGCCCGCCACTTCCCCATCCTCGACAATGCCCCGTGCGGCGAGCAGGGCCAGGGTGAAGCCGAGATCTGCCCCGGTCTCCCGCTCGCTGACCGCAATTGAGGGCCGGACCATCCTCGCGGGAATCGCGATCCCGGCCGGTTGCCCGGTGGTGCAGGGCACCCCGGAGAGATACGGCGGGGTCTCGCCGCTGAAGACCGCCGAAGAGATCTCGGTGTGCCCCCCGCAGGTGGATGTGTAGAGAGTCTCGGCCAGTTCACCCTGGAAATAACCTGCCAGACCGGCGGTCTGCAATACCGCTTCGCTGCTCAGTGGATGTTCCCTGCCGGCCCCGCCATAGACCTGGCAGTGCGGCGTATCACAGAGATCAAATCCCTCGCTGCGGTGACGGCCGGCATGTTTCAAGGCATAAGTCCTGGCGGTGACCGCCTGGGCTTTCAGTGCTTCCAACTGGGGAAACTTGTCCGGCCCCAGTTCGCAGGGCACAACTCCCGGCAGGTAGTCCTCCAGCGACACCATGTTCACGGCAACCAGACCCGCAGAGCCCCCGTGAATTTCCAGACTGCCGCGATAGGGTTGTCCGTCGAGCAGAAACGACGGCCCCTCCGGCACCGGTCCTTCCCCGCCGGACCCCAGAGCACGGAAGACCACCCTCCCCAGCCCGGTCACCAGTCCGGTTGACCGGCTGTAAAGCACCAGAGGCGCGCCCACGGCCCCGGTCCGGGCAGACCCGCTTCCCCCGGGTTCCAGCTCAACCACGAAGGCACCGTCCATCCCGTAGGCCGCCAGGTCGGTGGTGAAGGCCAGGGCCTTGTTGCGTTGTGAATACCGCCCGGCCAGCACCCGGTGGGTGGTTTGACCGCCGCCCAGCACGGCCACCACAACCCGAACGGGCGTATCCGGCCAGTGGCCGCGGATATCGGCGGCGAGCCGCTCGGCAGCATCGGCGCTGCCCAGGGAAGCCGCCTGGACCGCGAACAGCGCCGGCGCCTCGGTGGCCGTTCCCGGGTCAGACCCGTTCTCCAGGGCCAGGAAAAGTTCTCCGGCCACCAGATGTTCCGTGGCAGCCCCCTGCAGCGGCTCCAGGGTCATGGCCAGCGGTGACCCGGCGGTCACCGGAGCCACCAGAGTCACCGGCTTGGCATCGCGGGCCGAGAGGAGCCCCACCGCCAGGGAGTGCGGATCATTCCCCGGGGTCAAAGCAGTTACGTGGGGATGAAGGAAGAAAAGGGCGAGCAGGAACACGGCGAGGATCGGGACAACGAACCGCTGGGTCGCCATACACATCCCCTCTGCCCCGCGGGCGCAGTCAGCGCCCGCGGGTTCATCACCGTGAATTAACGGAATCAGTCCACAAGTTCGAAAAAGGTAGTGCTCTTGGCCGTGGTTTCCGACATCATGTCAGTGGCCGCCACGACAAGTTTGTATTTCCCGTTGCGCAGGGTGGCCAGCGGGATGGAATAGCCCTGGCCCGGACTGTCCGATTCCACCATTATCGGCTTGCCGTACGGACGGTAACGGCCGTCCTTCTCAAAGTAGAACTTGTACTGGATCTGGAAGATATACTGGTCGGTTTCCACATTCTTCGTGCCGTCGTAAGCCTGGAAGAAAACCGAAAGTTCCTGCTTCTTGGTGTAGACGTGGTCCACATTGGGCAGGATGGTTGTTCCGCCGAGAGTGAAGGGCTTTGCCGAAATGTTGCCGCCGGCCATTCGAGTGGGATCACCCTTCAACTCGTCGGCCACCACGATGCTGGAAAGAGCGAAGGCACCGGCGTGGAAGTCGGAAACCTTGAACTTCTCGTTGAAGGTCCCGGCCTTGTTGTCACCCTTGTTGTAAACACCGCCATAGAGCTGGTACTCACCGGGCGGCACCGAACCCTGGGCCTGGTAGACCAGGAAACCGTCCTCGATCGTATCGTTTTTCTTCCAGGGGCTGAACGAGGCTTCGCTCTCGAAGCTGAAAGTTTCCCCGCCGGCGCTCACCAGACGGGCAAAGGGCACAAAACCCGGGGCCTCTATCTTTTCCGCAGTGAACACGCCGACATTGATGATCACCAGGGTGGTGCCCTTGTCGTCCTTGAAGCAATAGGCCGAGTGGGCAACGTTGAGGTCGGCCAGCGGATCCTCACCGGCGACCAGGCGGTCGACATATGCTGCCGAAGCTGAAGAAACCGTGGGCGGTGCGGCGGGAACCTGCGGCGCGGTTGGGGCAGTGCCAGCCGCCGGGGCGGCGGGGGCATCGGGCACCGCTTCAAAATCCTCGGGCAACGGTTCAAGACCAATGATCTTGGGATCGGTGAAAACAATGTCGCAAGCATCCACCCCATCCGGGGGCGGGCTGCCAAGATCCTGCCCCACCCACAGGTCATGGTCACCGCTGTTGTCCTGGTCGTAGAAAAAGATGGAATAGTTGCTGCGGGTCCGTTGGCCCTTGATCGAGGCGTAGATCCAGAGTTCCGAAGCCCCCTGGCTGATGTCGGCGCCCAGGGGGTTGTCAGAACGCTCCTGGGGCGGACCCAGCAGGACAAAGACCCGGCCCCGGTCGCTGCGCCAGGAGCGGAAATTCTTGTCGGCAAAAGCCACCCACCCCTCGAAGCGGATTTTGAATTCGTTGACCTCGGTCTCGGGGAAGGGGTCGCGTTTGTCCCAGAAGTCCTTCTTGAACTGCTCCACCGCCTCTTCGCCTTCGAGCTTCTTGAATACTTTCCGCTCATCCTTGGACATCAGGTACCGTACCGGCCCGTTCATCCATTCCTTGGCCTCCTTGCTCAGCTTGGCCATGGCCAGGGGGCCGGCCAGGACGGTGCCGAGGAACAGCAGAAGGACCACCACGCAGTACTTTCTCATCTCTATCACTCCTGTTGATGAATTCCGGGCGGCCACCGGCCGGCAGGGCAGGTGGAGGCAACCAGCGGAAAACGGTCAGAGAATCTCCATCATCGAACTGATCTCACCGGCATCTGCAGCATCCGGGGAGAGGTCAAGATACGTCTGGAAATGCTCCTTGGCCTTGGGGAAATCGCCCTCGCGGATAAAGATATAACCAAGTTCTCGGTGGCCGTCGGCATACTCCGGATCGGCCTCGAGGATCTGCAGCAGGTAGTCCTTGGCCGTGGCGTCATCGCCATCGTTGAGCGCATTGGCCGCCATGTTGAACAGCACGTCGACGTTGACATTGTCCGCCTCGTCGAGATAGAGCTGCGAATATTCCTCGGCTTTGGTGTTGTCACCCGTTGCCTTGTAGATCTCGGAGAGGAAAAAATAGTTACTGGGGTCGGTGGATCCCAGATCCATGGCCAGATCGAACTGCTCCAAAGCCTTGTCATACTCTTCCTTCTCGAAGTAGATTTGGCCCTTTGTCTGCATCGGCTCGTAAATCTGGTCGTCCAGTTCGATGGCCTTGTCCAGGGCGGCCAGGGCGTCGTCCAGTTTACCCTCCTCGATGAGCAGCAACGCTCCATTGAACTCCCCGATGGCCTTTTCCTCGTCGGTTTTCGGCCCGGTGCTGGAATAGCCGCTATCCCCCTCCTTGAACATGGTAATGTGCGCCTCGACCCACAGGCCCAGACGGGTGCGGACCTGCTTGCTCGAAGGGCGGTAGCCCTCCAGGCTGGCCTCCACCGAATGCACCGCCGGTTCCAGGCCGAGGCAGGCGTATTTCCCATTCTTCTTGGTGATGATTGTCCAGGATCGGGATTCGGTGGTGCTGTCCGTGACGATAACCGTCACACCTTCCAGCGGGATACCCTTGCCATCGGTGATAGTTCCCCTCACCTTGCCGGTGACATCTCCGGCCCGCAGGGTCCCGGATAGTGGGAGCATGATTACAAGCATTAAAATAATAAGACTTACACGAGCGACCAGCGGGTTGACGGTGCTGTTTTTCGGTCTCATGGTCAGATCCCTCTACTCGAAATCAGATAATCAATCTCACCGCGGGCGACGGCCCGGGGCGAACCAAACTCATGGTACAAGTTTAATATAAATTGGTAGCGAAGGAAATGGGGGAATGCCTTATCACACAAAAAAATTCGGGGAAGCCATAGTCCGTTGAACTGCGGCCCCCCCGTTCTGATGTGAAAATCGGGCCCCCGACCGGGGGCCCGACTGGTTAGCGGTTACTAGAAGGAGAACTTCAGGCCGACCACGACATTTCCAGCGCCCATCCAGGCGGTGGCATTGCTCCAGGTGGAGTTCTCGTTCTCGCTGTCGGTGGACTGCCGGCCGAGCACGAACTGGTTGTTCCAGACGTTGAAGAAGTCCAGAATCACGCTCAGCTCGGTGTCGCCGATGTTGAAGTCCTTGGAGGCCCGGAGGTCCATCCACCAGACGTGACCGAGGCGGTAGCTGCCCCGTTCTTCAAGGTAATACTGGCTGGTGTAGCCCGAGAAGTTGTCCGCGGAGGGGGGCAGGTTGGCACCGACCCGGTTGTAGGGCCGGCCGCTGCGCCAGCCGATGCTGGTGCCGAGGATGATGCCCCAGGGCGCGTGATACGAGCCGTTCAGTTTGAGGTAGTGAGTGTCGTCCCAGGGAAGTATGCCATAGCGGTTGTAGAGCACTTCCTGGAAGTCGGCGTAAACGTTCAGACCCTCGGCCTGGCCGGAGTTGGCAATGGAGCCCTTGGCTTCGGAGAGGGTGTAGACCAGCAGGAACTGGTAGTTGTTGGAGAGCCGCTTCTTCAACTGAAATTCCAGGCCGCGGTAGTCACGACGACCCTGTTCGACGTTGGTGATGTAGTAGTTGAACTCACTTTCCTCACCGGCCCGGATGGCGTCCTCGTTGGCCATGACGTCCTCGATGAGGTCTTTCTGCCAGTTCCAGATCAACTTGGCGCCGGCGGAGAAGTCGGTGGCGAATTCGAACTCGTAGCCGGCCACGATCTCATCCTTGAAGTTCGCGCTGAGATTGGGGTCGATCTGGGTCGGGTTGTTCGCGCCGTCGGTGCTGTTGACCAGTTCCCAGTTGTCGGGGTTGTACGGATCGTCGGGATCGTAGACACCTTCGTAGCGAAAGGTGGAATTGGTCTGGCGGTTCAGTGCCTGCGCGAGGTAGAGGCCCACGGCGTCATAGTAGCGACCGTAGTTGGCGTAAGCCTTGCTGCGACCGTCACCGTTGATGTCCCAGGAGACGCCGAGGCGGGGGGCCAGCAGGTTCTTCAGATCGTAGACCGTTTCGCCCACGTCGTTGTTCTGCTGCTGGTTTTCATAACGCAGGCCGAGGTTGAAGGCCCAGTTGTCATGCCAGGTCCAGGAATCCTGGACAAAGGCGGTGAGGATGGAGCCGTCGTCGGTGGCGTAGAGGTCATCCTGGAGAAACCACTGGTCGGGGCGTGCCACGCCGGAAGAATCGTCCGGGCGGTTGATGGTGAAGGCGTTGGGGTAGATGGCGTTCTCGGTGTAGGCCATGTCCTGATACTCCACACCGAACTTCATGTTGTGCTCGCCGCCCCAGTCACCAACATAGTAGTTCAACACGCCGCTGTACTGATCGCGGGGACGGTTGATGTCGGTGATGGATGAAACGTTACCGTAAATGATGGTGTCGCCGCCGTCCTGCTGATCGACGAAACGGTCGTCATCGAACCCAGCGTTCGACGGACCGATGGTCAGGTTCACTTCGTGGGAAGCGACCTTTACTTCGAGGAAGAGATTCGGGGTAAAGATGCTGGTCCACTGCAACTTGTAGAGGTCGCCGCCCTGCTCCTGCTGGCCATAGGCGCTGGCCATGGTGGTGGTGCTCAGCGAGTCGCGGCTTTCGATGATGGCCGGGTCGGAAGCGTACTGGCCGACGATCTTGTTGTCGGGGTTCAGCTGCCAGGTGACCTTGCCCATCCACTCTTTAAAGATCTCAGTGCGCGAGATGGTCTCATCGAAGGCGTTGGTCCCCTCGATGCGGCGCGTGAAGTTGTTGTAGGAGGCGAAGAACCAGAGCTTGTCGCGGAGGATCGGGCCACCGATGGAGACACCGGGCTCTATTTCGTAGAACTCTTCCTCGTCCACGGCACCACGAGCTGCTTCCTGGTGCATTTTCATGTCGAGGTTGGTGTAGTAGACGGGGACCGCGCCGTGGAATTCGTTACCGCCCGACTTGGTCACCACGTTGGAGATGGCGCCGGTGGCCCGGCCGTACTCGGCCTCGAAGGCGCCGGTCTTCATCTCCACTTCCTGGATCGCTTCATAGCTGAAGTTCATGCCGAAGGTGCCGGTGGCACTGTCGGTGGTGTCCACGCCGTCCACCAGGAACACGTTGTCGGTGTTGTCGGCGCCGTGGGTGAAAACGTTACCGAACCCGGCCACGCCGGCGGCCATGGACATGGCGTCGAAGTAGCTGCGGCCGGTGGGCAGGTCTTCCATGAACTCATAGGTGATGGTCTCACCGATCGAGGTCTTCTTGGCGTCGATCAGCGGGGCTTCGGCGGTGACGGTGATCTCGCCCAGGTCGCCGGTGCCCTCCACCATGGTGAAGTCGACACGGGTGGCGGCGGCGATATTGACCACGATCTCGGTCTGGATCACACGCTGAAAGCCGTCGATGAAGGCGCTGACCTGGTAGTCCCGGCCCACCGAGACCAGCGGGATGCGCCAGCGGCCTTCGCCGTCGGTGACGGCCATCTTCTCACCCTGCAGGGCCGGGCCCTTGATGGTGATGGTCACACCGGGAAGCGGGTTGCCGCCCTTGTCCAGCACCACGCCGGACATGCTGCCCTCCTGGGTGCTGGCAAACGCGGGGCCGGCAATCAGCGCGATCAGCGCGACTCCCAGTACAATTCTGCTCAACTTGCTAAACATAGCCAACTGACCTCCAAATCTAGGGATGACTGAGTGAACTTTTGGTGAAGTGACGACGATCCGGCCGCTCGTATTGAACGCTTCCGGATGCCTCATTTTCACGCGCTCCCCAACGTTCATTATTGTTATTATCTTCGCTTCACCAAAACCTTCTGATCTATGGCGTGTTCTGATTGTGGCGGGAATGCTTGAATGGCTTCGTTAGATCCTCCTTGTTTTGTTGGTCAAGGTTTCAAAAACACATTCGCCTGTAGGGTACTGTTCTTCTTATGATTATTACCATAACCTGAACATATTAAAGCTCAAGAATCGGCTCTTGTCAACCCCTGATCAGGCGCGACAGGCTCTCCGCCGGGTACGAAAAACGGCCCCGGAGCCACTCGGATCCAGGGCCGTATAATCTCGCGCCACGGCTATTCCTTGATGATCTCCACCAGCACATCCTCGTTCTTGTTCAGCACCACTTTTTTCGGCTTGGCCGGCAGCTTGGCCTTGAAGGTGAAATCGGCCTTGTTCACGAAGATCACCTGATTGCTGAACTGCTTACGGCCGAACTCGTAGTAGATCGGCATGATCACCTTCACCGCGGTTTTCTCGTCCTCCTGCCGGATTCGGCCCTCCAGCAGCCACTTGCCGTCCTCGGTCTGGCGCACATCGTAGGAGAAGTGCATTTCCGGGATGCCCGACCCCCGGAACCACTGGTCGAAGAACCAGTCCATGTTCATCCCCACGGTCTTGTTCACCACCCGTTGCAGGTCGGTGGTCGTGGGGTTCTGGTGCCGGTATTCCTCGAGGAAATTCTTCAGCGCCGTGACGAACATGGTGGTTCCCTTGTCCGGGCCGAACTGGGAGATCAGGGCCATGCGCAGCATGTGCACCACGTAGGGGCCCTTGTCGTAGAGCGAATAGACGTAATCCCGCCCACCGAGGCGGCCGCCGAGAGAGATCGGCCCGGCCTCCTTGAGCTGCGTGGCGTTGTCCCACCAGCCGTCCATGTCCTCCTTAAACCCGCTGGGGCCGTCGCGCACGCCCATGTACATCGCCGACGAGTATTCGGTGAAGGCCTCGCTGAGCCACTGGTCGTGGTAGGTCCGCCAGCCCACCACATGGGCCCACCACTGGTGGCCGATTTCGTGGGCCATGAACGGGCTGCGGAACTCCGGGTT
>RCNG010002022.1_pt1 | contig 10102 bp, 9 predicted proteins | sample 2041371 | NCBI WGS metagenome assembly RCNG01 (sample SAMN09708227, study PRJNA481090) | Marine sediment metagenome, whole genome shotgun sequencing project. | biome: marine sediment; feature: ocean; material: sediment; isolation source: Sewage treatment plant 1 marine sediment (STP1) ... | reverse complement strand
CGACCGATCTCGCGGTCTGCTTCCACGTCGGGGAACTGGTTGAGCAGCAGCAGGTCGCTGACCAGAAAAAAGGGAACAAGTGAGGCGACAAAGGCGGTCATCGAGTAGGTCCCGGCGAGGGCGAAGTGGGTGCCCATCACCATCAGCGGGCCGAACCCCAGACCAGGGGCAATGAGGCAGATCAGGGGGCTGCGGGTGATCCAGCGGGTGTAGAGGACGATGACCAGCAGACCGAGGATACCCAGTGGGATGATCTCCCAGCCGCGGAGGATGGTGAAATAGACCCCCACTGAAACGGTGAACAGGGCCGAGGCCACACCGGTGAGCAGGGCCTGGTGGGCCTGGCCGGGGTTGCCGGGCAGGGCGCCGCTGCCGCCGCTGAAGGGGGTTCGCTCAGTTTTGAAATCGAGGCCGGTGTGGAAATCTTCGTATTCGTTGAGGGCGTTGACGCTGATGTGCGCCGCCACCGCGCCGGCCAGGGCCATGATCACCGGCAGCGGGGAGATGGAGGCGCCGCTCCAGACCGCAGTGGCCACTCCCACCAGCACGCAGGCCGGGGTGAGGATCAGAAAGGGCAGGCGCATCGGCCCGAAAAGGGGGCTGGGGGCGGCATCGGACATTGTTGGCCTCCGGCGGCAGGCATGTTTCAGCTCTCTTTGAATACCAGTGTATGACTATAGCAAAACTTCCGGCGTCAGTGCGAGGCGATGACACGGTCACGTCATTTTCAGCATCTCACCGGTTTGGAGGAAGTGGTTCAGCGCCGCCTCATCAACCGCCACCATTGCCGAAAACGCCTCCTGGGAGACGCCGGTGAGCTCGCCGCCGTCGGTGGCGCTGACCACCTGACGCCAGTTGGCAATGGTGGCCCCAGTGTCACTCTCCTCGAGGCGAATGGTGTAGCGGATGACCCGCCGCTGGTCAAAGCGGATAAACTCGATTTCCCGGGGTGGCTGGTGGCGGCTGATCAGCCAGATGTCCCGTTCGCCACTCTCCGGGTCGGTGGTGGCAAAGACGCAGTCCTTTTCCGCAATCCCCGAAGCGGTGTGGATCATTTCGCACTGCCAGCCCTCGAGCCACTCGCGTTCCCGTACCGGGCAGAGCAGGGGGAACACCTCTTCCGGAGGAGCACTGAGATGTTGAACCGCTTGTAGTTCCAACCTGGACGATTTCACCGCTTCGATCATCAGTTCATCTCCTATTTCCCCCTATCCTATACCGTGAGCCCCCGATGGGGTTAAAACCTTTTGCGGAACCTCGGAGCGGTTGAGCCGCATTGTTGCCTGGTGTACTGTTAGCCCTTCATCCCGAGAGACCGCAGCGAACGAGGAAGATCATGACCAGCCCCTTTGCCAGACCGCACAAGGACGATGTGCGGGCCATGCTGCGTCTGGCCCTGCCGGTGGTGATCAGCCAGCTGGGAATGATGCTGATGGGTGTGGTGGACACGGTGATGGTGGGCCACTACTCGGCCACCGATCTCGCCGCGGTGGCCCTGGGCAACCTCTACTTTGTTTCGATCTATGCTTTTGGCCTCGGGGTGCTGATGTCTCTCGACCCGCTGGTCTCCCAGGCGGTGGGCAGTGGTGATCGAAGCGCGGTGGTGCGGGCGGTGCAGCGGGGGCTGCTGATCGCTTTCGGGCTCAGTGTTCCGCTCACCGTAGCGCTCTGGCCTGGCGAACTGGTCTTCACTTTTCTCCATCAGCCGAAAGAGATCATCCCCACTGCAGCCACCTACGCCCGGATCTGCATCCCCGGGCTGCTGCCGTTCCTCGGTTTCATCGTGCTCAAGCAGACCCTGCAGGCGATGCAGAAGGTTCGTCCGGTGGTGATCGTGATCTTTGCCGCCAACCTGCTCAACGTCCTGCTCAACTGGCTGCTGATCTTCGGCGGGATGGGTCTGGAACCCATGGGCGCCATCGGTTCGGCCTGGGCCTCCACGGCCAGCCGCTGGTTTCTGGCGGTCAGCCTCTTTCTGCTGGCTCGGGACCAGCTGGGACCGCTGCTCCGCCGTCTCGACCCGGTGGTGCTGCAGACTCGGCCGCTGTGGCGGATGTTCGTCCTCGGGGTGCCCATCGGTATCCAGCACTGTATCGAGTTCGGCGCCTTTGCCACCATCGCCCTTTTCATGGGCTGGATGGGGGCGGTACCCCTGGCCGCTCACCAGGTGGCCCTCTACCTTGCGGCCCTGTCCTTCATGGTCCCGCTGGGAGTGTCGGCCGCCGCTGCCGTGCACGTGGGCAATGCCATCGGCCGGGGAGACCAGGCAGGAGCGCGGCGGGCCGCCTCAGCCGCCCTGATCTGCGGCGGCGGCTTCATGGTCTTTACCGCGGTGATTTTCCTCACCATCCCCGGGCCGCTGGCCTCGATATTCACAAATGCCGGGGACGTGATTGCCGTGGCCCTGGTGCTGATCCCCATTGCCGGCTTCTTCCAGATCTTCGACGGGTTGCAGGTGGTGGCCGGCGGCATCCTCCGCGGCATGGGGGACACCCGGGCCCCGATGGTGCTCAATGTCCTCGGGTTCTGGTTCGCCGGCGTACCGGTGAGCCTCTGGCTGGGCTTCAAGCTGGAAATGGGCCCGGCCGGGCTGTGGTATGGCTTTGTGGCCGGTCTGGGAGCAGTGGCCATACTGCTGTTGTTCCGAGTCTCAATCAAGCTGAGAAGACCGGTGGACCAGGTGCTCATCGACTGAGCTTGGTAGGCTGGATACTGCTACGATCCACCGTGGCCGGGGCCCTGTCCTTGCCGCATCCGGCCCTGGCCGCCCTGCCAGTGCCCCTGGTTGTTCCACAGCGGGATCTGGCGCAGGGTCCTCAGGCGGACCATCAGGCCGCGGGAGGAGTTGAGCACCTTGTGTGCCCGGCAGCTCCCTTCCCCGGCAACAAAATACTTGATCTTCAGCTGATCTCCCGGCTCCACCGAGAAGCCGATATCGTCCATCGCCCCCGGTGGGGCGAGAAGGATCTGCAACGGGTTTTTGGGGTCACCCTTCGGTGCGAGGCTCACCTGCACCACCTCGATCCCGCCTTCGCCGGCGATCCGGCTGACCGACAGCACCTCGCCTTCCACTGTCTTCAACGATGAGCGGGGAGGAGGCCCATCGGCTCCGGCCACAGCGAATCCACCGGCCAGCAGCAGAATGCTGCAGCAGAGGAATCGTATGCTGTGATGCCAGGGCTGTTTCACAGGACATTTCCTCCCAACCAGAGCCGGCCCGGTGTGTGGCGGCCGATGGAGAGCCCGATGGCCACTGAAAAGTCCGGCGACGCGTCGCCCAGACCCACCAATACCCTTCCGTACCAGCGGTAGCGGCCGGTGGTGCGCAGTGAAGCGCCGAAATTGAAAGCTTCCCCCTGGCCTTCCACGGCCTCCTGTGCCGCGGCGATCCAGCCGGCGAGGATCAGCCGATCGGCGGCCACCGGATCGCTCTCCATTCCCAGCTGGACGTCGATCACATTTTTCAGGTCCCCCCACCACGGGTCGCCCAGCCGGTTCCAACCGGCGCGGGCGTAGAGCGAGGAGGACCAGAAGCGGTAGCCGCCCCAGAAGCCGATCCGGTAGTCGGTCTCGCCGGTGCCCATACCGTTGTCGTCGTCGGCGGTGGGCAGTTTTACCTCCAGCTCGGCATCCATGCGGAAGACCTTCACACCGCCGCCAAACAGGCGTCGGGAAAGAGCAACGCGGATGTCCCCGATGCCGTTGGCCGTGTCGTCATAGGGAGACATTCCTTCACCCTCGCCACCGCCAGGGGTGCCTTCATCTCCACCTCCGCCGCCACCTCCGCCGCCGCCTCCACCGCCACCACCGCCGCCGCCACCGTCGCCGTCACCGTCGCCTTCACCGCCACCGTTGCCGCCGCGTCGTCTCTGTGCCCGCTCGCCACCCACCGGCATGGTGCCGGCGCCGGTACGCACCAGGCCATATGATGTGTCCATGACCAGGTAGGGCAGATCCACACGAAGCTGCCAGTCGTCACCGAGGATGTACTGCAGGTTTGATGACCAGGTGTCGACTTTGTCGTCGGTGCCGTAGTCCCCGGTGGTCCAGGAGGTGATCAGTGTCCATTCGCCAACCGGTTCTGCCGTCACCGCGATGGACGAGAACACTGCACAAGCGATGAAGATGATGTGAACGAGGCGTTTCATGGGTCAGTCTTTCATCCCGTATTTTGACATTTTGTAACGAAGGGCCCGCTCCGAAATCCCCAGCTTGCGGGCGGCCCGGGACTGCACACCGTTGGCGGCGGCCAGGGCATCGCCGATGGCCCCCTTTTCCAGGGCCGCCACCCGGCCGGGCAGTGAGTCGCTCTCTTCATCCTGGGTGCCGCCGTTTTCGTGGTGCGATCCCAGCACCGACGGGGGGAGGTCACCGGCGGTGATCTGTCCGGAGCGGGCCAGCACCATACCGCGCTGTACGGCGTTTTCCAGCTCGCGGACATTGCCCGGAAAGTCGTAGGCCAGCAACAGGTCCATGGCCTCCCGGGAAATCGAAGCGGCCGTCCCGTCTTCGTCGTGCTTGGCCAGGAAATGGTCCACCAGCAAGGGGATGTCCGATTTCCGAATGCGCAGCGGCGGGATCTCGATGGTCACCACGGCCAGCCGGTAAAAGAGGTCGTCACGGAAGCTGCCCTTCTCGATGGCCTGAAGCAGGTTGCGGTGGGTGGCGGCTATCACCCGCACGTCAACCGGCACGGGGGTGTTTGAACCGACACGTTCGAGGGTTCGCTCCTGGAGCACCCGCAGCAGCTTGACCTGGACCTCGGTGGGCAGGTCGCCGATCTCGTCGAGGAAAATGGTCCCGCCGGAAGCGGCTTCGAACCGGCCTTCCCGGTCACGGTCGGCACCGGTGAAAGCGCCTCTCTCGTGCCCGAACAGTTCGCTCTCCAGCAACTGGCTGGAGAGGGCGCTGGCGTTCACCGCTACGAACGGGCCGCTGGCCCGCGGGCCTGCCCCGTGGATCGCTCGGGCCACCAGTTCCTTGCCGGTGCCGCTTTCACCCTGCACCAGCACCGAGACATCGGAGCGGGAGACCCGGGAGATGAGAGACATTACTTCGCTCATCACCCCGCCGGCGGTGATGATGCCCGGCACGGATTCGATCCGGGACAGGCGTGCTTTAAGGTCGATGTTTTCCCGGTGCAGCCGTCGTGATTCCAGCAGGCGGCGTACCAGGTGTTCGACCTCGTCCAGATCCAGCGGTTTGAGCAGGTAGTCCGCCGCTCCCTGCTTGAGGCAGGTCACCGCATCTTCCACCGTGCCAAAGGCGGTGGCCAGCACCACGGCCACCTCGGGATTGACCAGCCGGATTTCCTTCAGGAGCCGGGTGCCATCCATCCCCGGCATGCGTACATCGCTGATGCAGAGGTCAGGCGCCTGCCGCACCACGGCATCCAGCGCTTCCCGGCCATCACCGGCCTCGGTCACCACCGCACCGATATCGCGGAGGAAACCGGCCAGTTCCTCGCGCTGGGACCTGTCGTCGTCCACCACCAGAATGCGTGCATCGAGGCTCATGCCGTCTCTCCACCGCCTGCGGCGGGCAGCCTGAGTTCGGCCAGGGCACCGCCGGTATAGTTGTTGCTCAGGGTCGCCGTGCCACCGTGCTCTTCGGCCACCCGGCGGACAAGTGCCAGTCCCAGGCCCACACCTCCGGCCTGATTGGTGACAAAGGCATCGAACAACTGGTCCGCTGTGGCCTCATCCACGCCGGGCCCGTTGTCGGATATGGTCACCTGGGCGTGCCCGTCCGAGGCCGCAGTTTCCACCAGGACCTTGCCGCCGGCCGGGCTGGCCTGAATGGCATTGCGCACCAGGTTGATCAGCGAGCGGCGGATCGATTCCGGGTCCACCGGGGCCCGGCAGGAGGAACCGGCCTGGACGAGGCTGATGCCCTCGGCAACCGCCTCGTCGCCCAGGAGATCCACCACCTCTCCGGCTATCATTCGGATATCCGTGACCTTTCTCGCCTGGCCCACCGGGCTGGCCAGTTCGAGGAACTCGCGGAGGATCGCTTCCAGCCGGCCGATTTCGCCGCGGACCTTGGCGGCGAACCGTCCCACCTCATCCTCGGGGGAGTGGTTCCGCTCCATACGCTGAGCGGCGAGGCCGATGGCATTGAGCGGCGACCGGACTTCGTGGGCCAGGCCGGCGGTGAGGGCGCCGGCGGCGGCCAGTCTCTCACTGCGTCTCCGTGCCGTTTCAACCTCGGCCAGCTGCCGGCCGGCCTCTTCCCGCTCCAGGACCCGGCTGCGGGAGAGCAGGGCAATGAAGACCAGGGCCAGGCTGAACACGGAGAGCACGATTCCCACCATGGCAGTCCGGCGCACGGCGGACACCGAAGCCTCGGCCAGCGGCTGGCCGTCCAGCCCCACCCGCAGCGAGGCCTGGAAACCCGCTGGTGCGCTCACCGGTACCACCACTTCGAACACCTCACGGCCACGCACGGTTCGCCGGCCATCGCCGTCCGAGGAAACCGGCGGTATGGGCTCACCGTCCCAGCTGGCCTCCAGCGGTTTCCCACCCGGTGAGACGGAGTAGCCGAGGTAGAGCACGCCACCGGATCCGGCCAGCCGATGCAGCAGGTTGGCCGTGCCGATTGCGCTGGAATAGGCCAGGCTCGACGGTGCGTGGACCCGGGCGAAAATGGCCCCCCCGTCAGTGGTTCGGACCACGGCGGCGATGTGCTCCACGCCGTCCTCCAACTGTGGGCCGAGGACCATTTCGTCGGCTTCTCCTGCAATGACCTCGTCCATTTGCCGGAGCAGCGTTTCGGAAACCGGTGTGCCGGCAATGAGCTTTGGAGCTCCGGAGCGGTCGAGGCGGATGATCGTATCGATGTCATTTTGTTCGGCCAGGGACTCGGCCGTGGTGGCAGTGAGGCCGCCGGACTGCCACAGGACGGAGAGTATACGCGTGTTCTCCAGCACCCGTGACGCGGCACTCTCCTCGATCTCCCGAGCCGCAGTGGATGCCGCTTCCAGACCCGGCCCCAGGGTGCGGGCCAGGAGTGTCGCCTGGGCCGCCAGCACCTCGGCGGTCTCCTGCCGCTGGCGCCGTCCTTCGTGTATCGCCCAGGCGGCCAGTGCGATGGTCAGGATCAGCAGCGGGATCATGGTCGTCAGTATGCGAAACCTCTTTACCATGAACCTATTTTACGCCTGCAGGCCGCGATTAGCGACCACCGCCGCAGCTTCCGCCGCCACCACCTCGGGCTCCGCCGCCCCCGCCGCCGCTGCCACCGCCACGGGAACCGCCCCCACCGCGCTGACCACCACCCTGGCCGCCGCTTCCGGCCCCGGGGCATTTCGGGTTCTGGCACCCGTCGCCGGGTGTGCCGCCACAGGACCCGTCCCTGGCGCGGGTCTGGGTCCACTGCTGGTTCATATCGCCGGCCCCGTTGCGGAACCGGTAGGAGGCGCCGGTGCGCCGGACCTTCATCCCCATGGCCAGGCTGGCACCGTCCACCGACTTCTCTTCCACCAGACGAAGGCGCACCTGGTCTCCACTGGATACCAGACCGCGGCAGGTGCCGGCTTCGCCGAGGCGGACCTGCATCCGCTCGCCGCCGGTGGTGAGGATGGTCAACTGGTCAAAACCCCGGGCATCGGTGAGCTCCACCACCCGGCCCTGGACTCGGGGCGGCTGGCTGTCACCGGCCATAACCGACATGGTGCAGAGAAGTATCGGCATGACCAGGAATACGGTGCTTCTCATCTTCATCTGCTCTCTCCCGTTCAGGTTTGTGTGGTGAAAAAAAATGGCGGTCCTGCGCCTCCACACATGACCGCCATTCGGTTCCTGCCCGTCTCCAGCGTTACCGGAGGTCGAGCTCGAAATTCTGAACCAGTGTCTCACCCTCGGTGACGGTCACCGGGGTCAGGTCGGTGGGCATATAGCCGCAGGCGCAGGCACGCATCAGGTAGTCGCCGGCCTCGACATTATCAATGACGTAGACGCCGCTGGCATCGGTTTCGACACGGATCGCCATGCCCGAACCGCCGCCGTGGTGGCCGCCGCCAAAGCCGCCGCCGCCACCGGAACCGCCGCCGCCGCCCCAACCGTGGCCGCCGCCGTGGAACTGCGAGCCGCCGCCGCCGGAGCAGCCATCCGCCGGGCGCAGGATCACGAAAGCGCCCTCGATGGGCAGCCCGGTGGTCATGTCCACTACAGTGCCGGTGACCGTGGCGGTCTGGGCCTGGGCAGTGCCGCCGGCCAGAACGAGGAGGGCCATTGCCACCACACCAACGAGGGCGGCCTTGATCAGCGATGATTTCGTGCGTTTGAACATCTTCTCTCCTTAAGGGTGGTTCAACTGTTCACATTATTTCAGTTATGAGCAATAACCTTCTGATTGAGGCCTGAGCTGGATTCCTCCTTTCCCCCTGGATTCGAACCGTGTTGGTATTGGCAACCCGTCATGTCGATCTCTGCAATTGGTATCAGGTCGGTATCTCGATCACCTGATGCACTTCAACAGAGAGCAAGAACCATACCAACAGTAAATAAAGGACTTACCACGATTAATTCGACGATTCGGGCGGATGGGGGGGCAAGGTTCGACAATTTCGTCGAATTCGGGGCAGGGGAACGGGAGGATTCAGTTCTCGAGCAGGATACTGGAGCAGGTGAGGCCCGACTCGGCCTTGAGCAGTTCGGAGATGTCCACCGTCTTCACTGCGAACCCGGCATGGCGGACCCGCTCGATTGTTTTCGTGAAGCCGACGTGCAGGCAGATGAAATTGCCGGCCCGCAGTGCGTTGGCAGCCTCTGATTCTTTTTCGTCCGCCGGAATGAGGGTGAATCCGGCAAAGGGCTGGGGGTCGAAGAGGCCCGGCCGGGCCAGCAGGGTCTGGTCATCCAGGGCGGTAAGCGCTGACTTGAGGTGCAGGCAGCCTTTCATGGCCACCGGGATTACCGTGTATTCGTGCGGCGACAGATGCCGGCTCAGCTGGTCGATTCCCTCCTGGTTGGTGCGGGCGGAGAGCCCCACGTAGATAGTGCGGCCGATTCTGAGCACATCACCACCTTCCAAAGTGCCGGGATGCTCGATCCGCTCCAGAGGCCGGTAACTGGCAAGCACCGGTTCGATACCGGCAACTTCACCGCGGCGGGATTCCACACCGGGGCGGGACAGCACCGCCACTTCGTCCACCACCACCGCCGTATCCTCGATAAAGGTGCCGTCGGGGTGGGCGGAGTTGACGTCCACTTCCACCACCTCGTACCCGCATTCCTCGAGCATCCGGCAATAGCCGGCATGCTGGGCCCGCGCCTTTTCCAGATCGATGGGCTCCCGTTCGCGAAAACTCAATTCGCAGCGGTTGATCTCCGGTGAAACCACGTGGGTCAGGGCGATGTTCATGGCGTGTTGCCGGTTGTGGTGCCGGCCTCCCGTTGCGATTCCAGTTCCTGCCAGCGGTTGTAGACGGTGGCCAGTTCCTGCTCCAGTTGCTCCAGCCGCGTGGTGTCCCGGGTGATCTCGGCGGCCGGGGAGCGGTAGTAGTCGGGTTTCTCCATCCGGACGAACAGGGCCTGCTGCTCCGTTTCCAGTTCTTCGATCCGGGCGGGCAGGGCATCCAGTTCCCGCTGATCCTTGTATCTCAGCTTGCCCGGTTTCGGCGTTTTCGGAGGCCGGGGCCGCGCTACTTTTTTTGGTGTCGGTGCAGCAGATTCATCGGGTGGGCGCTGGCGCAGCCAGTCATCATAGCCACCCACATACTCGGTGACCTTGCCCTGACCTTCGAAGACCAGGGTGCTGGTGACCACGTTGTTGAGAAAGGTCCGGTCATGGCTCACCAGCAGCAGTGTGCCGCTGTAGTCCATGAGCTGTTCCTCCAACAGTTCCAGGGTCTCCAGGTCCAGATCATTGGTGGGCTCATCCAGAACCAGCACATTGGAGGGCCGGGTGAGGAGCCGGGCCAGCAGCAGCCGGCTCCGCTCACCGCCGGAGAGGGCGGCCACCGGGGTGTTGGCCCGTTCGGGGGAGAAGAGGAAGCGCTGCAGGTAGCCGATCACGTGGTGTTGCCGCCCACCAAGGGTGAACTCGTCGGCGCCGCCGGCGATGTTGTCCTTCACCGTCCGGTTCTCATCCAGCTGCTCCC
>RCNG010002021.1_pt1 | contig 10103 bp, 4 predicted proteins | sample 2041371 | NCBI WGS metagenome assembly RCNG01 (sample SAMN09708227, study PRJNA481090) | Marine sediment metagenome, whole genome shotgun sequencing project. | biome: marine sediment; feature: ocean; material: sediment; isolation source: Sewage treatment plant 1 marine sediment (STP1) ... | reverse complement strand
TGTCAGTGTCGTCTTGCCATGATCAACGTGACCAATCGTGCCAACGTTCATATGGGGCTTATTTCTCTCAAATTTTTCTTTAGACATGAGTCTTTACCTGCGCCTAAGCTTAAAACCGTTAAAAAATCGCGCGAAAGACGCGCTCCTACTATTTTCGAATCACTGTGTCCGCAACATTCTGCGGCACTTCCGAATACTTCTCAAACTCCATTGAGTACACAGCACGTCCCTGGCTCATCGAACGCAGGTCCGTGGCATAACCGAACATCTCGGCCAGCGGTACTTCTGCACGGATCGTCTTGCCCGAGGGCGTGTCTTCCATGCCTTGCGGCAGACCGCGACGACGGTTCAAATCGCCCATCACGTCTCCCATATAATCTTCAGGTGTTACCACCTCAACCTTCATGATTGGCTCAAGCAGCACCGGGTTAGCATTAGTGGCGCCTTCCCGAAAGCCCATCGAGCCGGCTATCTTAAACGCCATCTCGCTTGAGTCAACATCATGGTATGAGCCGTCATACAAAGTAACCTTGCAATCCATCATCGGATAGCCAGCAACCACACCATTTTCCATCTGTTCCTGCACACCACGGTCAACGGCCGGAATATACTCTCTGGGCACGACACCACCAACGATTCCGTTGACGAACTCGTATCCCTCACCGGCAGGCAGCGGCTCTATTTTCAGGTAGACATGGCCATATTGACCGCGACCGCCCGATTGCCGAACAAACTTACCTTCCTGCTCCACCGTCTTGCGTATCGTCTCGCGATACGCGACCTGCGGCTTACCTACGTTGGCCTCGACCTGAAACTCACGCTTCATTCGATCGACGATGATATCGAGATGGAGTTCGCCCATTCCCGAAATGATCGTCTGCCCGGACTCCTCGTCCGTATGAACACGAAAAGACGGGTCTTCTTTCGCGAGCTTTTGCATCGCGACACCCATCTTTTCCTGGTCAGGCTTCGTTCTTGGCTCAACCGCTACAGAGATAACCGGTTCCGGAAACTCCATGCGCTCAAGCGTAATTTTTTGTTTGATATCGCAGAGCGTGTCGCCGGTCGTAACATCCTTCATGCCAACCGCTGCTGCTATATCTCCGGCGCGAACTTCCTTGATCTCTTTACGATCATTCGCGTGCATCTGCAAAATTCGCCCAACGCGCTCTTTCTTGCCCTTTACCGGGTTGAAAATCGTGTCCCCGGAGTTCAATACTCCTGAATACACTCGGAAGAACGTTAGATTGCCGACGAACGGATCCGTCGCAATCTTGAATGCCAACGCAGCGAACGGTTCCGTATCGTCCGCGTGACGCTCACCTTCCGTGTCATCATCATTGATGCCCAATATTGCCGGTACATCAAGCGGCGAAGGCATGAACTCGACTACCGCATCGAGCATGGCCTGTACGCCTTTGTTTTTAAATGCCGAGCCACACATCACAACGACAATCTCGCCCGACAATGTCCGCTTCCGAAGCCCTCTACGAATCTCATCCTCCGTGAGTTCCGTATCGCCAAGGAACTTCTCCAAAAGCTCCTCGTCGCCTTCAGCCGCCGACTCAATCATTTTTTCGCGCCAGGCGACCGCGTCTGCCTGCAGCTCTTCGGGGATTTCCCGAGCTTCATAGGTCATTCCCATGTCGCTCTCATCCCAGTACAACGCCCGCATCGTGATCAGATCAACGACACCGGCAAAATTCTCTTCTGCGCCGATAGGCAGTTGAATCGGTACCGGATTTGCACCCAGTCGCTCGACCAGCTGATCAACCACGCGCAGGTAGTCTGCGCCGGTCCGATCCATCTTGTTGACGAAGACGAGGCGCGGTACGCCGTATTTATCGCCTTGTCGCCAAACCGTCTCGGTCTGTGGTTCTACGCCGCCAACCGCGCACAAAACGGTCACTGCACCATCAAGCACCCGCAAGGAGCGCTCGACTTCGATCGTAAAATCAACGTGCCCCGGGGTATCAATGATGTTGATGCGGTGCTCGTCGTACTGCTTGTCCATTCCAGACCAGAAGCAGGTGGTCGCAGCCGACGTAATCGTAATGCCGCGCTCCTGTTCCTGCTCCATCCAGTCCATGACGGCTGCGCCGTGATGAACTTCACCTATTTTGTGCGAAACGCCCGTATAGAAAAGAACGCGCTCAGTCGTAGTCGTCTTGCCCGCATCAATATGCGCCATGATACCGATATTCCGGTACCGCTCGATGGGGGTAGTGCGAGCCACGGCAGAAGCCTCACCAACGGTAGTGGGAGAATGCCTTGTTAGCTTCGGCCATACGGTGGGTGTCTTCTTTCTTTTTGACCGCCGTACCGCGATTCTCAGCTGCATCAAGCAGTTCGTGCGCAAGACGATGGGCCATCGATTTTTCACTGCGTTTACGTGCAGCCTCGATCACCCAACGCATCGCAAGTGTCTGACGACGGGCCGGACGTACTTCAACCGGTACCTGGTAGGTAGCACCACCAACGCGACGTGATTTCACCTCGACGACCGGCTTCACGTTCTCGAGCGCTGTTTCGAGCAGCTCAAGCGCTTTTTCGCCTGTCTGTGTCTCACGATCGGAGATGCGATCCAATGCGCCGTATATGATGCGCTCGGCTACGGATTTCTTGCCGTCGTTCATGATCATGTTCATGAATTTCGCGAGCAAATCACTACCGTACTTGGGATCGGGCAGAATCGTTCGTTTAGGGGCCTGTGTTCTTCTGGACATTGCTTTAAATCTCTAATGTTATGACTTAGGACGGCCTTAGGACTTCGGACGTTTCGTTCCGTACTTGGAACGTCCTTGACGACGATCGGCAACGCCGGAGCAATCGAGCGTGCCGCGGACAGTATGGTAACGAACACCAGGCAAATCCTTGACACGACCACCGCGAATCAACACAACACTATGCTCTTGCAGGTTGTGACCTTCGCCGCCGATGTAGCTTGTGACTTCAAATCCGTTCGTCAGACGCACACGAGCAACCTTACGCATAGCCGAATTCGGCTTTTTGGGTGTTGTCGTGTACACACGTGTGCAAACACCGCGTTTTTGCGGGCTTGCATCAAGTGCAGGCACTGTGCTTTTTGCGCGTTTAACCGAGCGTGCATTACGTACTAACTGATTTACTGTGGCCATGGGCCTTCACTCTTCTTTTGGCTGAAATAATCAGGGCCCGCCTGTTGGCGAGCCCTACAAAACGAGGGCCCACCTGTCGGTGAGCCCTTAGTATTAAGGGCGGGCATTTTAGTGATGCGAGCAACTCAGTGTCAAGCCAGTATCACGTCGAGCCCACCAGGGCCTATAAGTTGTTGATTTTATTAGGCTGTCGTTGTTTCTTCACCACCCTCTTCGGCTGCACCGGCATCACCTGCCGCAACTGCCGCAACTGCCACTTCGGCATCGACCGCAACTTCACCGTCTGCACCAACTTCAACGTCTGCAGCAACCTCAGCTTCGGCGTCATTGTCAATCGCTTCGAGAGCAGCGGCCGCTTCGGCCTCCGCGTTTTGCGTTTCCTGGAGCAAATTCAGCTGGTCCGCCAGATCCTGCTCACGCGTGCGCCGACGATCGGCGTGATGCGCGAATCCAGTTCCCGCCGGAATCAAGCGACCCACGATAACGTTCTCTTTGAGTCCGCGAAGGTCGTCGCGCAATCCGCGCACCGATGCTTCGGTCAATACACGAGTCGTTTCCTGGAAAGACGCCGCTGAGATAAACGATTCGGTCGCAAGCGACGCTTTCGTGATACCCAAAAGAACAGGATCGATGGTCAATGGCTCTTTTTTCTGAGCCACCAGCTGCTCTTCGACTTCGAAGAAGCGTGCTTTATCGATCTGTTCGCCGCGCAGGAAGTTACTCTCACCCGGTGTGGCAACAATGACCTTCCGCAGCATCTGGCGAATGATCACCTCGATGTGCTTGTCATTGATTTTCACGCCCTGAAGACGATAAACGTCCTGAATTTCCTTAACGAGGTAGTTCGCGAGATTCTCAACACCGCGCAAGCGCAGAATGTCGTGGGGATTCGGCTCACCATCAGCGATGATCTCGCCTCTTGCGACCTGCTCACCCTCGAATACGTTGAGGTGACGCCATTTCGGAATCAACTCTTCGTAACCGTCTGTCTCGCCGGTAATGACCAAACGACGTTTACCCTTAGTTTCCTTACCGAAGCTGACCGTACCCGTGTGCTCCGCCATGATCGCGGGCTCTTTCGGCTTACGAGCCTCAAAGAGATCCGCGACGCGCGGTAGACCACCTGTAATATCGCGAGTCTTGGATGACGCCTGCGGGATACGAGCGATAATGTCACCGACCGATACCGCAGCGCCATCGGCTAGCGAGATGATAGCGCCGACGGGCAGTGCGTAAACCGCGGGAATTTCCGTGTTGGCGAAGCAGATTTCCTTGCCGTCGTCGCCGAGCAGTTTCGCGACCGGACGCAAGTCCTTGCCGGAGCCTGTGCGACTCTTCGGATCGAGAACCACGATGCTGGTCAGACCGGTAAATTCGTCAACCTGCTCAGCGACGGTGATGCCGTCGATGAAGTCTTCGAACTTGATCTTACCTTCAACCTCAGTAACAACCGGGTGAGTATGCGGATCCCAGTTGGCAAGGATCTGACCTTGCTTAACTTCCACACCGTCTTCGATCGTAATCGTTGCACCGTAAGGCACTTTGTAACGCTCACGTTCCTGACCCTGGTCATTGATGACAATAATTTCGCCCGAACGCGAGACGGCAACGAGATAGCCTTTGTGATGCGCGACAGTCTTGATGTTTCTAAGATGCGCGATACCGTTGGACTTGATCTCAATGTTGTTGATCGCCGCTGAACGAGATGCTGCGCCACCAATATGGAAGGTACGCATGGTCAGCTGTGTTCCAGGCTCACCAATCGATTGAGCCGCGATAACGCCGACAGCCTCACCAATGTTGATGCGGTTTCCACGAGCAAGGTCACGTCCGTAACATTGCGAGCAAACGCCGTAGCGAATTTCACAAGTGATTGGCGAACGCACCATCAAGTGATCGACCTTTAGATCATCGAGCTCTTGCACAGTCGCTTCGTCGAGCATGGTGCCCGCATCGAATGCGACTTTATCGGTACCTGGAATCAGAACCGGCTCAGCCAGCACGCGACCCAGAACGCGATCGCGGAGCGGCTCGACAATGTCGCCGCCTTCAACGATCGGCGCCATCGCTACACCATTACGGGTTTCACAGTCGACTTCAGTTACCACGAGATCCTGAGCAACGTCGACGAGTCGGCGTGTCAGATAACCGGAGTTAGCCGTCTTCAGAGCAGTATCGGCCAGACCTTTTCGAGCACCGTGAGTCGAGATGAAGTACTGCAGTACGTCCAGACCTTCGCGGAAGTTGGCAGTAATCGGCGTTTCAATGATCGATCCGTCCGGCTTGGCCATCAGGCCACGCATACCGGCGAGCTGACGAATCTGAGCAGCGGAACCACGAGCACCGGAGTCGGCCATCATGTAAATCGAGTTGAACGACTCTTGTTCGACACTCTTGCCTTTCGCATCCTTGACCGTTTCCGTACCCAGCTTGTCCATCATCGCTTTCGCGATCTGATCATTGGTACGTGACCAGATATCGACAACCTTGTTGTAGCGCTCGCCATCGGTAACCAGACCAGAACCATACTGGTCCTGAATTTCTTTCACCTCGGCTTCTGCAACAGCCAGAATATCTTCCTTCGAATCAGGCACAACCATATCGTTAACGCCGATAGAGATACCGGCGAGAGTTGCATGACGGAAACCCATGTACATTAACTTATCGGCAAAGACGACCGTCTTCTTCAGGCCCATCTGGCGATAACACGCGTTGATGACGTTGGAAATTGCTTTCTTCGACATCGCACGATTGATGTGCTCGAACGCCATACCCTTGGGCAGGATGCCAGACAACAATGCACGACCGACCGTTGTGTCCACGAGTTTGGTCACCTCAACCAGCTCGCCGTCTTCATTCGGCTCGTGAATCGTTACGCGAATTTTTACGTTGGCCTGCAATTCTGCTGCGCCCGCCTCGAATGCCCGACGTGCTTCGTCGAGGTTCGCGAGGATCATGCCCTCACCCTTCGCGTTCACGCGTGTACGAGTCATGTAGTAAAGACCGAGTACAACGTCTTGCGACGGTACGATAATCGGGTCGCCGTTCGCCGGAGACAGGATGTTGTTTGACGACATCATCAATGCGCGGGTTTCAAGCTGCGCTTCAATTGACAGCGGTACGTGCACAGCCATTTGGTCACCGTCGAAATCAGCGTTGAATGCTGTACATACGAGCGGATGCAACTGGATAGCCTTACCTTCAATCAATACGGGCTCAAACGCCTGAATACCCAGGCGATGAAGTGTCGGCGCACGGTTCAGCATGACCGGATGTTCACGAATAACTTCTTCGAGGATATCCCAGACTTCTGCACCTTCACGCTCAACGAGTCGCTTGGCCGCCTTGATGGTGGTCGCTTCGCCGCGCAATTGTAGCTTGGAGAAGATGAAGGGCTTGAACAGTTCAAGTGCCATTTTCTTCGGCAAGCCACATTGATGCAGCTTCAGTGTCGGCCCAACAACGATGACGGAACGACCCGAGTAGTCAACGCGCTTACCCAGAAGGTTCTGGCGGAAGCGGCCTTGCTTACCCTTGATCATGTCAGCGAGTGACTTCAGCGGACGCTTGTTCGTGCCCGTGATGGCACGACCGCGACGGCCGTTGTCGAGCAGCGCATCAACAGATTCCTGCAGCATGCGCTTTTCGTTGCGAACAATAATATCCGGAGCGTTTAGCTCAAGCAGACGACGCAGACGGTTGTTGCGGTTGATAACGCGACGGTACAGATCGTTTAGATCCGACGTTGCGAATCGACCACCGTCGAGCGGCACCAGCGGACGAAGGTCCGGCGGCAATACTGGCAGAACGGTTAGAACCATCCACTCAGGCTTGTTTCCCGACTCGACGAAACCCTCGATGAGCTTCAGACGTTTCGACAAGCGCTTGAGTTTCGTTTCAGACCGCGTCGCGCCCATATCTTCACGAACTCTCAGGATTTCGTGCTGCAGATCGATCGTTGAGAGCATTTCGCGGACGGCTTCGGCACCCATGCGGGCATCGAATTCGTCGCCGTACTGCTCAAGTGCGTCGAGGTACATTTCGTCGGTCATCAACTGACCACGTTCGAGCTCAGTCATGCCTGGCTCGACGACAACAAACGCCTCGAAGTACAGGACACGCTCGATCTCGCGCAAGGTCATGTCAAGCATGAGGCCGATGCGTGATGGCAGTGATTTCAGGAACCAGATGTGTGCAACCGGGCTCGCCAGATCGATGTGCGCCATGCGCTCACGACGGACCTTGGTCTGCGTAACTTCAACACCACATTTCTCGCAAACAACGCCGCGATGCTTCAGGCGCTTGTACTTACCGCACAAGCACTCATAGTCTTTAATCGGGCCAAAAATCTTGGCGCAAAACAGACCATCGCGTTCCGGCTTGAAGGTACGGTAGTTGATCGTTTCCGGCTTCTTAACTTCACCGAATGACCACGAGCGGACCATGTCCGGAGACGCCAGACCGATGCGAATCGCATCGAAATCATCAACCGGGTTCTGGTACTTGAAAAGCTTAAGCAGATCTTTCATTAGTCTGTCTCCAGCTCAATGTTGATGCCCAAGGATCTAATCTCCTTGACCAACACGTTGAACGATTCCGGCATGCCGGCATCCATGTAGTGCTCACCGTCCACGATGTTCTTATACATCTTGGTACGTCCCTGGACGTCATCCGACTTGACCGTCAGCATTTCCTGCAACGTATAAGCGGCGCCGTAAGCTTCAAGAGCCCAGACCTCCATCTCTCCGAAGCGCTGACCACCGAACTGCGCCTTACCGCCCAGCGGCTGCTGAGTAACGAGGCTGTACGGTCCCGTTGAGCGAGCATGCATCTTGTCGTCAACCAAGTGGTTGAGTTTCAACATGTACATGTAGCCAACAGTTATGTCGCGGTCGAATTTGTCGCCAGTACGGCCATCCCACAAAGTGGATTGCCCGGACGCATCAAGATCGGCAAGTTCCAGAAGCCCCTTAATCTCGGCTTCAGAAGCACCATCGAATACAGGCGTCGCCGTCGGCACACCGTTCGTCAGGTTCTTCGCAAGCTCGAGGATCTCTTCGTCACTGAATGACTTAAGGTCTTCGTATCTGCCGCCGGTCTTATTGTAAACAGCGTCAAGGAACTGGCGCAGCTTGGTGATCGACTCTTGTGCTTTCAGCATTCGTTCGATCTTCTTACCAACGCCCATCGCCGCCCAGCCAAGGTGTGTTTCAAGCACCTGCCCGACGTTCATTCGAGACGGAACACCCAGCGGGTTCAACACGATATCGACGGGGTTGCCGTCTTCAAGGTACGGCATATCTTCGACCGGAACGATCGTCGAGATGACACCCTTGTTACCGTGGCGTCCTGCCATCTTGTCACCTGGCTGAATGCGACGTTTAACAGCCAAGTAAACCTTGACCATCTTCAAAACGCCGGGAGCCAGGTCATCACCTGCGGTGATCTTCGTCTTCTTCACATCGAAACGACGATCGAACTCTTCACGCTGCAACTTGAGACGTTCAAACGCCTTCTGCAGCTGTTCATTCGCGTCATCATTCTTCAGTCGAATTTCGAACCACTGTTCACGTTGCAACTCATCAAGGTAGGCCTTGGTGATCTTGCTGCCGGACTTCATCTTGTTCGGTCCGCCTGCCGCCATCTTGCCGGTAAGCATTCTCTCAACGCGCTCGTAGATATCTTCCTCAAGAATTCTGAGAGTATCGTCGAGATCCTTGCGAACGCTTTCGAGTTCAGACTTCTCAATCGACAGCGCACGGTGATCTTTTTCGACGCCGTCGCGTGTGAATACGCGAACGTCAATTACCGTGCCGTCCATACCTGGCGGAACGCGCAGGCTGGTGTCTTTAACGTCTGATGCTTTCTCGCCGAAAATCGCACGCAGAAGCTTCTCTTCCGGTGTCAGCTGAGTTTCGCCTTTTGGCGTTACCTTGCCGACCAGAATATCGCCTGACTTCACTTCCGCACCGATGAACGCAATACCGGACTCGTCGAGCTTCGCCAAAGCCGCATCACCAACATTCGGAATATCCGAGGTAATGTCTTCTGAACCCAACTTCGTATCACGAGCGACACATTGCAGTTCTTCGATATGAATGGTCGTGAAGCGATCTTCTTTAACGACGCGCTCTGAGATTAGAATCGAGTCCTCAAAGTTGTAGCCATTCCACGGCATGAACGCGACCTTCAGATTCTGGCCAAGCGCCAGCTCACCCATGTCAGTCGACGGACCGTCGGCCATCACGTCGCCGGCAGCGATAGTGTCGCCATTCTTGACGAGCGGTCGCTGGTTAATACAGGTGTTCTGATTCGAACGCGTGTACTTGGTCAGGTTATAAATGTCGACACCCGGTTCCGCGGCCGTTGTCTCGTCATCATTAACGCGAACAACAATACGGGAGGCATCGACGGAATCGACGCGGCCACCGCGACGAGCAACTACGGTTACACCGGAGTCAACCGCAACAGATCGCTCAATACCGGTACCAACCAACGGCGCTTCTGCACGCAGTGTCGGTACGGCCTGACGTTGCATATTCGATCCCATGAGCGCGCGGTTAGCGTCATCGTGCTCGAGGAACGGAATCAATGCTGCAGCAACCGAGACGATCTGGCGTGGGCTAACGTCCATGTAACTGATGTCTGCCGGGGCAGCCAGCGTTGTTTCGTTCTTGAAGCGTACCGCGACGAAATCTTCGATGAACTTGCCGTTCTTATCGACCTCAGCATTGGCCTGGGCAACCATGTACTGGCTTTCCTCGATCGCTGATAAATAATCGATGTCCATTGTTGGCTTGCCGTTCTTGACGCGACGATACGGTGTCTCAAGGAAACCGTATTCGTTGGTGCGAGCGTAAACAGCCAGCGAGTTGATCAGACCAATATTTGGTCCCTCAGGCGTCTCAATCGGGCATACACGACCGTAGTGAGTCGGGTGTACGTCACGAACCTCGAAACCAGCAC
>RCNG010002020.1_pt1 | contig 10103 bp, 5 predicted proteins | sample 2041371 | NCBI WGS metagenome assembly RCNG01 (sample SAMN09708227, study PRJNA481090) | Marine sediment metagenome, whole genome shotgun sequencing project. | biome: marine sediment; feature: ocean; material: sediment; isolation source: Sewage treatment plant 1 marine sediment (STP1) ... | reverse complement strand
GGCCCGCTTATGTCAATCCCCGGCGCATCGACAACCTCGACATAATCGTTGATTCCATCAAAATGCAGTGCTTGACCGAATTTCCCGGTGGTCCATGTAGGATCGTTGGCATCGGCCCCAGCTGTGCTACCCAGGGTGCCTGTGCTGATCCCAATAGCCGACTCGGCAGTGCTGTCTCCGCTGCCCTCGTCGAAGTTCCAGTAGCCTATCGACCCATCAATGAAGGTAGGCGCATCATTGACCGGCGTGACGGTTATGGCGAAGCGGTTTTCATGCAGGACATCCGCCACGTAGATCTCGTTATTTACATCTCGATTGGTCGCGAATACAATCTGACTACCGTCTGGCGACCAGTGCGGGGTAACCTCAGATGCGGCGTTGCTTGTGAGGCGGGTTTGGTTGCTACCGTCCGCGTCCATCACATAGATCTCGTCATTGCCGTCTCTGTTGCTCCTGAACAGGATCTTGGTGCCATCCGGAGACCAGGCCGTGTTGGTGTCGGTGGCGGCGTTATTCGTGATGCGCATCTGGTTCGAGCCATCGGCGTCCATCACGTAGATCTCGTCATTACCATCCCGATCGCTGACGAATGTGATTTGCGTACCATCCGGTGACCAGGCCGCGTTGCTGTCAGTGGCTGCGTTATTCGTGATGCGCGTCTGGTTGGTGCCATCGGCGTCCATCACGTAGATCTCGCCATTCCCATCCCTGTCGCTCTTGAACAGGATCTTGGTGCCATCCGGTGACCATGCAGGCCCAGAGTCGTCGGCCGCGTTGTTGGTTAGCCGCGTTTGGTTGGATCCGTCGGCGTTCATCACGTAGATCTCGCCGTTCCCATCCCTGTAGCTCTTGAACACGATCTTGGCGCCGTCCGGCGACCAACTCGGACGCTGATCGGCTCCTGCATCGTTCGTAAGGCGGGCCTCATTGGATCCATCGGCGTCCATGACGTAAATTTCGTTGTTTCCATCGCGATCGCTGAGGAAAGTGATCTGGGTGCCATCCGGCGACCATACAGCTTGACTGTCATTGCCGGCGTTGTTGGTGAGGTTAGTTTCGTTTGCGAATCCAGTCACGAACTGCCCCAGGGTCGTGTTTCCCTGACCGTCATCGACGTCGAACTTGAATTCATCAGACGTTGTTTCGGATCCATCGTGGAAGTAGACGACCTGGTTGGCGTCAATCTGGCCTTGCGTAAAGTTGGTGATAGCCACGCCGGGATTGGTGGTGAGTTCCAGCTGCCCATTCGCCGGTGTTGTGGTAACGGTGTAGTTGATGTCGGCGGCTGCCTGTTCGGAGTCGGTGTAGCTGAGCTCGGTATTGGCAATCGTATCGGTGCCACCCTCGGCCACGGTGCTGCCGGTGTTGGCGGCCTGGATCGGCGCCGAGGTGGCAAGTACATACGCCCAATTGTCCTGGATTTCACTGCTGACTGCGACGGAAGTTTCGATATCACCTTGTTGGTATTCCAGGTCCCAGTCCCCACCGAGTTCGCTGCTGCCGGTTCGGTCATCAGACGCCGCCACTTCCGCGCCGGTCAATTCGGAAATGTCATCCAGAAGGGTCTGCCCGTCGCTATCAGCTGCAATGTTACAGCCATAAAAGAGGATATCTCCTGTTTCCGTAAAGGCGCTGCCCCATCCGACCACATCATTACTGCTCTCCTGCAGCGTTGTGCTGTTCAACCAGCTGTCGCCCATGCTGATCTCACCGTCGGCGCCGTGGGTGATGAAATGCACAGCCGAAAGATCCGTGCGGTCGGCCAGGATCTCACTGACCTGCTCGATGCCGTCCCGATCGGACTCAAGAACCGCCACTTCGATGATCCGGTTATCATCGTTTCCTTGCAGGTCTGCTATCAGCTGCTCGTAATCAGCCACATTATCATTGACAAAAACCAGCTCCCAACGTGGCTCGACTGCAATTTGATCGGAGGCTTCCGCATCCACATCGTGCTCGGTCTGAACATCGTCGGACTCATTTTGAGCATCCATTTGGGCATCCACCGCAACGGGGTCCATAACCGGCGCAACATCGGCTGAAAACAGCACCCGTTGTTCCAACTCTTCGTAGTGGAGACTTTTTAATGGCTTTTTAGCAAGCTTTTTAGCCAAGCGGATTTCCTCCAGAAAAAGTCATCCCTGATCAGTTCTGTTTCTGAACAGGGATATCATGGGTTGTCATATCTTCTATCTCGTCTGGCTTTTCAGTTATTTCAAACCGTACCAGGCATTTCAGGCCGCACGGTATCTGATACTCGGCATTGGGCATTTCCAGGCGTACCCCGAAGGTGCTGCTGGCGGAATCGAACACTTTATCGACGATAGTCACTATCGCTGTCTGTTCACCGTATTCCGGCAGTTCCGGAATGATGGTGGCACTCATCCCGGGACTGATTTTGCCGAACATTCGGGCCGGAACGATCACTTCGACCCGCAGGGGATCGATTTGGGCCACTCGCAGCAGAGGTTGGGTGTTAACATATTCTCCAGGCGTCACATAACGATCCACGACCACACCTGATATCGGACTTCTAATCGAACGCCGGGCCAGCACGGCTTGCGCCCTCTTCAGCTCAAGATTGGCCAGAGTACGTTTTTCACGTGCTTTTTCCAGGCGAAATCCGGTCAAGGCAATTTCTGTTGCGGCCTGATCCTTTTCATGAGTCGAAACAGCCTCAAGTTTTTTGATCCGTTCGTGAACCCGTTTGGAAAATGCAAGCTGAGCCTTCTGCAGATCAATTTCGCCGTCAAAGGAAGCCATGACCTTTGCTTTACGCAATACTGCCCATTCCACTGAGGATTCCAACTCTACCAGCGTCTGACCTTTTTTGACCGGACTGCTGCGGTCAACCGTCACTTTGGCCACAATCCCCTCTGCCGGAGCCCCGATTTCGACAACTTCGTATGGCTCGATCAGGCCGTCGTACTCAACGACCTCGGACCACACGGGAGCACCCCAAATCAGCAACAGGGCGGTTAGCATCAGCATCACATATGTCGTTTTAGATCGGTTCAACATGGTTGTTCGTCTCCTATTCCATATTACCACTAAATGCCAGCAGACGACCCGTCTGCCGGTAATGTTTCAGCATGCTACGTCGTGCCTCACGATGCCGACGTTCGATCCTGCGTTGGGCTCGTCTTATAATGAACAGATTCAATTTATGATGAAAAATACAGTGCTTTGCCGTACACCAGTACAGAAAGTTAACCAGCACCGGGCGACAGTTCTGCTGAACCAATTCATCCTTCAAGGAAAGAATCACCTGGAAGCTGCCGGGATCTCCCTGTCTAGCGCAGCGCCCGTATAGTTGCCGGTCGATGCGTTTGGCACTGTTTCGGCATGCGGCGATGACATGCAGGCCGCCCAGGTCAGCCATCCCGTCAGCGAGGGGGATGTCAGTTCCGCGCCCGGCCATATTTGTTGCCACTGTCACCTGCCCCTTTTTACCGGCAGCGGCTACAATTTCAGCCTCGGCCTGGTCCTGCCGGGCATTCAATACCCTGTGTGCAATTCCCGCCAATGTCAGCTCCCGACTCAACAACTCTGAATCGGCGACCGACCCGGTGCCGATCAGCACCGGCCGTTCCTGGGCTTTCATCGACTTTACGGTGGTGATTACCGCCCTCCATTTTTCTTCCTCTCGCGCATAGACCCGGGTACGCAGTTCCTTGCGCCGGCTGGGACAATGCAGCGGGATTCGCTGGATCCGCAACCCGTATACCGACCAGAGTTCGGAACTCACCTCGCGCACTGTACCGCTCATTCCGCCAAGGCGTAGGTAACGACTGAAAAAACGCTGATAGGTCAGACGCCCCAATGATTCACGAGCCTCGGTGAGGGGACAGCCTTCTTTGGCCTCCACTAGCTGGTGCAGGCCTCGTTCCCAGGAGCGGTCCGGCATGGTCCGCCCGGTGTTGGCATCGATAATCAATACCGTGTCCTCATGCACCAGATAGTCACAATCCTTGTGTAGCAGATACAGAGCATGCAGGGCCTGGCAAACCAGCTCTTCGCGTCGTCGGGCATTTTGCCAGAGACCCTCTGTGGATCCCTGAAGACCTGCCAGTTTCTGCTGACCGACCAGGCTGAGCTGTACACCGAACTGGGTAGGATCGATAAAAAAATCGATCCCCTTTTCCAACTGCTTGGCCAGTTCCAAGGCCTGACGATAAGCGGTGTGTTCCGCCGTGCTGTCGATGTTGCGGGTCAGAATCAACGGGGTGCGTGCCTCGTCGATCAACACGCTGTCCGCTTCATCTACAATGGCAAAACAAAGCCCGCGCAGCAGAAATTGTCCCAGCCGGTTGGCGTCGTCATAGGCCGATTCCAGCTGCAGTCTTAACTGGCCACGGTTGTTGCCGAGCAGCAACCGATCCCGCAGGTAATCGAAAGCCACCTGCTGGTTGGTACAATAGGTGATGTCGCTGGCATAGCCAGACCGTCGCTGTTCAGGGGTCATGCTTTGGGTGACGTACCCCACTGTCAGTCCAAGTGCCCGATAGAGCGGCCCCATGGCCCGGGCATCTCGCTCCACCAGGTATTCGTTGACGGTGATGATATGAACCGGAACCCCCGCCAGAGCCGCGGTTGCCGCCGCTAGGGTGGCGGATAGGGTTTTACCCTCACCGGTTTCCATTTCCGCCAGCTGTCCTTGGAGCATCACCCAACCGGCCATCAGCTGGGAATCAAAATGCCGAAGTTTCAGTGTACGTATAGATACCTCGCGGATCAGGGAAAATGCCTGGATGCAGAGCGGTGAACTCAAACCCTGGCTACGGAACTGGCGTCGCAGGCCGACCAGCAAGGTGTCAAGTTCTGCATGATTCAAAGCCGTCAGGGTGTCCTCTCGGCGGCCGATTGCTTCCGCTATTTTACGCAAGCCAGCCCAGCGGTCGATATCCATCTGTGCCATTATCCCCTGCAGGGCGCTGATTGATCGATGGATCCATCCACCCTCCTGTTCACCCCTCTCTGGATAACGGCCTGAGACCAATCCGGGACGCATGGCAATGGTCTCTGCTGCAAGGGACGAATTATACATAAAACTTCCTTAACAGGAGCTGGCGTAAGCCGCGATACCACTGCATGGCCAGCGGCATCGTACCGTGCTCGAAGCGGATATAAACCCGCCCGCCTATATGTGGATTTGTCACCTGTTCCGGTAGATTGATATCGACCTGAAAAATCGTATCCAAGGCCCGCAACCCATCCGGATCGACTGGATCGACAGGGATAACTCCACCACCATTGGTGCCAAGAGCGGCTGACGGCAGCTTGAATTCTGCTGACGGGACAATCCGTTCGATATCAGCCTGTAACAATGTTGCCGACTGTTCGGCCAGCCTCACTGCCACCCCGGTGATCCGCTCACGAACAAGACCAATATCGGTCTGACGAACAACTGCCCGCACAGTCGGGCGATGGTCAGCAATGATATAGCCGAGAAGTTCCCCCTGATGAACAAAATGCCCGGGCAGGTTTCGGGCATCAGCCAGAATGAATTTGCCCTGCGCCGGACTGCGTATCAACAGTTTCTCCCGTTTCTCCTCGGTTTGCTTAAGATCCCCCTTGACCAGTTCGATCTCTTCCAAGAACATTCTGCGTTGGACTCTCTTATGGATCGGTTGAGCATGGTAGTTGGCGTAAAGCTCCTTGAGCCGGGCTTTGTAAACGTCGATCTCCGCATCCAGATAGGGATCATCCCCGCGAATCAGAGGCGTGTCCTTAGTGACAAAATGATCCACAGGTGTCAGCAATTCGATCACTTCGCAATCGGTTCCGGCTCGGATCGCCGCTTGTTCCGGCAACCACACCACGCCCTGGGCTGAGGTCCAGAGTGGAACCGGAAGGATAAAAAACAACAGAAAAAGGCTCAAAACCAATACACCCCCTAAACCGACAAGACGGGTGCGCCGACTTCGCGCGGCGGAACTGTTCAGAAATCTGGACAAAGTACGAACTGCGGGGAGGATCAACAAGCTGACAGCGCCCCATAAGGCGATCAATATACCGATCACAAAGAAGTGGCTGCTAACCAGTAACACCAAGCCAACCAGAACGACCATACGGTAACAGAAAGAAATGGGCCCATAAACCAGAAACCAGCCCTTTTCCCCGGGGGCTGTAACGGGAGATTCGGCTGTTTCAATACCCAACAGATGGCGCTGCAATCGATAACCGAGATAACGGGTGGAGCGCTGTCCCAGATTGGGGATTTCAATCAGATCGGCCAGGATGTAGTAACCGTCGAAACGCAGAAGGGGATTCCCATTAAACAACACGGTCGACACTCCGCCGATCAGCATAATGTTAAAGGCAATCGCGCTGATCAGGCCGGTTTCCACATTAAGCCAGACAAACAGCGCCAGAGAAGCCAGTAGAAGCTCCACTGCCATCCCCATGGCGGCGACGGCTATTCGCCGCTGCTTGTCGGGAAAAGAAGCCGAAGTCGTGGCATCGACGTAGGGGATGGGGGTCAGAGCCAGCAGGATGATCCCCATTTCATGAACCTCGCCGCCCCACTTTTTAACTGCAAAGGCATGACCAAACTCGTGCAGAATTTTTACCAGGGGGTAGATCAGCCATAGCAGCAACAGATTTCGTGACGAAAAGATTTGATCGGACAGACTGCCGGACAATTCAGGCCAGTGCAAACCTGCAGCGATTATGGCGGAAAAAACAATTAACAGCCAAAGAATGAAGGCACCGCGGGTAAACAACGGTGCCGCCAGAAACCCCCATTTTTCCAGAAACCGATCCGGGTCCCAGAGCGGAAACCGCAGCGAAAACGGGTTGGCAGCACGTTGTTTCCAAACGCTTTTTTGTACTCCCCGTGCCTGCTGGAGCAACTCTTCCGTGCTGGGCAGGATGTCACTTTGAACCAGATCCGCATCATGCAGCCGACTGAGCAAACCAATGACTTCATCCTGGGTCGGAGAAACATCCACCGACAATTGACCGGCGTTCTCCCATATTTCCTGAACTGTCCGTTGGCCATCCATCAGACCAATCAAGGCATAGGCCGCTGTATTGAAACGATGATTTCGTCCGTTGAGCTTGCTTCGCAACACATACCAGGGCTGTCCCCGATAGACATGCCGAGAGATGATGGCGGTGTCGCGTAACACCGGTTTGAGATTTGCGACGCGATACCAATAGGTACTAAATAGTGATTCGTTCATCGTTCCTCTTACGGCAGCCTGCTCCAGATGAACAAGCGAAGCCATTCGACCAATCCTCTAGTCCAGATCCAGAGCAGCTTTTCATGTCCGATTTCTATTTTGGTGATTCCTTCCATGCCCGGGCGCATCAGATCTGAATGGTTGTCCACGACAGATCCGATACGAAAGTACGTGTGCCCTTCCTCAGTGCTTGAGACCGGTGCCATGTGGTTTGCCATGATCGCTTCGACACGGAAGTAGTTGCGACCCCCCTCAGGGATTGAGACGGGTGTCAGTCGATCTATAGTAATGGCAATCGTTTTGTCGGGGGTGCCGGACAATTTCAATTGACCCTGTTGTCCCAGTGAGATCAAACCCATATCCCGGTCGTCAACCTTCAGGATAACCCGGTAATTATCTGTCGGAGCCACCTCGTAAAGCACTTCGCCCCGTGTTACGGGTGAGCCCAATGCCTGGCGCAGGTCCCCCTTAATTACCATACCGGAAAAGGGCGCAAATAGCTTAGCACGTGCCAACTGCTGCTCAACCAGATTCAGCTGTGCTTCGGCCTGAGATCGTTTGGCATTAAGGATGGCTACTTCGGCGCGGTCGAACCCGGCGAGTGCTTTGCGGTACTCCTTGCGCAACTGGGCTCGCTGGCTTTGCCACTTGCGCTGTTCGAGCCGCAGGTCCTGGTCATCCAAGGTCGCCAGCAGATCCCCCTCTTGAACCAGATCGCCGGCGCGGACATGGGCTTCCGCAATAAAACCTTTTTGCGGCGCCACAATTGCTCGACAGACCTCCGCTTCCAGCACGGAATCGCAGGAGATGCGAAACATTGCACTGGTCATGGAAATCCAGACCAGCAAAACTACGGTCAGACTGATAGCCGTTTTCAGCGTTAGGTGGCGCGGACCGAACAGTTTGACACAGCCGCTTCTCAGGGAATCGAAGATCTTTAGGGGCAGGGGTCGCTCATCTCGTCTTCTGGCTTCCAACACCGGGCCGAGCAGTAGGCCAATCTGCTCACACTGTTCCACCGTTTGCGCACTAAAAGGTTTGTTCGCATGGCGTTCCAACAACAGTGCCCCGATGACTTTGCCATTTTTTATCAGTGGCACCGTGCAGATCGCCGCCTCTTGCTGCGCTTTCGCCAGTCGGGCATGGAACCGAGTGACTACAGGCGTGGCATTGGACTCCATTGGATATACAATTGTGGTTCCCTGATCCAGAGACTCGCTAATGGCATCACGAATGGCTCGAACCTGGTTCGATTGCTGGTCGATTCCGGAACTGTGGGACAGAGCCTCGACCCGCACCCGGCTGTAACGCAGAAAACCGAGACTGACACGTTGACAGGAAAAGCGTTGAGCAAGTTCGTTGGTCACCTCGGTCGCGGCTACCTTGAACTGCTCATGTTCCAGTGCGGCAGCGATCAGATCGACAAGATTGACCAGTTGCTCCTTGGCAGTTGAACCCTGCATCAGGATCATGGCTTCAAGCCATTTCGCTCCAGCCTGAACTTGCTGCACCGTTGCCTTCTGCATTGGCTGTGAGCGATGGGTCATCTGCATGGCGATAACCCCGAACAACTTACCGTTCAAAAAAAGTGGACAGGCCAACCCATCCAGGGGCTCGCCGGTCTTTTCAACAATGTCGAATCTAGTGTTTATCACCGGCTGCTTTTTTTGCAGGGCCGTCTGGGCAACAAGTGACAGCACGGCGAAATCACATCCTTCATCGGGCCAGAGCAGGGCTCGGTTATACGGCCCTTCGTCAGGTGGGCCCGTTAACAACACGGCATGTGTTGTTCCGGACATCATCCTGCACTGATTATACAGCCAGGTTTTTAGAATCTTCTCCATTCAAATTTATATCACCGATAGTTAAGCGTAAATTATTGACTCTAAATATTCGTATATCTGGAAATGGTATCTTTTCGTCAAGGCCTATATAGCTGGACTCTAAGTGCTCGTGGACCTGAAGAGAGATTGGGTGTAAATAGCTTTTATATTATTAAGCGCTCAGCAACAATATTTCCTCGCTGGGTCCTCAGAGCGACTGTCTTTACTATCGGTTATTATTCAAAAATCATTAATTTTTTGTTAACCGCTATAATTTTTTGTCTGGTTAGTTGTTAAGCGATGCCACATATAGTATTGATAGACTCCATTTTATACCATATGTTGTTGATAAAAGTCAATATCTAACGAATATCAGAACAATAAATCTGGCAACTGTTAACGAATAAAGAAATATGCATTGATGACCTTGCCACTGTGAACAACTGCAGAAGACAGAGATTTTAAAAAGCGATTGAAAAGGCAGAATTTCGGACGATATGGATTCATGACCTTAGGCACACATAATGGCCTATTCAATCGGCTCTTGATTGAAGATTACAGACACAATTGTAATCTTCAATAACGAACAGTTTCTCCTTATTAGTCGGCAGACAAATTTGACGCTCAGACCTCTCTTTTCCAATAAGCAGCCTTCACTTTAATTTTCATCCAAAAAGAGTAGGTTTGGTATTCAAATCAAAGCCTGTAAAAGTATAACAGATAAGCGAAAAACTCGGTGTTCGTTATATTTTGGAGGGGAGCGTAAGAAAGGAAAATGACCGTGTGCAGATTACAGCTCAGTTAATTGGCGCTATTTCAGGATACCACAAGTGGTCAAAACGTTATGATCGTAAACTGGAAAATATCTTTGAACTTCAAGATGACATAATGAAAGATTTATTAAGTGAAATGCAGATTCAACTCATTGAAGGAATGTGCCATTAGCCGAAGAATATGCACGAAAAGCTCTTCAGCTTAATGATGACGCAATTGGTGTATGTAAAAAAGGGCTTCTGGGAGAACAGGGGCTACCTCCTGGGATACGATGACGGCCGGAAGAATCCCGCATGCTTCCTCGCTCCCTCCGGAGAGC
>RCNG010002019.1_pt1 | contig 10104 bp, 7 predicted proteins | sample 2041371 | NCBI WGS metagenome assembly RCNG01 (sample SAMN09708227, study PRJNA481090) | Marine sediment metagenome, whole genome shotgun sequencing project. | biome: marine sediment; feature: ocean; material: sediment; isolation source: Sewage treatment plant 1 marine sediment (STP1) ... | reverse complement strand
CCATATAAATGAAAGGCTAATCACTAAAATCGATACATCCCTGTACCGCTCCTCGTGGCATCCCAACTGCGACTGGTATGGCAGCTTCGGGGAGTCGATATCGCTCCCGAGCTATTCCCGAGAAGTAAAATTGGGAAATGCTCATCCTTTCATTTATATGGTTATTTTGCCAAGCATTTATCCTTGATGGGCGATGGCCCATGGACTGCCGGATTTAAGTTGATCCAAATCAACCAATCCTGTAAAAGAATCCGCGCCTTACGCCGAGTCTGTATTATTTACGCCTCTGTTTTAGAGAATTAGCAGACGCGAATAAAGCAATTTTATGATGGCTGCCTGTAAAACTGTTTGGCCATTTTGTTGCCGAATCATTATCTTGACACACCCTGAACTCAGCCCGGCTGATAGCGGGTGTCCGAAACCAGCCGACCGCTGGCCGGCGGCCGTGAATGGAATCCATAGCGGCTTTAAGAGGCACCAGGGACAGGCGGAGCGCAGAGAATTTGGCGGACCTACGGTCCTCCGATGACCAAAAGTCGCCATCGAAGGGTGGCGAGGAATTCACTTCAGTGAAAACTTAGGAGATCCAATCCATGCCCACTTTTGTGCGTACTGATAAGTGCGACGGCTGCAAAGGCCAGGACAGGACCGCGTGCATGTACATCTGCCCGCATGACTTGATGAAACTGGACAAGGACGGCAGCGAAACCGGCCATGCCATGAAGGCCTACAACCAGGAGCCCGACCAGTGCTGGGAGTGCTACTCCTGCATCAAGATCTGCCCGCAGCAGGCCATCGAGGCCCGCGCCTACGCGGACATCGTGCCCCTGGGCGGCTCCGTGCAGCCCCTGCGTGGTACCGACTCGATCATGTGGACCATCAAGTTCCGTAACGGCACCATGAAGCGCTTCAAGTTCCCCATCCGGACCACCCCCGAGGGCTCCATCGATCCTTACGGCGGCAAGCCCGAGGCCGACATGGCCAAGATCGGCGAGAGCGGCTTCTTCGTGCAGAACAACGGCTACCGCGCCGGCGATCCGTCCGAGCTGATCTGCAAGTAAGCCACGGAACCTGATTCGAGAAACTATTAAAGTCTGAGGTAAACAGCATGGCTGGAGAATTCGGAAATCCTGAAGTTGTCGAAGAAGAGGTCGACATCCTCATCATTGGTGGTGGTATGGCTGCTTGCGGTACCGCCTACGAGATCGGTCCCTGGATCAAGGCATCCGGCGCCGACATCAAAGTGAAACTGGTCGATAAGGCCGCCATGGACCGCTCCGGTGCCGTGGCCCAAGGCCTGTCCGCCATCAACACCTACATCGGCAAGGAGCAGGATCCGGCCGACTACGCTCGCATGGTCTCCAACGACCTGATGGGCATTACCCGCGACGACCTGGCCTACGATCTGGGCCGTCACGTCGACGAGTCGGTGCACCTGTTCGAAGAGTGGGGCCTGCCGATCTGGAAGCTCGACGAGAACGGCGAGCGCTATGACGGCTCCAAGGGTATGACCCCTCTGGCCGACGGCGGCACGCCAGTGCGTTCCGGCAAGTGGCAGATCATGATCAACGGCGAATCCTACAAGTGGATCGTCGCCGAGGCCGCCAAGAAGGCCCTGGGTATGGACAACATCCAGGAGCGTATCTTCATCGTCAAGCTGGTGAACGACAAGAACGACAAGAACCGCATTGCCGGTGCTGTCGGCTTTTCCACTCGCGACAACAAGGTCGTGGTATACAAGTTCAAGGCCTGCCTGCTGGTGGCTGGCGGCTGCGTGAACATCTTCCGCCCCCGCTCCGTGGGTGAAGGCCAGGGCCGCGCTTGGTACCCGGTCTGGAACGCTGGTTCCACCTACGCCATGGCCGCCGAGGCCGGTGCCGAGCTGACCCTGATGGAGAACCGCTTCGTACCGACCCGCTTCAAGGATGGTTACGGCCCGGTCGGCGCTTGGTTCCTGCTGTTCAAATCTCAGGCTACCAATGGCTTCGGCGAGACCTACATGACTCGCAACAAGGAGATGCTGAACGACTATCCTCCTTACGGCCAGGCCGCCGTTCCCGCTTCCTGCCTGCGTAACCACTTGATGCTTAAGGAAATGCGCGAAGGTCGCGGCCCCATCTGGATGGATACCGTGACCGCTCTGGGCAAGCTGCGCGAGACCCTGTCTCCGCGTGAGGTCAAGCACCTGGAGGCCGAGGCTTGGGAAGACTTCCTCGACATGTGTATCGGCCAGTGCGGCATCTGGGCCGGTGAGAACATCGAGCCGGAGAAGAAAAACTCCGAGCTGATGCCCACCGAACCCTATTTGCTGGGCTCTCACTCCGGTTGTTGCGGCATTTGGGTCTCCGGTCCCGAAGATGTGGGTGCACCTACCGCCGAGACTGAAGCCGGCGTGCCCGAGCATCTGCCTTCCGGCTGGAACTGGGGCTACCGCGGCATGACCACCGTTCAGGGTCTGTTCACCGCCGGTGATGGCGTGGGCGCCTCCGGCCACAAGTTCTCCTCCGGCTCCCACGCCGAAGGCCGCATGTGCGCCAAGTCCATGGTCAAGTTCGTCATGGACAACAAGGACCACACCCCTGAGCTGGCCGAGAGTGTCGATGATCTGGTCGCCGAGATCTATCAGCCGGTCAAGACCTACATGGAGTTCAAGGACTACACCACCGCGATCGATGTGAATCCCAACTACATCACCCCGCGGATGCTGCAGTTCCGTCTGCAAAAGATCATGGACGAGTACGTAGCCGGTGTGGCGACCTACTACACCACCAACGAGCACATGCTGGCTCTGGCGGAAGCGAAGCTGCACGAGTTGAAGATCGACTCCCTGAAAATGCGCGCCAAGGATCTGCACGAGTTGTTGCGGGCCTGGGAGAACTACCACCGCATTCTCACCGCCGAGGCGCACATGAAGCACATCCAGTTCCGTGAAGAGTCCCGTTACCCGGGCTTCTACTATCGGATGGACAAGAACTTCGTGGACGAAGAGAACTGGCACTGCTTCGTAAACTCGGTCTACGACAAGGAAAACAAGCAGTGGACCTGCTTCAAGCGTGCCCACGTCGATCTGGTAGACAAGGCCAAGCTGTTCAAGAAGTAATTTTTGACGGTCTGATGGCATGAAGATCCGGACGCCGCAAGGCGTCCGGATTTTTTTTGTTTCTATGTTTTAGATCCGGTCTGTAAATGAATAGCGGTAAACGCAAATACCCCCACATATTCATGTACATTTTCGAACGTCTGCGGATCTATAATCCAGGACATGGTCGGACCATGGATGAATCTGCTGCGGAAGAGGGAGAGTGGTCCAATTGTCCCCGAAATTGCTCGGCGCATCGGTCCCATCCACGGGGACTGGCGCGAAAAACGATTCCCGGTGATTTTTTTTGTTATATAGGCCCTTTGCGCGCCCCGAATCCGGAAAAAACCGGCCTCGTGCTCCCACTCGCTCGTTACGATCCCTGATAACCCGAAAGCCTTCCAGCCAATAGTCCACAGATGGCGCTTGTTTCGCCATGAGGTACGAATCATGAGTGACGAAAAACTCGATATCCCCTTTACCAGCCCCGCCGTGCCGAACGCCTTTGGTTCGGGGACCACCATCCGCTTCAACTGCCACAAGGGTGTCTCTTGTTTCAACGCCTGTTGTAAACGCGCCGACGTCACCCTCGCTCCCTACGACGTGCTGCGTCTGAAAAAACGCCTCGGGATGACCTCCGAGGAGTTTCTCGACAAGCACACTGTCCCGTTCCAGATGGACCAGGATGGCGTACCGGGGCTGAAGATGAAAACCACCGATGAGGGCGTCTGTCTGCTGCTGGATGGGGAAAACGGCTGCAGCGTATACGCGGACCGGCCCACCGTCTGCCGCTATTACCCCGTCGCCCTGCTGAATGTGCGAGAAAAGGACTCCTCCGATCCCGCAGAAAAATATTCCTTGATCAAGGAGGAGCACTGCAAGGGCCACGAAGAGGCGCGCGAGATCAGCGTCGCCGACTACCGCCAGGAGCAGGGTTGCGTTGAGTACGACGATATGAATCGGGAGTGGTACCGGCTGATTCTGAAGAAGAAATCCGCCGGTCCGGCGGTGGGTAAGCCGTCGGAAATGAGTCTGCAGGTGTTTTTCATGGCCTCCTACAACCTGGACACGTTCCGCCGCTTCGTGCTGAGCGACAGTTTCAGGAATACTTATAAGCTGAGCGACGTCTTTTATAGCGGAGTGGAGAAGAGCGACGAGGCGCTGCTGGATTTCGGCTTCCGTTTTCTGCGCCAAGTGCTTTTCGCCGAGCGCTCGGTGGAAGAGGTGACCGGCATTTGGGAGAAACGGCTGGCCGAGCGCAAAGAGGTGTGGGACCTGCGCACCAAGATGGAGGTGGAGCGCCGGCAGAAGGAGATCGACGATCGGTACAAAGGCGACGATTGATTCCAATCACCGAGTGCTCCCAAGCAACCAGCGCGTAGGTGTATGCACAAACCGACCCGGTGTTGAACATCGAGCCGGTATGGTTTAACAGATCGCATCACTACCTATGTCCGGAGCCGTAACGAGACCAATCGATAGCTTCGTGGTCCGGCATATAGAAGCCGCCTTTGCCATCCCGATAGGCGTATTCGTGGTGTCGGTTCCGATGAGCATTGCGATATACGTTGTTGTCTTTCAGCTCCCGAATGTGGTCACTCACCCTGTCCAACTTCCTGCGAAGAATGCGGCGCTCTTTATTTCCGAGGTGTCCGTCTTCGCGGAAATGCCGGGACAAGTGCCGGATCTTGCGTTGCTGCCGCTTGAGCACCTTGACTTCCTTGTGGGTCAACGCGCCGGATTCAACGCCCTGTTCGATGCGTTCATGCTGACGATCAAGACGGTCCAGTAGGCGGTTTTGGCCGTGCCCGTGGCCGTGGCCTGCGTAGACGGGAAGGGCAGTAAAAAGGCAAACAGCAGTAGTCAACAGGGTGTTTACTATTTTGTTCATGGTATCTGCTCCTAGCTGGGTTGTTTTTCCAGTCTCAGGTTCAGATTAAGACAGGTACTATGAATATGACCTGAATGCATTTGGATGGTGCAGACAGGATAGTGTTTTGCATAGATGGATAGCCGCCTGACAATGCAGGTACAAATGAACCATGTAGTCCAGGCTTTCTTCACATTGGCCAGTAACAAGCCCCGTAAGCCCTGGGTTGCCCCCCAAGTTAGTTGAATCTAAACAGATCTTTTTACAGCTCCAGCGTGCAAGGAGCCTGTTCATGGCCACTACAACGATCTTGCCTCAGTGGAATGGGCGTTTCGCACCAGTTAAGGTTGTGCAATTTGAGAGGTGATTGGCACTGAAACTTAGCTATACACCAGAAGTGGGGCATGGGTACGGGTTGGCGGGGCCGTCGGCGGCAGGGAGGCCGCTTTCGAGCGTACACGGACGTATTTAAAGCGTATCCCGACTACTCGTTACCATGCTCCGGGGGCTAGCTGAGGAACCGTGCTAATCACCATTTGAGATGTGATCCAGCCACGTCTGGCTGGCGGATCATCCCCGAGGCTTGCCTTTGTCACGATGGTGACATACTGATCGCAGATTTCGACGCATCGCCTGTGCCGGTGGATGCACTGCTCGTGCTACTATCGTTCGCTATCCATTGACAACTTAAGGTAATTGACTGTCATGCCAAGCACCGGGAAATCTCCTGATATTGCAGCGTTACGGAATTTTCGGCCGTTCAAAGATCTTACGGAAAAGCAATTGGGCGTGCTGGTGCGAGTGCTCTCTGTAGAGCAGGCGTCATTGGGACAACGTGTGGTTACGCTCGGCTCCACAGAGGCTTATGGATTGCTGCTTTTGAAAGGGACGCTTGGGCTGGAAGCCGCCGATGGGAAAAAAACGATAGTAAAATCCGGCAGCGAACGCGCCCGCTGTCCGATTTCTGTGTTGTTGCCGCACAAATTCAGCGTTTTCGCTTTGTGCACCGTCGAATACCTAAAAGTCGACAGCCTGTTGCTGCAAAGGCTGGATTCCCAGACCAGCTCGGTAGATGACGACATTGAGAAGAATCAGGATCTTGTGGATTTGGGCGATATCGAGCTTAAGGAACTGATTACCTCGTTGGTGGAGGACGACCTGGAGCATAACAGGTTGAGCCTGCCGAGCTTGCCGGATGTGGCGGTACGCATAAATCGGGCGCTGAATGACGAGGATACCGATGCCAAGCGTATCGCTTCGATCGTGCAGACAGACCCTGCCATCACGGCTAAATTATTGAAAGCGGCAAGCAGCGCGTTTTATGGCGGAAAAGCACCGGTGGGCTCCTGTGCGAATGCCGTCGTGCGGCTCGGGGTCAACATGACTCAAAAGCTTGTACTCAGTTTTGCGCTTCAGGATTTGTTTCATTCCCAGTCGGCACTGCTGCAGCAGCGCATGCAGGAACTCTGGCGGCACAGTATCCGGGTCGCCGCGATTTGTTATGTGTTGGCCAGGATTACCAAAAAGTTTAGTCCGGATCACGCAATGCTTGCCGGACTGATGCATGATATCGGTGAAGTCGGTGTTCTCGTTTACCTGGAAAATATCCCGCAACTGGCAAACGATGAAACCCAGATAGAGCGGATTGTGACACTGCTTCGTGGAGAGCTCGGGCGCATGATCCTGAGTAAGTGGAACTTCCCGGATGACTTTATTGCGATTGCGCAAGACGCAGAGAATTGGTTTCGCGACTCCGGTCCGGAAGCGGATTATTGTGATTTGGTGATCGTCGCGCAACTGCACAGCTACGTGGGAACACCACGTATGCGGTCATTGCCCTCCATCGGGGAATTGCCCAGCCTCCAGAAGCTTGATCTCGGGGAAATCACACCCCAAGACAGTATTAAAATTCTCGACCAGGCGTCGGATGAACTCGATAAAGCAGAAGCGTTGCTGCGCGGATAGACTATTAATTCTTTTTCTTGGGGATCACCCAGAAAAGATCTGCCAATATTGCCCCATCTCATTGTTCATTTTCAAGGTGCGCCGAAGCGACTAACCGGGGTGCAAAAAGCTGTCATCGAGCGCAGGGATAGCGGTTGACTTGGCTGTTCCGTTTCGCATTCCGAGCACGGTGGCACGCTATGGATTTTCGTCGGTAATTGTTGCCGTCTCCCTCGTCAATGCCTCCAGCACCTCAAGATACTGTGCCTCAATGTCTGCGGTGAGGTTCTGCGCTGTTTGGGTGTCGCCGTCCCGACCCAGGTCTTCCAAAGTCTTGCACAAGGCGGAGAAGCGTAGCGCCCCCAGGTTGGCGCTGGCGGATTTGAGACTGTGAGCAGCTTCCCGCAGACCGTCCGCGTCCGCCCGGACGATACAGTCCGCGATTTTCTGCATCAATTCGGGCGAACTCTCGCGATAGATGTCGATGACCCGCAGTAGCACGCTTGGCTCGCCGGGACATTCCATGGCCCGAATATGCCCCAGATGCTCTTGGTCCAGCAGCGACGCGACTTGTTCACGATCGCTGCTTTCGTGCACTTCCTGGATAGCCGCAGCTTGTCGCGTCGGCAGCCAGCGTTCCACAACGGCTCGCAGTTGACTCTGGGTGAAGGGCTTGCTCAGGTAATCATCCATTCCGGCGGCCAGGCACTTGTCCCGCACCCCCTTTTGTACATTGGCGGTCAGGGCGACGATAGGGATGTGCCGGTCGCTGCCGCTGCTCTTCTCATGCATGCGGATTTGGGAGGCGGCGGCGAAACCGTCCATCTCCGGCATGTAACAATCCATCAATATCAGGTCGAATTCGCCTTGCTCAACCGCCTTGACCGCCTTCCGGCCGTTGCTCGCCATATCCACCTGGCATCCCAGCAGCTTAAGCATGGTCTGGGCCACCTCCTGGTTCACCGGGTTGTCTTCGGCCAGCAGGATGCGGACAACGAGCGGAGTGCCGACGGGCTTTGGCAAGTGCTCCGGTATTGCGGGTTGTCCTCGCGGTGCCTTGCCCAGCCCATGGAGCAGGTACAGGAGCAACTGCTGCTGGCGTACCGGCTTGGTCAGATAGCATAGGTTACGCATATTCACAGATGTTTGTACTGAATCTCCAGCGGAGCTGAGCACCACCAGCCGTGTGCCGGAAAGGGACGGATCGGTGAGAATGTGTCCCGCCAACTCCGTGCCATCCATGTCCGGCATATGCCAATCTAAAATGGCGATTTCGTAGTCATCACCATTTTCGGCTGCCTCGCGAAGCAGCGACATTGCCCGGGTTGCATCCTCAGCTTGATCGCCGCGCATTTCCCAGAAGGTCAGTTGATTGTGCAGGATTTCCCTGTTGGTGGCGTTGTCGTCGACAATCAGCGCGCGAACTCCACACAGGTCTGCCAGCGGCAGCGCCTCTCCAGGCGCCTGTTCGGCGCGCGCCAGCCGCAGCTTGAGCCAGAAGCGGGTACCTTGGCCCGGTTCGCTGTCCACCCCCATTTCGCCGCCCATTATTTGAATCAAGCGAAAGGAAATGGTTAATCCCAAGCCAGTGCCGCCGTAACGGCGGGTAGTGGAACCATCGCCTTGTGAGAACGCATCGAATATTTGATCCCGTATATGAACAGGGATACCGATGCCGGTATCCTTGACCTCGATCTCCAGGTCCACCGTCTTCGGACTTTGCGCCAGTACCGTCAGTTTCAAGACGATTTCGCCGGTTTCGGTGAATTTGATGGCATTTCCTAGCAGGTTCACCAGAATCTGACGCAGACGGTTGGCGTCCCCCTGCACGGTTTCCAGTAGATCGACCGGCAGCACAGGGATCAGCTCCAACCCCTTGTTTTGGGCCCGTTCCGCCAACAGTTCGGCGGTCTCTTCCACCAGGTTGCGCAGGTTGAACGGATGCTCCTCGAGGTCCAGACGGCCGGCCTCGATCTTCGAAAAGTCTAGTACGTCGTTAATGATGCCCAACAGGCTGTCGCCGGAGCGTTGAATGGTTTGGGCGAAGCGTTTCTGGTTGGGGCTCAGCTTGGTACTCAACAAGAGCTCGGTCATTCCCAGCACACCGTTCATCGGCGTGCGGATCTCATGGCTCATGGTTGCCAGAAACTCGCTCTTGGACTGGCTGGCGGCTTCAGCGGCATACTGTGCCTCCAGGGCATCCGTCATGGTTGTTTCGAGCTGCAGGTTCTTCTCTGATAGCTCGGCGGTGCGCTCGGCCACCTGCTGTTCCAGTTTCCGGCTGTAGTCGGCGAGCTGAGCATCCCGGTGCTGGATCTCGCCCAGCATTGCGTTGAACACATCCGTCAGTTCACCGAATTCATCGCTGCCGTTTTTCTCAACCCGGGTAGAGTAGTCTTTCGCCGCGGATACGGATTTCATCGCCTGCATGAGTTGTAGCAGGGGGGTGGATAACATCCGCTGCAGGCGGGAATACAGAAACACCACCAGCATCAGGGAGGCGCCGGCGATCACCGCCATGAGCAGGTAGAAATTCGTCAGATGCTCATTCAAGGTCTCCAGGGCGTAGACCAGTTGTATCGCACCAATGGATTCGCTCTGCCGCACCACTGGGCGAATCATGTGAGTACGGTCGCCGGCGATGGAGTAGACAATTTCTCGGGTGGCGGCAAGCCTGGGCACTATCGACTTGCAGTCCAGCCCTTTCTGTTCGAGGTTTCGGAGCAGCCGCTTCCTGTTCTCGTTGGGATCGACATAATCGGCAAATAAGTTTCCCTCGGTGTCGCAGAGTAGGACTGCACGGATTCCTGGACGGGTGCTCAGGGCGGACAGGGTTTGGTCAGCAGCCACGGCATCATCGAAATTCAATGCGGAGGCACTGTTCCAGCCTACAATGTCAGCTAGGGCGCGCAGTTCGTGCAGGGTCTCGCTTCTGGAGGTGATGCGCTCGTTGACCACCACTGCGATGGTCACCAGTAGAAGGGCTGCGCTTGTCGCCATCCCCATGATCAGCATGAGCTTGGTACGTATCGAAAGATCGCGGAAATTTCGCATATGCCCTGGTCTTTGTGCGGCACTGAGGGATCGTCTCAAGTTATTTTTGGACAACCCCTAAGTCGAAGCGTTGTGGCTGACATCCCATTCCATCTGCGCCCTTTCTAGATCTCCTTCGGCACCTATCCTGTTCCAGAATGCTTTGAAATCGGCCTTG
>RCNG010004631.1_pt1 | contig 10109 bp, 9 predicted proteins | sample 2041371 | NCBI WGS metagenome assembly RCNG01 (sample SAMN09708227, study PRJNA481090) | Marine sediment metagenome, whole genome shotgun sequencing project. | biome: marine sediment; feature: ocean; material: sediment; isolation source: Sewage treatment plant 1 marine sediment (STP1) ... | reverse complement strand
CAGCATCGTGGTAGAATGTAGCACCTTCTTTATAGTTAAAGGGTTGCTAAGGTTTCAACGGGTCTAGTCCCTCCACCTTTCTTGATAACAATGTCAATGTTGTAATGAACTGTCACAAAGAAACGCCACGTGTCATTTAAAAACAAGGAAAATGTGCTTTTTTTGGCTTATATCCACGTATGCCTAAAGGCCTATTGAACAGTTTATTGTTAGCTCGCAAGGCACGCCTGTACTCTTGACTGGAATGCACTAACAAACTATTATCAAATACTTTCTTGTTTGTATTTGCTATAATCTTGCGCTTCAAGTGAAGCCTTATTCTGATGGTCTGTAAATTAAATTGGAAACAGAGTTATTCTTCTATATTTGAAACCAGGGTCTCAGTTACTTCATTCATTTTATCAACCTTCTGTTCAAAATTTCCTTTAATTGTTTTTCGATATACATTCAGATTCTGAACCATCCTGCTAATATCTTCCGGTATAACATCTTCAAAAAATTGCCTCAACCTCTTTGCAGTTGTAGGAGATTTACCGTTAGTAGATATGGCTATCTTGACATTTCCTTTGGTTACAATACCACCCATATAAAAATCACAATAAGGAGGATTGTCCGCAACGTTTACCAATTTATCCATACTTCTACAGTCATCATAAACCTGTATGTTTATATCAGGATTATCTGTGGTGGCAATAACCAAATGTTTCCCATAGAGAAATTTAGTATTATAAGTGGATCTAATAAGTTCAACATCAAAATTTGCTGCTAACTTTAAAGTATTTTCTCGAAACATAGGGGATACCATAGTGATTTTAGCATCCGGACTGGACTTAGTTAAAAAAGACAATTTTTCTTCTGCTACATTACCCCCTCCTACTATCAAAATATGCAGAGATCTTGTCTTCAGAAAAATAGGATATAAATTATTCCTTTCCATTATTCTGAGATTTGAAATTGATGTTGTTGGCGTATCTGAATTATTTGGTTTCGATTTTTTACTACTTCGCCTATGACAATGATTGCCGGGTTGGTTAATTTTTGTTTTTGGACTATGTTTTCAATAGTATTAATTGTTCCAATGCCAACTTGTTCTTCTTCTTTTGTGCCATTCTGAATAATTGCAACGGGAGTATCTGATTTGCTCTCTTTGGTAAATAATTCTACTATAGCAGAGAGTTTTGACATGCCCATTAATATGATCACTGTTGCATTTGATTTAGCAGCGAGGTGTATATCTCCGGAGAGTTTATGTTCTTTGGTAGTTCCTGTAATCACCCAGAAACTCTCTGCAGAGCCTCGTTTCGTAACCGGAATATTTTGAGCTGCAGGAACCGCAATGCACGAAGATATTCCAGGAACCATCGCCACTTCCAGACCATATTCAGCTGCATAAGCTAATTCCTCTGAACCACGGCCAAAAACAAAAGGATCTCCTCCTTTTAATCGCACTACATGTCCACGGCTTTGTGCCCTTTGCACTATTAATTCATTTATCTGATCTTGCTGAAAGGCATAACAACCTTTTCGCTTGCCTACAAAAATATGCTCTGCTTTAAAGGCATATTCTAATAAGGTTTTATCCACAAGAGCATCATAAAGAACTACATCGGCATCCTGCAATGCTTTAATTGCTTTTATGGTTATTAGTTCCAAATCTCCCGGACCTGCTCCTACGACTGTTAACTTTGCTCTTTTATGCATGTATAAGTTCAAGTTTTCTGTAGGATTCTACTTTATTCAAAAATTCCTCTGCATCAGCCAGGTAGCTTTTAGCGAAGGTCTCATTAGGTTCATTTTTATTTAATTGCAATACCAAATCTTCGAATGAGGAGTTCAGTGTTATTCTACCGTTTGCAATAAAATAGGTGTTAAAGTCTTTTATTATGCTGTTGTGCGTATTTGTTTTGGTTTTTTCCACAGTTAAAAGTGCTTTGGCCGTATTTACCATAGAAGAATAAGAATAATAAATACTTGCGGCCCATTTTTGTTCGCTAATGGCTTCTTTAGCATTTTTTATCTTTTCATCACTTTCAAATAATAATGTCGCGATCAAATCTATTACTATCCCCGCACACTCTCCTATTCCTATGGCTTTTTGATACCGTTTATTGCTTCCCCAGTCCAGATATTCATCCGGAGATAAATTTTCTATATCTGCAAGTGGCTTAAGAAGTTCATAAAAATAATACTCCCCTTTTTCTGCATAATAAGATTCATAAGAGGCGCCTTTACTATTGGCCTCAAAATCATTGAGTATTTGTCTGAGCGCCTCAGGCCCTCGTTTACTCGGAATCTTAATAACCTTATCCGCAAATAAACCCCGGCCGTCTCCCATATTCCCTCCTCCAAGTAACACCTGCAAAGCTGGCGCCACGAGTTTCTCCTTAGTACGGATAGACATCCCCTGAAAGCCAATATTAGCCATGGAATGCTGACCACATGCATTCATACAGCCACTAATTTTTATGACCACATCTGCATTATTCACATATTGTGGGTATTCTTCCTTGATAACGCGTTCTAATTCCGAAGCAATTCCCGTACTGCTGGCAATTCCAAGGTTACAGGTATCGGTTCCCGGACAAGCAGTAATATCTAGCGCCTTGTTATAGCCGGGATCTGCAAATCCCATTTTCTTAAGTTCGGTATAAAAAAAGGGAATCAGGGATTCCTTTACATAGGGAATTAATATATTCTGTCTTAATGTTAAGCGAATCTCACCCGCAGCATACTTTTCAATCAAATCGGCTAGTAATCTGGCTTTTTCTGTATAAAAATCTCCTAACATTACCTTTATCCCAACCGCTGTATATCCGGATTGTTTTTGTAAAACCAGATTGGTTGTTTTCCATTGTTCAAAAGCTTCAATATCTTCAATAATTACATCCTGAGCCTTCTCATTTGAAATAACCACCTTGGGATAAGTACTAATATCAATAGGGTACTTTTTAAAAGGGACCGCCTTCTTTTCCGCAATTAATAATTCTTTAAAGGCTTCAAGACCCAAATCTTTTAAAAGAAACTTTAATCTTGCTTTGGCCCTGCTCTTTCTTTCACCATATCTGTCAAAAACTCGAACAACAGTTTCCATCATAGGAATTATTTCATTGGCAGGAAGAAAGGTAAACAGCTCATCAGCATGACGAGGTTGCGAACCCAGTCCGCCTCCTAACATTACTTTAAAACCTTTAACACCATCCAGTATTTTGGCAATAAAACCAAGGTCGTGCATATACGAAAGTCCCGTATCTGCATCACATCACTGGAAGAAAAGGAAACCTTAAACTTACGGCCCATTTCCTGACCTATGGGATTTCTTAAAAAATATTCGAAAATAGCCTGAGCATAGGGTGAAACATCAAATGGTTCATCCCGGTCTATTCCGGCTGTTTCACTAGCCGTGACATTCCTTACAGTATTACCACATGCTTCTCTAAGCGTTACTGAATCCTTCTCCAGTTGCGCCCAAAGTTCAGGGGTGCGTTCCAGGTCCACATGATGAATCTGAATATCCTGCCGGGTTGTAATGTGCAGTCTTCCTGTAGAATACTCGTCTGCAACATCTGAAATCCTACGTAATTGACTTGAGCTTACTTTACCATAAGGTAATTTAATTCGTATCATTTGAACTCCCGGTTGTCTTTGTCCGTATACCCCTCGGGCCAGGCGCAGGCTTCGGAATTTTTCCTCGTCAATAGAACCTCCTTTGAACTCCCTGATTTTTTCCTCGAGCTCAATGATGTCCTTCTCTACTATGGGATTTTCTATTTCGGTTCTAAAACTTTGCATAATATTTAATTCCTATTATTCCTATATATTTAATAGGTTTTATTAAAATAATATAGTCATTAATAATATGTTACAATTACTCTGTAGACTGGTAGTAAGTTTTTTCTTTTTTGTGTCCTAAGTGTGCAAACCGCACTCCCTGTTTTCTAAAACCTTGGTCGGGTCAAAATAGTTGTGCTCGTTAGGCAGCCCTCGTTCATTTAAATAGGCATCCAGGCGTGTATCATTCCAATGGTAAAACGGGCTTACTTTAAGGACTCCTCCCTCACTTAAACTTAAAATGTTTAATGTATCTCTTAAAGCAGTCTGACCTTTTCTAAGGTTCGTAAACCAAACGTCCGGTTTGTGCTCAGCCATTGCCCGTCTGAAAGGTTCCAGTTTTACCTGCTCTGTAAATTCTTTATGCCTGGGGTCATCAATGTCAGGAATTCCCATTACGGCATCTCTATGTGCGGTGGTCTGCCTGGGAACAAACAATTTAATATTTAAATTCAATCCAGAGGTCAATTCTTCCGCATGTTTGTAGGTGTTGGGTGTATTATATCCGGTATCGCACCAGATAACAGGAATATCCGACTTAACCTCAGTAACCGCATTTAATATGGCTACTTCATATGGCCTGAAATTTGTAGTAACTACAGATTTGGAACCATAAAGAATTGCCCATGAAATTATCTCTTCGGGAGGTATTCCTCTAAAGTGATTATTCAAATGTTCGATATCCTGCTTTGTCAAACTCATATCTTATTTTTTAAAGTTAAAATTACCTCCCCCATTTAATAGTGTTCCACATTCGCTCATGTAAAAAATACAAGACCATCTTTGTGACTAATTCTACCAATCCAATCGAAAATGCCAGCGAAAGTGTACCTGTAATAATCCACGATATTATTATGGTATCCAATGTTCCGATAGCGCGCCAGCTAATAGACTTGGCAATGCTTCGACCTGGTTGATCCGAAGCGCTATCTGTTTTATAACTGCTACTTGCCGCTTCCTTGTTAATTACAAATTGGTCTGCAATCATTTGTTTTATTTTATTCCTATCGATTTAATAGAGTGTTCAAAAATAGAATAATATTTCTAAGTAAGACGTTATTTATTTTCAAATATTGCTTTAATCCTATAGTTTTAGTAGATTAATTAAAAAACTATGTTATTATTGCGAATGATTCATTAGAATAACAAAGATTTTGAAAATTTTTTATTCCGATATGAGATCGGCAAGGGTATTATTTCTATAGACTTCCAGGACGCTGTCTCGTACCTGGAGCATTAATTTGTGGACAGCACATCTATTTTCATCCGGGCAATCGTCGCACTTTTCATAAAAATTAAGACTTACACAAGGAACCATGGCTATAGGCCCTTCTAACACCCGAATAACGGCTGTCATCAGAATTTCATTTGGTTCCTTTATTAGGTAATAACCTCCTCCTTTTCCCTTCTTTGATCCTAAAAATCCTGTTTTACGTAAAGTGAGTAATATACTTTCTAAAAACTTTTGAGAAATATTCTCATGCCTTGCAATTTCCGAAATCTGAACTGGCTCTCTACTGCTTTGAGACGCCAAATAAGTCAGGGCCTTTAATCCGTATTTTGTCTTTTTAGAAAGCATTATGCGAAGATAGTTAAAATAGGAATATTCCTATGTCTTATATCTTATCCAACGCCTGTTTTATATCACTAATAATATCATCTATATGCTCCAGCCCAACAGAGACTCGCACCATGCCATCAGTTATACCACAATCCATTCTTTCTTCTACAGACAACTTGCTGTGTGTAGTAGTTGCAGGATGTGTAACTATACTTCGAGTATCCCCCAAATTGGCAGATAAAGATAATAAGCCAATGGAATCAAAAAATTTCTTCCCTGCATCTAGTCCGCCTTTTAACTCGAATGCGACTACGCATCCGCCGGCTTTCATCTGCTTTCTGGCTAGTTTGAACTGTGGGTGGGATTTTAAAAACGGATATTTTACCCAATTAACCCTTTTATTGCCTTCTAAAAATTCGGCCACCTTTAGTGCATTTGCACAATGCCTGTCTACTCTAACCGCCAAAGTTTCAAGACTTTTGGACAGAACCCATGCATTAAATGGGGATAATGCAGGGCCTGTTATTCTTGAATACCGGTAAATTTGATCTATTAAATCCTTTTTACCAACCGTAATACCGGCCAATACCCTACCCTGTCCGTCCATGAGTTTAGTGCCGGAATGAATTACCAAATCTGCTCCAAATTCTATGGGCTGTTGCAGATAAGGAGAAGCAAAGCAATTATCTACAATCATTATAAGTTTGTGCTTTTTTGAAAACCTGCCAAGTGCTTCAAGGTCGAGAATATCAACACCTGGATTTGTTGGGGATTCTGCAAAGAGTATTTTGGTTTTTGGTGTAATTAGTTTTTCTATATTTTCTAATTCCCCAATTTTAAAATAGCTGTGGCTAATATTCCATTTTGGAAAAACCTGAGTGAAAAGGCTATGAGTTGCACCAAAAATACTTCGTGCCGAAATAATATGATCGCCACTGTTTAACAAAGCGGCAAAGGTTGAGAAAACAGCGGACATCCCCGAGGAGAAAGCAAATCCATCCTCTGCGCCTTCCATTTTACATACTTTTTCTATAAACTCTGATGAATTAGGATTGGAATATCGCGAGTATATATTTCGCTCTTTTTCTTCCGCAAAGGAAGCCCTCATATCTTCACTATCCTCAAAAATAAAACTGGATGTAAGGTACATTGGACTTGAATGTTCCAAAAACTTTGAACGTTCTATTTGTGTACGTATGGCCTCAGTTTCAAATTTTCTATTTTTCATCTCTTTCTATTTGCCGGATTATTCAAAAAACATTCATATTTTTTCTGCAATACGTAAAATATCCCCAAAAACCCCTCGGGCAGTTACGGCAGCACCGGCTCCTGCACCCTGAATTACCAATGGATGTTCGCCATATGACTCGGTATAAATCTCAATAATAGAATCAGAACCTTTAACCTGACCCAAGGCACTCTCCCTAGGGACCGATACCAGTTTTACTTCCAGATTTCCTTTCTCTTTCTGTAAATCACCATACAAATCCCCAACATAGCGGAGTACATGATTCGGCTCCTGGTTGTCCTTAATTTTACTAAAAAAATCATCCAGGATTTCAAATCCATTCAAGAATTCCTGCACACTTCCATTGCGGAGAGATATTGGTATAAGATTTTGAATTGAAATATCATCAAATTCATTTTCGAGTTCCAATTCACGAGCTAGTATCAGCAACTTTCTACCCACATCGTTACCGGATAAATCCTCTCTTGGATCGGGCTCGGTAAATCCATTTGAAATGGCGGTTTTTAAAATTGTGGAAAAGGGAATGTCAACTTCGGAAAAAGTATTAAAAATATAACTTAAAGACCCCGAAAAAACACCTTTAATTCGCGTAATGTTTTCACCGGATAAATGTAAAAGCTTTATTGTATCAATTAATGGTAAGCCGGCACCCACATTAGTTTCATATAGGTATTGTTTCTGTTTTTGGGCTAACTCATCCCTGATCAATCTGTAGTAGTCAAATCCCAGGGTATTGGCAATTTTATTTGAGGACACCAGATCAAATCCATTTTCAATAAAATCAAAATAATTGGCCACAAAATCCTGGCTTGCAGTATTATCTATAGCAATTAAATTTTCCAGATGATGTGTTTTGGCATAATCAAAAATATGATTTATAGTATAAGGAATGCCATTTTCATTAATTTCCTCCTCCCATTTTTTAGAAATACCATCTTTGTTCAAAAGTAATTTTCTCGAATTTGCCAGGGCAAATACATTTAGATTAATGCCTTTTCTTTCCTCAATTCCCTTCTCCGAATCTAAAATCTGATCAACTAAAGTGCCCCCTACATTTCCATGTCCAAAAATCGCCAGATTTACCTTTTTGCTAATCCCAAAAATTTGACCGTGCATAACATTAAGGGCCTTATGAAGGTCTGATTTCTTAACCACCAGGCTTACATTCTTCCCTGAAATTGTGTTGTTAAACAATAAGGGAACTATTTGATTCTTGATTAAGGCATTATATGGTTTGTGAAAAGTACTTAGATCCTGACCCACTATAGAGATAACTGAAACTTCGCTAACAATAGTTATTGTATTAATATCACGTGATTGAAAATCGCTCTCAAACTCCATTTCCAATACCCTTTTTGCCAAATGTGCCTTCTCCGAATTAACTACCAATCCAATTCCTCTCTCAGAAGAACCCTGGGAGATGATACTTACACTTATGTTATTTTGACTAAGGGCCCTGAAAATTCGCGCATCAATTCCCACTTTCCCTAACAACCCTCTTCCCTCGAGATTAATTAAAGCTTCATTTTCAATGGCGGATAAAGATTTTATTCCTTCTTTGCTAGATTTGGCACTGATCAATGTACCCTCATTATCATTATTAAAAGTATTGAGTATCCTCAGTGGGATATTCTTTTCGATTAAAGGAATAATAGTCTTCGCGTGTAAAATGGTTGCTCCAAAATTAGCAAGTTCATTCGCCTCACTATATGACAATTGCTCAATTCTTTGTGCTTCAGAAACAAATTCCGGGTTCGCAGTGAAAATACCATCTACATGAGTATAATTTTGCAATTCTTCTGCGTCCAAAAAATTTGCAATAAGAGAAGCAGTATAATTACTGCCATTACGACCTAGTGTTGTTGTTTCATCTGTCTCGGTAGAAGCTATAAAACCTGTGATCACTGGCACCTCATCTGGTTTTAATTTCGAAAATTCATGAATTACATTTTCCCTGGATACATCTTCCAGCAATTTGGCATCTCCATAAGAATCATCTGTTTTTATCAGTCGGCGGCTATCAAGTAATTTTGCATTGATTCCTTCTCCAATAAGTAATTTTGTGATCAACTTACCTGATATTAGCTCTCCATATGCCAGAACCTGATCTTTTATTTTAGCACTATAATCACCAAGTAAAGCAACTCCTTCAAATAATTTCACTAATTCCAGGAATTCCTCAGAAAGAATTACATTTTTAAAAGTATGTTTCTGATATCTTTCAAAATTTTCAAAATCTTCCCGATAATCTAATCCTTTTGCGGCTTTATTTAATATCGCTTCTAGTTGATCTGTCGCTTTTTCACGAGCTGATAAAACCACTGCAATATTTTCACCATTTTTGACTTTATGGGTTATTATATCCAATACCCTTCCTAAGCCTTCTCCGTTGGAAAGTGACTTACCTCCAAACTTTAAAATTTTTATTCTCTCAGATTTTCCATTGGTATCAAAAACTCCTTTGAGTAATTGCAGCATCTGTTCAAATTCAATCAGAAATGCATCATGACCGTGCAACGATTGAATTTCACCATAAGTTACATTACTTTTAGCCTGAGCCAACTGTTTAAAGGTATCCTTATTCTCATTTGCTGTAAAAAAAAGATCAGAATCTACCCCTATAATATGAATATTGGTTTTACTGTTTTGAAGATTGATAAATGCATCTTCTCCATCTCTTGTGATATCTATTGTTTTTAATAATTGGTTGGCTAATTTGTAAGCCGAAAGCTGAAACCTTTCATTCAATTTTTTTCCATGATGCGTTAGCCAGCTTTCCACATTAAAAACCTGTAGTTCTTCATTGGTGCTTCTTTGAAACCTTGCTTTAAAAGACTGGGGAGTTCTGTAACACAACATAGCATGCATCCTGGCATCGTGGACAGGTTGCTTAGAATTAACAAGAAATTGTTCCTGAATCTGACAATTGGCAATGAGCCAATCTGTTGACTTCCAATCAGCAGCTACAGGGATCAAATGTTCTGTTAGTAATGGATTTATCGCGGCCATTTCCCAGGCAATTCCGCCTCCTAATGAACCCCCAATAAGAGCATAAATACGATCTATATTGAGCTCCTTCAATCCTTGAAGAAATATTTTTGCAATATCACCAGCCACAAAATCTTTATAATTGTCAACCACAAATCCGTCATATCCGTTACCGGGAATGTTGAAGGCTAACACAGTATATTTCTTTGTGTCAATACATTTACCTTCTCCAATCAATGAAGCCCACCAACCATCTTGCCCGGTAACATTTGAATTTCCTGTAAGGGCATGATTTACGACTATAATAGGTGCGGAGTGCAACTCTTTACCAAACAATTGATAGGATAACTCCATATCTTGCACAATGCCACCATAAGTTTTATACTTAGGGATTTCTATTGTTTTAAGTGTTGTATTCAGGTCTTTCATGCAAGTGATGTCAATTAAAGCTGAGTAGATGTGCTTCTATTAAGAGTTAAACAC
>RCNG010002016.1_pt1 | contig 10109 bp, 5 predicted proteins | sample 2041371 | NCBI WGS metagenome assembly RCNG01 (sample SAMN09708227, study PRJNA481090) | Marine sediment metagenome, whole genome shotgun sequencing project. | biome: marine sediment; feature: ocean; material: sediment; isolation source: Sewage treatment plant 1 marine sediment (STP1) ... | reverse complement strand
CCATTCAGTTTTTAAAAAAATATTTTATGGTGCCGCTGGTTATTCCAGAGATCAATTCGGAAAAGATAAAAGACCTTCTGGGTTACAGCGCAAAAGAAGTGATCGGTAAAACACCCCTTGATTTCATGCACCCTGATGAGAAGGAAAGGATCGGCGCTATTTTTAGTGAGATTGTCAAAGATAAGCGCCCGATTCGTAACATGGAAAACTGGAATCTTACAAAGGACGGACGAATGGTCTGTCTCCTGACCAACGGAACTTCCATACTTGATGAAAAAGGCGAGCTTATCGGCTATCGTGGGATCGATTCCGATATTACCAAGCGCAAGCAGGCCGAAGAAGAGCTTTCTGAAACCAACCGACAGCTTGAGCAAGCTATAGAGCGGGCCAATGAGATGGCTTTAATGGCAGAGGCTGCAAGCATGGCCAAAAGCGAGTTCCTGGCTAACATGAGCCATGAGATTAGAACGCCCATGAATGCCGTAATAGGTTTTTCAGACATGCTTCTCGATACTGATCTTGATGAAGAACAGAGTGATTATGCGGCAACAGTTAAAAGAAGCGGTGAATCTTTGCTCTCATTGATTAACGATATTCTCGATTTTTCTAAAATCGAAGCAGGCCAACTCGATTTTGAAGAGATTGAATTTGATCCGGAACTTCTTGCTTATGATGTCTGTGAATTGATCCGCCCGAAGATTGAATCAAAACCCATCGAGGTTTTGTGCCGTATCGGTGATAACGTTCCTGCAATGATGACAGGTGATCCGACGCGGTACAGGCAGGTCCTTACCAATCTGATGGGTAATGCTCCCAAGTTTACCGAATCCGGAGAGATTGAACTCTCTATTGAAGTGGAGCAAGAAGATCAAGACAGGGTTTTGATTCATGCCAGAATACGCGACACGGGCATAGGTATTCCCGAAGATAAACTGGCAACCATCTTTGAGCCTTTCCGGCAGGCAGACGGTTCAACAACGAGAAAATACGGCGGCACAGGGCTGGGTCTTTCTATTTGCAAGAAAATATCAGGGCTTATGGAAGGTGATGTTTGGGCCCAAAGCCCTTCACTCAACCACTCCACTACTCAACCAGTCAACCAATCCCCGGGGAGTGTTTTCCACTTCACCGCATGGCTCAAAAAGGTTGATAAAAAGGAAGCTATTAGGCATTCTCCTGCGTCACTTGCAGGTAAGAAGGTTCTTGTTGTTGATAATAACCAAAGAAATCTTGAGATATTAAGATACTTATTAGAAGCGGCGGAAATGAACGTGGTTGCTTTCTCCAACGGAAAACAAGTTTTGCCTGCCCTGCAAGAGGCCATGGAAACAAAAGAGCCTTTTGATCTTTGCATTTCAGATATCCAGATGCCCGAGATGAGTGGATACGAAGTAGCAAGAAAAGTTCGAGAATATGAAGACCAGATTGCAACCCGCAACCCGCAACTCGCAACCCGCACTCTCCTTCTTGCCCTTTCTTCTTTGATGGAGCGGGACGCAAAAAAATGCGAAGATGCTGGATTTAACGGCTTTTTAGCCAAGCCGGTTCGCAGGGAGAAACTGGTAAAGATGATTCAAAGGTTGCTTGGAGATGAGCTCACAACTGAAAGAAAACCGGTACAAAGTAAAATTGCTACACAGCATTCCATTAAAGAAGAGGCCAAGCAATCGGTGCGCATTCTACTGGCCGAAGACAACCCGGTAAATCAAAAGCTTGCAACGCTGATGCTTAAAAAGGCCGGTTACCATGTTGAAGTTATCAATAACGGCAAAGAGGCTTTCGAAAAATACACAGGCTCTCCCGACGATTTTGACCTTATATTCATGGACATCCAGATGCCGGAAATGGACGGTCTGGAAGCAACAGACGAAATAAGAAAATGGGAAAGAGAGCTCATAGCTCATAGCTCACAGCTCAAAGCAGAAGATAAAAAATCTGCAACCCGGAACCATGAACCGGCAACTCGTGTTCCGATCGTCGCTATGACCGCCAGCGCGATGAAAGGTGACAGGGAGATGTGTATTGAAGCAGGTATGGATGACTACATCACAAAACCAATAAGAAGAGAGCTTGTCTTTGAGGTGATTGAGAGATGGGTATTGGCATAATAGCTATAACAATTAGCGCTTCCGAAATATGGATAATTTCTTAAAAAAATGCAGTTAAGCAGTTGAAGTAACTAAAACCAAAGGATAAATGTCAAATGACCAATGACAACTTTCCCATACTGATAGCAGAAGATGATGCAGTCACAAGGATGCTTCTGGAAAAGACCCTCATAAAGGCGGAACACGAAGTTGTTTCCGTGGAAAACGGACGAAAAGCATTTGACCTGTTTAAAGAAAGTTTTTTTCCTATTGTTCTGACGGACTGGATGATGCCTGAGATGGACGGACTTGAGCTGTGCCGGGCCATCAGACAAAAGAAAAATCCGGGGTATGTTTTTATTGTTCTTCTTACCGCGCAAGATTCTCAGGACGATATTATCACCGGACTGGAGGCAGGAGCAGATGAGTATTTGACCAAGCCTTTTAACCGTGCCGAATTGATTGCTCGACTTAACACGGGGAGACGTTTTCTTGAACAGGAAAAAGCTCTGAGACAGGCGAATGAAGAGATAAGGATTTTATCGATTACTGACCCCCTGACCGGTTGTTCCAACCGTGGGTGTTTGAATACGCGGCTTCCCCAGGAGATTCAAAGAGCGGGAAGATACAACCGTCCTCTTTCTATTGTTATGTGCGACATTGATCATTTTAAAAAAGTGAACGATAAATACGGTCACCAGGCTGGGGATTTGGTATTAATAGAATTTTCAAAGCGTATAAATGATTCAATCAGATATGAAGTTGACCTGCTGGCCAGGTACGGAGGTGAAGAGTTTTTAGTTACACTTCCCGAGACCGATTTGGATGGAGCTTTGCATCTGTCGGAAAGACTGCGCAGGGTCATTTCCGAAAGAAAATTTGATATTGGAACAAAAAAGATCAAAATTACCGCCAGTTTTGGCGTAGCAGGTTTCGATTCGGGTAATGCCGGTGATGAAATTTCGTTTGACATATTACTCAACCATGCTGATAAGTACCTTTACAAAGCAAAAAATGAAGGGAGGAACAGGGTCGCAGGAGGCGGGCTGAGCGCTTAATTTTTCAAGTTTGTATTATTTTCCGGGACTTTGTGATTAAAATAAAAGCATAGTATAACTACTCAGGTTCATTGGTTCACGGTTCGAGGTTATATCTGACAAAAAAGCAGGAGATTTTTCAATGAAAAGTAAAATACTGGTGGTGGATAATCACAAGATGATGCAAAAGTTTATGGCCACTTTGCTTGAGAAAGAGGGCTTTGAGGTTAAGACTGCAAAAGACGGTATATCCGCACTCGATGTTTTAAAAACATACACTCCTGATGTAATCTTTATCGACCTGATCATGCCTAATATCAGTGGGGAAAAGCTTTGCAAGATTGTTCGCAGAATGCCGAAGATGAAAGATGCTTTCATTGTTATCCTTTCAGCTATAGCTGCCGAGGGTGAACTTGATTTTACAGGGTTTGGAGCTGATGCATGCATTGCCAAGGGGCCGTTTGATAAAATGTCGGTCCATGTTCTTGCCCTGCTTGAGAGGTGGAAAAAGGGAGATTTAAGCGGACTTGCCCAAAAAGTGTTTGGAATCGAAGATATTAATAAAAGGGAGATCACAAAGGAACTCCTTTCCACCAAAAGACATCTTCAGGTCATAATAGAGAATATGACCGAAGGAATTTATGAGCTGACATCTGACGGGAAGATTATATATGCCAACCCGGTTGCAGTTTCCATATCAGGCATCGAAGAAGAAAAATTGCTCGGAAGTTATTTTACCAGGCTTTTTAAGAAAAATAGTTTTAAAAGGGTAAGTGATCTGGTGGCGTCAGCCGCTGACGCGCCTGATTCAATTAATGGCAACCTGCCGGTTGATGTTAATGACAGGCAGGTTTTGCTGAATATAATTCCGATTAAAGACGAAAACAGAAATTCTATTATTGTTATTTTAAATGATATAAGTGAGCAAAAACTGGTTGAAGAAGCCCTTGACCAGACCGAGGAACAGTACCGGCGGTTGGTGGAAATTTCGCCCAACACGATTCTGGTACACAGCGAAGGTAAAATCCAGTATGTCAATTCTACCGGGGTAAAACTTTTTGGGGCTTCAGGACCTCAGGAGATGACCGGACGGCCTTATCTCGATATAGTCCATGCGGACGACAGGGCAGGGTCAAAAGAGCGTATGCGAAAGATGGTTGAAGATGGGGTGGTCGCTCCTTTCAGGGAACACAGGTTAATCACCTTAGACGGCCAGGTGATAAACGTTGAATCCACAAGTGCGGCCTTCAGACATCAAGGCAAAATCATGATTCAGACGATTATCCATGACATCACCGAGCGCAAGAAGACTGAGAACGCTTTAACTGAAAGCGAAAAGCGCTATCGTGATCTGATGGATCTGATGCCGGATGCTGTTATAGTCTGGGCTGATGAAAAGATTGTCTTTGCCAACCCGGCTGTAGCAAAGATACTTGGGGCAGCCGATCCTGACAAACTCATCGGGAGATCATACTGGAAAATTGTCCATCCGGATTATCACAAAGTTGGTAAAAAACGGATGGAACTTCTTTACAAAGGCAAACAAGTATCACCGGTAGAATTAGAATTTTTCAGGCTTGACGGGGAGACGGTAAGTTGCGAGTGCACAGGTGAAGCTATTACTTTCAATGGCCGGCCGGCTCTTCTTTCAGTCTGGCGCGATATAACCGACCGTAAGAAAACCGAGGAAGAAAAGACCCGGTTCGCCTCACAGCTTCTTCAGGCCCAGAAGATGGAGGCAATCGGCACACTGGCCGGAGGGATTGCCCATGATTTTAACAACCTGCTCATGGGAATCCAGGGGCACACTTCGCTGATGCTCATGGATATAGATTCATCGCATGCTATGTTTGAACACCTAAATGAAATAAAGAATCATGTTAAAAGCTCAGTAAATCTTACAAAGCAGCTTCTTGGTTTTGCCAGGGGTGGAAAGTACGAAACGAGGACAACGGATTTAAACGAACTTGTTAACAATCAAACAAATATGTTCCAGAGGACAAGAAAAGAGATTACGATTTACGAAAATTACGAAAAAAACCTGTGGGCAGTAGAGGTTGACCGTGGACAGGTCGAGCAGGCGCTGCTGAATCTTTATGTGAATGCATGGCAGGCTATGCCCGGTGGCGGAGATCTTACTGTTAAGACGGAAAATATTTCAATTGATGAAAATTATGATGCACATTTTGAAGTGACACCCGGAAAATATGTGAAAATCTCGATTGCCGACACCGGCGAGGGTATGGATGAGGCAACACGTCAGAGAATTTTTGAGCCGTTCTTTACAACTAAGGAGATGGGCAGAGGCACAGGACTGGGTCTGGCTTCTGTTTACGGAATCATCAAAAATCATGAGGGGTTTATAAATGTTTACAGTGAGCCGGGCCAAGGAACCACCTTTACTGTTTACCTCCCTGCATCAGGAAAAGCTGTTGTTAAAGAAGAAAAGGAGTATAACACACTGATAGATGGCCAGGGGACGATTCTTCTTGTAGATGACGAGGAAATGATAATCGGTGTAGGAAAACAGATGATCAAAAGGCTGGGTTATGATGTAATAACAGCAGGCAGCGGAAAGGAAGCTGTAGAGATATATAAAGAAAATCAAGATAAAATTAATCTTGTAGTTTTAGATATGATTATGCCTGTCATGGGAGGCGGGGAAACTTTTGAAAAGCTAAGGGAAATTGATAAGAATGTTAGGGTTTTACTTTCAAGCGGATACAGTTTAAACAGCCAGGCTTCAGAGATAATGGCAAAAGGATGCGCCGGCTTTATCCAGAAGCCTTTTTACATGAAGGAATTTTCTCATAAAATCGCAGAGATTTTAAAGGAGGATTAGTTTTTTACCGCCGCCATCCACGCAATCCCCAGGCCAGTGACGCCAGTCCCAGGCTGCTGACAGCGGCGGAAGCAAGGCATGTTGCGGTTATTCCGCCTGCCAGCCATACATGCCCACCCATCAGCGCACCTGCAATCCTTCCCATACCGGCTGCCGCAAAAAAACCTGACATCATTGTTGCACGATATGCAGGCAGAAGTTCCGTGAAAAGAGACATGCTTGTAACAATTGAAAATTCAAAAGTTAAAAAGATGAAAAACAGGCCGGTGAGCGCCATGGGCAAAGTTAATCCTAAAAAAGGCAATATCCCATAGCTTATTAAACACAGGGTCAGGGCAGTAATTACTGTCCGCTTCAGCCCGAAACGGTCGGCAAAAACGGCTGTCAGTGTCTCGCCCGATAGTTCGGCCAGACCGATAAGACCGGTGCTCATTCCTATGGCAATAATGCTAAGATCGAAAGATTTCTCAAGCCATGCCCCGTACACAACAAAAAGATTATCGTTCGCAGCACTTATAAAAAAAGCAAAGCCCATAGCTCCAAGGGCGGTACGCTTTTTGAGCAACTGACGCCAGGCACCCCATAAATTCATAGAAGCATGGTGCGAAGCATTTTTCTTGTTGTCTCGTGGGATAACAACGGCCAGCATAATCATACCCAGCAGGCTTAACCCGCCCAGGACTATGAAAGGTGAACGCCAGCCGAAACGGTCGATTAAAAGAGCAATCAGGGGGATTCCCACAAGGGTGCTTGCCGCCCAGCTATATTCAATCAGGCCGATAACAAGTCCCCGATTCTTAAAGGGAACTCTTTCACTGGCATACGCTTGAACAGCAGGATCAAAAATGGTTTTTCCTATACCGGCCAGAAATAAAGCAACAAGAATTACTCCGTAAAAAGGAAAAAGGCCCCCGGCAAACATACCGAGAGCAAGCATTGCCATTGCTGCCAGCATCATCAGCCGGTATCCCAGGCGATCCGCGACAGGCCCGAAGAAGATGCCGAACAGAGCTGTAGCCTGGTTTGCTGCGATCAGAGAAGTAATTGCAGTCAGCTCAACACCAAGCCCTCTGCTAAGAACGGGGGCAAAAGGGTAGGCAAAACGCCGGGATGTGTTAAGGATAACCCGACATAACGTTGCTGTGAATATCTTTAGGGCCAATCTTTAAGCCTTTTTACTTTTCCAACTCCTGAATTCGGTCCTTTTGCCTGGCTATGCGAACCGTCCAATCCGGGAATTCATTTAAATAGATTTCCGCCAGGTGATTAAACTCTTTTGCCTGTTTTGCCTCACCTTTTTTTAGCCAGCCTTCTGACAGGTAGTAGTAATTTTCACCGCTGCCGGGATTCAGGTTGATGGCCCGTTCGAGAACCCGGATGGCGGCATCAGGGTTACCTTGGTTCAGGAAGCTTCTGCCTTGCTCGGTTAATTGCAAAGATGCAAGTACTCGTGGTGTGGCGGGTGATTCAGGAGATGGCTCTGGCTCAGAGGTTAAGGCGGGTTTCATACACCCGACTGCCAAAAAGCACGCCGTTACTGCCAAAAGGATATTCAGCCATTTAATTATTGGTGTCATTTCCCTCTTTTCTGGTGAAATTAAATAATCTTCTAAATAAGCCGGGTTTATTATGAATCGGACACAAAACAGTTGGCACATTTTCTTTAAGAAATATTTCTTCCATACTTTCCGGGCAGCCTTTATGAGCAAGCAGGCCGCTTTCTGAACAGATGGTTTCTTTTAGTACGCCGGGGGGCATTTTATACCAGTTTTCGGATACATACTGTGGGACGGAATTCATAAGATCCGCCCATATAGGGAGGGCTGCCGCCGAACCTGTGCTAAAAATGGAGTCCTGGTTATCAAATCCAACCCATACCAGAGCCAGGATATCGGGAGTATATCCCACGAACCAGGCGTCCCTGAAATTATTCGTTGTTCCTGTTTTGCCCGCAACCGGCCACGATATGCCTCTGCTGATTAAAGAACGTGCAGTCCCTTCAGTTGTCACGCTGCGGAGCATGGAGCTTATTATAAACGCTTTTGCAGGGCTGGTCAAACGCTCAATATTCATGTGCTTTTGTTTCAGCAGTTTTTTGTTTTCATCAGTCACATCTTTCAAAGACAATGGATAGGGCAGCATGCCATCCGCAGCAAAGACGCAATAAGCGCGAGCCAGTTCAATGGGAATAACTTCAAACGCCCCCAGGGCAAGGGAAGGGTATGGTTTAAAAGGGGTTGAGAAATGAAACTCTGTGGCTGTGTTGACAATCTTTTCAAGGCCGGTTTTCATGGCCAGGTCAACCGTTGCAAGGTTATAAGATTTTGCAAGGGCCATCCTCATGCTGGCATTGAATTCATCTGACGGAGAAAAGTTCTGAGGCTCCCACTCTTTATTATTGACCATATAGGTTTTTGGGTCGTTGGAAAGTCTGGAAGCAGGATTGAATTCCTCAAGACCTGTTAAATAAACAAGAGGCTTGAATGCACTTCCGGGTTGTCGCAGGCTCTGGGTAATACGGTTAAACTGGCTTACTGTGTAATTGCGGCCCCCAACCATGGCCAGTATGTAGCCTGTTTTGGGTTGCACCACTATAACGGCACCCTGCAGTTTTTGTTCAGCTTTTTTTCGCCGTAATGCCGGGATTGATTTTTCCAGTCGGGCAAGGCCTTTTTCCAGGGCGAGTTCCGCTGCTGCCTGAACCTGTGTGTCGAGCGTGGTGTAAATGGAAAGACCCATGCTGTTTAAAACTTCGGCGGGGTACAGTGTTTCTATTTGCCCGGAAAGGTAATCGATAAAATACGGCGCTTTTTTCCCTTGAAGGTTAAAACCCGAAGGTTCAACTTTGGCCGATAAAGCCACCTTAAGATTATCGTTGCTGATCCAACCCTTCCGGTGCATGGCATGCAGCACCATATTTCTTCTTTCCCTGCAACGGGATTTGTCAACATAAGGGGAATAACGATTCGGTCCCTTGATCAATCCTGCAATTGTGGCTGCTTCAGGCAATGAAAGTTTACTGACCGGCTTGTCAAAGTAGAAAGAGGAGGCTTCGCCAACACCATTGATGGAGACCGATCCTTTTTGTCCCAGGTAAATTTCGTTTAAATATATTTCAAGAATTTCATTTTTTTCATATATGGCTTCAATGATGACGGAAAGGATAGCCTCATTGATTTTCCGGGAAAGTGTTCTTTCCGGGGTTAGAAAGTAATTTTTAGCAAGCTGCTGGGTTAAAGTAGAGCCCCCCTGCCGGATGGCGCCGTGACGCAGGTTTGTGTAAAGAGCCCTGAGAATGCCCCGCGGATCAATTCCGTGGTGCTTGTAAAAACGGCCATCTTCTGCAGCAAGCACGGCATAGGTGAGTTCTTCGGGAACCTGTTGGATGGAAACAAGGTGCCGCTTCTCCCGCTCCGGCCCGAAAAACTGCATGATTTCCTCAGGCTCCAGTTCCAGAATAGGGACAGGCTTGCCGGTATCCGTATTATTAATAGATTCGATTTTGTTTTGGAGAAATCGGATAGATACAGGAAAGCCTTTCCGTGAAAGAGAGGGCATTTTAAGGTCGTGAAGATAAATTGTTACTTCAGAGGATTTAGTCTTTTTCTCCCCTTTCTTCAGGGAGTTATGAGAAACTTCACGGTATCCCAGGCTGTTTAGCTTTTTATTAAAAAGGGAGCGATTGATTCGTTGGCCGGGATATAAAATGGTGATATCGGAAAAAACAGTAGAAGGAATACTCCACCGCCTGCCGGCAAAACGCTTTTCCACCTTGGCCGACAGGTACCAGCCGTAAAGAATTAATCCGGCAGTTAGTAAAAGAATAGACAGACCGGTTATTTTTAATATTTTTTTTAACATATTTGAGTTTCTAAAATGCCATAGGAATTAATGCATGACCAATAAGGATCGATTTCGATTGAACACTTTGTCTTATGTGTTTTTTGTTTATATTTGTCTTCTACAATATCATTATATTCTACACAATCATTTTTCTTGAATTCAAAGTAGATACTGTTCACCTGCTGCAAAAAACCGGGCATTTTGAAATGCTATTACAAAAAGTAAAAGGTTGACCTCTTATATCTACTTTATATAATGTATTAAACAGATTGTTTCGTGATAAAAAGCAAAATGATTGTG
>RCNG010002015.1_pt1 | contig 10110 bp, 9 predicted proteins | sample 2041371 | NCBI WGS metagenome assembly RCNG01 (sample SAMN09708227, study PRJNA481090) | Marine sediment metagenome, whole genome shotgun sequencing project. | biome: marine sediment; feature: ocean; material: sediment; isolation source: Sewage treatment plant 1 marine sediment (STP1) ... | reverse complement strand
TACGAGATCGATAGACCACCTCAACCAAAGCCGCTATGACAGTGCTCGAATTTATTCAAACGAAGTCTATTTTTCTCAGATAAAAAAAAAGGTAAACAGAGGCAGTGAACGAGCCAACACCCTCAACGCACCAGAAAAATAGGCAACCTATCCCTCTAGTCGCGCTTTGCCGAATGAGCAAGGGCACTTGACCCTAGTGCATGCCATTTTTGTGATCTTTCTGGAAGCACGCTTTACATGACGGTCAGCTTTATTACTGGCGCCTCCTCTGGCATCGGACGCAGTTTGGCGCGGCGTATTGCTTCCGAGGGGCATTCGGTCGCTCTGGTCGCTAGGCGCAAGCCGTTACTCGACACTCTGGTGGACGAAATCGAGGGTGCAAACGGACATGCGCTGGCGATCGAGTGTGATGTCACCGACAGGGAGCAAGTCCTTGAAGCCGTGCGTAAGACCGAAGCCGCGTTGGGACCCATCGACCGGCTGGTCGCCAACGCCGGCGGTGGCGAACGGACTTCCATCGATCCCTTCGAAGCCTCGCACATCGATAGCGTTCTTACGCTAAACGTTGTCGGCACGGCAAATTGCATCGAGGCCATACTCCCGGGCATGCTTGAACGAGGAGCCGGCCACATCGTCGCCATCAGCAGCCTCGCTGCTTGCAGGGGGCTTCCGGGAGCGGCCGGCTACAGCGCGGCGAAGGCGGCCCTCACCAATATGATGGAGAGCCTGATGATCGACTTGAGCCCCCACGGCGTCAGCGTCACCGTCATCCTGCCGGGATTCGTTCGGACCAAACCGTCCTCCAAGAAAAAGCGCCTGGCTCAGTTGGAACTCGAGGATGCAACGGCGAGGATCCACCGAGCGATTCTGGTCCGCAAGAAAAGGTACGCTTTTCCATTTGCTCTGGCACTGGCCGCCGGTTTCGGACGAATGTTGCCCGCAGGGCTGTACCTGCGGCTCTTGTCGGGCCGCGGTCGAAAGCCGAAAAAGGTGAACAGGTAGCGCGTACGACGTCGTAACAATGGCCTTGGCGTCAACCCGGCCATCACAAAGTCCCTCTGCCCCACTTACGTGGACACCCGGAATCCAGTCCAAATTTCGTCATGTCTAGGACGTTACGCATAACATGTTCTATAGTTGCCCACCGAATTTCAATGAATGCGATTGTCGGATGCAGAACCACAAAAGACGTGAGGCGTCCTTGGTCGTCGCAAAGAGTGAGGGGTTTTTAGGCAATGGTTGCGGTTGCAGCACTCGACACCTTCAAGGCGGCTCGCCGTAAATACGTCAGGAACTTCGGCAAGCCCATCCTTCGATCGTTCGATCGATTCATGGCAGGCCAGTCGCTTGTTCCCAATGATCCGGTTCTCGACTCGAAGCTGTTTCCTTGGGTAACCATGCTTGAAGAAAACTGGGAGGACATCCGCGCCGAACTGGACGGGATACTCCGTTATCGAGAGGCAATCCCCCGATTCCAAGATGTCTCCCCGGATCAGTACCGCATTTCTCCGGACGATATGTGGAAGACGTTCATCCTGTTTGGGTTCGGCTTTCGCGCCGAATTAAACTGTGAGTTGTGCCCGAAGACCGCGGCATTGTTGGAGACGATTCCCGGACTGAAAACAGCGTTCTTTTCGATCCTGGCACCAGGCAAACATGTTCCGTCGCACAAGGGAGTCACCAAGGCTTTCGTGAGGTGTCACTTGGGACTAGCCGTTCCCAAGGAACGCGAAAAATGCTACATGACCGTCGACGGCATTCCCTGCGTATGGGAGGAAGGCCATGCATTCGTCTTCGACGACACCTTCTCCCATGAAGTCAGCAACAACACCGAAGATGAAAGGGTGGTTCTTCTCTTTGACGTCGATCGCCCGATGAATGGCCCAGGCAAACTGGCCAGCCGACTCGCAATGTGGCTGTTTAAAAAGACGGCTTATGTCAAGGACGCCAAGCGAAATTACGAAGAATGGGAGGGCCGTTTGCGGTCCCATCTGAAAGCCGAAAAAGGAGTCTGATTCCCCAGGCTTCCATTGGCATCATAACCATTCAACGCTAGTACGAACGCGACCCACCGAAAAGGTTTTGCGAATTCCTTGTTCGTGACCCGACGCTGGCTGAAATTGGGCGTTGCCCATGCTGCAAGCGCTGGAGTTCCCGGCGAACCGATCGTTCCCGCGACTTCAGGGCCCTCCTCTCAAGATTCCGGCGTCGGCCTAGGGCTTCAGGGTGGTCCGCACCCCGATCTATGTGCGAAGGCGGGCTTCTATCTAACGCCCTCAGTTGTGAATCCAGAGTATTGATACGTCCATTGATCCTCATTTGTTGCCCGATCAGCCCGGCTTCCGCATCGGTATCAAAGCGATCAGCATCCGAGAAACCGGTTCCTGAACGAGTGCTCGCAGTAGGAATTTTGCGACGGCTATTCAAAATAGGAGCAACCCAGTTGTTCCCGGTAATCGCGGCCGGGTCCTTCACTGCCTCGAAGGGTGACTGAATCTTCGTCGTCTGGTCCCGGACGCCCCCATCCTGAGACATAGATCGTTCCCCGCTTTCGATGTCGAAGCTCCTTGCTCCATGGCCCTCGCAGCCTTGAAGCAGTGTCATCGGGACGCCGACGGTCATCAAAAACAAAATGATGCCGCCCTTACCGAGTTCACGGAGGCTCGATCGAGGACTTCGGATCACTGCCGTATCGCGACACACGGTGATGGCAGGATTGAAAGCCTTGAACCAATCGAGCGCGGAAGCTTCGTTATCGATTCCAACCATTGTCTGCGCCGAAACCCCATAGGGGGCTCCGTGCTCCATGCGAAAAAACTCAAGGCAGCAAATCAAGGATGCCGAGCATAGTCAATACTGCCGATACCGCAAAAACCGGGGCCGGGCTAAGGCTAAACTGGATTCCGCTTGTGTCCCAATTGAGGTGGTCCGGGAAAATTCGACAGGGGTTCAAGGCGTATTTCGCCGGAGTTGAACAACTCGCTGACGCAACCACAGAGGGCAAGCTCCATTCCGTGCTCGGATACTTGAGCCCCGCATAGTTCTAGGGTCAACACGCTTGGCACATGGTCAATTCCCTCGCATGATCCTGTCCAGCTTCAGGGGCGCACTCCAAATCAGACAAAACTCCAGGCGAACAGGACTGGCAACGGCACCGCTTTCCGTCACTGGGCGAATGGAGCTAGGATCGACCGGAGCGATTCACCCGGAGTGATTTACAAGGGGGATAGAATGTCGAGCGTCATTCGCTATCTGCCGGGGCTGATCGGCGCGATCGCGGCGTTCGTGGCGCTGAAGCTATTGATCTTCTTCGTGCACACGACGCTGGAGTTCGAGGCGCTGGTGTTCTTCGGGGTCTACGTGGTGGTGACGGTGCTCGCCGACAAGGCAATGGCCGGATATCGGGCGAAGGCGGGTTGAGCAAGCACTCGAGCTAGATAAAGAAAGGGGGGAGAAGCTGCCGCCCCGGGATTCCATTCATTACGGCTGGATGATCGTCGTCGCCGGCAACCTGACCATCCTCGCCTGTCTCGGGCTGGGACGGTTCGCGTTGGGCATGCTGCTGCCGTCGATGGGGGCATCGCTCGGGCTCGGCTACGCCGAGATGGGGTTGATCGGCACAGGTAACTTCATCGGCTACTTGGCGGCGGTGATCGCTGCCGGGACCCTGGTCCGCCGCTTCGGTGCCCGTCTGACCATCTTCTGCGCCCTTGCCGTCGTCGGCGCGTCAATGATGCTGGTCGGCCGCGCCGGCGGCTTCATCGAGGTGTTGGTCCTCTGCGTGCTGACCGGCATCGGTACCGGCGCCGCCAACGTGCCGGTGATGGGGCTGATCCCCCACTGGTTCGCCCGCAGCCACCGGGGCAAGGCGGCAGGCTGGATCGTCATCGGCAGCGGCTTCGGCATTATCTACGCCGGCACCCTGGTTCCGGCGATCAACACCGCCGCCGGCGGCGATGGCTGGCGGACGAGCTGGTTGGTACTGGGGGCGACCGCTCTCGCGATCGCGGCCATCGTCGGCCTGCTGCTGCGTAACCGCCCCCAGGACAAGGGGCTCGAGCCGATCGGCGGCGGCGAGGCGATAACCGGTTCCGCCGCGGTCCCCCTCGCCCATCCGACACCGGCGTCGCGACGGCGGATCCTCGGCCACCTCGGCGCCATCTACTTCCTGTTCGGCTACACCTACGTGATCTATGCCACCTTCATCGTCACCACCCTGGTCCAGGAACGGGGGTTCTCGGAGGTCAGCGCCGGCCAGTTCTGGGCGTGGATCGGCGTTCTCAGTCTCGCCTCGGGACCGGTGTTCGGGACCCTGTCCGACCGCTTCGGCCGCCGCGCCGGACTGATCGTCGTGTTCGCCCTGCAAATGACCGCCTATCTGCTCGTCGCACTGCCGCTGCCCGACGCCTTCCTCTATCTATCCATCGGCCTGTTCGGGATTTGCGCCTGGAGCATCCCCGGGATCATGGGCGCCGCCTGCGGCGACTACATGGGCGCCGAGCACGCCGTCGCCGGGTTCGGGACGATCACCTTCTTCTTCGGCATCGGACAGATCATCGGACCCGCCATCGCCGGCGTCGCCGCCGACGCCGCCGGCAGCTTCTCGAGCAGCTTCGCAATGGCGGCGGTAATGGCAGCGGCGGCGATCGCGCTGAGCGCGTTCCTCCGCCGGCCGGACTGACCGGCACCGCCAACGACCGGATCGACATCAGCGTGATGAACGCCAGATCCGCCTGGATCGTCTCGGTGACGGCGATCGTCCTTGGACACGTCGTCGCCGTCTTCCTCAGCCACGTCATGGCGCTGCGTATGTTCGGCGACCGGGTGACGGTGCTGCGCAGCCAGCTTCCGATGCTGGTGCTGATGGTCGGCTATACCATGACCAGCCTGTGGATCCTGTCGCAGCCGATCGTCGCAAGCCCCGCAGGCGGCTGAGCGCAAAGGATTGGAACCGACTGGACCACGACGGTATTACACTGCGGAGCAGGGAGAACGGAAAGATGAAGATCGGGATTGTCGGCGTCGGCCTGATGGGTCACGGAATTGCTAGCAACCTTCTCAAGCACGGGCATTCGCTCCGGCTGATGAACCATCCCGGGAACCAGCCGGTCGACGATCTCCTCGCGGCGGGCGCCGAGGCGGTAAACAACGCCGCGGACGTGGCGCGATCCGCGGACGTCGTGATCGTCTGTGTCACCGGCGCGCCCGAGGTCAAGGATGTCCTGTTTCGAGAGAATGGCGTTCTCGAGGGCCTGAGCCAGGGCGAGATCGTTATCGACTGCTCCACGTCGATTCCAAGCGTGACGCGGGAAATCGCCGAACGGGTGGCCGATCGCGGCGGTCATTTCATCGACGCGGCGATGACACGTACGCCCAAGGAAGCCGCCGAAGGCCGGCTGAACTTGATCGTTGGCGCCTCGAACGCCCTTTTCGAGCGGGCGCTGCCGCTTTTGAAGTGCTTCGCGGAGAACGTGACCCATGCCGGCGACGTGGGCGCCGGTCATCAGCTCAAACTGATCCACAATTTCGTGTCACTGGGTTTCGCCGGCGTCCTCGCCGAAGCAACCGCCTGCGCGAGATCGGCGGGGATCGCACCTGAAGCTCTTGTCGACGTTCTCGGCTCGGGCGGCGGTGGCGGAGTCGTTTTCGAACGACTGCGTCCGTTCATCGAGTCCGACGACCCCTCCGGCTTCCGGTTCACCATCGCCAATGCGCTGAAGGATCTGACCTACTACATGTCCATGGCCGAACACATGGGCGCGGCACGCGACGCCGCCGCCTCGATCCAAAACCTCTATCATGTCGCCGACGCCGGCGGGCACGGTGCGAAGACGGTGCCTGAGTTGATCGCAATACTGGGCAATCGCGACGGCTGACAGCCTGACCGAGGCCGCAGCTTGAGATAAGCGGAGCGCCGCCCGTCACGGTTCGCAGGGTGCTACCGCTGAAACACGCCGGCCTCTCCACGGGCGGCGGTCCGCCATGCGGGGCTGCTCCTGTTATCGCTGGTCCTGTTGCTCTTCCCGGAAGCGCTCAGCCACAACCAAAATACCCAGTTTGGGTTAGCTATTTAGTTGAAAAACATTTGCTAAAACGCTATCATGTTGCGGCGCACAAGATACACTTCGAATTGCCCGTCATGCTGCGGAGATCGCCTCCTCCGGCTGCTTGAACCCCGTTGGGTTCGCAAGACGAGGCGCCTTTCGCCGTGGGTGACGGAGCGGGGAGAAAGGTTATGTTGGTTGCTAAACTGATCAAGGGCATGGAAACAGAAGTCAACCGGTTTTGGCTGATGGGCAAGTCCGACGCCGAAACCGACGAGCAATTCTACGATACGGCGAAGCTGACGCAAGATGAGCGGCACCAGGCGTTCGTCGCGACAACGGCGCAAACGGTTCCCGAAGGCTCGATCTTCCTTGTCAATGCCGACCCGGAAAGCAAGGGTTTCGACGTTTTCATCTGCGCCGATCCCGGCATCGAGGGCGCGGCCCGGGCGAAAGCGGTGGTCGAGGCATTCGAGGAGCATATTCTGAAGGAAAAGATCACCATCGACACGGTGGTCATTCCCGGTTGCGGGAGTTCGCCGGTTGGCGCCGCCGCGCTCGGCAAGACGGTGGCGCTGGCGATCGGCAAGCCGGTGGCGGCGATCGTCGCTGGTCAAGGCGCCATGGACAAGTGGTGTGAGGCGCTCTCCGGCGGGATGCTGATGGGACCGACCGCGAAGCTCCTCAACTTCTTCGACAAGCCGCTGGAATACATGGTGAAGGCCAACCCGTTCGCCCGCGACTGGGCTCGGAGTTGCACCCGAGAGTTGATCGACGCCATTCACGAAGCGGGCACCCTGGTCGAATTGCTCAAGGGCCGCCTGCTCAGCAAGGCCGCCGGCGGCTTCACGCTCAACGATGCGGCGACGCGGAATCTCGACATGATCGTCAGCCACAGCAAGGGCAACTGGGCGGTTCAGGCGGCACTGCTCAACTTCGAGTTCGATCTCGCCGAACGGATCGAGCGGCCGGCTGCCGTCGACAAGCGGATCGACGTGGTGACGTTCGGGAACTGGGTGGATCTCCCGGATCAGGACAAGCTGGTCAAGGATCTGTTCCACTACCATCAGTTCATGGGCACCCACGACAAGCTGGCGATGCTCAATTCGCCGTCTCTGGCGCTGGCAAGGCTGCTGTTCGGCATTCAGTTGGACACCATGAAACCCGCCGATCACACCAGGGATCCGGACGAGATGATGTTCTTCGGCCGCGACCACAATCTGGTCCAGTCGAAGGATGACCATATGCCGATCGAGACGCTGATCCCAGCGATCCGTGCCGCCAGCTAGAGCGCTATCGTTGGGTCCGACAGCCCTTCACCAAACTTCGGGTCAGCGCCGGCTTTCGCCGGCGTTGATCATTTCGACCCTTCACTTCCCGTATCAATGCTCCGTCCATGCCGATCTTGCCGGGACTGCAAGGGTCATTCACCAGATCCGCCGGTGCCGGCAACGAGATCGAAGATAATCTGGCTCAGGATGTCCTGCATGTCGATGATGCCGTTAACCTTCCGATCCTCGCCGACCACCAACAGCACGTCCAGTTTGTTCTTCCGCATATCGCGCAGGGCGTCGATAGCCGTCGTTCCGGGTGACACGGTTACCGTCTCGACGCGCGGGAACTCCAGGATCTCGTCGGTGGACCGCTCGGCGATGAGCCGGATCAGCCGGTCCGCCTTGGTCGGCTCGGCCAACACGTCGCGGATCGACTTCGCCGTCATGAAGGCGAGGAAACGGTCGTATTCGTCAAGCAGGACGGCGATCTGGAACGAAGGGAAGCGGATGAGTGCGTTGACGTATTCGAGCCATGCCCTGGCGTTGTACGTTTGGCCGAGCTTGACGGTCAGGATCACCGCTTCGAGCGGGTCCAAGTCGCGCAATTTCCGCTCCAGTTGGTCGCTCTCGCCGCGGGCTATGCCCTGCACCGGTTCCACCAGCGCGGCGACGCCTTGGGGGACCAGCCGGACCGGTGCTTCGGCAGCGTTGAGAAATTTGGCTTGCACCCCGCCCGGCCCGCTGAACTCGCTGATCCGGCCGGAGACGACCAGGTAGATGATGGCTGGGGTCAGGACCAAGGCAATCAGCACCCCGGTATTCTCGATTTTGAGCAACCGGGCGCCGAGCCAGAGGGTGACCAGGGCTGCGGCCAGGAAGAGCAGCGCAACGGCTATGGCAACAATTTCGATGGTCATGTGTCCAACGAGGGCTCCCTCGTCCTCCTTCAGCGTAGGAACAGTCCGTCGGTGCCGATCTTGCCGGGACCGTCCAGCACGTAAATGGCGGCGGAGTTTCCTTTCACATGGAAGGTGATGCTGCCGCCGGAGACTGTGATCCGATTGCCGGTGACGGCGTCAGCATAGGTTCCGTTGCGGATGCCGCCGACGGTCATTGTCCGGTCGCCGCCGATGGCGAGGCCGACCACCGCATAGCTCTCGCCGTCGTTGTGGTCGCGGACGAAGGACATACCGTTGCCGAACTCGTTGACGTGGCTCATCGCCCCCTTCTGCAACGCCGGCACCGCGCGGCGGATCAGGTTGAGCCGTTGGATATGCGTCCATAGGGGATGGTTCCTGGTCGCCTGGATCATTCCCGGCTCCAGGTGGCCGCCGAAGTAGGCGCGGCCGGTCTGATCGATGGTCATGTTCGGGCCGTCGATGTCCTGGGGAGCCCCCTTCATGAATTCGATCTCGGCGCCGTAGTACAGACACGGGATGCCGCGGATGGTCCACAGGAGGTTGTAGGCGGCGGCGGCCATCCAGGTGTCGCCGTTGAACCGGTACTTGAAATCGTTGTCCGGACCGACGTCGTGGTTCTGCAGGAAAGTCACCAGGTTGGTGGCGTCGCCGTAGATCCAGTCCCAACCGAGGATGCCGCCGATGCCGCCGTAGTGGCCGCGGCTGAGGTTGTCGCGAAAGGTCGAGAACAGCCCGAAATCGAGCACCGAAAAGCCGGAGTCGCCTCCCGAGTTGGGATCGAATTGATCGTCGCCGAGGCGGGTGTACCACCACGGCCGGATCTCGGAGGGGCCGTTGTCGTTGCCGAGGTTGCCGAGGCCGGTGCCCTTGACCAGGTTCTCGCCGAACACGAACAGGCCTGGTTTGTGCGCCTTCCAAGCGTTGACGTAGTCGAGCAGGTTGCCCCGCTCCATGTGCTTGACCGTGTCGACCCGGATAGCGTCCACGCCCATGTCGAGATAGCGGAAAATCGCTTCGTTGAGGTAGGCCTTGACGTTGTCGCGCTCGGTGGCGAGGTCGATGGTGTCACCGGCTAGGTGCTTCTTCTGCAATGCCTCCGGATTCTCCCAGTCGCCGCCAGCCATAAACCCGTCGAGGTGGTACCACTCGGGATTGAGGGTCTGCGCATCGATGCCGAAGAACCGGTTGGAATCGTAGCCGGGCTGCGGCACCGTCGCGCCGGTATTCGGATCGACCAACGGCACCACGCCTTCCGGGTCCGACGTCTGCCGCTCGCGGAACCAGTCCGGGGCGAGCGGGTTGTCGTTGTCCTCGCGGAACGGGCTGTTGTAATCGCCGAGATTGCCCTGGTACGGGCCGTTGTCGATCGCCCCGCCGGGTGGGCGGAAGTATTTTATCGGCAAGTGATCAATCCACACCCGGTCGCGGATGCCGTACTGGCTGGAGTGATTGATCACCACGTCCTGGACAATCTTCAGGCCCCGCGCATGGGCCGCGTCGATCAGGTCCTGGTAGGTGGCGCCCGGCGACTCCAGCCGCGGATCGACCCGGGTGAAGTCGTAGGCATGATAGCCGTGATAGTCGAGGCCCGAGCGGTTCTCTACCGGCGGGGTGATCCAGATCGCGGTGAAGCCCAGTTCCTTGATGTAGTCGAGCTGCTGGATCAGTCCTTTGAAGTCGCCGCGCCATTGGGGATCGCCGATCCTGATCCGGTCGCGGTTGTAGTAATCGTTGCCGGGATCGCCGTTGTAGAACCGGGTGGTCAACAGGAAGTAGATGGTCTCCTCGCGAAAATCGGTGACCACCGCCTCGCCGATCCGGTAGGCGAACTGCCCCCTGCCCTCGCGCCCGTCGTCGGCAACCGCCAGCACC
>RCNG010002014.1_pt1 | contig 10113 bp, 7 predicted proteins | sample 2041371 | NCBI WGS metagenome assembly RCNG01 (sample SAMN09708227, study PRJNA481090) | Marine sediment metagenome, whole genome shotgun sequencing project. | biome: marine sediment; feature: ocean; material: sediment; isolation source: Sewage treatment plant 1 marine sediment (STP1) ... | reverse complement strand
CATCGGAGGGTCGGGCCACTTCTCGGTGACGGATCCGTCGTCGGGCTTCTTCGCACCGCTTCTGGACCTGCTCCGCGGGGTGGTCGAGGTCGGTCATCCGACCTTCGGATCCTGCTTCGGCTATCAGCTGCTGGTGAGGGCCTTGGGTGGCAGGGTGGAGCACGAAGCCGAGTGCGGCGAGGTCGGCGCCTACGATGTCGATCTGACCGATGACGGGAAGGCCGATGAGCTCTTTTCGAGCCTTCCCGACCATTTTGTCGCCCAGATGGGCCACCTCGACAGGACGGTCGACCAGCCTGCGGAGGTTCGGAATCTGGTCCGCAGCGAGCTCTGTCCTTTTCAGGCGCTCAGGGTTGACGGCGCACCCGTGTGGGCGACGCAGTTCCATCCCGAGCTCGATCAGGCGGCGAATCTCCACCGCTACCGCGCCTATATCGATCGCTACGATCCGTCGGGAGGCGAGGCCGAATTCCGGTCCCTGCCGAGTCCGGAAACATCGCGGTTGCTGCCACTCTTCCTGGATATGGCGGGCTGAGTCGTGAACAGGAGAAGCACTTCCGGTTCGATGCGGGTCCAATCAACGGTTGTGGTGATGCTTGTCGTGTCGACGGTCGTTCTGGCCCCTGCCGCGGGCTGCGATTCCGAGGTCTCCTCCTTTCTCTGGCGAGTCTCGTCGGGCGAGAGATCGGTCTTTCTCCTCGGTTCGATTCATTTCATGAAGGAAGATGCCTACCCCCTGGGAGCGGCCATCGAACGCGCCTTCGACAATGCCGGGATGGTGGTCTTCGAAACCGATATCGATGAACTCGGCGACGCGGCGGTTTCCCTACTCGTCGCCGGCACCCTGGAGGGTGACGCGACCCTGGCCGACGTCCTGCCGCCGGAGCTCTTTGATGACGTTTCCGAGCGTCTCGAGGCGCTCGGATCGGGCGTCGGTGGGTTCTCGAAGATGAAGCCGTGGATGGTCGCGCTGAGTTTGACTTCCCTCGAACTCATGCGGGCCGACTACCTCAGTTCCCAGGGCATCGATGCATATCTCAGCTCGAAGGCGAAAACCGAAGGCAAACCGCAGGACGGGTTGGAGACCATCGACTACCAGGTCTCGCTCTTTGCCGAGATGTCGGAAGAAGAGAGCGTCGACTTTCTGCGCTACACGTTGACCGAGTTGGACACGATGATCCCGCTCGTGGACGAACTCGTGGCTGCGTGGAAGATCGGCAACTCGGCAAAGATCGCAGAGCTTCTGGTCGACGGTTTCGAGGGACACGACGCGCTCTATGATCGGCTGGTGACCGAACGAAACCTCCAATGGTTGCCCCTGATCGAGAAGCTCTTCCAAGGGGATGTCGACGCCATGGTCGTGGTCGGGTCGCTCCACCTCGTGGGCGAGCAAGGGTTGATCGAGTTGCTCAAAGGCAAGGGATACGAGGTCGAGCAGTTATAGGCGGTTTCTCGTTGCTCGTTTCTGGTCACTCGATCATGGCATCACGTCGGTTGACTCCACTACTTCGCTCCAAAGAAGTCCGTTTCGAGAATCGAGAATCGAGTACCGAGCAACGAGCAACGAGCCTCGTGCAGGATTCAATCTCTGACGCGCTTATACTGCTCCCATGACCGAAGCCAACGAGAACCGCGGCCGCAACCATCGTGGTCTGCCGTTCCGGGCCATCCACGAGATCCGTCGTGCGTGGCGGAGGTTGAATCTGCGGTTCACCGGCAGCGGTCTTGCGGCGGTGTACCACAAGTCCTATGAGCGCAGCCTGGGAGTGGTGCCGCTGGACCCCGAACGGGCGACCAAGATCCTCGCCTTCCTCACCGAGGAGGGGCTTTTCGAGTCCGAAGATCTTTTTGTGGCGAGGGCCCCCGCGCTTCGCACTCTGCTGAAGGTGCACGATCCCGACTATATCGAGTCGCTGCAGCGACACGATGTCGTCGAGCGCATATTCGGTGTCCCTCTGACCGACGAAGAGCTCGAGCATGTTGTCGAGATGCAGCGATTCGGGATCGGGGGGACCATCCAGGCGACCAGGCTCGCCCTGATGAATCGTGGTGTCGCGGTCAATCTGGGTGGCGGCCAACACCACGCGACCAGGAGTGCGGGGATGGGGTTCTGCCTCTTCAACGACATCGCGGTCGCGGTGTCTCGGTTGCGCACCAGGGGTTTTCGCGATCCGATCCTGGTGGTCGACCTCGATGTCCATGATGGCAACGGGACCCGAGCCATTTTCGCCCAGGATCCAACGGTCCACACCTACTCGATCCATGGCGAGGATTGGGGAGACACCGATGCGGTGGCGTCGACCTCCATCGCCCTCGGCGCCGATGTCGGAGACGAGGTCTACCTCGGCACCCTTCTGAAGACCCTGCCCGAGGTCATCGCCGAGACCAAACCGGGGTTGGTGATCTACCTCGCCGGGGCTGATCCGGCCGCCGACGATGCGTTGGGAAACTGGCGAATCTCACCCCGGGGGATGATGGTCCGCGATCAGTTCGTCATCGAGGTCGCGCGGAGAAAGAACCGGCGGATGCCCATCGCCATGGTCCTCGGAGGTGGCTATGGTCCGCGTTCTTGGAAGTACACCGCCCGTTTTCTCGGTTGGCTCATCCGCGGCCGGGTGATCGAACCTCCCGACGACGAGGAATTGACCCTGCGTCGATTCCGGAGGATCAGGAACACCATCGATCCGAGCTCGCTGACTTCGGAGCCAGATGACTACACCTGGAAGCTGACGGAAGAGGATCTCGCCGGGATTCTCCCGGGTGTGCCGCGCCGAACCCGGTTTCTCTCGTACTTCTCGCGCCACGGGGTCGAACTCCTGCTCGAGCGTTTCGGCATTCTCGATCAGCTCAGGGTTCGCGGTTTCGAGCGCCCCACAGTCGATGTCGATCTGACGCATCCGGTGGGCCAGACGGTGCGGATCTTCGATGGGTCCGAGCGCCAACAGCTTCTGATGGAGCTGCGGGTTAACCGCGATTCGCGAATGGTCCAGGGCTGTGAACTCCTGAATATCGAGTGGTTGCTGCTGCAGAACCCAAGAGCCGAGTTCGGCCCCTACCGACGGCCTCTGCCGGGTCAGAACCACCCGGGGTTGGGCATGCTCAAAGAGGTGCTCGGCTGGCTGGTGATGGTGGCGGAAGTCCTCGAACTCGATGGCATCGGTTATGTGCCGTCGAATTTTCACGTTGCAGCCCAGAGCCGCCGGCTGGTGGCTTTCATCGAGCCGAAGTACGAGGCCTGGATGCACGCCCTCGAAGAGCTCTTCCACGACGTTCCGCTCGCCGAGGCGAGTCGCATCGTCTCGGAAGGGGGAGTGGTGATCGACGCGACCGGTGAGCCCCTGGTCTGGAAGGGCTACGCCATGGTCCTGCCGGTGTCGGATCGACTCAAACAAAAGGTGTCGGGCGATGCCTACGATCGGGCTGTTGCCGAGGTCGCCGAGACGGCGCGGTTGCATCTGGCTGACCAACACCTAAATTGAGCGATTCTCACCGGCGATCTGTACCAACCCCTTGCGCTCTGGGTGTGTGCAAAAAGCCTCGACATACCACCAGTATTCCTGCGGTTTTTGCAAACACCAGAGCATCAAGGACTTGGCACGTCTCATCCGGCAGAATCGCTCAGTTTAGGTAATAGAGGAAATCTTGAGGCAATCCGCACCCGTGGTTCCCGCTTGAGTTAGAGTAATCGCAGGAGGCGACTGTGGGGACCAGTTTTCAACACGCGCTGGTGATCGGGGCCTCGTCGGGCATGGGTGAAGCCATCGCTCGCCGGCTTGCCGCCGGTGGAGCCCGGGTCGCGCTGGTGGCGAGGCGACGCGAAGAACTCGAACGGGTGACCGCCGCGATCAACACCGAAACCTCCGAGGATAGGGCGTTCTTTCGAGTCCACGATGTGCGCGAAGCAGCCGGCGTTCCGCAGCTCTTTCAGAGCATCGCGCGCGACCTCGGAGGACTCGACCTGGTGGTCTATGCCGCCGGCGTGATGCACCCGGTCGCCTTTGACGAGTTCAACCCTGAGAAGGACATCGACATGCTCGATGTCAATCTCCGAGGAGCGGTGGCCTGGCTCGATCCCGCAGCCGAGCGATTCAGCCGGCTCGCAGGTGGAACCATCGTCGGCATCGGGTCCGTTGCCGGGGATCGTGGACGGTCCGGAAACCCCGCCTACTGCACATCCAAGGCAGGCTTCCACGCCTACCTCGAGGCGATCCGCAACCGGGTGGCGCGCGACGGGGTTCGGGTCGTGACCATAAAACCCGGTTTCGTCGAGACGGCGATGACGCAAGGGCTGGACGGGCTTTTCTGGGTGATTTCAGCCGACCGCGCCGCCGAGATCATCCTCGGAAAGGCCGAGCGCGGCGTGACCTGCGCGTATGTCCCGGCGCGCTGGCGCTGGGTGATGCTGGTCATCCGGTCGATCCCCTCGTTGATCTTCCGCCGGTTGAAGGTGTGACGGTGCTGGCGGGAAATCGAATCTCCTGGTTCGAGGGCTGGGGCATGGCGGTCGGCGCCGCCGGTTATCGCTATCAGCCCGAGACGGTCGAACAGATTGTGGAAGTCCTCGGCGCAGCTCGGGCCGCGGGTGTGCCGGTGGTGGCTCGCGGCTCCGGCTGCAGCTATGGCGACGCCGCCCTGGTCCCCGAGGGACTGGTCCTCGATCTGTCGAAGATGCGGCGCATGGCGGCCTGGGACCCGGCGAGCGGGATCATCGATGTCGAACCGGGCGTGACGGTGAAGCAGCTCTGGCGCCACACCCTCGCTGACGGCTGGTGGCCGCCCATCGTGACTGGAACCATGGAGCCGTCCATCGGTGGTTGTCTTTCGATGAACGTCCACGGTAAGAACAACTGGGTCCGCGGGACCATTGGTGATCACTGCCTCGAGCTCGACCTGCTGACACCCGACGGTGGGTCTCGGACCCTCAGCCGTGATGCCGAGCCGGAGCTCTTCCACGCGGTCATCGGCGGTTTCGGCCAACTCGGGCTGGTCACCCGTGCACGGTTGCAGCTCAAACGCGTCCATTCGGGACTCACCGAAGCCAAAGCGATGGCGGCCCCGGATCTGGGCAGTCTGTTGCAACGGCTCGACGATGCCAAGGACGACTGGGAGTATGTCGTCGGCTGGGTCGACGCCTTTCCGGGTGGGGGCAAACTGGGACGGGGTCTGCTCCATTTCGCCCGCCATCTGGAGGCCGACGAAGATCCCGACCCCGTGGCGAGCCTCAATCCGGCGAATCAGGATCTGCCGGCGACGATCTTCGGGGTCGTCCCCAAGACGTTGATGTGGAGGATGATCAAGCCGTTCACCAACGATGTGGGTATGAGGGCCATCAACCTGGCCAAGTATCTTCAGGGGTCGGTTTTTTCCGATGGGGCGGTCTACCGCCAATCCCTCGCCGCCTTTTCCTTCCTCCTCGACTATGTTCCCAACTGGAAGAAGATCTATCTGCCGGGAGGGTTGATCCAGCATCAGAGTTTCGTGCCGGCGGCCGAGGCCGAGAAAGTCTTCTCGCGGCAGCTCGAAATCTGCCGGCGTCGGGGGATGCCCTCGTACCTCGGGGTGCTCAAACGGCACCGTCCTGACGATTTCCTCCTGACCCACGCCGTTGACGGTTTCTCCCTTGCCCTCGATTTTCCGGTGGTCGACGGGAGGCGGGACGAGCTCTGGGCCATGATCCGCGAGTTGGCCGAGCCGGTTGTGGCTGCCGGTGGACGGTTCTACGCGGCCAAAGATGCGGCGCTGCCGGGCGAGCTTTTCCGCGCGAGCTTCAGAAACGGAGAGATCGAGGTCTTCCGCGGACTCAAGCGTCGGCTCGACCCGGACGGACTCCTGCGATCTTCATTGGCAACGCGACTCTTGGGAGACTGACGTGGGCGCGAGGACTCGAGCAGCGGTCGTGGCGATGGCCGCCGTCATCGTTGCCGGCGCCTCGTCCGACTTCGATCGGCTCCATTTCATCGCGGTCGGTCCCGGAGAGGTCCTGTCTTCTCAGAAGGCGGACCAGGCGGTCAATCCGGCATCGGTTGTCAAGATCGGGACGAGTCTGTGGGCCCTCGATCGACTCCGGGCGGGTCATCGCTATCGGACGGTGGTCGGCTTTGTCGGCACTTGGGACAGGGGAACCGGGATCCTCGATGGTGATCTCGTGATCCGCGGCGGGGGCGATCCCGATTTTCAGTGGGAGAACGCCTACCTCGTCGCTCGCGAACTCAACCGGATGGGTCTTCACAGGGTCGAGGGCCGGGTCCGAATCCAGGGGAGCTTCTGGTTCGGTTGGGAGCACGGCGTCGAGACCAGATTGCTTGAGCCGAGGCAGAGGGGCGAACGCATGGGCCGCCGACTCATCGCGGCCCTCGATCCCGCGCGATGGGATCGCTCGCACGAGAACACCTGGCAGGCCATGTGCCTCCGCCGGGGTTGGAATGCCGGCGAACGCCCTCTGGTCGAGGTGACCGGCGGTGTGCGGGTCAGCGATCTCGGGGAAGTGGTTCCGCTCGTGGTCCACGACTCGAACCCGTTGCCGGATATCCTGCGGAGATTCAACGTTTACTCCAACAACGACATCGTCAGGATCGCGGATGGTCTGGGCGACATCACCGAGTTCGAGGCCTATGTAAGCGCCCGGTTGGGGCTGGAATCCGGCGGGATCGAGCTCACCACCGCCTCGGGTGAACGCCGCAACCGGATGTCGGTGCGGCAGATGGTGGCGCTTCTGAGCGAACTCAGGGATGAGGCGGCCGAACAGGGTTTGGAGCTGCACGAGCTGTTGCCTGTGATCGGGTGCGACCCGGGTGCGACCCGACGGATGTTTCCCTCGCTGGCCGCATCGCCGCTCACCGGGACCGTGACCTGCAAGACCGGCACCCTGACCAACACCGACGGTGGGGTGGCCGTACTGGCCGGGACCTTCACCGGTCCCGAGAACCAACCGGTGAGCTTCGCCATCGCGGCGCCACGGGCAGGGGGGCGGCTCCAGTCCTGGCGGCAGGTTCAGCAACGGTGGGTCCTGAGTCTGATCGAGGATCAGGGAGGCGCGGTGCCGGTCCCGTGCGGCAAGCCCCTGCCGTTCTCGGACACCTTTGCCGAGGTGGAGACCGTGCTCGGCGGCGGGTAGCGTATTGGCCGCGGGAAAAACGAACCGCAAAGCCGCGAAGGGCGCAAAGCCATCGCAAATGGGACACGGATTTTCACGGATTGAACGGATTCTCGCGGATTTATTTCCGGGCGGTGTCTTTGTGATTGCTTCGTGTCTTTGAGTCTTCGTGTTTGCGACGGTGCGATGGTTTCGATGGCTCTGCGGCTGGAATCAGAGCGCATTTAAAATCCGCTTCACCAGCCCCGGGCCCTCGTAGATCATCCCGGTATAGACCTGGACCAGCGTTGCGCCGGCGTCGAGCTTCTCTCGGGCGTCTTCGGGCGACATGATGCCGCCGACCCCGATGATGGGCAGCGTACCGCCAAGGTGATCGGCGATCGCGGCGATGATCCGGGTACTCATCTCGGTGAGGGTCGCGCCGCTCAGACCCCCTTCTTCCGACGCCTTGGGATGCCCGTGGACGGCGTCTCTCGAGATCGTCGTGTTGGTGGCGATGATGCCGTCGAGTCCCGATTCGACGATGACATCGACGGCGGTTCGAAGCTGGTCTGAATCGAGATCGGGTGCGAGCTTGACCAGAACGGGAACCCGCTTCCCGGCAAGATCCGCGAGCTCGCTTTGTTTGGCGGCCAGCCTTCCGAGGAGCGCGCCGAGAAACGACCGCTCCTGGAGCTGCCTGAGCCCAGGTGTGTTCGGCGACGAGATGTTGACGGCGAGATAGTCGGCCAGCGGGGCGAAGACCTCCATCAGATCTTCGTAGTCGGTTGCGGCATCCTCGAGGGTGGTGGCCTTCTGTTTTCCTATATTGACCCCGAGCACGAACCCTGGCAGTCGGGGTTTGCGCAGCTGGTCTGCAACGTACGCCGCGCCCCGGCCCGGGAATCCCATCCGGTTGATCACCGATCGTCGATCCACCAGGCGGAAGACCCTCGGTTTCGGATTGCCCGGTTGCGCCAGCGGCGTCACGGTTCCGACCTCGACATGACCAAAACCAAGGGAGGCCAGACCTCGCCAACCCTCTCCATCCTTGTCGTAACCGGCGGCGAGTCCGACGCGGTTGGGGAAGCGCAGACCGAAGGCGTCGATCGGTTCCGCGTCGGGCACGCAGAAGGCCGCCGCGAGCGCAGCCCGAATGGGAGGCACCGCCCCCGCCTTTGCGATGGCGGCCAGCGTCACGGCGTGGGCCGTCTCGGGTTCGAGCTTGAAGAGTGCGGCGCGAGGGATGGGGTACAACATGGTTCGGCGCGCCATTGAACCACACCCACCGGGGCCGGCGCTATAGTCATCAGCGATGATATCCACGCCGAGGGTCTCGGTTCTGATGCCGGTTCGCAACGCCGCTCCGTGGCTCGAGCACAGTCTCGCCAGCCTGACCCGGCAAACTCTCTCCGACATCGAGATCATCGCGGTGGATGACGGGTCCGGCGACGAAAGCGGCGATCTTCTCGATCGCCAGGCCGAACGGGACCCGCGGCTCACGGTCATCCACCGGCCGGCTCAGGGCCTCGTGACCGCGCTCAACCACGGACTCTCCCACTGCCGCGCCCCGCTGGTGGCGAGAATGGATGCCGATGACATCTCTCACCCGCGGCGATTGGAACTCCAGGCGGTTCTCTTGGACACGCGACCAGACGTCGGCGTGGTGTCTTCCCTGGTGCACCACTTCCCGTGGCGGCGGGTTGCCAAGGGCTTTAGGCTTTACCAGGACTGGCTCAATTCAGTGACGACCCACACCGAGATGGCGCGCGAACGGTTCGTCGAATCACCCGTCGCCCACCCTTCCGTCATGATGCGGCGAGAAGTGCTCACCCGGGTCGGTGGTTGGCGAGATGTGGGGTGGGCCGAGGACTACGATCTCTGGCTTCGTTGCTTTCAGGCGGGCACCGTCTTTCACAAGATCGGACGACCGCTCTTCTTCTGGCGGGAGCACGGCGAGAGACTCACCCGAACCGATTCCCGCTACTCGGTCCCCAGCTTTCTGAGGTGCAAGGCCCACTACCTGGTTCGCGGTCCGCTCGCCCATGCCGAGAGAGTGATTCTCTGGGGTGCGGGCCAGACCGGGCGACGACTGTCCAAGTTCCTCATGGAGGAGGGTCTGGAGATCGCCGCCGTGGTGGACATCGACCCGACCAAGATCGGCCGCACCATGCGGAGGATCCCGGTGATCGCACCAGAGGAGCTTGCGGATCACCTCGGCAGCGACACCGTTGTTTTGGCAGCGGTGGCGTCGTGGGGAGCGCGTGAGCTCATTCGGGGCAGACTGAAGGCGCTTGGTCTCGAGGAGGGCAGGACCTTCTGGTGTGTCGCATAGGGTCAGCGCAGATTTGAACCGCGTTGACTCTGCGTCTCTGAGTTGACTAGCTTGATGTCTGATTCGGGCTCGTGCCGGTCGGTGGAGCGGTCGCGGGCGGTTGCGGCGCCGGGGCCATACGGCTGCGGAGGTGGACAGGCGGCCCCTCCTTGGCGTCACGGATCCGTAGGTTGAGCATCTCGACAAAGACCGAGAATCCCATGGCGAAGTAGATGTAGCCCTTGGGGATGTGCTGGCCGAGTCCATCGGCCACGAGGGCCATGCCGACCAACAGGAGGAAACTCAGGGCGAGCATCTTGATGGTCGGGTGCTCCTCGACGAATTCCGAGATTGACCCGGCCGCCGCCATCATCACCAGGACCGCGATGACCACCGCCGCAATCATCACCGGCAGGTGATCGGCCATGCCGATGGCGGTGATCACCGAGTCCAGGGAAAAGATGATGTCCAGCACCATGATCTGTGCGATGACGCTGGCGAAGGTCGCCGAAGGCCCGGCTCGCTGAAGCTCTGCCTTGCCCTCGAGGTTGTGGTGGATTTCCACGGTCGCCTTTCCGAGGAGAAAGAGTCCTCCTGTGAAGAGGATGAGGTCGCGGGCTGTGACGGCGTGGCTGAAAAGGGTGAAGAGCTCGCTCGTGAGGTGGCTGAGCCAAGCGAGCGAGGCGAGCAACGCGATCCGCATGATCATCGCCGCCGCCAGACCGAT
>RCNG010002013.1_pt1 | contig 10115 bp, 11 predicted proteins | sample 2041371 | NCBI WGS metagenome assembly RCNG01 (sample SAMN09708227, study PRJNA481090) | Marine sediment metagenome, whole genome shotgun sequencing project. | biome: marine sediment; feature: ocean; material: sediment; isolation source: Sewage treatment plant 1 marine sediment (STP1) ... | reverse complement strand
TCTAATATATAGTTAATTATCTTCTATTAAGTCAACTTCTACTTTAAGGTTTTTAATAATAAATTCCTGGCGGCCTGGTGTATTTTTCCCCATATAAAACTTTAAAAGTTCTTCAATAGACAATGCTTTATCTAGCATAACAGGCTCTAAACGTATGTCATCTCCAATAAAGTGTTGAAATTCATCCGGCGAAATTTCACCCAGTCCTTTAAAACGTGTTATTTCCGGTTTTCCGGTTAACTTGGTTATCGCTTCATTCTTTTCGTCCTGACTGTAGCAATAAAACGTTTCTTTTTTATTTCTTACCCTAAACAAAGGTGTCTGTAAAATATATAGATGATTCTCTTTTATTAATTCAGGGAAAAACTGAAGAAAAAATGTAATAAGTAATAATCGGATATGCATCCCATCTACATCGGCATCAGTAGCTATTACAATATTATTATAACGCAAATCCTCCATGGACTCCTCAATATTCAGAGCAGCCTGAAGCAGATTAAATTCTTCATTTTCGTAGACTATTTTTTTAGACATCCCATAAGAGTTCAGGGGTTTGCCCCGAAGACTAAAAACCGCTTGTGTATTTACATCTCTCGATTTAGTTATGGACCCTGAAGCTGAATCCCCTTCCGTAATAAACAAAGTTGATTCTAATCGCCTTTCGCTTTTCATATCTCCCAGATGCAACCTGCAATCACGTAATTTCTTGTTGTGCAGACTTGCTTTTTTTGCTCTTTCCCGTGCCAGCTTGCGTATTCCCGAAAGTTCTTTTCGTTCGTTCTCGGCCTGAACAATTTTTCGCTGTATTTTCTCTGCGGTTTCCGGGTTTTTATGCAAGTAATTATCAAGCTGCTTTCCTATAAAATCGTTGATGTATGTTCGTACAGTTGGGAATGTACCTCCCATATCTGTTGAGCCCAACTTGGTCTTGGTCTGACTTTCAAAAACAGGCTCCATAACCTTTATAGAGATCGCTGAAATTATTGATTTTCGAATATCGGAAGCGTCATAATTCTTACCGTAGTAGTCTCTTATTGTTTTTACAATGGCTTCTCTGAAAGCGGATTGATGTGTACCACCCTGCGTAGTATGCTGACCATTAACAAAAGAGTGGTATTCCTCGCTATACTGCGTTTTACTATGTGTAATAGCCACTTCAATATCATTCCCTTTTAAGTGAATTATTGGGTACAATAAATCCTCTTGGGTATTGTTGTCCTCCAGTAAATCTTTAAGTCCATTTTCGGAAAAGAATTTTTCTCCATTAAAAACAATTGTAAGCCCACGGTTAAGATATACGTAATTTTTGAGCATGCGTTCTACATACTCATTTCTATATTTGTATTTTTTAAATATAACCTCATCAGGGATAAATGAAATCTTGGTGCCTCTTCTCCTGGAAGTTTCTTCCAAAAGTTCTTCATTTACTAATTCGCCAGTTTCAAATTCAGCAGATTTGGATTTGCCATCTCTGTTAGACTCTACTTTAAAATACGCGGATAAGGCATTAACTGCCTTTGTTCCAACCCCGTTAAGACCAACAGATTTTTTAAAGGCACGTGTATCGTATTTACCTCCGGTATTCATTTTGGAGACCACATCAACCACCTTGCCCAATGGAATTCCCCGGCCATAGTCCCTAACGGTTACTTTTTCACCTTGAATAGAAATGTCTATGGTTTTTCCGGCACCCATGACAAATTCATCAATACAATTGTCTAGAGTTTCTTTTAGTAAGATATATATGCCGTCATCAGCAGAAGATCCATCGCCAAGTTTTCCAATATACATACCAGGACGAAGGCGAATATGCTCCTTCCAGTCTAGAGATCTTATGTTATCTTCGGTATATTGTGACTCTGTCATGATACTTGGGGATTACCTTTGCTAATATAAAGTTTCAAGGCAGAAATCAAAATGTGCACTATAGAAAGTAATTAACAATAAAACACCATGTATTGTTGATAGCGAGATTATAGGGTTAGTCAAAATGACAAATCGAGAGATATGGCCTCTTAAACATTAAACCTAAAATGCATAACATCACCGTCCTTTACTATGTACTCTTTTCCTTCAACACGCATTTTCCCAGCTTCCTTGACTTTTGTTTCACTTCCATAGGCAATGTAGTCATTATATGAAATAACCTCAGCCCGAATAAATCCTTTTTCAAAATCTGTATGGATAACCCCTGCTCCTTGAGGTGCCGTGGAGCCTACCTTAATAGTCCAGGCCCTAACTTCCTTAACCCCTGCTGTAAAATAGGTTTGAAGGTGCAACAGGGAATAAGCTGCTCGTATCATTTTAGCCGAACCCGCCTCTGTCAACCCTAAATCTTCTAAAAACATTTGTCGTTCTTCGTAAGTATCTAATTCGGTAATGTCTGCTTCAGTGCCCACAGCCAAAACAATTACCTCTGCCAGCTCATCTGCAACGGCAGCTTTTACCTGTTCTACATAATCATTTCCTGAGACCGCGGATGCTTCATCTACATTGCAGATATAAAGAACGGGTTTGTCTGTAATAAACTGCAGAGGTTTTATAAAATCATTTCGGTCATCATCTTCAAAAGCTAAAGCACGCACAGATTTACCGCTTTCTAAACCTTCTTTAACCGATTGCAAGACAGCTGCCTCTTTTTGAGCCTCTTTATTTCCTGTTCTGGCTGCTCTATTTACCTTGTCTAACTTCTTATCAACCGTTTCCAGGTCTTTTAGTTGTAATTCCATGTCTATGGTCTCTTTATCCCTGATAGGATCTATAGACCCATCCACATGAATCACATTATCATTGTCAAAACAGCGCAAAACGTGTAAAATAGCATCGGTTTCCCGTATGTTACCTAAAAATTGATTCCCTAAACCTTCTCCTTTGCTTGCGCCTTTTACCAGTCCGGCAATATCTACAATTTCTACCGTAGCGGGAATAACCCTTTCAGGATTAACCAGTTCTTCCAATTTTTCTAACCTAATATCAGGCACATTAACCACACCAATATTAGGTTCAATCGTGCAGAACGGAAAATTTGCACTTTGTGCCTTTGCATTGGATAAACAATTAAAAAGAGTTGACTTGCCAACATTAGGGAGTCCTACAATACCTGCTTTCATCTATTATATCTTAGAAACATCCTGGCAAGTTAAAACCAGCTTACCATATTTTGGGTGCAAATATAGTTTTTACCGGTATATTTAGAATCATTTAAACTGCCATTATGAAGAAAATTACCATTCAGGGAATTCTATATGATCAGAAGTCGTCTTTTTTAAAAGGTCCTATTCTGGGAGCGGATATTCTGGAATACAATCCAACCCGCGATATAAACGATATGACAGCTATGATATGTGCAAAACTATTTAGAGAAATAGCTTCGAAAATGAACGAGAACAACCCATAGAATACTAATCTATTCCGGATGCATAAATCGTTGCTTGGCCAGTAGTTCATCCTCCGTCTCTACCCTGTCTTCATCAGGAACACAACAGTCTACCGGGCAAACAGCAGCGCATTGAGGTTCTTCATGGAACCCCATGCACTCAGTACATTTATCCGGTGATATATAGTATATCTCATCACTTATTGGTTCCTGTACTTCATCAGCGTTTACCGTCTTCCCATCTGGCAACACAACCTCACCTTTAAGAGAGGTTCCATCGTTATAGCGCCATTCATCTGCACCTTCGTATATCGCGGTATTTGGGCATTCGGGTTCGCAGGCCCCACAGTTAATACACTCGTCTGTTATAATAATAGCCATAATTTTCTTTTTCTTTTTATATGCAATATACTTGCCCTGATTGTTGCTACAATGTCCCAGCATGCATATTTTTGCGCAAAGGTAAATCCTTAAACACTATTGCACAAATATAATGGCCACACTGGAGCAGCGTTTTAAAGCTTTTGTTAAACTTGGAGAATTTCTTAGAAATTTTACTAAAACTTCATCGGATAATTTAAGTTCTGTAGATGGTAGCGATGAATGGGTTTCAAATTTTGAGAGTGCTATCACTTTAGCAGGCCATAAAAATGGTTGGTTTACAAAACAGCAGGTGATGTTCGCTATAAGTGCCTGGGCGGAACAGCTTAAAGAAAAAAACCTCAATGAATGGTTAATGCCCTACCCCCTCGAGAATAATACTCATAAAATTGTTGCTATAATAATGGCAGGAAATATTCCACTGGTAGGCTTTCACGATTTTATTGCTACGCTTATAAGTGGGAACCAGGTTTTAGTAAAATGCTCCTCTAATGATAATATACTCTTACACTTTATTGCGAATTACTTAAAACATATTGAACCGGGGCTGGTTTCTGAAATAGAGTTTAGTGAAGGAAAGCTAAACAAATTTGACGTTGTTATCGCAACAGGAAGTAATAATACGGCTCGTTATTTTGAACATTACTTTGGCAATAAACCCAATATCATAAGAAAAAACAGAAACTCCATTGCAATACTCACAGGAGAGGAAACTAAAGAACAACTCAATGAGCTGGGCGAAGATATATTCCGTTATTACGGATTAGGGTGCCGAAATGTTTCCAAATTATTCGTCCCTATGGACTATAATTTTGATTATTTTTTTAAAGGTATAAATACTTATCAAAGTTTAATTGACCAAAATAAGTACGCGAATAATTATGATTATAACAAGGCCGTTTATTTGATGAGTGAATTCCAATTTCTGGACAATGGTTTTTTCTTAATAAAAGAAGATGTAGGGTATGCATCACCTATAGGAACGGCTTTTTACGAGAGATACACCACTACTGAAGAATTGAGAAAAATAATTCTTAGGGATTCTGATCAGATTCAATGTATTGTTGGAAGTGATATAATTGAAAATTCATTGCCATTTGGTAAAACCCAAAAACCAGACTTATGGGATTATGCCGATGGAATAGACACTGTTGAATTCCTGTTAAAAACATAGCAGAAAAAATCTATATTACTGATTAGTTATTCGGTATTATTTATGACCTTTAGACCTTCAAAAAAAATAAGTAAAAGATGAAAATACATAATTTTAGTGCAGGCCCATGTATATTGCCAAAAGAAGTGATGCAAAAGGCATCAGAAGCAGTAGTTGAATTAGATGGAATTGGTCTTTCTCTTATTGAAATTTCACATCGCAGTAAAGAATTTGTTGCTGTTATGGAAAAAGCAAGGTCTCTGGCTCTTGAACTTTTGGGACTTGAAGGAAAAGGATATAAAGCCTTATATCTCCAGGGAGGTGCAAGTCTGGAGTTTCTTATGGTCGCTTATAACTTTTTGGAAAACAAAGCTGGTTACATAAATACCGGAACCTGGAGTACCAAAGCAATCAAAGAGGCAAAGCTATTTGGTGATGTCATAGAGGTTGCTTCTTCAAAAGACAAGAATTTCAATTATATCCCCAGAGGTTATGTAGTTCCTAATGACCTCGATTACCTGCACCTGACTTCTAATAATACCATATTCGGGACACAGATAAAGGAATTTCCTGTTACTAAAGTTCCATTAATTTGCGATATGAGTTCCGATATTTTCTCAAGACAAATGGATTTTTCCAAATTTGATCTTATCTACGCAGGAGCACAAAAAAACATGGGTCCAGCAGGTACAACACTAGTCATAATTAAGGATGATATACTTGGACAAGTATCCAGACAAATTCCTTCCATGTTGGATTATCAGGTTCATTTGAGTAAGGATAGTATGTATAATACCCCCTCAGTATTTGCAGTATATGTCTCCATGCTAACACTTCAATGGTTGAAAGATTTGGGAGGAATAGATGCCATGGAAGAAATAAATGATAAAAAGGCCAGTCTCCTTTACTCCGAGATTGATCTTAATCCGTTGTTTAATGGATTTGCGAAAAAAGAAGATCGCTCAAATATGAATGCCACATTTACATTAACTGATGAATCGCTTAAAGATACCTTTGACGAAATGTGGAAAGAAGCAGGAATTAATGGATTAAACGGACATAGATCAGTAGGCGGCTATCGCGCATCAATGTATAATGCCCTTCCATTGGAAAGTGTGGGTGTTTTAGTTGATGTAATGAGTGATCTGGAAAGAAAAGGTTAATTACTGTATTATAGAACCAAATAAATTTAAAGTTAAACTTAGAACTTCAGAAGATGAAAATACTTGCTAACGACGGCATATCACAGAATGGAATTTCAGCATTAGAAGAAGCCGGATTCGAAGTAATCACAACCACAGTTGCCCAGGAACAACTAGTAGATTATATCAATGAAAATGAAATTATAGGGATACTTGTTAGAAGTGCTACTCAAGTTCGTAAGGATATTATTGATAATTGCCCTTCTTTAAAGCTTATCGGCAGAGGTGGTGTGGGTATGGATAATATTGACGTAGCTTATGCCAAAGAAAAAAGCTTACATGTCATTAATACGCCGGCCGCTTCATCTGAATCTGTAGCTGAATTGGTTTTTGCTCATTTGTTTGGTGGGGTTCGGTTTCTATATGATGCAAATAGAAATATGCCTCTTGAAGGAGACAGTAATTTTAAAAAATTAAAAAAATCCTATGCCAAAGGCGTTGAGCTACGTGGTAAAACCCTGGGGGTAATTGGATTTGGCAGAATAGGGCAGGCTACTGCAAAAATTGCAATTGGCATAGGTATGAATGTTATATTTCACGACCCGTTCTTGGATTCTGCAACTATTAAAGTACCTTTCTTTGATGGGCAGTCGGTTAGTTTCGATTTTGATAATAGACCTAAAGAAGAGGTGCTGAGAGATTCAAATTTTATTACAGTGCATGTGCCGGCGCAAAAGGAATATGTAATTGGCAAAAAGGAATTTGATATAATGAAAGATGGGGTTGGCATTGTGAATGCCGCCAGAGGTGGTGTTATAGATGAAGTTGCTCTTATTGAAGCTTTAGAGAGTGGAAAGATTGCTTTTGCTGGCCTCGATACATTTGAATCTGAACCTACTCCCGAAATAAAGATTCTGATGCATTCAAAGATTTCACTAACTCCCCATATTGGAGCGGCCACGGCTGAAGCTCAGGACCGTATTGGCCTGGAATTGGCTAATCAAATTATTGCACTTTTAAAATAAGCGACAGCTATTAATAAAAATCATTGGTTTTAAATATTAAAAGAGATTTGATCCTTTTGGAGCATGAGCTTTCTGCTATGTTCCTAAAGCTAATTATTGGATTTTTTCAAAAGCTTAGTGCGCAATTTGAACCTCTGATAGTGTTAGGAAGATCTTACCTGTTTTAGATCCTTCCTGCTTAATGACTTCCCGATCAACTTCAGTTTCCTTACCAAGGAAACGTAAAGGTATTTTTACGCTATTAACAGCAAATTGTACCTCTACAGTTACCGGAAGAGCATCCAAATTATTTTGATAGCCCAAATAGGTAGTAAAAACTCCTTCTGTTTTAGTGCTAATCTCTGATTTCATAATTCTTTTGGCCCCGACATCCATAAAAAGAGTCGCTATGGCAAAGTTAGCTTTTGAGGAGGTGGGAATTATATTAATAACCTTGCATAAGACACCTTTATGATGCTCTTCTCCCCTGCTTACGGTAATAAATGGATGTCTAAAAATTTCATTTAAGGTGAGATCCAAGCCTCGTTTCGGAAGCATAATAAAATCGTCTGACGTAACTTTAGTAGATTCTCCCTGTTTATAGCGGACTTTTCCATATTTAGTTGGCATGTTAATAAAACTAATGTCCACATCCAATTCTATATTGGCATTAAAAGATTTTATAGAATCCATGCGCTTTTTTATTTGAAGAAGATCATTATCAATCTCCTGCCCGCTAATAAGGTTCAGACTTATAAAAAATATGCATATAAAACTTAATCTTTTCATACCTGAATGTCCCTTCTTTTAAAAATAATTATCCCAATAATCATAGTAATTAAGGTATAACCAAATAACATGAAATTTTTAAAGTATATAGTAGAATACGGTATTTTATAATAGAAAAAATACTGCCAGCTATCTGTCAATTTGGAAAAAAACAGTTCATTAAGGAATTCATTTTGAAAGTCGATCTTTAACAGCAGATTGCTGCATATTAAAAAAATAGCCGAAACAATCCAGGTCTTTGTGGCATCTTTTAATATAACCGCCAATGTTAAACTTACTACCGAAAAGAAAATCATAGAATTGGCGCCGGAAATAAAGGCGTATATAAGCCTGTAAAAAGCTTCATCCGATTCAAAAAAATTCAATCCATCCAAATACACAACTAAATCCCCTCTGCCAAAAATCCAGTAAGAGACAAAAAAAGTGCTAACCGCCAAAAGGAGCACAATTAATAGCGTAAATACTATTGAAACAATATATTTACTTAAGATAAAATTCAATTTACTCACCGGCTGAAGCATAACTGTTTCAAGGGTCCTGTCCTTATATTCAGAGGTAAGAAATCCTGAAATAATTATCATTAATATTAAAGGGATATGAAACCACAACGAATTCAGGATCAGATAAATAATTAAGTTCCCGTTTAGAAGATTGCCTTTGAACTCAAAAGAATCTTTCAAGTTAGCTAATAAAAGGTCTATTATTCCTGAACCCTGATAATAGGCACTCACAATTACAAATCCTTCTATAATAAGTATGGCAGCCAACGCATAAAGCGTTTTACTCTGCTTGCGGATTTTATATATTTCTGAGCGTATTAAGGATATCATATTTTTTCCCCGCCAAATAAGGCTTTTAAATCTGTTTGCGGAATGCAGGCTGTTACTTCCTGCCCCTCTTCAATTAATTTTTGTAGAATCTCAGAAATGCTTATTGTTTTAGGAGATACAAAAGCCGATTTATTTGAAAATATAGCATTGATACTTTGCAAAACTTCAGACATTTCCAAATTATTTCCCACAATTTTGTAGGTGGTAACACTTTCATTGAGCAATTCTGCTGAGGGCCCTTTTTTTATTATTTTTCCCTCGTTAAGAACATAAAGAGTGTCGCATAAATCTGTTAATTCGCTTACTATATGAGATGAGATAATTATGGTAATTTGATTCTGGCTGCTAAGCTTTTTAATCAATTCATGAAGTGCTATAATTCCCATGGGATCTAAACCTGAAAAAGGTTCATCTAATACTATGCAATCAGGACTATTCAATAAGGCTATAGCAAGACCCAGCCGTTGTTTCATTCCAAGGGAATAATTTTTTACTGCATCTGTTCTTTTGGTCGAAAGACCAACCTGTTGCATAGATTGACTGTAAATTTCTCTAGTAAGGTTTAAACCCTGAATCTGGGCAAAAACTCTTAGATTTCCATAAGCGGAAAGATATCCGTATAAAGCTGGTTTCTCTATTATTCCACCAATGGGCTTTATTCCTTGTGAATTTATTTCTATACTCCCGCCGTCTGCCTTAATGAGGCCTAATAAGATTCGAAATAAAGTAGTCTTACCTGTGCCGTTTGCTCCAATTAGTCCATAGATTTTACCCTTGTGACATTCTAAGGTCACATTCTTCAGAACTTTAAGGGAACCATAGGATTTGGAAATATTCCTGGCTTCAAGTATCATATCGTCCTTTCCAGATGTAGTCTCTTGTAGTCAAATCTGGAGACATAAACTTTTTCAAGAAATGTTCTTTCCCAAAAGTAATTTCGAAATAAAAATAGTGAGTCATGAGCAATAAAATAGGGGATATAATGATACCATTTTACTCCTGCAGACCGAAAATAAGAAGTTATTTCATCTTTATAACCCAGTTCTTCCGCAGCAACAATTGCCGCATTGCGTTGACATTTAGAGACAGAGAACATATCAGCAATCCTGGAATTAAACCCGTGAACAAAAAAAAGATCTTTAGCCCTTTTATAATTTTGAAATCTTGACCAGCCGTCCATAATAACCAGAAAAATATGTACAAAAGAAAAAAGAAAGCACCCAAACCAAAAAGCTACCCAAAAGAGGGAAAATTGTTCCAAAGAAGCTTCAAATTGAACCCAGTAGAACCATGATTCCAATAAAAACAGTATCAAAGACCAATGCAACAGACTTCCTACGCGTAAATATGAAACCCGCGGATGAGGTTGAGTTCTTGATGTCGCGCCATGAGGCAGAATTCTTTAAGATCACCGGCCCATTCAGGACTCCAGCCGACATC
>RCNG010005270.1_pt1 | contig 10117 bp, 7 predicted proteins | sample 2041371 | NCBI WGS metagenome assembly RCNG01 (sample SAMN09708227, study PRJNA481090) | Marine sediment metagenome, whole genome shotgun sequencing project. | biome: marine sediment; feature: ocean; material: sediment; isolation source: Sewage treatment plant 1 marine sediment (STP1) ... | reverse complement strand
CGGTTCTTTTTTCAGCACCAGCCTGGTTGAAATTGCCGAGGTGGACTTTATCGACCTTTACATTCCCGTCAACCCGTTCAGCTCCATGGCTCGTACCGTGGTACCCGCGGCGGCAGTGTTTAGCGTCGCCTTTGGTATCGCGCTCATCGGGGTTGAAACCAAGCAAAGCCTGCTTGGCATTTTAGCGGCCACATCAAAAACACTCAGCCGTATTGCGATGATGGTGGTAAAGGTTACCCCCATTGGTGTTTTCGCCATCGCCGCGAATGCTACCGGCACCATGACCCTCGAAGAGTTCGGTCGGTTGCAGAGCTATATCATACCTTTTATTGTCGGGACCCTTTTATTGACGTTTTGGATTTTACCGGGACTGACGGCCGCAATAACACCTTTTAGCTACCGTGAAATCCTAAAATCTGCCCGTGATGCGTTGACCACTGGCTTTGTCACAGGCAACCTGTTCATTACGCTGCCAATGCTGGTCGAAAATGCCAGAACGCTTTTTGAAGATCGTAAGATAAGAAATGACGACACCGATAACTATGTTGAGGTGCTGGTTCCGACCTCCTTCAACTTTCCCAACATCGGCAAACTACTGACTTTGCTCTTTGTCCTCTTTGCTGGCTGGTTTGTTGGCAAAAATATTGCCCTTTCAGACTATCCAGGTTTCGCAGTGCTGGGATTGTTTACCTTGTTTGGGGGTGTGGATTTAGCACTGCCTTTCCTGTTGGATCAAATGCAGATTCCTTCAGATATGTATCAACTCTATGTAGTCACGGGAGTCCTCAACAGCTGGTTTGCGACCCTCCTCGCAGTCATGAACCTGTTTACATTCACGTTGGTGGCTGCCTGCGCAGCAACTGGTACACTGAGAATCAATTGGTCACGCATTTTTAGCTTTTCGATAATTTCGTTGGTGATTTTTGTCGCTGCCCTCCTGGGAACGCGTTTCATGCTGTCTGAGATGGTAAGCAAGGAAGACATTCAACGACGCACCCTGATGCAGTCGGAGATAAAAAAAGACGCACAGACTGCGGATATCAAAAAGGTCGACTCAAAAGAGGTGATAACTGACAAAAACCATCTTGAGTCGATCATCGAACGCGGCAAGCTGCGGGTAGGTTACAACCGTGGAAACCTACCGTTTTCTTATCATAACGAAAACGGTGATCTGGTTGGTTTTGACGTGGAGCTCATGCATGAACTGTCCCGGGAGCTTGGGGTTGAGCCGGAGTTTATCCCATGGACATACGAAACGCTTTTCAAAGACCTCGAGCAGAACAAATTTGATGTGGCAATAGGCGGATTGATTGTCAGTCTGGAGCGGCTCACCAAGGCAAATTTCTCCGATCCCTACATGAGTATTACCAATGCATTGGTTGTAGAGGATTACCGACGCCACAAGTTAAAGACCTGGCGTTCGGTAGATGAAAAACGCATTATTCGTTTGGGCGTGGTAGGGGAAGGACGCGCGAAAAATGCCAAGCACTCCTTGCCGAATGCCGATATAGTGCTCTTGGAAACTTATCGCGAATTTTTTACAGACAATCCAAAAGGGGTTCACGCACTCGTCATCAGTGCGGAGGCGGGCTCAGCCTGGACAATCATCTACCCTTCTTATTCAGTCGTTGTGCCGGAACCCCACATAAAAGCTCATGCTGGTTTGGCCATGCCGTTGGGTGATTCGGATTTTGGAGACTTTGTTGACGACTGGCTGAAACTGAAGAAGACCAGCGGATTCATCAACACACTTTATGACAAGTGGATATTGGGCAAGAGTGGGGAGCAAAAAAAGCCACGCTGGTCAATTGGGCGGGACGTGTTTGGTTTGTGGGAGTAAGCTGTCCGTAAAATTTTAAGCTACCGCTATTATTATCTTAGAGTAAGCAACATCTAAATTGGCGTTACCTGAAAAACCAAGTATATGTTTAACCAGAACTATGATTCAGCAAGCGTGGGGCCTTTTTTCAATTTCTCTTTTCTTGTTCATTCTCAAATTATCGCAGTGTTCAGATTATTAAGCAAGAGCTGCGTTACCTACCACTGGCAACGCAACTCCAATTTATCGGTAAAATCCGAAGCCCCCCAAAACCTGTGATATCCAACTAAAATTGAGGCTTACTTAATAGATGGAACCTTAAATTTTTTGCAACTTGTATTATGTCTATACAAGTGCAATAACCCGAAGCCGAAGTTTTTCGGATTAGCGAAAGACATGTTACAAAGAAGAAAATGATGGATAACTGGGGCAATGCTAAAATTGCCGTCCCCCGTCATTGTTAGCCGTACAAATTCTCAATCCACCACATCGCTTTATCATCCGTTACCTTCGTTTACCAATTAATAAAACCTGGTTCCCAAAATCTTCGTTTCACTGTCTCTATCTCTTCCTGCTGGAAGATCGTTTTTTTATTTCGAGGCCTTGTGGATACTGTCCATGGTCTCGTCCACCACCGCCGCAAAACAGGCCAGGTTATCAGCGCCATTTGGATGCTCCACCAGGGCCACGATGATGTACTGATACCCGTTCGTTTTGTCGACAATAACACCGCTGTCGGCATGAAACTCTTTCCAAGTGCCTGATTTGCGATAAATTTCGGCGTCCGGTTGAGATTTTTTAATGCCTTTTACGAATTTATGCTGAATGCCCGGCTTGGACATGATTTCGATAAAATCAGTGAAATATTGCTCGGTTACCAGGCGTCCGGTCACAGCCAAATAGTAAAACTGTGCGACCTGCATGGCAGTTGCACCGTGGGAGATATTATGTAGCGGATCCTTTTTCCATAACGGCCCACCGCTATAGTCGCGGCCGACCCACAGGCCACCGTTGTGTTCCGGATCATCCAGGCGGTATTTTTCGGATTGTAGAATTTCGGCCAAATTCTCAATACCGACGCGATTGAGGGCGGATGTGGCGTCCTTGTTAGACGATTTGCGGACCATGCTTGTGAGCTCGGCGCGGATTTCATCGTTTAGAGGTATTTCTCCGCGCTCGATCTTGTCAAACGCGCCCAGCAGGATAGCGATTTTGGCCATACTGGCGGCATACAACATTACATCCGGATTGACGCCGGCCACCCTTGGGTGTTGCAAATCGGTGATATCCACCACGACAAACGCAGCTTTTTTATTTTCAAAGGCGTTCTTGTATTCGCCGCGGAATTCCTTCTTGAGAGCCGTTTCCAGGGCTTGGTGGAAATTCTGATCTACGCTCTCCCATAACGACGGATAGGTCAGGGCCTGAGATTTTTCAGCAGGAGAATCCTGGGCGCCGATACTCAAGACTAGGAGAACAATTAGCGGTGCGGCCGATGTTAAACGAAGTAACTTGAATTTTTTTCTTTTCATGGGATATCCTTTCAATCTTAGAAATCATATCAAAGCAATTTCTATTATGGAGGATGCTTTAGTACAATTTGACCGAAACAGGAGATTGTCAAATGTGTATTAAAAGTTCGGATGGTTTAGCGCTTTATAATCGTTAAGATTGCTGAGATTTTTTAGTTGGTAATTCATCTCATAGATTGTTGGGATTGTTATAATTTGTTTATCGGTTTTATAATCCGAAAATTTGTATCCCAGGATTGTGAGAGTGGAGTGGTTTAAGGTTAGCTAATGCTATACGCAAATTTTGAAAATGATGGATTTCGGCTATATATCCATTCTGTAAATATGCTGCTCCCCAAAATGATAGATTACCTGAACAAATATGCTATAAATTTAGATGATTAGCCACGATCGATTTAGGCACGATAATTTTTAGTTTTGGGTAGGTCCAAATTTGTTCTATTAATTGATGGAATTCAAAATAAAATAAGTTGATTCATGGTTGGTATATTACCCTGCCTATTATCTTCAAAAAATTGACTTTTTACATTGTGGCCATTTCATAAAATAATTATGCGCCGGCATATTGGAAATCATTCGAAAAATATCGTTTTTGTATCCGAAAGGATTTGTTATTCCTTCAGCTTCCTGTTGATAAACATCTTTCAAGATTTACGCATTCGGTCCTGTTACGGATTTTCTGATTTAAAAATGAATAAGTCTTGTAAGGCATTTCGCAGCCGTTACCAAAAGCAATCTCCATACTTCCGGAGCCTGGATGGAAAACCATGCTGGCAAGAGTTTTAGAATAGATGGCATCGGGACGCGGATGGGCGCAAATAGATTCTGGATACCGGGTGTGATCAGAAAGAATTTTCTTGGCAAGAGAAATGTCTATCTGCCCATGATATTTTTCGATCAGGGATTCTACTGCCTCATAACGTGAGACTGTCGAACACGTGGGATCATCTTTCTTTTTGTCGTTGAGGGCCATTTTTTCATCTATGATATGATTGGCGTGATATAAGATGTTGTTACTATATACCGGACAGAAAAAAGAAGGGGAGCACTCAATACTGCAGATACCATCTTCCGGATGAGCCAATAAAAAGCTATTCGGGACTGTCTTTGGTACTTTTTTGATATATTCGACGGCCGACTTCAATGTTGTGTGTTGAAGAGTCTCCCGTATCAAGATGTTTGTCGGGAGCCCAGAGGAACGCTCTCCATTATCGAGAGCCATCCAGAGCAAACACAAACCCGTAGAATTCATTCCCATATAGGCAGGAATCCCGGGGTGTGTATAAATGAGTGTTTCCATACCGGATTCGTTGCGGTGATGAATAACGCCGTCCAGCTGCCCTGCCGCCCAGTGATGGAGACATTCATCGTTATTCTGGCCGCAAATAAGCTCAGCCTTTTTTGATGCGTCACCCATTGCCGCAAAAGCTGTGCAATGTTCCGGGGCGTGATGGTTAAACCATTTTTCATAGGCGCATGCCAGCAGAAAAATGTCGTCAAAGGGTAGATCACAACCCACAGCCATCCCTTCCATTTCTTCCAGGGTACTCGGGGCATATTCACGAATAAACGGCAGAAAGGTTTTGGCATGAGGTAACCACTGATGCAATGTCATACCGTCTTTAGATAAAGCCGCATTTTCGACGGATTTCAATATCGTAATGATTCCATCGCTCCAATTTTTGCCGATCGATTCGCCTCGTTCATAAGAGTTGCCGGTAACAACTAAATATCGATGAGACATAGATGATTGCTTCCTCAAATTTAAGGTGTTGTAGGCCTAAATTCAATACCCTAATATCAACTTTAAGCTGTGGTAAAATCAAAAAAATTAATTTATCAAATACTCGATTGAATTTATGTTGAATTTGTATTTATCCCCTCGATAAAGGTAATAGCCAACTTCAATTGGGACATTACTGGCATCATAAACGACAAATTCCAACTCAACGCAGGCCTGAAGTTTCGAAAATCCAAATATTTTCATGGCCTCTTCATCGCAGAGAACAGCTGTGAAGGTTTGATTGGCTGAATGTGGTACGATATTGTATTTTTCTTTTAGCACTGGATATCGCAGGCCACTTAAATCCACATTCAGCAAATCCTTAAATTCTGAATACGGCATGTAATTTTTTTCGATCATCAACGGCTCGTCATTCGCATAAAAGACTCGGAGCATAAAGATGACCCTCGTGTCGGTATTCAATTCTAATAGAGCAGTAGTTGTTTCATTGGCCTCCATCACTTCGACCTTCAAGGTCTCGGAGCTGGGTTGAAGACCATAGTTGCGTATATCGTTAAAAAATCCGGTGGTTATATCAAGGCTGTATATATATTCATTGGGAGTATTGGAAATTAGAAATGTTCCCTGACCTCTTTTTCGGACCACCATCTCTTCCACCACAAGTTTGTCAAGAGCTTTTCGTACCGTCATTCGGTTCACTTTAAATCTTGCAGCCAGCTCCATTTCTGTAGGAAGCTTATCCCCAAACTCAATCTTATTGCGTCTGATCATTCCATGCAGATAATCATAAATTTGCAAATATTTGGGTGCTCTATCGCTTAAACTTAAGTTCATTGGTGTGCTGCTCTCTCCCAACTCGGTGTCTGAGTATCGGTAATAAGGGTCATCTTTTGAATGAGATTTATTTTATCAGCACCATTAAAAAAATGGTTGACATGGTTGGCAATCAATGTATATTTGTATACACAAATCTTCCATTTTACACAACACTTATCCTATCAAAATAAAAAAGATTATTTTTAGACTCAAGGCCTTTATCATAACTATAGCGCGATACAAAGTAAATTAAGACCTATTTATTTTGAAATTTTCCGAATAAACTAAAATATCGCTTATATATTCGGTTTGAAATGTTCCCGCATTAAAATTAGACCAAAAGGTTATTAGAAAAGCCGTACTTGGCTTTTGATAGACTGTATTCGTCGCAAAACGCATATGGGGTATATTTTTTTGTTTCATCAACCGATCTTATTATAGGAGGGAGATATGAGCGAGAAAATTAAAAATGAGCGCATTCATTGGCTCCAAAAAAACTTTGTCGATGGGAAAATCACCCGGCGTGAATTCATGGCAAAAATGGCTGTTCTAGGTGTTGCAGCAGCGTTGCCCCTTACACTGAATGAAAAAACGGCTGAGGCAGCCATGCCCAAAAAAGGAGGAGTTCTAAAGCTGGCCATGGGGCACGGTTCCACAACCGAGAGCTATGATCCGGCAACACTGGCTAGCGGCTTTCAAACGGTGATGACACGGGCGATGAACAACACACTCACGGAAATAGACCCTGAAAACAAACTGGTACCGAGTCTTGCGGAATCCTGGGAATCCACTCCTGATGCGGCCAAATGGATCTTTCAGATAAGAAAAGGTGTTGAATTTCAAAATGGGCGGTCTCTGACTGCCAAGGACGCGGTTGCCACCATTAACTATCACCGAGGGGAGAAAACGAAATCCTCGGTTAAGCCGATCGTTAAACCGATCAAATCGGTAACTGCTGATGGCAAATTTACTTTGGTAATCGAATTGAACGAAGGCAATGCTGATTTTCCTTACAATCTCGACCGGCCCGGACTCGGCGTTTATCCTGCGGCGGATGACGATAGTCTCGATTGGCAAACCGGAAACGGAACCGGCGGATATATTCTCAAGAAGTTCGAACCGGGTGTACGTGCGTATTTGGAGCGCAATCCGAACTACTGGAAGGAAGGCCGGGCACACGTCGATGGGGCGGAGCTCCTATCCATCAAAGATGCGTCTGCGCGCACAACAGCACTGGTGACAGGCAAAGTTCATGTTATTGATCAGGTGGATCCCAAGACCGCTCATCTGCTTGCCAAAAAGCCTGGTATCCATATTGTAGAGAATACAGGTCCACTTCATTACACGTTTCCCATGCTTATGGATGTTCCGCCATTTAACGACAATAACGTTAGGCTTGCCCTAAAATACGCACTTAACAGAGAGGAGATGCTTCAGCTCATTTTAAAAGGCCATGGAACCGTTGGTAACGACAACCCAGTTGGGCCTTCTTATCGCTACTACAGCAAGGAGCTCAAGCCGATTCCTTACGATCCTGAAAAAGCAAAGTTTCATCTCAAAAAGGCAGGCTTAAGCGAGCTTTCGGTCAAACTAAGCGCCGCCGATGCAGCCTTTGCTGGTGCTGTGGATGCAGCTGTTTTATATAAGGAACATGCAGCCAAAGCCGGGATCAATATTCAGGTTATACGCGAATCCAATGACGGATACTGGTCAAGCGTGTGGCTAAAGAAACCCTGGTGCGCCTGTTACTGGGCAGGTTATGCCACGGAAGACATGATCTTTTCCACTGGCTATTCGTCGGGTGCAGCCTGGAACGATACCCACTGGGATAACGAACTATTCAACAACTTGCTGGTGCAGGCCAGGGCCGAACTGGACGAGGCCAAGCGCCGGGAAATGTACGTGGAAATGCAGCGTATTCTGCGAGATGAAGGGGGCAGCATTGTGCCGATGTTTGCCAATGCAATTGATGGAAGAAACGACAAGGTCGCCCACGGTAAAGTATCCAGCATCGCAGCCTTTGATGGCCGCAGAATTATCGAGCGCTGGTGGCTCGTCTAAATAACGTTTTCTATTAACGCTGGAGCATATTTTTCTATCATTTGAAAATAAAACAATAACTTCAGGGGGGGTGAGATAACTAATCCCCCTCACCAATCTCGTTCGCACTGCTTTTCACCTGCGTTAAATTTATAGTCTTTAATCACTTGTTTGAAGCTTGTAGCCGAGCAATGGATCTGCGACCTGATCTTATCACCTATATTACTTGAAATAATGTTAACCAGTTTTTTTAGCAAAAAAAGTCTATACCAATAAAGAAGGCGAATTATCTGAAATAATTACCAATTCACCTTTTCATTCAATGTTCAAGAGGGTTGAAAATTCGCATGGGTGTTAACCATAGCTACTTGAAATCTTGGATAAAAATATTGTCCACCCTTTCTTAAAGATTCGATTCAGTCGCGATTTCGGGAAAAAGTAAAGAGCTGTAAAATCTTATAACTGATCTGTTTCTCGGAATTTAATATTGCGAGGTGATAACGAAAAATAATTATGACATAGTCATTATCGGTGGTGGTGTTCAAGGCCTCTCCCTCGCATATAATCTTGCTAAAAATAATTTTGGCAGTATCGCCGTTATTGAAAAAAGCTAGATCGGTAGTGGTGCAAGCAGCAGAAATGGAGAAATGTTACGATCTGCCTTTGCTTCAAAAGAATGGATTCAGTTTTTCAATATAAGTATGCAGCTCTGGGAAAAACTTTCGAGTGAACTGGATTTCAATGTCATGTATACCCGTTGTGGCTATATCGTTCTGGCCTCAACTGCTGACGAATTTGAAATATGCCGCACCAATGTCAAAACCCAACAATCTTTCGGTATAAAAACAGAACTGCTCGAGTCAAAAGATGTTAAAAAATTGATTCCGTCCATTAATCCGGAAATGGCTGCAGGCGGCATTTTGCAAAACAATGGCGGATTTGCCAGGCATGATGCAGTGGTGTGGGCTTATGTGCGTGCTGCAAAGCGTCTTAATATTGAAAGATTTGAAAAAGGTGAGCTAATAGTTGACCGGTCTCTTGTCGTACAGATTGATGCAGAAAAAGGCGAGGCGCCGGTATAATGAATAACTTGCGGATAAAAAGGCTATAGGTTAAATACTTAGCGGCTGAGCTAATAGGCAAGAATTTATTCCGAGGCTTGTTCTGCGGGCGCCGCTGCATAGCGAGCGCAAATTTTTTTAACGATGTACCATCCCAAATAAATCAAAAAAAGGGACAGGACGAACCAGAAGACAGCCCCGATCAATACCGGTTGCCCCGGGTCGCCGCCGAATTTGAAGATATAGTCTCGTCCAAAGAGTTTTGCTAAATTAGTTGAGCGGTATGCCTCGTTGATGTAGGCGAGCAGGGTGAAAATCGGAAGGTATGTGGTGGCCAGGTTATTCAGCAGACCCTCGAAAAAGTAGTCGTAATAAAGCCTATTCAGTTTGGCCTGGTCGATGTTTTTCGTCAGCAATCTTGCTTTGTCGGGGTCTATACATTTTTGGGCTTCTTGACGGATACCGAGCCAGTACTCGAATTGTTTGCGGAGCTCCTTGTAGCGCCGGGTCTTAAACCGTTTTGACAGGATTTTGGTGATTATCACCGTGATCAGGGCGATTATGGCGATGGCGACTGCCGGACCCAATGCATTCAGGGGGTCAAATATGACATCGAGGATGTGTTTGGCAAATTGAACGCCAACAACGATCTTGAGCCATAGAATGTCCAGAAATTCTTCCATAATCAACCGCGGGTAATCAAATAAAAAATCCCGATTGGGCAAAGACCCAATCGGGATTTTTTTAGCATAGGTTATATCCAGATTTCAATCTTAAAGAAACGGAAGAACAAAAAGAACAGCGTAATGGCGAGAACGATTTTCAGTGTTTTTTCACTGAACATCTTCTGGGCCCGGCTGCCGAGCATACCACCGGCAAACCCACCGATGATGATCGATATCATCAGCCACATATCCGGCAGATAGCCGTTCATCAGGTAGCCCAGGAAGGCGCCGATACTGGAAAAACAGGTTCCGATGAGTGAAATCGGCACCGCCACATACATGGGAAGGGCACCCAGAGTCGTCATGGCGGGCACCAGCAGGAAACCGCCGCCGATACCGAAACTTCTGGAGACAATGCCGATACCGAGACCCAGCAGACC
>RCNG010002011.1_pt1 | contig 10117 bp, 16 predicted proteins | sample 2041371 | NCBI WGS metagenome assembly RCNG01 (sample SAMN09708227, study PRJNA481090) | Marine sediment metagenome, whole genome shotgun sequencing project. | biome: marine sediment; feature: ocean; material: sediment; isolation source: Sewage treatment plant 1 marine sediment (STP1) ... | reverse complement strand
CCCCTGCGGTTGGAAGCCGATGAGGCTGTCAAAGTGCACGCCGCTGCGGACTGCTTCGATGTACTCCGGTTGCAGTGTGCAAAAGCCGTTGAAGTGCTCGCGCATGAAGCGCAGTCCCCGTTTTCTCTGTTCTGTAATCGCATCCACATCGCTTCCTCTCAGTTCATTGGTTCAAAGAAAACAGATCACGCGAGGCTCGGAAAAGGTGAGTAAACCAAGCCCCGCGTTTCTGCCAAACTGCGCCCCGCAGAGAAGACGCACCTCTAGACCAACACACTGCGACAGCCCCCGCGACTCTGCTCGCGAGTCTTTATAGGGGACGATAAAACCCCAGGTGTGCAGCGTGCGGGTCATCGTCATTAGACGCCCGCCCTACGGAGCACTTGCTGCGCATCGAAGACCCGTTGCGCATGAGCGCGATCCCTGGATTGGTCTTTGATGGCGCGGAGATCTTGCGCCTTCAGCAAAAGCCTCTCTAGCGGCGTAATCCAGGCACCATGCCAGCGAATGTCCGCCAGCGTGCCATCAGGACGAAGCGGCACATCCTCGCAGATGTTCATTTTCTTACGGCTGGCAGGCTGTCCAAACAACTGCCTTGCGAGTTCTAAGGATGGGCATTCGATCACGATGCCTCGGACGGGCTCGCCCTTGGTGATGTATAGCTCTGCCAGCGTTTGGTGCGGGTCCGTGCCCACGGCACGCTGCAACGCGCCTTCTTCGCCAGTCTCGAAACCGTAAGAGCGGCAGAGCTGCGGAATGCCCACTTTCATTTCCGCAACCTTCTTCGGGATGTCTTTCGGATCTTCAGTGAACAACTCGAAAAGCTGCAAGATCCCGATCTTGTGATCGCCTTGCTCGCAGTAGATGTGATTGCTTTTGAGAAGCAACGGATACTTTTCCGGCGAGTCGGCTGGCGTTTTGTGTGACGGATCAACCGGGCACGTGTCCAAGATGACGCGCCACCTGCCGCACCTCATCAACGTCTGAAGCCCGAGAGCGTGACAAACCTGCATCGCGCTCTGTTGGAGCCCCTCGAGGTTTTCGAGGTGCTGCTGATACGCGGCAGCGGGGGTGTGGGGATGAACGTACAAATGGGTTTTCGGCTTCACTAGTTTTTCTTTCGGTTGCGGAGCTGCTCAAGGAATGTCGGCGGCTCGCGTTCCGTGCGTTCACGCATTCTCTCCGCCCATGGCTTGGATTCCTTCGGAGCTTTGCGCAGATATGAGGCGCCCGGGCTGGATAGCTCGCCGGCTGTGATTGGGCGTTTCAGATGGGCGCGGATTTCCTTCCAGCGCTTGCTGATGCGCTCACGTTCGCCGTCGCTGTCGCTGTCGTCGCCGCTGTCGGTGCGCTTCGGTTCGATGAAGTCGCTGTCTTTGCGAAATGTTCTCATTAGGTCTCCGTGTTGTTTTGCTCGGCAGCTTCGTCGCCTACTCGGATCAAATCCCGCAGCGCATCGCTCATCGTGATGACGGTGCCGGGGAAAGCATCCGCCAGCCTCTCGATGTGCCGGTTGATCGCATCAATGCATGGCGCGTCGGCTCTAAATGCCAGCCTGAGGCTCGGGCTCCCTAGCTCTGGGACAGCCTCTCGGAACGGCGGGAACTTCTCGCCAGCGCGGCGGATCACCACCCGACCCTTGCCCTCTGGGGCTTTTAGCTCGTTTTCGGTTTCATCAGCCATGCAGGAACAGTGCAACAGCGCCCACAGTCTGTCAACTACCGGGCTGAAACCCTACTTTTTACGGGCTTTCGGGCGCTCCAGGGGCTTTGGTCCCACCGCCCCGAGCTCGCGCTCCAAGGCATCTAAGCCTCGGGCATGGGCGAGCTGATGAACGGTGCTGCTGCTGACCTTCAGTCCCTTGTAGGCGGGCAAGATACGCAGGAGTTCAATCAGGCGATCGATGCGTTTTTGAAGGTCCGGATCGGAGCTCCGGAAGCTGACCTGCGGGCTGACCATGCTTGGAGTCTTGTCTAAGGCTGTGCGCATGAAAAGAAGAATACCGCAGAAACAGGCACCTGCAAACACCTGCTAACAACTGGTTGCAGGCGTATGACAGATTCGGTAGCTTCAAGGCTCACCGGGGGGTGAGAGGAGCTGATGCGATGGTGCGAACAGTCCGGAACTGGGTAGACACCCCGCGCGTGGTGAGTGAGCTACGTGATCTTGTGACGGCACCGCGCTGCGAGTTTTGCGATCGACTGCTGACCAACGGACGCATCTATGCGGACGTGGACACGGTAGACGCTGGCATTGGACTGGCGCTCTGTACCCGGCAGCCGTGCATCGAACAGCGCGAGAGCATGAGCCTTGGTGACCGGGTGAATGTCTACCTGGGACACGCTGCCCGCTGAGGGATCCGGTCCCTGTCGCCGGGTTGGTCTAGAACTTCTCACCGATACGGCGAATGGCTCCACCGCCCTTCGGAAGTGACGCCGCTCGTGCAGGAAATCGCTCTCTTGGTATCGCTCCCATACGCTGCCCGTCGAATGGGGGAGTCTATGCGGAAATGGATTGTTGGAGTGGGGCTTGTGGTGGTGGCAGTCGCGTGCGGCACCGGCGCAGACATGGTTGGCGAAATGCTTGATGGTGGCGTGCCTGATGCGGGTGCGCAGCCGACACCAACGCCGGTCGGGAAATTCGTTGGCTATACGAGCCAAGGCTATCGGCTCAGCGTCGTCAACCCCGGCGAGGGCGGGCTGTTCAATACGTATGCCGCCTGTCAGTCGGATTTCGGGGCAACGGCACGTATCTGTACGGTCGCTGAAGTCCTCGGGACCGTGGACCTACCAGCGCCACCACCTGAGCGCGATCCTGACACCCCCGGAAGCGGGGATGGCGCATGGATGGCTCAAACACTCGACCAGACGCCAAGTTGTTTTGCTTCAAGCAGCGGGAGCGCGCCGTACCTGCTGCCGGATGGGCGGATTATTGGGGGCGCTGGGTGCGGCGAGGTTCGAGTCCTGGCGTGCTGCACAGTCAACTAGCCGTGCACGTCTCCGCGTGACTGCCGAGCTCGAGCAAGCGACACGCCGCTACTTGATCCGGAGCCCACCAAATTCCGGAGGTGCTAGGCATCGCCCAATCTGCTGAGCAGCCTTAGGCGTCAACCTCGGCAGCCGGTTTCGGCTGATCGATGCAGTGACAGTGCGACATTGCGCTAGGGCTCGGGCTTGCCGCGTGGTATGTGATTCCAGCCGAATGAGCCACTAGCTGAAGCGCACGGCAAGGAAAGGTAGAGACCGGTGGCGTGGATCGTGATCATCCTGCTAGCGCTGATTCTCTTCGCCGTGCTCGGCAGTCGAGGCAAGCAACGGCGATCGGAAGTGCTCGAAGCGGGCGGCAAAGAAGCGTTTCAACGCAAGCGGCTTCGCCAGCTCGCAACCGAAGCGGCTGGCTCCAGAAGCAACCGCAGACAAGCATGGGGACGCGAGACGCTAGAGCGATTGCAGCGCGAGGACGATAGCCTAGCGGGCGACTAGGCAACGCTTCGGCGACGGGTCACCACTGGCGCTTCTCGCCTTGCGCAAGTAGCTCGCCGTCTAGTACAGCGCCTCGAGTACCGCGATGGTCACCGCCGCTACCGTCGAGTAAAGCAGCAGCGACATGAGCGCTTCGGTTACATCGTCCCGCAGCCGTTGCAGCCGCCTCGCTTCGTGTCTGAGCTCTTCGTCCGTCATTCGCGCCGCTCTCCGAGTACCTGAGTCATCTGCACGGCATGCCAACAGCGCCACCGATCTCCGTTGCCGCACTTGCAGGGTGAGCGTGTTGCCCGCGGCGGCTGAGCTTTCCACCACTGCTCGAGCCTGACAAACGTCGGCGGCTTGGGCTGAGCATAGTTGCTTTGCTCCGGTGAGTGAAGCGCCAGCAATTCTTTTCTAGTGCGATCGGTGCCGCGCCAGATTCTCAGGAAGTAATCGCAGGTCACACCGCCCTTAGTAAGAGGTGCCCCGGGAGCAGGTGTTTCTACTCCCAGGGCTTTCGTGCATTCGATACAAGTGACAATGGAGAAGAAGATCCATCGAAAGCGTTTGGGTGCAGCGGTTAGTTGCTGCTTGGGTCCGGTGCGGGTTTCGTTTCGATCGGGTTGTCGGCTTCGAGTGCTTCGATGACCGAGACAGGTTGCTGCGGCTGCTGCGGTGCATCGGGGTTGATGACCTTGTGGAGCATCCTGCGAAACTCGCGGAGCTCGCCGGTTGGCAGTGAGGCGAGATCAACTTCGGGCTCCGCTGATTTGTGATGCGTGATCACATGCTTCACCGTCGAGAACTCTCGCGGGTACAGCGCGGTCAACAGCTCGCGTGCTGCACGAACGGCTTGCGGGTGCATCTCGTCCGTTGCGATCTTGAAGAGGCTCCGCACGATTGCATCCTTCATGTGGCTGCGTGCCTCCTCCACCTCTTGAAGAAACTCTGCGAAGCCTGAGACGCCTTCCTGTCCACGCTGGAGCCAGCTCATCACCGCCTGGTAGGAAACGCCCGCCTTCGCTGCCGCGCTGTAGATGCTCGGATTTTCCGTCAACGCCTCGATAATGACGTTTTGCCGATGGGCGGTGAACTTGCTGCCTGACATGTGCCGAATTTACCACACTTTGGGCGGCTGGCTTGCCGTGAACTGAACGATCTCAGCACCTTGCGAGCCGGGGCGATCTGGATCGCCTGACAGGGAGCCTAAATTAGGTGATGCCCGGGACCGGCTAGCCACGGGCATCAGGAATCAAGAGGAGTGCCGGACGACTGCAATGGAAAAAAGAGCCGCCCGACGCATGGATCGTACCACGGCGACGCAAATGCTGCACCCGCGTTCAGGGGTAGATTTCGCCGGGATCTCCGCGAGCTCTCCAGCCGTTGTTCCCGTCTCGGGCTCGTGACCAGCCGCGTACTAGGCAGGCTCTAAAACAGCGCCAGAGGCAGACTCAGGGGATGTGGCTGGGTTCACCCAGAACTGGTGCATATAATTTAGGGGATGTGCCTAGAACTGGGGATGGCGCTTCCATCGGAATTGGGGGTGAACCCCACCCTCCCTAAATGGTGCCTAGACCGGGTAGGGGTGCTCGGGCCCCTGAAGCGTGAACCTAGTTGAGGTCGCCTCCGGCTCAGACACGGAATGACTAGGGTTTTTACAGCTTCTGGCAATGTCAGGCCCTAAACAGCCCTAAAAGCTGGACAGGGGCTAGACAAGTGGCTGCCTGAGCAGCCTTACTTACGCAAACGTAGCTACCCCCAAGCGTGGACCGTGTGCTGTGTTACCCCCGTTGCACACCGCTCCTGGCTCAGGCTCTACCCCTGCCCTGGCTCTGTACGGGCGCCTGACGCTGCCTCTTGCTTACGTGCCGCGGCTGCTGCCTTCTGAGCTCTGTGGTGGCAGGCGAGGCAACCGGTGCTGCGGCCTTGAATGATGGTGCCAAGGTGGCGGACATGCTCGGCGCCGCAGCCACCATATTGCGGGTCACAAAGCACCCTCACCCTGGACAGGCTGCCGGACGGCTTCAGTACGCGCCACGGTCCCTCGATCAACGTCCATCGAGTCTTACCGATGCGACCGCCGATGAAGATATGCTGCCAGTTCTTGCTGCGCCTGGTCCCGCGCATGGGGGTTTTCTTCCGGCGCCAGTTGAGAGGCAGTCTCTCGCTGCTGTCAGCCATGAAGCAGCGCTTCCCCGTCGTGGAAGAACTCGATCCCGCCTTCTAGTGCTGCGATCTCGGCTCTGGTTCGATCTAGTGCAGCGATGAGCGCTTGCTGCTGCCGCTGGCTCGCGTGGAGCTCTGCCTCGAGGAGCTGGACGCGGTATCTGAGCGTCTGGCTTTCTGGGATGTGCATGGTCACTGCCTCTGGAGACATTTTGTCACTACTTTACATATTGGCAAGTAGGGTCAGCGAGTGAAGCGCGGGATGGGTCGCCCCCCACGGTCCCCCCACGGTCCCCCGGATGCCGTCATTGCCGTCACCCTGGGTGGCTGGGTTGAAGAATCTACTGTGAATTCGTGGGGATAAGGGGTGACGGCATTTGATTTGCGATCCCGTCACCAGGACCACGAATGCCGTCACCGATGACGGGACTGACCCTGAGGGTGACGGCATTGACCCTGAGGGTGACGGCATTTGATTTGCGTTGCCGTCATCGGTCAAAGTGGCGACTTCACTCAGGAAACGCTGCTGAGGGTGACGGCGGTGACGGTAATGACGGCAATGGGGGGAGCTCCAAGGTGTCAGGGGGCGCGTCCCCCTTGTCGTGGGTTCAGTCACCGAGGAAGTCCTCCGGATCGAATCCGTCGGGCAGGTCAGTCTCGCCCGGTGGGTCTTTCGGTCGCTGGCAGGCGAAAACCTCGATGACTCGCGCCCTCGGCCTCTGCACGTCGACGCCCGCCTTTCGCAGAGTCGGCGCCGCCCTGGTGATTCGACGGCTGAGCACGCTGCCGTTCGCTGGCCAGCCCTTCGCGGCCTTGGTCTTCTCGTCAACGATGTGCTCCAGCCGCTTCAACAGCTCGGCCGCTGGGCCTTGGAAGCGACGTGGCTCGTCAACCCGGTTGGTCTTCGAGTCCATGTAAGGAGTCTCTCGCGCGAAGTCCCCGTCTTCCGTTTCATGGAGGCGGTAGGCAAACTCACGAAGCGCCACCGACACAGGGTTGCTCTCGATGACGTTCTCGGTGAGATTTTCGACGTTGCGCCAATAGGCATTCTCGAAGTCGTCTTCGTTTGTCGCAAAGGAGCCCGAGCACGCAATGCCCCACCGCATGAAGTCCGCCATGCGTGGCAGCCGTTCCGGTTTGACGCTGTCGATGTTCGTGAGTCCGGTCGCAAGAGCGTCACAGATGGCGCCGAAGATGCGCGGACGCGCATTTTCAAACCGCTCGTTGAAGTCCTCTTCGTCGCGAACTTCTGTGTCTGCTATCGGTGCGAGCTCGACGAAGATGGCACGGCTTGCGAGGTCATCGCGCATTGAAAACTCGACGCCGTTCATGATGACCGGACGCCGTGCGGTGATCACCACTTCATCATGATTAGTGTACAGACCCCGCTTCGCGGTTCCTGCACCCGTCGCCAGTCTGCACAGCGCGTCACTCAGCGATGGTGCGATGCTGCTTGCGTTCTCGACGGTGATGACGTGGTTGTGCAGCGTCGTTACAAGCAGGTCGTCGATCTTGTGCGGCGGGTCACGCAGGTCAGCCTTGTTCGGGTCGACGAGGCGCCGCAGCACTTTCGTTGCCGTGGACTTTGCAGAGCCCGCCTCACCCTGGAGCACGAGGATCGGATACGGATAGCCCGGCCTGAGGTAGCAGCAGAGCACGCCATAGATCAGGTGCAGTCCACCAGGGTCTTTGATGTTGAGAAACTGCTCGAGCTCATCGAGGCTTCCGCCGCGCTCCGGCACGGGAAGAGGATGCATCGACTGCGAGCGCCTAAACCGCACTGGCGGGTCAGCGACTACGCCCCACTCACCGGGCTTGATTTCAACCGCCTGCCAGCTTTCGTCAGCGAGGTCTACGTAGATGAAGCCGGTGCCCGGGTCGATGGTGACACGCAGCGACACCTCGCGCTGAGGTGACTGGCTATCAAACTCCGCCTGCGCCGCCATCGTTTCAATAACCATCTTCAGCACGTCCGGACGCACAGCGGCGCCGGTCATGTCGAATATTTTGTGCTGCGTCCACCGCCTGAACATCGTGCCCCTGATGGCAAGCGTCTTGCGGACGCCGTCGGCGTGGATGTCCACATAGGAGCGGAGCTCATCGTCATCGTCTGTGTGAAAGAGCTTCAGCCCTAACTTCATCAGCATCGCGACGAGCTTGGCCGCTTCGCCCACGTCGTCTTCGCCGCCGACATCGCTACTGTCGAAATCGGGACGTGGTGCGTACTCAGCGCGCGCTCGGCTGGCGTTGTAGTTCACCTGGTCGTGCGCCTGCTTGAGCGGCTTGGCGCCCGGCATCTCGCCGTACTTCTCGAGATAACGAGAGGCCAGCCACATCCTGTATTCGATGCTCGCGGTCGGGATGGTTCTGGTCCGGCCATCTGCGTCGGTGACGTCGCCCCAGCCTTGCCCATCTGTCCCGCGGTAGAGATCGAGTCGGCACTCGAAGATGCGGTTCGCTTGGTTGCCGCGTGCGCGCTTCTGCTCACCGTCTTCCGGTGTGGAGTGTGCGCGCGGCCCTTTCACTGCCTTGAGTCCGGTCACGCTGCCCCCTTTCGCGGCTTGCTCAGCCCGCCTCGGATGCCTGACTCCAGTGTTCGTCGAGCTGCAGCGAGGTCGCTGGACTTCCGCCATTTCCACTGGCTGAAAACCCACTCTGCACCGGCCCGGATGTTGTCCTCACGCATCCCGAACGGAATCAGTTGTCCAAGATTGAAGCCGTACCTGCAAACCTGATTGTTGCCGTCGTTCTCGGGCGCGTGCAGCAACGTGTTGAGCTCGTCATCGTAGGCTGCGGAGAGATAGACCGCTCGTGCCTCGCGTCCGTCGGGGACCATGCCGCAACTCGGCGCATCGTAGCGCGCGCCGCTGCTGCTCGGTGGCTCGTAGGGCCTGTCCCTCAGCAGCTCGACCCAGGCATCGGGCAGCGACACAGCCCTCAGGTCATTCGTCCACCGATACGACTTGCCGCAGATGACGCTCGGCGGCGCGACGACGTAGCCCTTGCTGCAACGGATGTCGATGCCGCCCGCGCCGGGTGTGCCGTTACCAAACACCTCAGACTCGGGAACGCGGAAGTAGAAGTGCACGCCGCCCGATGGCGTGACCGCAGTGCGCGTGTCGGGAAGCTTGCCGTGCTCGTTCTCGAGAATGCTGAGCGTGTCGTGTCCATCGATGTCGCCACCCACGTCGATGTCGGCCACGAGCAATCCGCCCGAACCGGGAACGATGGCGACGTTCGCTGTCGGATACTCGTCCCACCACGCCTCGATGATGCCGGGGTCGCTGGAGGCGTCGAGGTATCCGTGCGCGGTGAGGCGCGCCACCTTGCCGGCGCATGGCAGCACAGCCAGCCCCGCTTTCGCATATCGCAATGCAGCGCTTCTCACGAGAGTCCCCGCTGTGCGAGCTCTGCCAATCGTGGTGATGGCTTGCCCGCGACGTTGCTCGATGCGAAGCCGTGGAAGAGACACTGCCGCACCCAATGCTCAGAGCCGCCCGCGTCGATGCCGGCTTGGAAGAGCTCGTCCCATGCTCGCCGGTAGGGAATCCGTCCGGCTCCAGCCCAGCCGCCGAGACGATGACTCCAAAGCGGCAACCTGGCGCGGCGGTCCCGAATCTCGGTGCAGGCTCGCTCGAGTACGATTTCCCCTAGCGTGCCGTCGTCTACCAGCTTCAGACGCCCAGAGCTTGCACGGCGGCTGTCCTGTCGGTACATTCTCTCGAAGACAATCTCGTTTGGGGGTGAGTCTGGGCCGTCAGTTCCCGCTGACGGCTTTTCTAATTCAGGTGGTCGCATCGGCCGCTCCTTCCATCGCCTCGATGACGAGCTCGACCGGCACTGAAACCAAGATTGGTCTTTCGGCGCTTCTCAGGTGAATCACGCTGCCGCCCTCGGCCCTCGGCTTGACGGACAGAATCTCGTTTGCCGAGAGCAATCCGCGCCAGCCGTTGCGCAACACAATCTCTAGAAACCCGCCGACGGCAGGCTCAACGGTGTCCCGTTTCATAATGCACTCCTTCGATGTTGCCCGGTGGTTTGCCCACGGGATTCGACGGGCGCAGGTGCGCCCGGTCCAGTTCCACATTCACGTTGCCGGTTCAGCTGCGGTGCAGTTGCAGGTTCGGTTTCGAGCGCGGTTTCGGGTGCGGTGCAGGGCGTCCATGCCTTGGGGAACGTGACCCCGCAGACTTTGGACGCGCGCACATCATGCACCGGCGCACCGCACAGGGTCAAGCCGACTAGGGACGTCGAGACGCTGGTCACTAGTGAGCCGCCTTTCCGTTGCTGGCGGCTTCGCCCGCAGTTGGTGAGAGCTGGAGCGCTAAAATCTCCAGCTCAGCGGCTTGCTGGCGCAGCGACCGGGCGAGGCTCAGCAGTCTTTCGGGTGAGGTGTTTACCTTCCCAAGGTCGACGTCGTGGGTTCGAATCCCATCGCCCGCTCCGCTGCCTTCAGCCGCGCGTTTCTGCAAGAACTGCGAGGTTCC
>RCNG010002009.1_pt1 | contig 10123 bp, 8 predicted proteins | sample 2041371 | NCBI WGS metagenome assembly RCNG01 (sample SAMN09708227, study PRJNA481090) | Marine sediment metagenome, whole genome shotgun sequencing project. | biome: marine sediment; feature: ocean; material: sediment; isolation source: Sewage treatment plant 1 marine sediment (STP1) ... | reverse complement strand
AATATATAAATGAGAAAAATATTGCTCGATTTAATGTAAAATAGGTATTTTTTTAATTCACTCTTTTTTTAAAGTGATGGCATAAATCAGGAACCACCTTGGCAGAAAAAATTCAGTCTATTCGCGGGATGAATGATATTCTCCCCGATGAAAGTCCCTATTGGCAGTTTATTGAAGAAAAATTGCGTATTCTCATGCAGGTTTATAATTATGACGAAATACGCTTTCCCATTGTAGAAAAAACAGCCCTGTTTAAACGCTCTATTGGTGAAGTCACCGATATTGTGGAAAAGGAAATGTATACCTTTGAGGATCGCAATGGCGACAGCCTCACCCTGAGACCTGAAGGGACGGCGGCCTGTGTGCGGGCAGGGATACAAAATGGTATACTGGTCAACCAGCAGCAAAGGCTGTGGTATATGGGGCCGATGTTTCGTCATGAAAGACCCCAAAGAGGACGCTATCGGCAGTTTCACCAATTGGGTGTTGAAGTCTTTGGACTTGATGGGCCTGATATAGATGCCGAATTGATATTCATGACCGCACGGTTCTGGAAAATGCTCGGGCTGGGGGAATCTGTGGCCTTGCAGCTTAACTCATTGGGAACCAGCGAATCAAGAGCGAAATACCGGGATATACTGACGGATTATTTACAGGCTAATAAAGACCTGCTGGATGAAGACAGCCTGCGTCGTTTGCAAAGCAATCCACTGCGTATTCTGGACAGCAAAAATCCACAAATGCAGGACATGATAGAGCAGGCGCCGCACTTGATGGATCATCTGGATGATGGATCAAGGCAGCATTTTTCACGTTTATGCGCTTATCTGGATGCAGCTGGAATTGTCTATAAGGTCAATACCCGTCTGGTTCGAGGACTGGACTATTATAGCAAGACAGTCTTTGAATGGGTCACCGACAAATTGGGCGCACAGGGTACCGTTTGTGCCGGAGGTCGTTTTGATGGCCTGGTGAATCAATTAGGTGGCCGTGATACCAGTGCAGTGGGCTTTGCCATGGGATTGGAACGCCTGATTTCTCTGGTTGGCCAGGATGAGCTGAAACAGCAGTTAAAGCATCCCCATGCAGTCATGCTGATGATGGGAGAACGGGCGCAAAATGCCGGTCTGGCTTTGAGCGAACAGTTACGTGATGAGGTTGCCAATGTCCGTATTTTCACGGTCTGTGGTGGTGGCAGCTTCAAGAGTCAAATGAAGCGAGCCGACAAAAGTCAGGCTGAAGTTGCCCTGATTCTGGGTGATGATGAACTTGACAATAATGTAGTGACAGTGAAATATCTGCGTGCTGATGAATGGCAACAGCAAGATGAAAACAAGGCCCGGCAAGAACAGTTGTCACAACAGCAAGTTATTGACCTGCTAAATAAATTAAGTAAACAGTAATCAGAGGTGTTTAAAACCTCTTGTTTTAGGAGCGAAAGTGGATAATTACGAAACAGAAGAACAACAGGTTGAAGCCTTAAAGAAGTGGTGGAGCGATAATTATATAATGGTTATTGTTCTGGCCGTTGTCGGATTGGGAAGTATTGTTGGCATCCAGCAATGGAAGCAAAGCCAGCTACTTAAGGCGCAAACAGCTTCAATGGAATATGATCATATATTACAGGTGGCAGCCAAGGAAAAGGATGAAGCAATCACTCAGCAGGTAGAAACCATGCTGACAGATTATTCAGATTATCCCTATGCCACATTGTCTGCAATGCTGGCAGCAAAAAAGCTGATGGAAGCTGGACAGCTGGCCGAAGCTGAGGAAAAGTATCAGTGGGTGATAAAAAACAGCAAAGCCCAGAGCTTGCAGCATATATCCAGAATTAACCTGGCAACCCTGATGTCTGTACAGGGAAAAAATGAAGCAGCTTTGAAATTACTGGATGTTGAGCAGGGCAGTTTTAAAGCCAGTTATCTGGAAGTGAAGGGTGATATTCTGGTTATATTGAATCGGGTTGATGAAGCCAGAGCAGCCTATGATCAGGCACTACAGGCGTATGCGGCTATTGGTGCTAATGCCCAGATATTAAAAGTCAAACGTAATGATTTAGGAAACTCATAATGACACGGATTCTTGCCTCTGTTTTTATTATAGGGTTCAGCTTTTTTCTGACCGCCTGTGGCTTTTTCAGTGGTGAAGATAATTCTATTCCTCCCACTGAGCTGCAAGACATCAGCCAATCTGTTGAGGTTCAATCTGTCTGGAGTAAGAGTGTGGGGGTTGGCGTTGATGAGGCTATGGTTGATTTGAAACCGGCTATTATCGGCTATGAAATCTTTACCGTTGATCGTGAAGGACAGGTGACGTCACTGAATCTGGAGACCGGTGGTACAAACTGGCAAGTGGAACTGGATACAATAATCACCGGGGGTGTCGGTGCCGGCGAAGGTCTTCTCATTGTGGGTAACAACCGGGGTGAGCTGATTGTGCTGGATGCCAGTAATGGCGCAATAAAGTGGCGCAAAGAGTTGAGCAGTGTCATGCTGGCGGCACCATTGATCCAGGATGACATCCTTATGGTACGCACTGGCGATGGAAAAGTGTATGGTTTAAATACAGAAGATGGCAATCAATTATGGGTTTATGATCGCGGTGTCCCGGTTTTGACGCTTCGTGGTAACAGCAGTCCGGTGATTGGTGGGCGGGAGTTGCTTTTTACCGGATTTGATAGTGGCAAGGTGGCTGCAGTGGGTGTCAAACATGGCCGCCTGCTTTGGGAAGCTAATGCTTCGGTGCCAAGTGGGCGTTCCGATCTGGAACGTCTGGTGGACATAGATGGCAGTATGGTGCTGATTGGTCGGGTCTTATATGTGGTCACCTATCAGGGACGTATTGTTGCCATTGATGCTCTGGAAGGTGAAATTCTATGGGCCAAGGATATGTCCTCTTACGCCGGTATTACAGCAGATGAAAGGCATATCTATGTCACTGATTCTGATAGTAATTTATGGGCAGTTGACCGGGTAAGCGGAGATATGCTGTGGAAACAGGATAAGCTGGCCTACCGTAAGCTGACGGCGCCAGCGTCTGTAGGTGACTATGTTCTGGTGGGTGATTTTGAAGGTTATGTGCATATCCTTTCCCGCCTGGACGGTGAACTAATTGGTCGTGAAAAAATTGATGGCGATGGTTTTCTGATGCAACCTCTGGTTGATGGAGAAACCGTTTATATTTATGGTAATGGCGGTAAGCTGGCGGCATTACGAATTAATTAACAGATATAAAAGCGTTTGTTCTGACCTTTGTCCTAACTTTTGTTCTAGCTTGGAACAACGGGTTAAATACTTTATAAAGCATGAGTTAAATTATGAAACCGGTCATTGCCCTGGTAGGACGTCCAAATGTGGGCAAGTCAACACTGTTTAATCGCCTGACCAAAACACGGGATGCTCTGGTGGCTGATATGCCAGGTGTTACCCGGGACAGACAATACGGTGACGGTAAGGTAGGTGATCGCCCCTATATTGTGATTGATACTGGCGGACTCAGCGGTGAAGATGCCGGGATTGAAACCCTGATGCAGTCTCAAGTTTATCAGGCGATGAAAGAAGCCAATATTATCCTGTTTCTGGTGGACGGACGAGGCGGCATTACCGGACATGATCAGACCATAGCGCAGCATCTGCGTCAGTTAGGCAAGGAAATTATTGTGCTGGTCAATAAAACCGAGGGTATGAATGAAGATCTGGTGGAAGCCGATTTTTATACCCTCGGCCTAGGACAACCCTACGCTGTTTCATCATCTCATGGTGATGGTATTGTACCATTGATGGAAGAATTGCTGGCAGAGATCCCTGAAACAGACGATGAGGAACCTGCAACTGATAGCGGTATCAAACTGGCTATTGTGGGACGTCCTAATGTCGGTAAGTCCACCCTGATCAATCGTTTGATGGGTGAACAGCGGGTGATTGCTTTTGATCTGCCGGGTACCACACGGGACAGTATTTTTATTCCCTTTGAACGGGATGGCCAGCGTTATACCTTTATTGACACAGCCGGCGTCAGGCGTAGAAGCAAAATCAAGGAGACCATTGAAAAGTTTTCTATCATCAAAGCCTTGCAGGCTATCGAGTCTGCCCATGTAGTGATTTTGATGCTCGATGCCCATGAAGGGTTGACCGATCAGGATTTACACCTGCTCAGCTTTGTTCTCGATAAAGGACGGGCATTAATCGTTGCCATAAATAAGTGGGACGGGATGAGCAAAGATGGCCGGGAATTTGTCAAGGATCAGCTGGAACGTCGTTTACCCTATCTGGATTACGCCAAATACCACTACATATCAGCTTTGCATGGCAGCGGTGTGGGATTGCTGTACGATTCCGTCAATAAAGCCTACGAATCAGCCATGAAGAAGCATCAGGCGGCTAAATTGACCAGCCTGCTGGAAGAAGCGGTGCAAATGCACCAGCCACCTCTGGCACGAGGACGTCGGGTCAAATTACGCTATGCCCATCAGGGAGGACAAAATCCACCCATTATTGTGATTCATGGTAACCAGACAGACCATATCCCTGAGGCTTATAAACGTTATCTGATTAATTCATTCCGCAAATGGTTGAAACTGGTCGCAACCCCTATCCGGCTGGAATTTAAGAACAGCTCGAACCCCTATCGAGGCACCAGGCGAAATAACGAGAAAACACAGGCAGTATTGGCAAAACGACATCGCCATACCAAAAATATGGCTAAAAAATTTGGCGGGAAAAAGAACAGGCGTACCAACCGGTAAGTGATAAAACCCTGGCCCGGATGAGTTGCTTCAGTATCTTCACGGGCCAGCACATTTATTGTGTCATGGTCATATAGGCGGTTATCTGCGCGGAGGCTTTTCTCAGGTTTAAACTCAATAGCCGGGCAATGCCTTTAAGGATTTTTATGCCGACTTCGGGGTGTTTTTCCAGCAAAGTGTTAAAATCATCCCGGCGTAAAATCAATATGGTGGACGGCCTGCAGGCCCGCACCGTGGCGGAACGGGTCAAACCATCAATCAGAGCCATTTCACCCAGAGTATCGCCTTCATCAATCGTCGCAATGATGACTTCCTTGCCATCCAGGGTTTTGGCAATTTCCAGCTTTCCTGTTGTGACAAAACTCAAAAAACTGCCGTGTTGGCCTTCTTTGCAGACCAGGCCGCCCATGGCCAGATCTTTCGGGAACAGATATTGGGATAGGATATCGGTATCTTCGGCATTCAGTTCATTAAAAATGGGGATCTCTGAAATCAGATACACAAGCTCTTTATTCATATTCATAGCGGATTAACTCAATTTTTTAGTTGTTTATTTGTCATGCCCAGGCTCCCAGGCTAAGGACAACGTGAAATATTGACTTAATAATAAGACAGAAATCAATTAAAGCAATATAAGTTTAGATCCAGGAAGGGCAAGAAACTTTGACCTCGGTCATACTATAAACAATTTTAGTAGGTTCAATCAGCTGGTTTTATTCATATCAACCGGACAGACATGTTGCTGTCCGGTAGTCACCAATCAACGCGCATTATCTGGCAACTATTATTTGGCAACACTGTGATCTAAAGCATATTGACTGATTGCTTTTAAGCTGTCACCAGTTATATTAGTGAACTTGGGCATTAATAAGCTGCCGGAGCTGATCTTTTTGGCAATAGAGTCGGTATTTCTTTTATCGCTGGCCAGTTCATAAAAAATATTATCTTTGCCTTCAATGGCTTCATGACATTCCATGCAGGTTGCATTAAAAATATCTTCTCCGCCCGTGCCTGGTGCGGGTGTGTAATCACGGCTGCAGCCTGAAAGTGTCAGAGAGGCCGAAGCCAGTAAAAAAAGCGTCTTATTCATTCCTTTTTTCCTTACGTTTAGAGTGTTGCATTTTTGCGGCTGAATAATAGCATACCCCCCTGGCTTTTAAAATTGCTATAATGAGCAACGAAGCTTTGTGATAGCTCAGAGCTGATTATAAAACAGGTTTTCTCAGGTGAATATGACGGCACATAACATTGGCTTTATCAGTTTGGGTTGCCCTAAAGCACTAGTGGATTCAGAGCAGATTCTGACTCGACTGCGCGCCGAAGGCTATGATATCAGTGATTCTTATTACAATGCGGATCTGGTGGTTGTTAATACCTGCGGCTTTATTGATGAAGCGGTGGAAGAATCGCTGGATGCCATCGGTGAGGCTCTGGCTGAAAATGGCAAGGTTATTGTTACGGGTTGTCTGGGTGGCAAAGGGGATATTGTTAAACAAACTCATCCACAGGTACTGGCTGTAACAGGACCACATGCCCTGGAAGAAGTCATGGCAGCCATTCATGAGCATATTCCTCCTCAGCATGATCCATATACCAGTTTGATTCCTGAAGGAGGGATCAAACTCACACCGCGGCATTATGCGTATTTAAAAATTTCTGAAGGATGCAATCATCATTGCAGTTTTTGCATTATTCCGTCATTGCGCGGTCGTCTGGTCAGTCGACCCATTGGCGAAGTGCTGCAAGAAGCAGAGAATCTGGTTCATGCCGGTGTGCGGGAATTACTGGTGGTATCACAGGACACCTCAGCTTATGGGCTTGATACAAAATACCAGACAGGCTTTTATCAGGGCAGGCCGGTAAAAACCCGTTTTAAGGAGCTGGCCTCTGCCCTGGGTGATCTGGATGCCTGGGTGAGAATGCATTACGTTTACCCATATCCGCATGTGGATGACGTGATCCCGTTAATGGCTGAGGGCAAAATACTGCCTTATCTGGACGTACCTCTGCAACATGCTTCTGCGGATATTTTACAGGCAATGAAACGTCCGGCCAATAGTGAAAACATGCTTAAACGAATTGCCTCCTGGCGTGATATCTGCCCGGACATTACCTTGAGAAGTACATTCATAGTAGGCTTTCCAGGCGAGACTGAACAGGACTTTGAACATTTACTGAAATTTACCAAAGCTATTCAGTTTGATCGGGTCGGGGCATTCAAATATTCACCGGTAGAGGGTGCAGCAGCTAATGAATTAGCTAACCCGGTAGCAGAAGCGGTAAAACAGGAGCGTCTGGATCGCTTGATGGAGGTTCAATCTGAAATCAGTTTTAACAAATTACAGGCCAAAGTCGGCCAGTCCATGCGTGTTATCGTAGACTCTATTGATGAAAAAGGTGTCATCGCCCGTAGCGCTGCTGATGCGCCGGATGTTGATGGTCTGGTTTTTATAGATCCCCTGGATGATCCTGCAGTGGATCAGAGCGCCGGTCTCAGTCCGGGTGATTTTATTGCTGTGAAAATTGTTGATAATAGTGAGCATGATCTCTGGGCAGAATTGCTGTGAGTTCTGAGCTGCTCTTTCAAGGTGAACCATGACCTCCGATACGCTTTATGCTCAGCCGCTGGATACACTGGTTGATTTTAATTTTGATGAAAAAGTAGCCAATGTTTTCCCGGATATGATCAATCGCTCGGTGCCGGGTTATGCCAGTATTGTTGCCATGACGGGAATTCTATCCGCAGAGTTTTATCAATCGGATAGCAATTGTTATGATCTCGGCTGTTCTCTGGGAGCATCGACACTGTCGATGGCCAACGCAATTGATGATGATACTCTGCGAATCATTGCCGTTGACAACTCCCGGGCTATGCTGAAGAAAGCGCAGGAGTTGTTGCTGAAAAGTGACCCCAATAATAGCAACCTGCAGCGTATTGATTTTATTTGTGATGATATTAATAATATTGAAATTGCCAATGCCTCTGTGGTGGTTATGAATTTTACGCTGCAGTTTATAGCACCTGAAAGTCGTTCCGGCCTGTTGAAAAAAATCTATCAGGGCATGAAGAAAGGTGGTATCCTCATCCTGTCAGAAAAGTTGAATTACAGTAATGCAGATCAGCAGAAACTGCTTATTGATATGCATCATTTTTTTAAAAAAGCCAATGGCTATAGCGACCTGGAAATTAGTCAGAAGAGACAAACGCTTGAAAATGTCTTATTGCCTGAAACACTGGAGCAGCATAAAATTCGTTTACAACAGGCAGGATTTTTACAAATGGAACAATGGTTCCAGTGTTTTAACTTTTCATCTTTGATTGCCGTTAAATAACCTTCAATTCTTCTATTAACTCTCACGGACTCCCCTTTTTTATCAAAGAATTCTAATCACAAAATTTTAATATCAAAGAACATGCTTAACTATACTTCTCTTTATGACTTAATGCGTGACACGCCACTGGAAAAATGGGCCGGGCTGCTGCCGGAACAACTGGCGCAAGTGATGGCCGAACCGCATGGCTATTATGAGCGTTGGCAGAAAGCGCTGCAGCAGCTACCTCAGATTGAATGCTGTGATGTTGATTTTAATTCAGATAACTTGCATGCGGTGACCAAAAATGAGATCGATCTGCAGCAATTAGAAGTTTCTCTGAGACAATTGCTGCCCTGGCGCAAAGGTCCATACCGGATTAATAACCTGCTTATTGATACAGAGTGGCATTCTGACTGGAAGTGGAACCGTATTAAGCAGCACGTATCGCCATTAAAAAATCGTACCATACTGGATATTGGTTGTGGTAATGGTTATCATTGCTGGCGCATGTACGGGGCAGGTGCCAGGCTGGTCATTGGCATTGATCCCTCCTGGCTTTTCTGGATACAGTTTCAGGCAATCAAACATTTTATGGGAGACAAACCGGTTTATTTGTTGCCTATGGGTATTGAGCATTTACCTAATGCTTTAAATGCGTTTGATACAGTATTTTCCATGGGCGTGTTTTATCACCGAAGATCGCCTGTGGATCATTTGCTGCAATTAAAAAATGCCTTACGCAAGGGTGGAGAACTGGTTCTGGAGACTTTGATTATTGACGGCCATAAAGGTGAATCGCTGGTGCCGGATGAGCGTTATGCTAAAATGCGTAATGTGTGGTTTTTGCCAGCGATTGAAACCATGACCCAGTGGCTGAAGCGATGTGGCTTTGAACAGATCAGGGTAGTTGATATCAATCAGACCTCAATTCAGGAACAACGCAGTACTTCCTGGATGCCCTATGAGTCTCTGAGCGATTTCCTGGATCCAGATGATCATAATAAAACGCTTGAAGGTTATCCGGCACCCAAGAAGACCATTCAATTGATCTGCACCGCCAAGCCGATTTTCGATGCCAACGGCCGGATGCAGGGCTTTATTATCGTTTTTAATGAAATCAAGCGGCTTAGGCGACTGGTCAACAAAATGGCCGGAACCCAGGCGCGCTTTACCTTCGACGATATCGTCGGCGTCAGCCCGGTGTTCCAGGAATCCAAGCGTCTGGCCATGACGGCGGCCCTGAGCAAAACAACCGTTTTACTGCTGGGGGAGACCGGCACCGGCAAAGAGCTTTTTGCCCAGTCCATTCACAATCAGAGCCCGCGCAGGGACCATCCCCTGCTGGCGATCAACTGCGGGGCGATTCCGCGGGAGTTGTTGGAAAGCGAACTTTTCGGCTATGTGGAAGGCTCATTTACCGGGGCTCGCCGGGGCGGCCGGCCGGGGAAATTCGAACTGGCTGACGGCGGTACCGTCTTTCTGGATGAAATCGGCGACATGTCGGCGGATATGCAGGTCAAGCTGCTGCGCGTGCTGCAAACCGGCGAAGTCTACCGGGTCGGTGAACACAAATCCATTTCGGTCGACGTGCGAATCATTGCCGCCACCAATGTTCAGCTAAAAAATGAAGTTGATCGCGGAAATTTTCGTGAAGATCTTTTTTACCGCCTGAACGTTTTTCCCATTATCATTCCACCCCTCAGGCAAAGAAGTGAAGATATTATCCATTTGGCCCGCTATTTTTTGGGACGTTGTACCGGCGTGTTAAAAAAAACGGGCATTAAATTTACGCCGGACACCGAACAGTCCCTGGTGCGGTATGCCTGGCCGGGCAATGTACGGGAGTTGGAAAACGTTGTTGAACGGGCCGCAAACCTGGCAGATGATCAAACCATCAAGCCGAATCTGCTAGGGTTGCCCGAGGCGATCATCAACGGCGCCCGGATTAGATCTTTGAGTTTCAAACGTCTGGCGGAGGTGGAGAAAAAAACGATCATGGACAGCATCGAGGCTGCCAAATTTAATCTGTCCCAGGCATCCCATTCGCTGGGCATCTCGCGTGCA
>RCNG010002007.1_pt1 | contig 10128 bp, 11 predicted proteins | sample 2041371 | NCBI WGS metagenome assembly RCNG01 (sample SAMN09708227, study PRJNA481090) | Marine sediment metagenome, whole genome shotgun sequencing project. | biome: marine sediment; feature: ocean; material: sediment; isolation source: Sewage treatment plant 1 marine sediment (STP1) ... | reverse complement strand
TGAATTCCCCGCTGCTTGCAGCGTGGGATGAATTCAAATTATAGATTAAGATCCATATTATTGCGACAAAGTTGCATTTCAAAAAAATCGTTTAAGGCTTTCTATTTGGGAAACATATCGATATGACCGATATTCAAAGTAATAATTCTACCGACGGCTCCGAGCGAAGGGAGCATCCGAGACTGTTTTTTCATTGTAAGGCCACCATTCGGGGAATCCATAAGCTGGTAAAGGTAACGGATATCAGTTTGGGGGGGTTCTTTTTTGAGTTAGCCACCAAACAAACGTTAAAACTTGGTACCCTGGTAGATGTGAGTATGCGGTTGCCGACGGAAGCGGGCACGGTTCGTTTTAAAGCCAAGCTGATCAGCCAGGGGAAGCGGGGCATCGGTTGTAAATATGTGAGCCTCATGCCTGAAACCAGGAAAGCCATCCACACTTGCTTCGAGATGTTTCGGGATACATTACCCATTAAATGATCGGGTTTGCACCCTCCATTTTATTAATGAGATATTTCATTCTGGATGTTTTATGTTCGGGGTTGGCGTGGCTGTGCGCGATGTGGAATACGTTACATCTTCTGAAGTATGTAATTCAAGCTGAGCCTTTTATGAGGTGAGGTTGGCTCAGCCGCAAGGCGTCGGACCATGAAGTCATCGTTTGCTATTACGAATGGTCCGCAACACCGCGGATGCGCCAAGATCGCCTCATAAAAGATTAGGCGAGGTAGTCTTCCCACAACCCCCACATCAAACTCTGCTCACTTTCATATCCAGAACAATAGACTTTCAAAAAATCCCGTGCATCATTGGACAAAGGCTCAAATTTGATGCCGATGATGATGCTGGTGCCGCCGGGTTCTTTTATCTTCTTGCTCCAGGCTATCCAGCCCGGTATGGAAATGTCGTCGCCGGATGGTAGTTTGATCTTCACGATGGACTTGGTATCCGACAGGGCATCCGTTCGCATGGAACCATATTTCAGCCCCAGGTCGATGCAGGCGCCACCCAGGGAGATGTCTCGGCTCACGCCTTCGAAAGCGACCGGGGTGGCCTCTCCTTGACGAAGTGCCAGCATTACCGTGGCACGAACCGGCTTTTCATGTCGGGTTGACCGGCGGACGCTTGGCCATGACCGTCCATGTTCCCTGTTGGGAGGGCCCTTGTAAAGTTTTATCAAAAGCTGCTCCAGGCGGGGATATTTCTGATAGGTTTCAACAAGAGCGGCTTTGCTGATCTTGACCACTTCTACCGGGGTGAGGGCTTTGATATCCGACAGGGAAGTTGTTTTCTTGTCGATGGGGAAAACATCACCGAAAATATCATTGTCGAAAATATGCTGCGTCGATGCTGCCGATCTGTTTTCCTGTTCGTTGATCGATTGTGCGGCTTTTTCCTCTACTGTGCCTGAAACGACAAAGAAAACATTACCACAGGTCCGGCCGGCACTGATGATGGTCTGGCCGGCATCGAACTGCACTCTTACCAGTCTCAGCATGAGGGCTATGAGTTCCTGGTAGGCTATTTGGGTAAAAAGACGATGGAGTGGCGATTCCTCTTTTATACTGGACTGCAGTGCTGTGTGAAATGCGCGACCCTCCGCATGGGTAGGTTTGAAAATAGTCCAGGCCAGTATTTTCGATACAATTGCCTGAAATGTCTTACCTTCATTCAGAAAACTCTGGGCGGCATGGGTAAAATTCTGGAAAGCATCGTTCTTTTTCTCGCGTTCCAGTAGATAATCGCCATAAGCCCTGTAAATTTCACCCTTGTCTGGGAAAAGGGACGTCAGGTCATGATATTCTTTTTCAGATGTGAGTTTCAACGATCTGTCAGCGATTTTGCCCAAAATGCTGCGTTTATCTTCAGCTTGAAATTCCAAAGACTTCTTCTCCTTCAAAATGTTCAGCAGCAGATCCTTATAGCGCTTAATCCGTACCGGGCCTTTTAACCAGGTGTCTACTTTATATCAAGTCGGTAACTATATTATACACTCCCGCAATGGCTTCGCTGGAGCGGTCGATGGCAGTCAGGGGGGCCATGCCGGATATCATGTTGTCAATCTGATTGTCCCGCATGATACTTCCTAAAATTGTCGGGTGAATCATCAGATATTTTTGTGAAACGAGCTGAATGATACGTCCCGCTTCCCTGTCTCTTGGACTTTTGGTCATGTTGGTCACCAGGGCCGGGCGAATTTCCGTGATCTCCCGGCTGAGCAGGTTCATATCCTCTTCGCTGTTGTTTTCCTGCACGGCCTTGAGAAGATCCTTCACGGTCCGGACATTCATTTCGTTTTTTGGATCCATGGCCGTTTTGATCGTAGCAAGGAGGGCTGGCTTCTGGCTGCTTAACCTGCTCAACTTGCGATACACGGCATTTCTGACAAATGCATACGCGTTCTGGATCGAAATAGGCTGAGGCGTCAGCACCACGATCTTCCTGTGGGCCATGAGAAAGAAATCGAGGACGTTGTAGGAGGTGCCCGAACCTAAATCGAGTATCACAATATCGGTGTCCAGCTGCGAAATACTTTGCATGATTTTAATTTTCTGGGCGAACTGGAGATTGGCTAAAGACAGAATTTCACTGGCACCGCTCAACAGGCGCAGATTCTCAATACCCGTTTCAATGCAGATATCCTCAAGGCGGTTGTATTTCTTGGTGATATAGTCATTGATGGTTTTTGGTGGGCTCTTTATCCCCAGCATGGTGTGGAGATTCGCCCCGCCAAAATCGACATCAATCAGGACAGTCCGTTTGCCCATCTGAGAGAGCCAGAAACCAAGCAGCGTGCTGATGACACTTTTTCCCACGCCTCCCTTGCCACCACCGACAGCCCAAATGGTCGGGCCCGGTTTTTGATTGAGAGTATTTGTTTCTTTCACAGTCATCCTTTCCCTTAAGAGCGACAAAGTCGCGTCCTAATAAAATCGTGTAACGATTTTATTTTACATATGTTTCCCACAGGTCCCAAATCAAGTTTTGTTCTCCGTCGCTCCCGAAACAGTATTCGTTCAAAAAGTCTTTGTCGGCATCAGATAAGGTTTTAAATTGAATTCCGATGAGCGACAGGTCTTTGTCTCCTTGCGTGTCTTTTCTAAGCCAGAGTACGGTTCCCATAATTTCAAGGGTTTCATCAATATTGGGTAGGTAAAGATTTAGCATTACTTCTAAATCTACCATTGATTCCTGTTCGACGCCCCAGTTTTTATTCTCTAATTCGATGCAGGCACCTCCCAGGGACATGTCCCTTGTATACCCGACCGAATCGAGCTCGGTTTTATCGTCTGCCCGAAATATTTTCAGATTGATCTTGATGGGGATTTCATGCCTGGTGGAACGTCTGACACTTGCCCAGGATCTTTCTTTGGCGTTTCCGGAAGAGCCTTTGTAAAGGTTTTCGAGAAGTTTTTCGATACCTTTATGTTTTTTTAGGATCTCCGTCAGAATCGGCTTTCTTATTTTTACAAGCTCCACAGCAGTGAGGGTCTTGATATCCGACTTGGAAATATTGAATTGTTCCAGGGGAAACGCTTCTCCAAAAATATCATTATCTGACAAAAATTTGATGAATCTACTGGGCGATGTTCCCTGCCTGTTCGCAGGTACATGTGTTCTCTCTTCGATGGTTCCCGAAACAATAAAGTAGATGTCATTCCCGGGGTCTCCATATTTGACGACAAACTGATCAGCCGGGAATCGGACACGAATCATTCTCAGCATGATACCGATAAATTCGGGGTAAGACATCTCGGCAAAAAAAGCTTGCAGGGGTGGTTCGCTCGGCGTTGTTTTTCGAATGGCAGCGTGGAAGGATCGCCCTTGTTCATGGCTGGGCTTGACAATGCTCCACGCCCGGATTTTAGCAACGATTGCCTGAAGGGCTTTGTTGGCTTTAATGTAAAGATCGGCTGTTTTGCTATACGCCTGATAGGCAGCATCGGTCTCTTTTTTCTGGACGAGAAAGTCCGCGTATTCCCTGTAAATATCCGCGTTGTCATGAAACTGCTCAATCAGCTTTTCAAATTCTTCTGCTGTGGATAGCCGCAGGGATCCTTCGACAATCCTCTGAATGGTGTTATTCTGGCTCTCATTTTGGCTATTCAAGTTTGACTCCCCACCTGTTGTTTATTAAAAACGCTTCATAATGCGATTTATTTAAGAACCTCGCAGCAATCTACGAGGAATGTTCTGCCGTTTGGCAGTGCTTCGCAGCGACCGAAAAAAAAATTTGTCTAATTTAGATTCGCTCGCTATTGCCGTTCATAGGGTATCCCGTATTTCATCGATTCGGTTGTTGAGTATTTCGCTTTTTTGATGCATGAGCCGCATGATATCATACAACGAATCGACCCGATCATTTATTTTCAGGATAACATCACCAAGCTGTTCAAAACGATCTTTCATGACTTTCAGCTGATTTTCATCGTCCGGGCTTTCCAGAAGAGCACTTCGCTCTCGATTAAAATCCTTTATCATCTGATCGAGATCGTCTTTTTCTTCATCCGAAAGGCTAAAGTCGATTTCTTTTGAGTTTTTATTCGTCATATTTCATAAGCTTTTCTTTGATCTTCGTGTCGATAGCATGCATCATGTCATCAGTATCGTGTGTTGCATCAAGGTTTCCGGCCACATGATTTTCTAAAAGGTTTCGTCTTTGAAAAATAATCAGAGCGATTACGAGAACAATAATGCCTGTAATCGCAGCCAAAAGCAGGAGCAGATATTTTTGAGAATAATCCTTTTTTGAGGAGGGCTCCTTAAAAATGAGCGTAGGCGTATCCTTGACCAGGGGAGGTGTCACTAATGGTTTGTCAGGCAAGGGTTCTGCTGCTGTGTTTGGCGCCGGTGCGATATCCCGGGTTTCGGGCAGGGCGGCTGTTACTACCGGTTCTTCTGCTGTAATATCCCGGGTTTCGGGCAAGGCGGCTGTTGCCACCGGTTCTTCTTCTGTAATATCCCGGGTTTCGGGCAGGGTGGCTGTTACTACCGGTTCTTCTTCTGTAATATCCCGGGTTTCAGGCAAGGCAGCTGTTGCCACCGGTTCTTCTTCTGAAATACCCCGGGTTTCGGGCAGGGCGGCTGTTACCACCGGTTCTTCTTCGCAAAAGATATCCAGCACCACCCTGTCAGGCGCCTTAATCATGAATGGGTTTAACTTAACCCCTTTTGGGTCGAATAAGATATTGGCAATGGTGTTGCTTCCATCTTTTATAGTCGACATGGTGTCGATACAATCCGGTGTGTTTGATACGGGTGTGCCCGGCAGGCTCGATGTTGTTTCGAGGAAACGGATAGAGACGCTTCCGGCGGCAGTATTCTCGGAGAGCTGATATTGAACCGGTGCCGAGAATTCAAACACAACCCGGGTATACTTGCCATGGTCCCCCATACGAATCTCTTTTAAAACCGCTGTCTCAGCTATGGCTGGAATTGGCAGACTTACAACACCCAGGAAAATCCCGAACAAGAGGGCACCTAAAATAACGGATACACGGGTAGTGTCATGCGCCTGTTGCCCGCTAGCTTTGTCAGGGTGCAGCATATCGTCCTTATTGCCTGATTTGTTGATGGGAGTGCTACAGATAACTTTACAGGAGGATAAACAAAAAAACGTGGGGTGTCAATTGTTTGTAATGGAAAATGAGGAAACTTTTAGCATCAAGTAATCCATGGGTCTGGGGAGCGCTGTAGCAGTTCAGGTGTTACTTGACACGGCCCAGGGGCATTTTGATGGTTGCCAGACCAAGCATGACAAATAAGATTCCCAAGGTGATGGGAAGCCCTTCCGGCCCCATGAGGTCCATGGCGATTCCACCAGCCGAAGGGCCGATGATACCGCCGATTCCCCACATAATACCAAATGCGGAATTCCCGGCAAGAAGCAACGCACCGGAAAGATGCAATGATTCCCGGATTCATATTCGTGGACTGGCTGCTACCGTTGATGTGTGCTGGGTATATAGTTGCAGAGAGGTTCTTCGGTCATGTAGTCACCGGTTGCCTCAAAGGCCCTGGCACGGCAGCCGCCGCATACCTTTTTGTATTCGCAGTCACCGCATTTCCCGGTGAGGCAGTCATAGTCACGCAGCCGCAGAAACACATCCGACTGGTTCCAGATTTCCTGGAACGGCTTTTGTGTAACGTCACCACATGCCACATTGAGGAATCCACACGGCTGGACAATACCGGTATGTGATATGAAGCAGAATCCGACCCCTCCGAGACATCCGCGGCTGACAGCATCCAGACCGTGGGTTTGAAAAGTTACCTTCTGCCCGTCTTTTTTGGCGCGCTGCCTGAGGATGCGGTAATAGTGGGGGGCACAGGTGGCTTTGAGCTGCAGGGGCGCCTTGTCCCTCTGGTCGTAGAACCAGTTCAAGGTTTCTTCATACTCCCGTGCGTCGATTTCCGTGTCCACGATGTATTTTCCTCTTCCAGTGGGAACCAGCAGGAAGATGTGGTGGGCAACAGCACCCAAGTCTACAGCCAGTTTCTGAATGGCGGGAATCTGGTCGAGATTCGATTTTGTGATGGTTGTGTTGATCTGGAATTCGACGCCGGCCTTTTTTGCCATCGAAATTCCTTGAAGGGCGCCGTCAAAAGCGCCGTCTACTCCCCGGAAGCGGTCATGAATATCCCGGGTGGCACCGTCCAGGCTGATGCTGATTCTCTTAATGCCGGCATCCGCCATCTGCCGGGCTTTGTCTCCGGTGATGAGTGTTCCGTTGGGGGCCATCACCATACGAAGCCCCTTATCGGTGCCATACCGGGCGATCTCGAAAATATCCTGTCTCAACAGTGGTTCGCCACCGGTCAGAATAATGATCGGATCTCCCACAACGTGTATCTGGTCCAGAAGATTAAAACAGGCGGCGGTGTCGAGCTCGCCATCGTAGGGACCCATGGTTGCGGATGCACGGCAATGAACACAAGACAGGTTGCAGTTTCTGGTGATCTCCCAGGCAACCAGGCGAAGATTCGATCGTTTTGACTCTTCTTTTGATGCACGGGCATGACTACTTGTTGACATGTTTTTTTCAGGGTCCATTTTTATAAATCCGAAGCACTAAATTCTATCGAAGTATCCGTATAGGATAAATCAGAAAAGAAAAAAATATCTATCACGAAATCACGAAACCACGAAACCACGAAAGAGACCATAAAAATTTTCGTGCTTTTAAGATTTCGTGTTTTCGTGATTGTTTTTATTTTTCCATTAAAATGCCGGCAGTTTCGATGGCAAAATACGTCAGAATCATATCAGCACCGGCGCGTTTGATGGCAGTCAAGGTTTCCATCATCACTTTTTTGCCGTCCAGCCAGCCCATTTGATGGGCTGCCTTGATCATCGCATATTCGCCGCTGACATTATAGGCCGCAACAGGAAGGTCGATCTCTTCCCGGATTCTGTTGATCACATCCAGATAGGCCAGGGCCGGCTTAACCATGATGATATCCGCTCCTTCCTCGATGTCCATGGTTGCTTCCCGAATGGCTTCTATGGCATTGGCAGGATCCATCTGATATGTCCTGCGGTCGCCAAACTGGGGTGCGGAATCAGCCGCCTCCCGGAATGGGCCATAATAGGCCGAGCAGTATTTCGCCGCATAGGACATGATGGGAATCCGGCTGAAATTGTTTTCGTCCAGGAGATTTCTTATTTCGGCAACACGGCCATCCATCATGTCTGAAGGGGCTACCATGTCGGCACCTGCCCGGCAGTGAGACAATGCCGTTCTGGCAATCAGATCCAGGGAGGCATCATTGTCGACGGTGTCACCCTCTACGATTCCGCAATGGCCATGATCCGTATACTGACAAAGGCAGACATCTGTAATGACGGCCAGATCCGGTTGACTGTCTTTGACCGCCTTGACAGCCTGTTGCACGATGCCATTTTTTGCATAAGCCCCGGTTCCCAGCGGATCTTTTTTGTCGGGCAGACCGAACAGTATGATGGCCGGAATGTTCAGTTCATGGACGGTTTTGGCCAATTTCACGACATTGTCTATGGAGAGCTGAAACTGTCCCGGCATGGACGGAATGGGAATTTTTTTGTTTTTACCCCCGATGGCAAATATGGGCAGAATCAGGTCATTCACAGAGAGTTGTGTTTCACGGATCATGCGCCGAAACGCCCTGCTTTGACGCATTCGTCTGGGTCGATAGTCTGGAAATAACATGGGGACCTCGTAGACTTTAGTTTACTTGAAATGTTAATTATTCAATATAATATCAAGGTTATATTGAAAGACGTGTCATTATGCCCTGCGGGCTGTCATTTACATTTCGTGCGACATTATACCCTACGGGCGTCATTTACACTTCGTGTGATATTTGCGCTGCGCGCGTAATTTATTGTTGCCGATAGTTGATAGTTCTTAGACAGCTATCAGCCAAGGGCTAAGAGCTTAAAAGTTCCCCTCGAGCCCTCAATAACTTTTTAGGGGTTTAGGCTGTTAGGAGCTTACTGCCTACTGCTTATCGCTTTAAGCTACCCTCCAACCCTCGTATCACCCTCGAACCCCCCAACCCTATTTTTGCGCTATCCCTATCTCTTCATCCGTCAGGTAACATGCCGGGTCCGGCGCCCACACATCACCGCTGACCGCTTCCGCTCTCACTCTGAAATTACCACCGCAGATGTCGAGCCATTGGCAGGCGGCGCATCGCCCCTTGACATGTTTCTTTTTTTCTTTCAGCTGTTGCATCAATTCATTGGAAGTGTCGGTCCAGATTTCAGAAAAGGGCCGTTGTCTGACATTGCCGAAGCTGAAGTGCCGCCAGAATTGATCGGCGTAGACCTCACCATCCCAGCTAACACAACCGATGCCTCTGCCTGAACTGTTGCCCTCGTTCATTTGGAGCAGTTCGAGTACCTCCTTAGCACGCTGGGGATTTTCTCTGAGGAGCCGCAGGTACAGATAGGGCCCGTCGGAATGGTTGTCGACGGTAAGCACTTCTTTGGGAATACCCCGGTCGTGAAGGTCTTTGGTCCGGTCGATAATAAAATCCACGACTTTTCGCGAATCTTCATGGGAAAGGTCTTCCTCGATCAATTTTGAGCCGCGACCGGCATAGACCAGGTGGTAGAAGCAGACCCTGGGAATTTCTTTCTCCTCCAGAAGATCAAATATCTTTCCAATTTCCTCTACGTTGGCCTTGTTGATGGTAAAGCGGAGTCCGACCTTGATCCCCACAGCCTGGCAATTTTCAATACCTTTCATGGCTGCGTCGAAAGCGCCCTTTATACCCCGGAACGTATCGTTGATGGATGCCATGCCATCGAGACTGATGCCGACATAGGAAAGGCCGATGTCTTTCAATTTACGGGCCATCTGGGGTGTAATGAGGGTGCCGTTGGTGGAGATGACCGCGCGCATCCCTTTTTGGACTGCGTACTCAGCCAGATCAGGCAGATCTTTTCTGACCAGGGGTTCCCCGCCTGAGAAGAGGAGAACCGGGACGCCAAATCCGGCCAGGTCGTCGATGAGTTTTTTGCCTTCCTGGGTTGTGAGCTCGTTGCTTTCCGCTTCTTTTGTTGCCTGGGCGTAGCAATGGACACATTTCAAGTTGCAGCGGCGTGTAATATTCCAGACTACCACAGGTTTTTTGTCGGCCGAGAACTGAAGAAGGTGTGAGGGTAATGACGAAGACAGCCTGCCATAGCGCAGAGCATCGGAAGGCTCCACGGTGCCGCAGTACAATTTTGATATACCAATCATATATATTTCCTTGATTCGTACTGTTTTCTACAGATAACTAACATCACCCGGATTGAAAAGTGATATTGTTGCAAAAGCTTTTAAATCACAAATCACAAAACCCAAATTTCAAACAAATCACAATATTCAAATTCAAAATAGCATACTGATCTTTATGGGTAAATTGTGATTGATCTAACGTCGATATGAGCTACACTCTGCCAGGACATAGATTAAAGACTCACCACCAGATGAAACCTGTTTGGAATATTGGATCTTGGATATTGTTTGTTTTTTGTTATTTGGTGCTTGGGATTTAGTAAAAATATGTTTTATCCGCCTTCGCAGAAAACCGCGGGCTTGCCCGTGGATGAATGCCAAAGATATAGGTTGATTGCTACGGCGTGATGTCACCCCAC
>RCNG010002006.1_pt1 | contig 10131 bp, 10 predicted proteins | sample 2041371 | NCBI WGS metagenome assembly RCNG01 (sample SAMN09708227, study PRJNA481090) | Marine sediment metagenome, whole genome shotgun sequencing project. | biome: marine sediment; feature: ocean; material: sediment; isolation source: Sewage treatment plant 1 marine sediment (STP1) ... | reverse complement strand
GCTTTGGCCGGTGTTCGAGAGCGAGCTCACGCAGGCGCTCGTAGTCAATGGTCTCGGTTTCCTTGTCGACCCCATAGGCAACGACCTCGAACTCCTTGCCCGAGTAGTTGAGGGGATGGCCGTGGGTGAGGTGGCCGCCGTGGGTGAGGTCCATGCCGAGCATGGTATCCCCGGGTTGCATCACAGCCAGGTAAACGCCCATGTTGGCCTGCGCACCGGAGTGGGGCTGGACATTGGCATGATCGGCTTCGAATAGCTTTTTGGCCCGTTCGCGCGCGAGATCTTCAGCAACGTCTACATACTGGCAGCCGCCGTAGTAGCGACGGCCAGGATAGCCCTCTGCGTACTTGTTGGTCATCACCGAACCCATGGCGGCCATGACCGCCGGCGACACGAAGTTCTCAGAAGCGATGAGCTCGAGACCCTCATTCTGCCGCCGCCGTTCGTTCTCGAGCGCCTCAGCCACTTCGGGGTCAGCCGCTTCGACCAGTTGGTTGTGATTGGAAAAAAACTGTTCCTTGAGGTTGTCGGTCATCAATCCTCCCGCTTGAATTCAATGAGATCGACCCGTCGCTGATGGCGGTCGCCCTCGAAGGCCGTCTCGAGGAAGATGTCCACCATCTGTTCCGCCACTCCTGAGCCGGTGGACCGCGCTCCGATGCAGAGCACGTTGGCATCGTTGTGGCGTCGCGCCATTTCGGCGGTGAAGGCATCGTGACACAGGGCGGCTCGCACGTGTGGGTGACGGTTGGCCGCCAGGCTCATGCCGATGCCGGTACCACAGATCAAGATTCCCCGCTCGGCCTCACCCGTAGCCACGGCCTCGGCTACTGCATGCGCGAAGTCCGGATAGTCAACCGAAGTCATTTCTGCAGGACCAAGGTCACGAATGTTATGTCCGGCCCCGCCAATGAGCCCGACGATCCGCGCCTTCAGGTCGACCCCGGCGTGGTCGGAGGCAATGACGATCCTCATCGGGCTGTCCATCCCACGCTCCAATGTTCCGGCGGATGGATGTCTCCACTCTCCCCTCCGGCAGGTGTCTCGCCTCCACGGGTTGGGCGGGGGACAATTCCGAATTCCGAATTCCGAATTCCGAATTCGACCATGGATCTCCTCCTCATACCGTCTAGATATCCTGGTCCGGCGACGGCAAATGCAATGTGCGGTACTCCTCGAGGGCGAAGCGATCGCTCATCCCTGCCAGATGGTCCACGATGAGTCGCGCGAAGCCGGGAGTCGAATGGTACCGCTCAGCGACGGTTGCCGCAACGCGTTTCAGCGGAAGATCCCGAAGGTAGGGGAGATCGAGCTCTTCGCTAGCGCGCATCAGGAGGTAGTCCGGAAGGATTGCCGGCTCCGACCAGTAGGCCCCAAAGAGCGCTGCAACCACCTTCCTCGCCCGCCAGTCCTGCCGACTGACAGGCCCCTGGTTGATGATCCTTGCGTAGATGAAGGTCTTGAGCTCGGAAAAGAGCGCCTCGACCTCGGCCGACATCCAGACCGTTGTCTGCGACACCTCACGAGCACGTTTTGAGAAGCTCTGGTGGTCGGAAATCTCGTGGCGTTCGATAAATCGCCTGATCTTCGCCGCTGAGGTTTCGATCACGTCCGAGACGAAGAGTCGGATGAGGCCGCGGATGAGGCTGTTCTGGCGAATCCAGGGCTGGTTTGAGAAATAGGTGTCCGATCCGATTTCCACAATCACCCGTTGTGAGACCGCCAGCTCCTCAACCGTTTCCAGATCAACCGACCCGGCTCGCAGGCCGTCCTCGAGGTCGTGGGTCTGCTGCGCAATCTCGTCCGCTACCGCCACCGCCTGGCCCTCGAGGTGGCACGGTTTGTCGAGAAAAAGGCCACCAGGGTCGGGCACCGGAAACGGATAGTCCACCTTCCATGACGTATGTTTGAGAATGGCCTCGCGGACCTGGTCCGAGAGGTTGAGGCCCGGGAGGTCGTAGCGACGCTCAAAGAGGTCGACCACTCGCAGCGATTGGTAATTGTGTTTGAACCTGCCAACTGCGGAGGAGACGGTCTCGGGAAGTGAAACCTCCTCGTTGACGCCGCGAAGGATCTCGTCGAGAACTGATTCGCCGGTGTGGCCAAAGGCCGTGTGACCGAGGTCATGACCCAAGGCTGCGGCTTCCGCGAGGTCCTCATTGAGGCCGAGCGCACGGCCAATGGTTCGCGCTATCTGACCGACTTCGAGAGTGTGGGTGAGCCGGGTACGTGGATGATCTCCGACATGAGGGACGAAGACCTGGGTCTTGTGTTTGAGGCGACGGAAGGCGCGCGAGTGGAGGATCCGATCGCGATCACGTTGGAACGCCAGCCGAATATCGGATGGGTCCTCTTCCACTTTCCGGCGACGGGTCGCCTCCGACGAGCGGATGGCAAACAGAGAGAGACGGCTTATCTCGTCGGCCTCCAGTTGGGTCCGGCGGCGCACGACGGATTCGATCATCACGACTTTTCCGCCAGCGCCAAAAAAACGCCAACCAACCGAATACTCCCGGCTGCCACAACCGGATCGCTCAAGCGATCGAGACCTGATTGAGGATCTTCTGCAACTTCGGCACCGGCGAAGGCCTTCGCAAGGCGCTCGAGCGGCATTGCCCGCTCATCATCCAACTGGCAAACCACTACATCACCGACGCAATCTTTGAGAACTTCCGCCATCGCTTCGACAGGTTTGTCATCGAGACAGGAAAAGAGGAGGTTGTAGCGGTCATCGAGCCCGTCGAGATGTTCGGCCAGAACCTTCGCCGCCTCGAGATTGTGCGCACAATCCATCAGCACCTCGCGCCCCTTGATCCGGTGAACGCTGAGGCGGCCAGGCCAGCTCATTCCATCGAGGGCCGCCTGAACTCGGGAGGGTTCGAGCGAGCTCACCCAACCAGCATCCGCGGCTTCAAGGGCCAACGCCAGGGCAAGTTCGAGGTTGTGACACTGAAAGGCCCCGGCTAGAGGTATGTGGAAATTCGAGGAGCGATCGTTCCAACTCATCGATGCCCACCCCCCGCCCGCGTCAGCACACCTGACAAGCGATCCGGCCCGCCGTGCCGCCGGTGCTCCGAGCCAAGCCACCAGATCATCATCCACCCCTGATCCGATCACTGCCCTTTCGGCCGCTGCTAATGCACGTCCCTTGTCTCGAGCAACCTCAGTCGGTTTAGCGCCGAGCCACCCCGCGTGATCGCTGCCGATGTTGGTGAGACCAACAATCGCACTTTCAGCCAGTCGGGTAGCATCCCACGACCCGCCCATCCCGGCTTCAAGAACCGCGACATCGACCTGTTCCTCAGAAAAGATTGCGAAGGCAGCCGCTGTCATCGTCTCGAAGTAGGTGAGGTCCGGATACTCGTCAAGATCGCTAATTGCCGACTTGAGCACCGTTTCGTCGACCGGGATTCCGTTCAGTCGCACCCGTTCTTCGATCCGGACGAGGTGGGGTGACGTGAAGAGGCCCATACTGAGGCCGTGGGAGCGGAGCACGGCGTCGAGCATCGCCGCTGTCGAACCTTTTCCATTGGTGCCAACAACCAGAATCGAAGGGAAGTCGAGCTGCGGAAAACCGCGTTCCGCGAGAACCTGCCGCAGCACATCCAGCCGGGGCCGAATTCGGCCCTGCGGACGGTTCTCGAGAATCACCGCAGCATCGACAGGCATCGGGCAACGGTGTCCTTGAGTTCGGGTCGTGGGACCACCATGTCCAACATGCCGTGTTCGACCAGAAATTCGGAGCGCTGGAAACCTTCCGGCAGCGTCTGGCGGATGGTCTGTTCGATCACCCGCGGACCTGCAAACCCGATCAGGGCCCCTGGTTCCGCAATATTGAGGTCGCCAAGCATTGCGTAGCTCGCAGTAACGCCACCCGTCGTCGGATCGGTGAGCACTGAAATAAAAGGGAGACGCCTATCTCGCATCCGTGCGAGCGCCGCCGATACCTTCCCCAGCTGCATCAAGGACAGGATCCCCTCCTGCATGCGCGCGCCGCCCGAGCAGGAAACGATGATCAACGGCAGCTTTCGATCGACGCAGCGTTCGATGGCTCGGGTCAGTTTTTCCCCTACCGCAGAGCCCATCGATCCGCCCATGAATCCATATTCCATGGCCGCAATGACCGTTGGAATCTTGTTGATCTCACCCTGGGCAACCACCACGGCGTCTGATCCGCTGAACTTCTTGTTATAAACCTTGAGCCGGTCCGAGTACGGCTTAGAGTCAACAAAACCAAGCGGGTCGGACGAGCGGATCTTGCCAAAAAAACGCTTGTATTTCCCATTGTCGAAAAACATCTTGAAGCGCAGATCGGCCGAGATCCTGAAATGATACCCACAGCGCGGACAGACGTGGTGGTTGCCGGTCACCTCGCGGTGATAGAGGATTTCTCCGCAGTCAGAACACTTGATCAAGAGACCCTGGGACCTGCTCTTGTCGTTCGCCATCGATAGCTCCGTCTCTTCGCGGCCGCGTTCTACCCGATCGGCGCTACGGCATCGGGTGATTGGCTCTCAATACGTGAACCTGGGAATTGCTAATGGTTGGCTCCGCGATGCCAGGTCTTCAGCTTCCCGACTCGTCGCTCTCGAGGTCGTTGGGTATCCCAAGCCGCTGGCACGCGGCGTCGTACATTTGCCTGGCGGCCTTTTGCGCATTTTGTAGCTCGGCAATCGTCTCTTTGACCTTCCCGAGCTCAACCTGGATCTGGCCCTCGAGGTCCTGAATCTCTGTCTTCGTCTGTTCAAGTGCATCTTCGTAGAATTTCTTTTGTGAATCAGTCAAGCCGGACATGTTTTCCCCCATGATCTATTCGAATTTGAAGGGCACCCGGATCGTCACCCACACCCGGACTTTGATCCCACCCTTGGTCGCTGGTTTGTAGCGCCCCTTGAAAATCGCATCTTCCGCCGCTTCTTCGAAGCCGAGCCTTCGGCCTTCGACTTTGGTTATTCGAACTTGCTCCACCATGCCGTTGATTCCGACCAACGCTACGGCCTCCACTACTCCGGTAACGCCTCTTCTCAGGGCTGCCGGAGGGTACGTCGGCGGTTCCCGGTAAATAACTTCTGGTGGAATGACGCCTGGGCCCGGGACAACAATGTCACCTTCGCGAACCGACGGCGTCGGAGTCGGCGGAACTGGAGTGGCCGTCGGCGACGGCGAGGTTGGCGTCAACGTCGGTGTCAACGTCGGCGTATCGGTCGGAAGGGGCGTCGAGGTTTCGGTTGGCGTCTCCGTCGGCGGAATTGGTGTCGGTGTTGGGAACTCTTCTTCGAGGCGTTTTCGGAGTTCTTCCTCTTGCCTGGTGATCTCCGCGGCAGCTACCTCACGAGCTCTCTCGACCAACTCCTGATCAGACATCAAACCTACGGTTGGTTTCGGGGTCGGGGTTTCGGTGGCCGCTATGGTGATAGGAACTGCCCTCGAACCCCGAGATGATTCGAGCGCCTGGCGACCGAAGAAGAACCAACCCCCAGCCCCAGCCAAGACCACTACCAACGCACCGAGCGCCATCAATAACCGCCTCTTATCTCCACCGGCGGCGGCGCTCTCGAACTCGAAACCGGAATCATCGATCCCGGATTCCGCGCTTCTTGAAATCGGGGGTGTCACCGAGATGACGTCATCCTCCACGATCAGTACTTCAGGTTCTTCTGCTGGCGGCGGCTCCGGAGAGCCTTCAACAGGCAGTTCGGAGGGAGGAACAGGTGGTGGGGGTTCGGACGGTGGAACCGGCTGTTCCGGCGTCGCGGGCGCGTCCTCCGCGACCGGTTGAATCTGGCGCCCCGAATCGAGACCTTCGAGGAAGGCCACCAGGTTCGAACGATCGGCGGACCACCCCTTATTGCGCATGACCTTTTCAAGGTCACGTTGAAGATCTTCAGCTGACTGGTACCGCTCGTCGCGCTCGGCGTTGAGCGCCAGGAACAGAATCCGATCGACCTCGGAATCGACGTCTGCATTCTTCATCGACGGTGCGGTAATGATTGGGTCTCGCACCTGCTCGAGCACCGACAGTTCGGATGTGCCGGAAAAGACCTTCTCATTGGTCAACATTTCGAAGAGCACCAGACCGAGTGAGAAGATATCCGACCTGTGGTCGATATCCTTGCCCCACGCCTGCTCCGGCGACATGTACTGGAGCTTTCCCTTCAGGGCACCAGCGCGGGTCTGAGAAGCCTTCGAAGCCGCTTTCGCAATGCCAAAATCGCAGAGCTTGACGTCGCCATCGAACGAAATGAGAACGTTCTGAGGCGACACGTCCCGGTGAACCAGGCCGAGAGCTCGATCCTCGAAATCGTGCTTCTTGTGGGCGTAGTCGAGAGCTGACGCCATCAAATTGGTGACGTGGAGCGCGAGTTCGATCGGCATTTTCACATCGCGTTGACGACACATCTCGAGGATCGAGCGAAGATCGTGACCCTCGATGTACTCCATCGCAATGTAGTGTGACCGATCGACCTTCCCGAGGTCGTAAATATGGATGATGTTGTTGTGATTAAGCTGAGCGGCGAGCTTGGCCTCATCGATGAACATACGGACGAACTCGTCGCTGTCAGTGAGGTTGCCGAGAATGCGCTTGATCGCAACGGTCTTCTGGAACCCTTCCATGCCCATCATTCGGGCCTTGTAAACATCGGCCATGCCGCCGGTTGCGATATGCTCCTCGATAACGTATTGACCGAACTCAGAGCCCGAAGGGGCGGGACTTTCTGACCCACCAGGTTGCGAAATCTCAGCCGGTGGCTTTCGCCCAGGGGGCTTCGCCGGAGGCGGTGCCACTGGAGGCGGCGTCACCTGCGCCGGTTTCTCCTCCGCAACAGGTTCCTCAACCGGCGGTGACGGCTCCGGAGGTTCAGCTGGCGTCGGCTGAGGCTCCGGTTCCTCGGTTTCAGGTCGAGTCGAGGCGGGAGTGGCAGATTGAGCCGGAGGCTTCGCCTCGACCGGTTTTTTCTTGAGCGCAGCAATATCGAGCCCAGACAACGTTTCCGATAGCAGCTTGTCCACTTCCTCGTCGGTCGAGGTGGTCGTGCTTGGCTTGGTTTCTTTCTCGGTCTCGAGCATGTCGGCGAGTGCATCATTGACCGAAGAATCCTCGGTGGATTCTGCAGCTGGTGGTGGTGTCGTGATGTCGGGCGGCGCTTGTACCGGTTGCTGTTCGCCTCCCTCCATGTCCGACAGAATGTCCCCGAATAAGTCGTCGGATGTTACTGGGCCCTCGCTGCCAGACAGGCCGGCACTCTGGCGAAGCGTCTCGAGCATCTCGTGCGGGATGGCCTGAGTCGCCGCCGGATCTGGTGCAATCCGAAGGAGTTCCTCGACGCGCTCGCGAAGAACATCCGCTCCGAATGGACGCTCGAGGATGTCCTGGGCGCCGTATCGGACCGCATCCTCTTTCGGTTTTTCGCCACGATATCCGGACATCAGGATCAGAAACGGTGTCGCTCGCAACCCTGCACGAGCACGGAGTTGGGTGATTGCGTCTTCGATTTTGAGGTTGGGTAGAACGGAAGTGATGATGACGATAGCGGGCTCAAAGGAAGCGCAAAGATTGACCCCGCCATCCGTGTTGCCAGCGATTTCGAGATGAAAATCCGGGCCTGCGAGCGCTTGGCGCACGTGTTCCACGTAACGTGGTTCGTATTCGATAACTAGAATATTCGCGTTCATTGAATCGCCCTCTATCTCTCCGATGATCGAAGAGTCCTGACCTCATTATCTGTGACGGGTGTGCAAAGTCAACCGAGGCCGGCGCCTCGTTCAACTTGCGGGCTATAATGCGCTCACCTCCGCAGGGCTGCAGCCATTTTCCCCGCGGAGGCATGGGGAGGCCTCATGTCGGGTCACAGCAAGTGGAGCACGATCAAGCACAAGAAGGGGCGGGCCGACGCGAAGCGGGGCAAGGTTTTTACCAAGATCATCCGCGAGATCACCGTCGCGGCTCGCGAGGCGGGTGGCGACCCGGACAGCAATCCCCGGCTCCGTGCCGCGGTGGCCGCGGCCAAGGCGGCCAACATGCCCGCCGACAACATCAAGCGTGCCATCGATCGCGGCACGGGAGTTCTCGACGGGGTGTCATATGAGGAGATCAGCTTTGAGGGCTATGGTCCCGGCGGGGTCGCGGTGATGTTGGAGTTGCTTACCGACAATCGCAATCGGACGACTCCGGAGATCCGCCACCTCTTTACGAGGTACGGAGGAAATCTCGGAGAGAACGGCTGCGTCTCGTGGCTCTTTACGCGCAAGGGCATGATTCTGGTTCCGCGCTCAGAAGAAGCTGACGAAGACGAGATCATGGAGCTGGCCCTCGAGGCCGGCGCCGAAGATCTCGACACAGACGACACCGACTATTTCCGCATTTACACCGCACCCGACGAGCTGCACACGGTCAAAGACCAGATCGAGGCCTCCGGCCGGGAGGTCGAGGCAGCACAGATGGAGATGGAGCCGTCGAGCACCACTCGCCTGGAAGGCAAGGCCGCACAGCGTATGATTCAGCTGATGGAGGCGTTCGACGACCACGACGACGTTCAAAACGTCTGGGCCAACTTCGACATCGACGACGAAATTCTGGCCGAGGGCTGATCCGGGGACCATGGGCGTTCGTGTCCTCGGCATCGATCCCGGTTCCAGAGCTACTGGTTGGGCATTGGTGATCGCCGAGGGAAATCGATACCGGCTCGAGAATGCGGGTGTTGTCCGACCACGCGGCGACCACCGGCACGGACGGCTGGCCGACCTTCAGCACCGCCTCGCGAACGTTGTCGGAGAGTTAGCACCCGACTGCGCTGCGGTGGAGTCCTCGTTTTCAGGCCTCAACCCGAAGACCGGCCTCGCGCTCGCCGAGAGTCGCGGCGTGATTCTGGCGGTGCTCGGCGGACTCGATCTCGAGGTCTCTTCGTACAGTCCCGCCGAGGTCAAATCCGCAGTCGTCGGCCACGGCCGGGCCGAAAAACAACAGGTTAACTATATGGTGGTGAGGCTTTTGTCCCTCAATGATAAACCACCCAGTGACGCTGCGGACGCCATGGCGGTGGCCATCACCCACATCCATCTCGGAGCGTGGAAAAAAGCTCGTTGACGCCCCTTGGGGCTCATGCTACGATGCCCTGCCTTTCATTCTCGAATGGGGCACGACATAACCGAATTGGCGCGGAGTAATCGGTCGTTTGGCTGAGCGCCTCGAACCAATGAGGAACGGAACCCGGATGGGTTTGGAACTCATCCTTGCCTGAGGACTCTAACCAGGAGGAGGCATAGCCGTGACTGGACAGGTAGCAGAGTATTTTCGCCAGGGTGGGATCTTCATGTACCCGCTTCTTTTCTTCTCGGTGCTGGCTGCGACCGTAGCTATCGAGCGATTTATCGTCTTTTCGAAGGCGAAGATCAACGTCAGCGATATCTTGACAAAAATCCGAAAGGCATTGCTTGTCAATCGGAATGTCAAGGAAGCGATCAAAATCTGCGAGCAGAGCAAGGGCCCCGTTGCCTCGGTGATGAAGGCCGGCCTGCTGCGCTACGGCCATTCCCGTGAGGACGTCGAGAAGACGATTGAGAACGCAGCGCTGTATGAGCTTGATCGGCTCGAGAAGCGCCTCGGTGTGTTGGCGACGACCGCCAACGTCGCACCGATGCTTGGCTTCCTCGGCACCGTCGCCGGGATGATCAAGTCCTTCGCGACGCTTGCCGAGCAGGGTCTCACCAACCCGGCGGCGGTCGCTGTCGGAATTTCGGAGGCGTTGATCACAACTGCCACCGGCCTCATCATCGCGATTCCCGCTCAGCTGGTCTACAACTGGTACACCACCAAGGTCACCCGCTTTGTGCGCGATATCGAGACCGCCTCGAACATGCTGGTCGAAACCTTCACCGAGATGGACAGCAGCCAGCGACATGGTTCGGGAGGCGAAGGCCAGGCCTAGAAGGGAGCCCGCAGATGGGACTCATCCGCGGAAGAGAACGCAAACCTGCAGGACAGATCTTCACTGCCTCGATGGCGGACATCGTGTTCTTGTTGTTGGTCTTCTTTATCGTCACCTACAAGGTCGAGGTGGACAGAACGAAGATGGATCTCCCGGACACGTGGATTCGGAGCAAGATTCCTGAAAAGGCTGCCGTGATCTCGAT
>RCNG010002005.1_pt1 | contig 10135 bp, 8 predicted proteins | sample 2041371 | NCBI WGS metagenome assembly RCNG01 (sample SAMN09708227, study PRJNA481090) | Marine sediment metagenome, whole genome shotgun sequencing project. | biome: marine sediment; feature: ocean; material: sediment; isolation source: Sewage treatment plant 1 marine sediment (STP1) ... | reverse complement strand
CGCCTGGATTTCAGCTCTTCAATGGTTATGGCCGGAGATGAAGTTGCCGTTGCTGGGGGAGTTGTGGTCTGCTGGGCCTGAATCTCCGGTAAAATCACCGGCAGCAGCGATATCGTAACAATGGTAAGGATACCCACAAGTTTTTTCATTATGATCAGCATATTTAGCCTTTCTGCGCTGACGAGGTGACGCTTGAGTGAGGTCAAATGTTGAAGGGCAAAAGTTGAATGCTATAATAACAACAGACCTCGTTGAATAGTTTACTGGTTGAATGGTTGATTAGGTAAATTACAATCATAATTTTAGAATGTTATGATTGTTGCTTAAAGATTTTGGGGACACAGATTAATTGTCCTTTCTTTTGCAACAGGAAGTGTCCAATTATTTTGTAAATATGGGATAAATCCATATTTACAACCACTTAACCAATCAACTAATCAACCAATCAACGATATCTGTATTCGGGAAAATGAGCCTTTTTAACAAGGCTTCGGGTCTTTAATTCCTTCTTTGGCCTTAACTCTAAACGTTGCACCCTGAACCTGTCAACAGCTACATATTTTAATTGTCAAGTTTAAGCCCGAGTGTTTTATCGAAATAGCCAATGGCATGTTCTAGAATATCCTGAAAATGTTCGACTTGATCGGGAGATAAGCCAAGGGATACTGTTACAGTACTGAAAACGTCGGACTGGGTGTGCCTGATTTCCGACAATATCTTTTGGCCTTTTTCAGTTAAAGTTACAGTGGTCACCCGTTGATTTTCAGGCAGTATCGTTTTATTAACAAGTCGCTTGTCTTTCCATAACTTTGTAATTGTCGTGGAAATCGTACTGTTGCTGACCGTTGGATATAAGCTTCCAATTTCGGATATGCTCATGCTGCCTTTCATCCCAATCAGCTCAATTATCAGGCTTTCACGGTCGGTCAAATCACCCACTTTGTTTTCTGAAATTTTGGAGGCGATATATAACCGCACCCTGAAAGCCATATCATAAATCAGCGATTCCGTGTGTTTTTTCATCAGCTCCTCTTGGCCGGATGTCCCGATTCTATTATATGTAGTTGGAAAGTATTTATAATACAAAAAATATGATTTGTAAAGAGTTTCTTATTATAAAATTAATTGTATTTTAATATTTTTATAATACAAATGTTAATTTTTCGTAATGTTGGCCAATTGAAATAATTTTCCGATGATCCAAGCTGAGCACCTGATCAATAAAAGGTCGATTTGACGGCAACCCCCATTGTGAAGGTGCAATTCATAACCAGGCGCCATTTTTAAAGAGTTATATCAGCAGTATAAGTAATTTGGTAAACCTGCCAGGGGAATCTTAAAACCAGGTCATATCACTAGATAAAGGGTCCGTTTTCGATGTTGACCTCATTGAAAAACCTGTGTATCATGCCACAGTTTGAATCAGTCGGATATTTATCATCACCTTCAAGCCCAGTCAGGACCAAATAGCATGCCTCCGCTTAAGCCACAGCAAAACTCCAAAAGGCAGGAAAACGAATTGCTGCAGGTTGTAAAAGTGGAAAGCAAAAGCGACTTAAAGGAATTCATCCGCCTGCCATGGTCCCTCTACAAGGATGATCCCAATTGGATCCCTCCACTGATACTGGAGCGGCGCATGCAACTTTCACCGAAAAACCCGTATTTCGAACATGCAAAATTCTGCTCTTGGATAGCATATCGGAAAGGCAAACCGGTGGGACGGATCAGTGCCCAAATCGACCGGCTCCATATTGATCGTTACCAGGATGCTACCGGTTTTTTCGGGATGCTGGAGGCAGAGGACGATAACCTGACATTTCGCGCGTTGCTGGGTACTGCGGAACGTTGGCTGCGCGACCTGGGAATGAAACGAATCTCCGGTCCGTTCAATCTGTCTATCAACCAGGAACTGGGATTGTTGGTGGACGGATTTGACACACCACCGTCATTGATGATGGGTCATGCCCGTCCCTATTATGCCGACCGAATCGAAGAAGATGGGTATCAGAAGGAAAAAGACCTGCTGGCTTATATAATAAGTACCGATTCTAAGATGACTGCAGCAGCTAAAAGAATTACGGCGAGGGCAAAAGACCGAATCCATATCCGAAGGCTGCAAAAATCAGATTTTGTAAACGAATTAGAAATTATACGGAACATTTTCAATGATGCCTGGTCGCAGAACTGGGGATTTATCCCCTGGACGGAAGCGGAAGTCGAACACCTGGGCAAGGATTTAAAAATGCTGGCCGATGAGGAGCTGGTGAAAATTGCAGAGGTCGATGGAAAACCGGCAGCCTTTATTGTTCTTCTTCCGAACATCAATGAGATCATACAGGATCTCAACGGCAGGCTTTTACCCTTCGGCTGGCTTAAACTGCTTTGGCGTCTTAAAGTAAAATACCCAAAATCCGCCCGAATTCCTCTGATGGGCGTTCGCTCCCAATATCACGACAGCCTGATGGGCGCGGCCCTGGCCTTTGGGGTAATCGCCGACGTTCAGCAACCGGCCCTAAAGCACGGTATTAAAGAAGTTGAACTTTCCTGGATACTTGAGGAAAATAAGGGAATGCGCAACGTTATCGAGTCTGTCAACGGCCGGGTCTACAAAACCTATCGGATCTATAGCAAAGAACTTGAATAACAGCGCGATGACAGCTCAACAAACAGCATTTACCGCAATCGTACTTGCAGCAGATCGCGGACCGGATGATCCGGTGGCCAAGGCTGCCGGAGTACGCTGTAAGTCTTTGACCCCTGTCGGCGGTAAACCAATGGTTTTTCGCGTGCTGGATGCCCTCAGCGCATCACGGATGGTAACCGCATATATCCTTTGCGGCCCTCCAAAAAGCATTATGGACCAAGAGCCCGATCTCGAGGCTCTTACAGCATCAGGACGGGTTAAATGGTTTGAGAACCAGGCAACCCCGAGTTCAAGTGCATTTCATGTCCTGCAGACCTTGCCGGATGAGACCCCGGTTCTGTTGACCACTGCTGATCATGCCCTGTTGAGCGCCAGGATCGTTGATTACTTTTGTTCTGAAGCACAGGCGACGGGCTGTGATGTGGTGGCGGGCGTTGCGCGACATGAAACGGTGACAGCAGCCTATCCACAGACCCGCAGAACAGTCACCCGCCTTGAAGATGGTGCCTACTGCGGCTGCAACCTGTTTGCCTTTCTGACCCCCCGTGCTCGCCTGGCAGCAGATTTCTGGCGCCGGGTCGAAGACCAGCGCAAAAATCCCCTGCGCGTGATCCGTGTTTTGGGCTGGAGTGCGGTTTTGCGTTATCTTTTGGGTCGGTTATCCCTCAATGAAGCTTTGAACCGGATATCGCACCGTCTTGGTTTCAACGCAGGTGCTGTTGTCTTGCCCTACCCGGAAGCAGCCGTCGACGTCGACTCGGTCAGCGACTTGGAATTGGTCGCAAATATTGTATCCAACAGGCAGATGTGAGATTGATTAAGCATTTAATTATGAAATTTTTGTATTTTATGTCTATATTCTGCCATCTGAACTTTCTCAGCCCCATGCAAATCTGGTTTGCGGAAACGCCCTGGAGTCACCATCGGCGGCACATGTTCGTACCACCCTTTGGGCATGCTTAAGATCAACAGGAAAATCGACCTCACACCACTGGAGGCCATTGATATGATAAGTCCACACCGGCGTTAATTGAGCCAATTCATCAATTACCGACAAATACCATTTTCCCTGGGCCTGGGAATCGCGTAAGGCGTTCTCAACGCCACGGCAAAATCGGACAGGCCCTTCACCGCGAAACAGGATCATACCAATGGACTCCCCGTCGACTTGGTCGATAGAAAGATCCTTTCCGATATGAATCAGCTTGTCTCCGTCCAGCGTGACCTTCATATCATCGGCATCGTAATGGCGTTTTTTATGGGTAACCACTGTCACCGGCCGATCAGGTGTCTCGAGCAGACGATTCAGCACGGCAGCTTCGAACAGGGTGTCACCGTTTAAAAGAACAAAATCCTCGGTCATTTCAGCACGGGCAGCCCAACAGCTGAACAGATTATCGGCCCATGAATATGTCGGGTTATAAATCGTTCGGATTTTTTGCGAATCGTAGCGCCGATCCAGCAGTTGTTTAACCCTGTCGGCATGGTATCCGACAACTATTGACACCCGGTCAACGCCGCATCTGGCAAGTTCATTGATTTGCCACTCGATCAAAGGCCGGCCATCGATCTTCACCAAACATTTCGGATTGTCGGCGGTCAGCGGCAACAAACGTTTACCCTGTCCTGCACTTAGTATAACTGCTTTCATGAGTTTTAATCCTTACTTATATTTATCGTTGAGTGGTCGATTCGTTGTTTGGTTAGGAAACTGAAATCCTGGAAGGCTGAAAATAGTCTCCGGCTTCCCGGCAACCATGCCTCCCATCACCCCAACATCCGTTCTGGAATATCGGCCACAGAAGTCAAAATTTCTAAATATAAACATCGGTCGGAAATTGACCATTCAGCACCGTTAGGCGCCTAATACAGGCGGTTCATTTAACTCAAGGCCGAGCATATCATCAAAAAATCCAATAGCGCTTTTAAGAACCATCTGAAACGACTCATTCTGATCGGCCGACAGCCCCAGCGATGTGGTTACAGTATTAAAGACATCGGATTGACTCTTTTTTATTTCCTCTAAAACTTCTTGACCCTTGTCGGTCAAATTGACCTTGGTAATTCTTTGATTTTCAGGGAGAATGTTTTTGTCCACCAGCTTCTTTTCTTTCCACAACTTGGTAATAGTGGTCGAAATCGTACTGCTGCTTACCCGTGGGTAAAAGTTACATATTTCGGATATACTCATCCTGCCGGTGGTACCGACCAGCTGCAGAATAAGCGTTTCCCGCTCAGTTAGGTTGTTTATCTGCTTTCCATCAGCTAATTTTGATGCAATGTACAATCTTACTCTAAAAGCCATGTCATAGATCATCGATTCAGTCATCTCCATCATTTTCTCCTCCTTGTTGGGTCGCCTAAGTAAAAAAACAAAACTATTTATAATACAAAATATGCTATTTGTAAATAGTTTAAATTAATAATTTTAATTTTTATTAACATTTCTATTTTTTAATGTTTTATAAATTTAACTCTTGACAATCGAAAATATATGGATAAAATTGGAGGAAATCATAATATTTCAATTATCAAAATGTTGCATAGTAATAAAAATTTAATTATTGAAATTTTTTCTTGGCAAACTCTTGACAGACAAAATTGATTGGATTATCATTAGATCAATTTCGAAACAATTAGAACGCGGAACGAATGGAAAAACAATCTGAAAACGAGGATTTCTTAATAAACAGATTATGTTAGCACTTAAAATATTCCAGCATAATTAGTTTACAGTTTGAGAGATCCGTGTTAGGGTTTCTAAAAACACTCTTATTTTAAGATCGAGCAAGCAGTTATAGGTTTTTAGATACTTTTTTGGTCGAAATCAATTGTCAAACTTGTCGCCGGTAGAATGGATTAAATAATTTCATCGGTTGTTTGACATTTAGTTTCAAACCAGGTAAAAAGCCAACCCATCGCGGAACTGCCCCTGTCTTAATTGGCAAGATTTAGGAAGATCAGAGGCGACCTGCATATGGTGAGTTGATGTGGCGGGCGCTTCGAGGCAGACTGGATCGCTACGCTGGCTTGATTAACCAAGGAGGCTAAAGTTGCTATGGATGCTACACCTGCCGCTAATAATCTGCCGTTACGAATCGCAGATTTTTCTACGCTAGCAGAAGCACTCGACTACGCTGCCAAAGGAAAAACCGGTTATAATTTTTATCACGCTGGAGTCAAGTTGTATGAGAGACTCCCCTACGCACAACTCCGTGAAGACGCGCGCTCACTTGCGCGTCGTCTCATCGATCTGGGGGCAAAGCGCGGCTCCCGGGTCGCCCTGGTGGCTGATACCCATCCGGATTTTATGCGCTTCTTCTTCGCCTGTCAGTACGCAGGCTTGATACCCGTGCCGCTTCCGGCTTCGATCAATCTGGGCGGTCGCAAGGCATACGTATCACAGTTAAAGGGGCTGCTCGAAATTTGCCAGGCGGATATTGCCATGGCGCCCGAGGGATTTCTCCCGTATCTGGCCGAGGCCGCACAAGGGTTGAAACTGCGCTTTCTGGGCAGCCCGCAGGATTTCAATGATCTCGCAGAGCCCAATATCCGACTGCACCCTACGGAGCCGGACGAGGTTGCCTACCTGCAGTATACTTCGGGCAGCACCCGATTCCCGAGAGGGGTGATGATCACCCAGAAGGCTGTGCTCAACAACCTTTTCGCCATCCTTAAATATGGCATTCAGATTCGACCGGCGGATCGGGCGGTATCATGGCTCCCTTTTTTTCATGATATGGGCCTTGTCGGCCTCGTGCTGTCGCCCATGGCCGCTCAAACTTCCGTGGACTACCTGAACACCCGGGACTTTGCCATGCGCCCAAGGCTTTGGCTGACGTTGATGTCTCAAAATCGGGGGACTGTGTCCTTCAGTCCGCCGTTCGGCTACGAATTGGCCGCACGTCGTGTGCGCAATGATGAGGTCGATAAGTTGGATCTCAGCGCCTGGCGAATTGCCGGTGTCGGGGCGGAACCGATCCGAACCGAACCCCTAAAGCATTTTGCCGATCTTCTGGCGCCCAGCGGATTTGACAGGCGTTCCTTCGTAGCGTCCTATGGCATGGCCGAATGCTCCCTGGCAGTGAGCTTTGCACCTTTGGGTCAAGGCGCCGATGTAGACTATGTGGACGGTACTGCTCTTGCTGAAAAGCAGATAGCCCTGCCCCTCCATCCCAACCAGAGCAACAAGATGGTGCGCTCAAATGCGTTTACCAATTGCGGGGCACCACTTCCGGGCTACGAAGCAGAGGTAAGGGATGATAAAGGGCGGGTATTGCCGGAACGGCACTGCGGCACCCTCTATGTTCGTGGGCCCAGTGTAATGTCCGGTTACTTTGGAGATCTCGAGGCTACCCGGGAAGTTTTGTCTCCCGATGGCTGGCTGAACACAGGAGATCTGGCATATCGAATTGGCAACGGCATTGTGATTACAGGACGTCAAAAAGACCTGATTATCATCAACGGCCGCAACATCTGGCCCCAAGATCTGGAGTATCTGGCGGAACAGCAGCCGGAAGTACGCACAGGAGATGCCTCGGCCTTCTCGGTGACGGACCCGGCAGGACAGGAGCAGGCCGTCATGATGGTTCAATGTCGTCAATCCGATGAAACGAAGCGCACCGACTTGCGGGAGCGTTTACATGGCTTGGTCAGCAAAGAGTTTGCCATAGATTGCCTGATTGAGCTGGTACCTCGAAACACCTTACCTCGAACGACGTCTGGAAAGCTATCTCGCTCAGGAGCGCGTAAAGAATATCTCAAACGGATTGCCCCTCAACAGGCAACAGAACTCAACGAAAATCTTTACACAGCAGCGTTCCGCCAGCGGGCCATCTAGCCTGGGAATAAACTCAAAAAACCCTATCGTCAATGGATAATAAAGCTGGTCAATACGTTTTATCCAACCGGCACAGGATAAATGTTTCCGAACATCAAGCGAAATTTCATGATCGATACAATTGCTATAACAGGGGCGACAGGATTTGTCGGGGCCGTCTTGACGCGGCGATTGGCCGCCGCCGGCCGGAAAATCCGGGCTTTGATCCGCCCTGGGTCGGCCCACAAACGGCCGGCCGGCATTGATGTTAGGTGGATCGACGGAGATCTTGAGGACGTCGGAAGCCTCCGTCGCTTGGTTCACGGTGCAGATGCCGTGGTACACTGTGCCGGTGCGGTTCGCGCTGCCACGCGGGCACAATTCAATCGCGTCAATGTCGATGGTACGGCACGCTTGGTAGAATTGGCGGCCGAACAACATCCGACACCAAACTTTTTATTGATCTCGTCACTGGCGGCCAGGGAACCGCATCTATCTCCTTACGCTGCCAGTAAGCGAGAAGGGGAAAAGGTGCTGGCTGAAAAATCTGACAAACTGTTCTGGACTGTTTTTCGACCATCTGCCATATATGGACCGGGGGATCGGGAGTTGATGCCTGTATTTCATTGGATGAAAAGAGGAATTGCCCCGATACTCGGTTCCGGTAATAGCCGCTTTTCTCTGCTGTATGTGGAGGATTTGGCCGAGGCGATTGTGCAATGGCTGGATTGCGAATGCAAACCCGGCTGCATTTATGAACTGCATGATGGACAGCCCGGGGGCTATTCGTGGCACGATGTTATCGACACGGCTGCACACCTGCGGCAAGGCAAATCGGTGGTTGCCATAAGGATACCGCTGATCGTGGCAAGGCTGGTTTCAAGGCTCAATCTTATTGGCGCCCGAGCTATAGGTTACGCGCCCATGCTGACCCCCGGAAAAATCCGGGAATTACGCCATTCTAACTGGGTTTGTGACAATACAGCCTTGAACACCGCCACCGGCTGGACCCCAAAAATATTACTGACGGCGGGTCTGCAACGCACATTACGATGGAGCAGCAGCTCCGGCGACTACAATTGCACATAACAAAGAAAGGGGGGTACACCGAAAATGCGAGTTTACGAAAGTATTTTAGAGGAGCTTTACAAAATCCTGCAGCCCTTTGTCCCTCAAGGCCTGAAAATCGGGGAAGAAACGGATCTGGTGGCCGATATGGGCCTTGATTCTTTGAAAGTAATGAAAATTGTGGAATCGGCAGAAGACAGTTTGGACATTTCGATTCCGTTGAATATACTTTCGGATGTACGAACCGTTAAAGATTTTGCTATAGAAATTCAAAAACTGGTTGGAGATGGATGATTACAGGCATTGTCATACAGCTTGGAAAAAGGCTGTGACACTTTAACTGACATGGGATTGTATGAAAGTTGAACACTGGCGCTGAGGTGTCAGGAGTAAAAACGCGAGAACTGGCCTGACACCCGAAACCTGAAACCCAGGCTTGGAGAAGGTTTCATCACGCTCGATAATGTTCAAACAAAAAAGCTATTTTCAGTGTAAATTACGAGGTCTATACTATGAGTATTTTTGACAAATTCCAACAATTGGCCGCAACCCGTCAGGAGCTCGAGAAGAGTGGCGATACTTTTTTCAATATCGTCATGACAGACATCATTTCGGGAACTGAAGCCATTGTCAACGGCCGCCCAACGATCCTCGCCGGCAGCAATAACTACCTGGGACTCTCTTTTGATTCTGACTGTATCGATGCGGCCTGTGATGCCGTCCGCAAAGAAGGCACCGGCACCACCGGATCAAGGATGGCCAATGGCACCTTCGCAGGTCATCTCGCCCTTGAGAGGGAGCTGGCGGAGTATTTCGATCGTCAAAGTGCCATCGTATTTTCCACCGGCTATGTTGCCAATCTGGCCATGCTGTCAACCCTGGTCGGCTCCGGTGAAGTAATCCTTTTAGATGCGGATTGCCACGCCAGCATTTATGATGGATGCCGTATGGGAGGAGCCGAGGTCATTCGTTTCCGGCACAACGATGCGGATGATCTGGCCAAGCGCTTACGACGACTCGAAAAACGAAATACAAATGTGCTGGTCGTGGCGGAAGGTCTGTACAGCATGATGGGAGATCGCGCTCCCCTGGCGGATATTGTTGCCGTGAAGCGCCAATACGGTGCTTATTTGATGGTGGATGAAGCCCACTCACTGGGTGTGCTGGGAAAAACCGGACGGGGCCTTGCAGAGGAGACCGGCGTGGAAGATGGGGTGGATTTTGTGGTCGGCACATTCAGCAAGAGTTTAGGCGCCATCGGCGGATTTTGCGTCAGCAATCATCCTGAACTGGACCTGGTACGCTATGCGAGTCGACCGTACGTTTTCACGGCATCGTCATCGCCTTCAATTATCGCCTCCACCCGCACGGCGCTGCAGATGCTGCGAACACGCCCCGAGTTGCGGGATCGACTCTGGGAGAATGCCAACATGCTGTATAAAAAGCTTAAGGACCTGGATTTCTTGCTGGGACCGGAACCAAGCCCCATCATTGCTGCCAGGCAGAGCAACAAAGAAGAAGCATTAGCCATCTGGAGTGGATTACTGGAGCGAGGAGTGTATGTCAACCTGGTACTGCCGCCGGCCACACCGGACGGTGGTTCG
>RCNG010002004.1_pt1 | contig 10139 bp, 9 predicted proteins | sample 2041371 | NCBI WGS metagenome assembly RCNG01 (sample SAMN09708227, study PRJNA481090) | Marine sediment metagenome, whole genome shotgun sequencing project. | biome: marine sediment; feature: ocean; material: sediment; isolation source: Sewage treatment plant 1 marine sediment (STP1) ... | reverse complement strand
TTGCCCGGCATGGCGGCGAACAGGCTCGGCCCGGCGACCAAGCAATGGTCGTCGTCGTCGTGCTCGGGATCGGGCAGTTCCAACACGTGCACCTTGCCGTCACAGAAGACCAGGCGCTGGTCGCCGCGCACGGCCACCCAGAGGCGGCGGCGGCCCTGATGAGTGTCCACCTGCCAGGATCCCGAGCGGTCCCGTACGGCCTGCAGGGGCACCTCACGGCCTTCGATCAGCAGCCGCCAGTCCGTGCCGTCCCGGGCCACGTCGATGACGAGCGTTCCGTCTTCACTGCGGAAGTTCAACAGCAATGGTCAACCCTTTCCGGTACAAGTGGTTCCGCCGTTTTGTTCAATCCAGGCCCTTCAGGCGAAATCGGCCCAGGTACTGCCAGGCCGTGGGCGCAGACTCGGCCGGGCCCCCGCGTTTCCGGGTCCCATGTTCCAGGCGCGTGAATTCATCCACCGCCGTGACCGCCAGGGCCAGGTCGGCGTCCTCGGAAAGATCCCCCGTCCAGTCGGGCAGATGTTCGTCCAGGAACCCGGTATGCAAGCGCCCTTCGGCGAAGGCGGCATTCTGCAGGATCGCGATCAGGTATTCGATGTTGGTCGTCACCCCCAGGATGGGATAGTTCTTCAGCGCCGTGACCGCCCGCTCGATGGCCGCGGTCCGGTCCTCTCCGTGCAGGCTGAGTTTGGCGATCATGGGGTCGTAGTACATGCTCACTTCGTCGCCCTGGCGAATCCCGCTGTCGACGCGAACACCCGGACCGTCAGGTTCCTTCATCAGCAGGATTTCACCCAGCGAAGGCATGAAACCCCGGGCGGGATCCTCGGCGTAGAGGCGGCATTCGATGGCGTGGCCCCGGGTGGTCAGATCCTCCTGGCGCCAGGGCAAGGGGTGCCCTTCCGCCACCCGGATCTGGGCCCGGACGAGATCCGTTCCGGTCACCAGTTCCGTCACCGGGTGCTCCACCTGCAGCCTGGTGTTCATCTCCAGAAAATAGAACTCGCCTCCAGGTGCGAGCAGGAATTCGACCGTGCCGGCCCCCTGATAGTTCACGGCCCGGGCGGCGGCCACCGCAGCGGCGCCCATTTCCTTTCGCAGGGCGGGGGTCACCGCGGGACTGGGCGATTCCTCGATGATCTTCTGGTGGCGGCGCTGGATCGAACACTCCCGCTCGAAGAGATGCACCTGGTTGCCGTGGCTGTCGCCGAAGATCTGGAACTCCACGTGGCGGGGCGTCTCGATGAATTTCTCCACGTAGACGGTACCGTTCCCGAAAGCCCCAAGTGCCTCGCGCGCCGCCCCTTCGCAGGCGCTCAATAGGTCGGCGGGATCGGTGACCAGGCGCATCCCCTTGCCGCCGCCGCCGAAGGCGGCCTTGACCATCAGCGGGAAGCCCACCCGGTCGCCCACCACCAGGACTTCGTCGGCGGGGTATCGGCCACTGTCATCGGGTTCCGGTAGCAATGCGCCGGGCACCACGGGAACCCCCGCGGATTCCATGATCGCTCGCGCGGCGGTTTTTTCGCCCATCTGTTCGATGACCTCGGCCGAGGGCCCGATGAAGATCACGCCTGCCTCGTCACAGGCCCGGGCGAAGGCGGCGTTTTCAGCCAGGAAACCGTATCCGGGGTGGATGGCGTCGGCGTCGGTCTCGGCGGCCACTTCCAGGATGCGGTCCATGCGCAGGTAGGACTGGCCGGGTTCCGCGGGACCGATGGTCACCGCCAGGTCGGCCATCTCGGCGTGCAGGGCCTGCCGATCCACTTCCGAGCACACGGCGACCGTGCCGATCCCCATTTCCCGGCAGGCGCGGATCACCCGCACGGCGATTTCGCCGCGGTTGGCCACCAGCACCCGGCTGATGGGGCGAATGTCTGCGGCGGGATTCCCCTGGCTCATCGGTCACCTTCTTGGTTGTCGGGAAGAACCCAATCGGACCTGGCGGCCCAGGGAGCGGCCGTCTTACCCAGGAAGGCGTCCAGGGCGGACTGGGCCTCGGGCTGGGACCGGGCTTCGGCGATCATGCGGGCCGCCTGCTCCCCGCTGCGGGCGAATCCCAGGGATTCCACGCCCTCCAGCAGGCTTTTGCAAATACCGAGGGTGCCCGCTCCCCCCTGCAGCAGAGCGTGCACCGTGGCCTCGGTCAGAACATCCAGCTCGCCGTCGGCTGCCAGCCGGTCCACCAGCCCGATGCGGTGGGCCTCGGCTCCGTCGATCACATCGGCGGTCAGGAAATAGTGGCGGGCGGCCGCCTGGCCGATGCGATCGATCACCAAGGGGGCGATCACCCCGGGCACCAGGCCCAGGCGCACTTCGGAAAAACGGAACCGGGAACAGAAGGCCGCCACGACGATGTCGCAGGAGGCCACCAGCCCCACACCGCCCCCGTAGGCCGGCCCCTGCACCCGGGCCACCACCGGGGCTGGACAATTGCGGACCGACCGGAACATGGCGCCCATATCCAGTGCCGCAGCCATGTTGGTGGTGTAATCCGCCTGGCCCATTTCCCTCATTTCGCCGAGATGGGCCCCGGAGCAGAAGACATCGCCGGTCGCGCGCAAGACGATGACGTGGGGCCGGAACCGCCCGCCAGGTCCGATATCCACCGACCCGTCCGCCAGCAGGGCCTTACCCTGGTCCACGGGCAGAGGATCGCGGTAGGCCACGGTTTCGAAAAGATCCCGCAAGGTGGAGACGGTCTCCTGGTCGAAAGCGTTTTTCACCTCGGGATTGTCGATGGTGACCACGAGCACCCGTCCGGCTATTTCCTGATGTATTGCCATCGATCCCTCCTACATCCGGTAGATGCCGAATTTCACCGGCGGAATCGGGACGTTCAGCGACATGGCCAGGCCCAGGCCCAGCACGTCCCGGGTCTGGATCGGATCCAGCACGCCATCGTCCCACAGGCGGGCGCTGCTGTAGTAGGCATGCCCTTCGGTTTCGTATTTGGCCAGGATCGGCTCCAGGATGGCCTTCTCCTCGGCCTCGGTCAGCTTCGCTCCCGCACGCGCCGCCTGGTCCTTCTTGACTGTCAGCAACACGTTGGCGGCCTGCTCGCCGCCCATCACCGAGATCTTGGCCTGGGGCCACATGAACATCAGCCGAGGCTGGTAGGCCCGGCCGCACATGCCGTAATTGCCGGCCCCGTAGCTGCCGCCGACCACCACGGTGAACTTGGGCACCGTGCTGTTGCTGACGGCGTTGACCATCTTGGCCCCGTCCTTGGCGATGCCGCCGTGTTCATACCTTTTGCCGATCATGAAGCCGGTAATGTTCTGCAGGAAGATCAGCGGGATCCTGCGCGCGTTGCACAGCTCGATGAAATGGGTCGCCTTGAGCGCCTCTTCGCTGAACAGGATGCCGTTGTTGGCCACAATACCAACGCTGTAGCCGTGCAGGCGGGCGAAACCGGTTACCAGAGTGGTGCCGTAGCGGGGCTTGAACTCGTGCATGCGGCTGCCGTCGACGATGCGGGCGATGACCTCGCGGATGTCGAAGGGGAATTTCGGATCGTAGCTGACCACCCCGTAGAGTTCCTCTGGATCGTAGTGGGGCGGTTCGGGAACGTCGCCGGGCCCGCTACCGTCTCCCTGCCGGCCCAGATTCTCGACGATGTCCCGGACCAATCGCAGGGCATGGGCGTCGTCGTTGGCCAGATGGTCGGCCACCCCGCTGATGCGCGTGTGGACATCGCCGCCGCCGAGATCCTCGGCGGTGACTTCCTCCCCAGTTGCGGCCTTCACCAGGGGCGGCCCTCCCAGGAAGATGGTCCCCTGTTCCTTGACGATCACCACCTCGTCGCTCATCGCCGGCACGTAGGCCCCGCCGGCGGTGCAGGAACCCAGCACGGCGCTGATCTGGGGAATGTCCAACGCGCTCAACGTCGCCTGGTTGTAGAAGATGCGTCCGAAGTGCTCGCGGTCGGGAAAGACCTCGTCCTGGAGGGGCAGAAAAGCGCCCCCCGAGTCGACCAGGTAGATGCAGGGCAACCGGTTCTCCCGGGCGATTTCCTGGGCTCGCAGGTGTTTTTTGACCGTGATGGGATAGTAGGTGCCCCCTTTGACGGAGGCGTCGTTGGCCACGATCATCACCTGCCGGCCGTGGACCTGGCCGATCCCCGTGACCAGGCCCGCGGCGGGCACGTCGTCGGGGTAGACCCCGTGGGCTGCCAGGGGCGACAGCTCCAGAAAGGGCGAACCGGGATCCAGGAGGCCCTCGATCCGGTCGCGGACCATCATCTTGCCCTGGGACAGGTGCCGCTCGCGGGCCTTGGCGCTGCCGCCACCGCGGATCTTGCCCAGCAACGCGGCCAATTCCTCGGTTCGCTTTCGGTTCTGCCTGTCGTTTTCCTTGAAGGCGGCATCCTGGGTATTGACCTGGCTGTTGATCCGTTTCATCCCGGCTCCTTGCAGGGGATCAGGCCACCAGCCGGAAGATGACTTCCGGCCGAGGGCATGCATCGCACTATGTCGCAGGGAGTATAGACCCTGCCGGGAGCAGGGTCTACAGTCAGCAGGGAAGGATCACAACGGTCATCCGGCCTTCTTTTCGGCGGCGTCCTTCAGGTCGTCGTTGGCCATGATGGCGATGTCGACCCGCCGGTTGGCCTGGCGGCCTTCGGCGGTCTCGTTGTCGGCGATCGGCTGGCTTTCACCGTAAGCCATGATGGTGAAGCGATCGGTCGATACATGGGCGCCATCCAGGAGGGCAGACACCTTTTCGGCACGGCGGGCCGACAGGATGTTGTTGTGTTCGTCGGTCCCCGTGGCGTCCGTGTGGCCCTCGATGAGGATCACGGTGTCCTCGTACTTGTTGAGAATTTCAGCCAAATTGAGCAGGTTTTCTCGCCCAGCGTCCTGGACTGAAGCACTGTCCGTATCGAACAGGATGCCCGTGTCAAAGGTGATCTTGATGCCTTCGCCGATCCGTTCGACAGTGGCGCCATCCAGATCCCGTTCGATCTCCTCGGCCTGGTCGTCCATGTAATTGCCGATGTAGGCCCCGGCCGCCCCGCCGACCGCGGCACCGATGATGGCGCCCAGCAGGGTGTTACCACTCTGGCTGCCGATCGCGCCGCCGACGGCTGCGCCGGACCCGGCCCCGATGACGGCGCCCTTCTGCTTGCTGCTCATGCTGGCGCAGCCCGCGGCGCCCAGGACCATCGCCACGATCAAAACAATACTGAGAATCCTCATGATCATTCCTTCCTTGTTCAACCATCCCCCTGCAGTTGAGTTCGTTGGGAAAATACTGGTGACCTCGCCGGGAAACAAGTATTCATTAAGCCATGATTATCACCGGCGGCAACATCATTTCCGACCAGGGACCCGTCCGCGCCGACCTTCGCGTGGCCGGTTCCCGCATCGAGGCCATCCTGGATCCCGGCCAAGCGGCTGGGGCCGAACCCGTTGTCGATGCGACGGGCCTGTGGGTCCTGCCGGGCGGAGTCGATGTCCACACCCACTTCGGGATGCCGCTGGGCAGTGGCACAACCAGCCTCGGCTGGCGGGAAAGTTCCGCAGCCGCGCTGCTGGGCGGAACCACCACGGTCATCGATTTCGCCAATCCCGCCGTGGGCCAACCCTTGCCCGAGATCGTCGCCCAATGGCGCGCCAGGGCCGACGGGACCACCCTCTGCGACTACGGCCTCCACGTGACGGTGACCGATGTGTCCGACGAACGCCTGGCCGAAATCCCCGGCCTGGTCGAGCAGGGTCTGGCCACCTTCAAGGGGTTCCTGGCCTACAAGGGCCGGCTCATGCTCACCCGGCAGGAGATGAACAAACTGATGGTCGCGGTGCGGCAGGCCGGCGCCATGCTGCTGGTCCACGCCGAGGACGGCGAAATGAATGCGGCCGCCGAAGAGGCCCTGGTCAATACCGGACGCACAGGCCCGACCTGGCACCCTGCGGCCCATCCGGAGGCCTCCGAGGAAATAGCAGTGGCCGAGATACTCGATCTGGCCGCGGCCACGGACTGCCCCCTGACCATCGTGCACATGAGCCTGGAGCGGTCCCTGGAATTGCTGATGGCCGCCCGGAATGACCGCCCCGCTCGTGGCCACTTGATCGGGGAGGTTTGCCTGCATCACCTGTTTGCCGACGCGAGTCTCTACGAATCGGGTCAGGAAGCCGCGTTGGCGGCCATCTGCTCCCCTCCTCTGCGATCGGCAGGCCACGGTACCCGGCTGCTGCAAGGCCTCGTCGCCGGAGACATCGATTTCCTGTCCACCGATCACTGCGAATTCTGCCTGGCCGAAAAGGCCGCGGCGGCCGCTGGCGGTTTCCCGAAGGTGCCCAACGGGTGCGGGGGCGTCGGCGAACGGATTGTGGTCAGCCACACTCTGGCCGTGGTCCCCGGAAAGATGACACCGGCCCGCTGGCAGGAGGTCACCTGCAGCCGACCGGCCGAATTGATGGGACTCCAGGGTCGCAAGGGTCGTTTGGCCCCGGGTCACGACGCCGACATCGTCCTGTTCGACCCCACGGAGCAATACCGCTGGACCCCGCTGGGCGAAAGCGATCGCGCCGGTTCCCTCTGGAGCGGACTGCCGGTCACCGGCCGGGTGCGCGACGTCTGGCTGCGCGGCCGGCAGGTCGTGACCGGCGGGCGGCTCACCCTCGATCATCCCGGTGGGGAATTCCTGCCGCGGAAATTGTAACCGGAAAGGATCCGTCCCGATGGCGCCCACTTCCGCCGCCCAGCTGGCCTCCCGCTACGAGCGCATCTTTGACCAGCTGGTGGAACTTTTCGCCAAAAACAACGACCCCCTCGCCCGTATGGCCACCATCAGCGCCCTGCTGCACCACAAGATGCCTCATTTCTTCTGGACGGGATTCTACCGGTTGATCGAGGACCGACTGGTGGTAGGCCCGTACCAGGGCCCGTTGGCCTGCGCCATCCTGGACGGTCCTGAAGGGGTCTGCTGGGCCTGCGTGCGGCAGACCGAATCGATCCTCGTTCCCGATGTCCACGCCTTCGCCGGCCACGTGGCCTGTGACGCCAGATCCCAGAGTGAAATCGTGATCCCCGTGCGGGATGCCGAGGACCGAATCGTGGCCGTGCTGGACGTGGACAGCGATCAGCCCGACGAGTTTGCCGAGGTGGACCGTTCCGGGTTGGAAAAAATCGTGGCCTTGGTGATGAAGGTCTGACTTTCACCCTCCGGGGCCTGATCAAATCCCCCGAACAAGGAATGCAGGATGTTTGGTAACCTACTTCATTCGGAACGGCCCGTACCGGCGGGAATAAGGCTGGCCCGCCGGCTCTATCTGTCCGGAGGGATCCCCACCGTCCTCTACAAAAAAATCGCCGCCCGCCTCCTGGGCGGCAGGTCCGGCATCGGCGGGGACATCCGGGTTCAGACCCATCGAGGCCCAATCATCATCAACTCCGACGACGAAATCGGTGGGCACATCTACCTCTTTTTATCCTACGACAGGAACGTGCTCGGATTTCTGCGGCATCTATTCGGCGCCGGCCGTCCGGCCACCATGCTGGACGTGGGCGGCAATATCGGCAACCACTCGCTGTGGCTGGCCAGTTGTTTCGAAAAGGTAATTTGCTTCGAGCCCAATCCCGCCGCCCTGGAATACCTCAACGGCAATGTCAGGCTCCATGACAACATCCAGGTCGTCCCGATCGGACTGTCGCTGAAGGCGGGAACGGCTCTGCTCCAGGCAGGTGGGGACACCAATCTGGGCCAGGCCGGGATCACCGATCACCCCGACCCGGACGCCATTGAAATCACCCTCGACTCGGGCGACGCGTGGCTCGAAAAAAACGGTGTCGAGGACGTGGACTTCATCAAAATCGATGTCGAGGGGCACGAGTGGGAGGCCCTGAACGGGTTGCGGGAAACCCTGCGCAAGCGTTCGCCGATTCTCCTGTTCGAGTACCTTCCCCAAACCGCCCAGAAAACCGGCAATCGTATCGAGGAGTTCTTGTCCGACTACGTGCTCTTTGGACTGGAGGGCCTGCCGAAATCCGACCAGTTCCGCTCCATGAGCGAAGGTGTGGTCCTCTCCCCCTTCGATGCCCGGAAGGCATACAACAACGTCCTGGCCGTGCCCCGGAACCGGCGCCAGGAAATCGAGGGCGCCTTTCCCGGCGGAACCTGGCGGAATTCCCGCTTCTTCAGGGTGCCCCCGAAAGAGGTTCTGTAGGGAGGTTGGGTAAAGTCGGGGACGGAATCCGTCCCCTGGGAATCAGCGATAAAACCCCTTGATGAGCCCCCAAGGCGTACGCTCCACGCCCTTTTCCGACCGGGTCAGGTCGATCATCCCGGCCAGCAGGTAGTAGGGAACCGCCTTGCCGTTCACCATGCGGATGTGATTCCGGACATAGATCCGGGCCGCCCCCGTCGCCTTGTAGGTCGAAAATTCCACCCCGCAATCGAACAGCAGGTCGATGTCGAAGGGAGCCCACACCGCATCGGGGAAGCGGACGCTGTCATTGGTGGGATTCCAGGTGTCCAGGGCCTGGAAATCCTGGATGGCCATGGTCAGCAGAGCAGGGCGCGTTTCCCCACCGGGATCGACCACCGCTTCGCCGGAGAACAGGCGCCGGTGGATTCGTTCCTCCTCGACCAGGTCCAGGGCACCGCCCAGTTCGGGAAATTCCCGGGAGGTTTCCGACTGCAGCAGGAACAGGAAATCCGGTTCCAGCAACGCCAGGTAACCTTCCACGTCCATGGTTTCGTAGGCCATCTGGAACCGGGCCAGGAGTTCTTCTGGGGTATGGGGCTCGGTCACCGGTTGATCCGGGGGTGGGACCTGGATCGGTGGTTCATCCTCGTTGCAGCCGGCCACCAACAGGACGGCTCCCAGGACCACGACAAGGGTCACCCAGATGTGTCGGCCTGAATATCGAAACACGGTCATCCCCTCCAGAAAATCAGTGGTACAGCGCCTTCAAGGATCCCCAGGCAACCTGCTCGGACCGCTTCGACCCCTCGGTGAGGTCCAGCTGGCCCCTCATCCGGAAATAGGTGGTCGGTTCTCCGTTCCTTCTGCCCTCGGCGCTGGCGGCGTAGAAACGGATCATACCGGTCACCCGGACAGCGGGATTTTCTTGCCCGCGAAAAACCGTGACGTCCACCTCGTAAAGGGCGGACAGGGTTCCGGGTATCGGGTCTGTCGGCAGGGACTGTCCCCAGTCCACCACCTTGACGAAGCCGCCAAAAACGATGGACTCGATCCCCGGCAGAAACGATCCCGACGCGTCGGTGAGATCACGGCCGGAGAACATCCGGCCGTGGATCCGGTTTTCTTCAGTTTCGTCAAGAGTGAGGCCGACCAAAGGAAATTCGGCCATCGTGGGGGCCTGGAGGAAGGTTTCGAAAGCGGGATCCAGATGGAGGGCGTACTCGGCGGCGTTCCGGGTCTCGTAGATGGTCTGGAAATTCGCCATCAACTGGTCCGGCGTGTCGGGAAACGGCAGGGACGAGGCGGGAATGTTGTCATTCGGGCCCGGCCCCACCGGATCGGATTCTTCATCGCCGCAACCGGCGGCCAACACAAGGGTGGCGGCGGTCAGGAGCAAACCCAGGCGCATGGGTCTCAATGAAATCATGCATACTCCCTGGGCCCCGCCACGGGACCAGCACGGTTGATCCCTGGTCTCCTTACCTGAACAAGGCTTTGACCGTACCCCAGCTGGTTCCCTCGGTGGCCTTGCCGATGTTCGTCAGATCCAATTGCCCGATCATCTGGAAAAACTGTCCGGCCTCGTCCTTGTATTCGAAATCCCGGCTGACCACGTAGAAATTGATGACTCCCTCGACCCTCATGGTCGAAAAATTCTGGCCGCGGTCCCACAGGATGCTCACTTGGTAGGGGGCCCAGAATGCGTCGGGGAACAGGCCGTCCGGGTCGGTTGTTTCCCAGGGCGCCATCTGTTGGAACACATCGAATACGATGGCCTGCACGCCGGGCACCAGATTTCCCTGGGGGTCGGTCACGGCCTGGGTCGAGAACATCCGCTTGTGGACATTCTGCTCCTCGTAGCGGCTCAGGGTGGTGCCGACATCCGGAAATTCGTCGGTCGTTTCTTGCTGCAGGATCGTCAGGAAGTCCGGATGCATGGTCCGGAGGTAATCGTACACCTGCATGGTCTCGTAGATGGTCTGGAAG
>RCNG010002002.1_pt1 | contig 10146 bp, 20 predicted proteins | sample 2041371 | NCBI WGS metagenome assembly RCNG01 (sample SAMN09708227, study PRJNA481090) | Marine sediment metagenome, whole genome shotgun sequencing project. | biome: marine sediment; feature: ocean; material: sediment; isolation source: Sewage treatment plant 1 marine sediment (STP1) ... | reverse complement strand
TCTTCCGACATATCATTATCAGGATCATCATCAGCCAATGTATCCAGGAATCCTGTTGTACTATGGATCGCCGATCTCATGGCCAGTGCATGTTCTTTCCAGACATGTACATCGCCCGAATCCCAGTTAGTTCTTGTAGATCCTCGTAGAGTTCCACATGCACTTTTTATTAGTTTTTTTTCTTTTGCGTTCATTATAGATAGAAATTCATTTTTAAATTAGCAAGTATAATTTCGGCAGCTTGGCCTTTGGCTTCTCCAATAAGAAGGTTAGTTCCGTTTGAATCTTTCTCCCACATTTCCAATTCGAATGGACTTTCACAAACCACGTCCCATCCATCTTTTTCCAAGATTTTTATGTCTTGTTTGTTCATTTCTTTATTTTCTTAAGTTTTTCCTGAAATTCCTCCAGTAAATCCATTACCTCTTGTGGGTCATCAAATGCCCATCTTTTAGTCTCAATCACGAAAAAAGATCCTCCTCCACAATCATCGGCAGAGATTCGAAGAAATTGATATCCTTCATCTCCGGGATCAGCTCCATCAGAGCCTTGAGAAAATGTGGCTTTTAGATGATATTCTTTTTCTAAACTCTCCATCTCAGCCATGAGCACCTTCTTTCCATATACGATAGATAATCGCCAAAACAATAACTCCTCCTATTACGCATCTAAATATAAATGCTCCTGTGTCTATATCCATAGTCTTTTACTTTTATATGGACAATATACAAAAAACGCCCGAGATATAAAAATCCCGGGCGTTAAAGATAGGTTAAAAACTTCTTATATCAGTGTGACATTAACTGCATTTAATCCTTTTCTTCCTTCGACGAGTTCAAACTCGACTTCATCATCCTGGCTTAGAGTTCCCTCGTTAATACCAGAAATGTGTACAAAATGCTCCTTTTCAGAACCATCTTCTTTAATGAAGCCAAAACCTTTGTCCTCATTGAAAAATTTAACTTTACCTGTAATCATTGTAATGTAATTTAATTTAATTTATAATAAAAGAGAGAAGATCTCTCTTCCCTCTATATATCCTCTTATATTTCTATAGCTTCTATTTCCTTGATAACTGCGGCAGGGTCAATCTCTGTCTTACGCGCAAGTTCGTAAATATCAGCTGAGTATCCATGGATTCTGTGAACCTTGGTATTCTGCTTCATAACTGTAGGTCCGTATCCAACAAGATTAATGAAGTATACGTGTGGAGTCCCAAACTTATCACAGTAAGCCTTGTGAGTCCTTTCTACAGAGTCTGCAGATTGTTCGTCGGTCATGATAAACACTCTATCATACTTTCCACCAACCTTTGCAAGTTCTGGGAAAATACCAGCGTAGTATGTACCGTGTCCGCAACGTCCAGACTGGTTTACAAAATGCTTCTTAAGAGTATTAACGGAATCGTTTGGATTCCAACCCTTAATAGATTCGCATGATGTTCCAAAGTGGAATACGTCACCGTTCACACCCTTAGCGAAAGTAGCTGCAACAAGTGCCGCCTTTTCAAGTGGTGAAGAATTAATCTGCTTTCCCTTACCGTTGAAGGTAACTTGGCAACCTCCGCCCCATCCTCCTGACATAGAACCTGACGTATCAAATACTATAGCAGACTTTCCGAATGGGAAAAGTTCCGCAAGGTTAGGTATAGCAGCTTCATATGCTTCACCAAGAGCCTTTGTAACCTTTGCCATCTGAATTCCGGAGAATTCAAGAATCATTACTTCCATCGCAAGGTCAATCTGGTGTGGCCATACAAGTGACTTCCTAATGAACTTAGGGTCAACAAGAAGCTTGCAAGCTTCGTCAAGAAGAGCGGTATCGCTAGTCTTAAGTATATTCCTAAGGTTCCTAAGAAGTGCAAGGTAACCAATCTTCTTGGTCTTAATAAGCTCCCCGAAGTTATCGGTCTTAGCTTCCTTAAGTTCTACCTGAGCTTCTTCCTTAGTGATAAGTCCAGTCTTAACCTTTTCCGCTACGACCTTACCAGCTGCGGTGTTCTTATCTTCAACAGTGTTGAATTGCTTAAGTACACCAATAACGAGAGCCCTAAGAGCTGGAACGTTTATAGTATCATTGATTTCTTGGCCTTCAGGAACTTCAAACTTAGTTCCATTAGTTGCCTTAAGATATTCAGCCTTTGATACAGTAATAGTACCGTTCCTTTCAGTTTCCGTTGGGTGAACGATATTAACAATATCTACAAGAGATACTGACTTACCCTTCATCTGGTACTTTGCAAGTTCGTATGCGTCAGCGTTCTCAATTGCATCCCTGAAACCCTTCTTGATAGAGTTTGGGATAGATGCATCCTGACCATTCTTTGCAAGATATGCCGCAAGAATTTCGGTCATGTCATCAAGACGATAAATTATTCCGCCCCTCTTTTGCTTCTTATTCCTCTTAGAATAGAACTTCTTTCCAAGAGCATCCCCCTGAAGGAATGGAAGCATTTCAACTGCACCGAAGTGAGTTACAGACCTTTGTCCAAACACAGAACGTGCATAAACAAGCGCCTTAGCTGCAAAAAGTGGGTTCTTCTTAGCTACCTTTGCAAGTACTTCCTTAAACCTCTTTTCACGTTCGCCTTCCTTTTCATAGAAAGTGTTTCCCATACCGGTTGCAAGAATACCAACAAGTTCGTATTCTGGCTTCTGGGTGAAGCCGGTTCCACCCTGGTGAGTTGTAGTCGTCTTAACTACCTTTTCAACCTTTGCATTGTACTTTGACATAATCTTTCCTTTCTTTTACTATTAGGACCCATTGTCCTAAAGAATTAATATTAACTTATTTAGCCACTAACGGCTTTCTTAACTTATTCTGTTTTGTCAATTGGAAGGGCTTTAACCCATCGAATTTGACGTGATATTCATACCACTGTTTTCCGTTGGCCAGCATTTGAGCTGTTACATCTTCTTTATGATACCTGTGTTCGCTTTTCCAAAATGGAGCATTAGCGATGTCTTTTCCTACCATTTCTGTCGTGGTCAAAATAATCTCAGTTGTCATAATTACAATTTTTAGTTTCAAATAAAAAGCCCGAGGACGGAAGTCTCTCGGGCTTTAGGTATCGTCCATCTTTCAATGGACTAATATTCTAAATTAAGTTGAGAAACCTGAGGAGAGTATTTTTTCTGTTTTTGCGTTACGAAGTAACTCTCTTCTTACTACAACCAAATCTTAATTCTGATTTGTTATTATTGATAGACCTAATATAATAAAAAGATCTAACAACCTACGATCTTAACCGTTAAAAGTTTGTTAAGATATTTGGTAGTTTATATATGGGTCCCTTTGATTTATGGTTTTGGGACCTATCGCAGAACTTTCTGAGTAGTTGCATATATAAAGAGAATAATAACCTTGTGCTTGAGAATTTAGTGTCCTAGTGGCATTAGAGTTGGAGAAAGACCAACAAATAAATTTTCAAATATAAAATAAGATAAGGAATATGAATAAGAAAGCAAGTTATGCAAAGGTAACTGTGCCGACTCTGTTTGTCACAAAAGATAAGCATCGAGTAAAACAGTACAATGACGTTATCTATCTTAAGGATGGAGACGAGTTCGAATTAGAACTATTCAACCCAACTTCCAAAAAAGTTTTAGCGAAAATTAAACTTAACGACCAAGATCTTGGTTCTGGAATCGTTTTGAGACCAGGCGAAAGAGTATTTCTCGAGCGTTATCTTAATGAAGCTAGAAAGTTTATCTTTGAAACGTACGAAGTAGATAAGAGCGATCAAAATGTACAAAGAGCGATTCAAGGTAATGGTAAAGTTGAAGTAGATTTTTTCCAGGAGGATGTAAATCCCGGTAATATAGTCTATGGGAATAATACTTATACCTATCCAAATCCACCAAACTGGAATCCGCCAAACTGGACAAACGAACCTAGTTTTTATTATAGCGATAATTCAGGTCACTGTGGAGGAGGTCAATCTCTAACAACTAACTGTATGAGCATGAGTTCCGGTATTAATATTGGTAGTGCCGAGGGATCTAAATCAATAGATCGTTCATTAGTTCAATGTAGCGCTAATTTCCAGGAAACTGGTCGAGTGGAAAAAGGGGATCATTCAGCACAACAGCTTGAATCGGATTCTACTAATTTTAACTCATGGCCGTCTTGGAGCAGTAAATGGACCATTATGCCTAAGTCCCAAAAAGCATTTGTAAAAGAAGATTTAGGAATCTTCTGCACAGGATGCGGGGCAAAGAGAAAAAAACCCTCTCATAAGTTTTGCCCCAGTTGTGGCAATAAATTTTAAGTAAATAAACAAGACAAGGTTATTATACAAGAAAAGGGGCTTAACTATCTGTTAAGCCCCTTTTCAGTTATGTTTGGATTTAGTCTTCGACTTCGTCTTCGTCATCTTCCGGTCTGGGTTTCGAAGTTCTATGCTTGACACCAAGAACTGATTTGATACCTTCCTCAAAAGAAGCTTTAGGTAAAGCTCCCATTACCATTTCTGGTTGTCCATCCATCGGAATAAACAAAATAGATGGGATACTTTTGATTCCAAAGGCTCCTGCCAATTCTTGTTGAGCTTCTGTGTCTATCTTATAGATATCCACCTGACCATCATAATCAGAGGCAAGGGATTCCAAAATGGGGGTTACAGTCTTACATGGACCACACCAATCGGCATAGAAATCAATTATTGCAGGTTTGTCACCTTTGAATTTCCATTCTTTTGCATTTTCGAAATCGAATACCTTTTCTGTGAAGGTTTCTTTTGTTAAATTTTCCATTGTTCTAATTTATAGTTATGCCCATCCTCTACCTCCGAAACAGACTCCTCTTAATTGACCAGCCGGTCTCATAATAGGTATAGGCCTAAATTCTTTCTGAGTTTTCACCCAGTTCTTTTTCATTTGTAATATGATCTCTTTTCGTAAAAGTTCTTTGATCTTCGCAATATAATAATCCGTACGATCAATAAAAGTGAAAGTGTAATCATAATCCGTTGTTGTTGTAGGCTCGGATGCATCATTTGTTGATGACCAAGTAGTATCTTCTATCCTAATTGATGTAGGTTCGTAAATTGGGTCTCCTGCCATATTTTATATATCTGTGATCCCTGTGGGGCTCGAACCCACGACCATCGGTTTTAGAAGCCGCCGCTCTAACCAGCTGAGCTAAAGGACCATTTGTGGGGAATTTCGCCCCACGAATATTACTCTTTTTCTTCTGTGTCTTTTGTGTACTTTGTAAGCATTTCATCAACAGAAGTTTTGTAATGGGCCTCGTCCCATGGAGTTTCAAATTTGCCGCTATCGATTTCTGATGGGCTTTGTCCCCTTAAGATTGCATAAGCTGTATACATCGCCCTGAGTTTTCCTCGGTTGTGGTGATGATCCATTGCTGCCTTCCAGGGCTCCATTTTTCTTTCTCCTTTTAACTTAACTGTTTTTCTTTGGTTTCTTAATTCTTTCTGACCTTCAGACAATGTCTTAATGTCATTCTTTAATTTCGCTACGTCTATTCTTGATATTGTTGTTTCCATGATATTGTTTTTTATTTTGGTTTTTAATTGAGCATGGACATTGTGTCCATGCATTTGTCCATGTTAAAAACAATACCTTATGGCGGTCTGATTCTAATCTATTTCATGATTTTCATTTTTTTTGGTTAAACATTAGTATGTTATACTTAGAAGCTCTAATATACAAATAATTCTTTAAATCCTATGATTTAAACCGTTAAAGTTTCGTTAGAGAATTCTCTTAATGCTAAGGGTAAATGGCAGGTAAGCTTCCTGCTTTTTTCAGAGGGTTGTACACAAATCGCAGTTATCTCATTACCTATATCTGGTTCCTTGAACACAGTATGGGCAAGACCCGCTCTTTCGAATTTATAAATGTACTTTTGAAGTTGTTCCTCATTTTCAACAGAAAGGATAATAAGATAATTGGAATTAGAATTCCACTCCCTTGCTATTTGAGGATGCTGATGTTGGAAATCAACAGCAGCGTGTGCAGCTTGAACTGCTTGGTAACCGGGATTGATATCCCTTCTTGTAATTACTACTAATTTAGAATTAATCTAGTGCATGATGTCTGTTTTTGTTGTTAATACTGATTATCAGTTAATGTGCATATTATATATGTCAAATATTGCTCCGAGTTTTAAAAGGTGACAAATTGTCACCCTATGTAACTGATTGAATCCAGCTATCCGCCCATTTTTGCTGAAGTTCTGGGCTTAGCTCTCTAACCATATCTATGATTTCATCGGCTAGCTCTCCTTTAGATAATAGATCCATCATTCCATCCCTTATATCAGAAACCATAGTTTTAGCCACTCTTTCAGGGACATCCAGCTTTAACGCCTCTTCCTCTAGATATCGATCTAGACTCCAGCCTATGCCCATGGCTTCCTTGGGATCTTTGCCTCTTTCGAAGTTTTGGTTTTCGTTTACGGGTTTAGCTCTCATAGTTTAATTATAATTTGACAAATAGCCATCTGCCCATTTCTTTTGGTATTCTGGAGATGTATGTTCTAGCATTTCTATTATCATCTCTAAAAGCTCCTCCGGGCCATGGTCTTCTAAAGTTGCTTGTTGAAATTCACCCCAAAAATCTATATCTCCGTGACCCCTCTTCTCCAACTCTCCATCAATATACTTATCCACATCCCAGCCTATGCCCATGGCTTCCTTAGGATCCTGACCTCTCTCGAAGTTTACATTTTCATTTACGGATCTAGCTTTCATTTTTTAAAATGATTTTACGCTTAGGGAATTTTCTATAGGCAAATGGTCTTCCTTAACTAAATACATTCTCTCTTTACCTGGAAAGTGAGATTCTAATAATTCCGCTAATTTTAAGTTTGTGTAAGTTGAAGCTAATTTATCCTTTCCTAAAAGAATCTGAATAGCATCGGATCTATGCATTTCATGAAATTGTTTGTCCATCTTTTTTATATTATTTTATTGTTATCATTCTTCTATTGGAAACCATTTATCTAACCAATCATCTAAAAATTTAAAGGCATCCTGCTGGTGATCTGTTGATCTACGCATATTGGCTCCACTAATAAAACCCATATTTCCCTGAACCTCATATTCTTTAATGACTGATCTTATTGGATCCTTCTCTTTATGAATTATCACTACCTGTCCACCTCTGTCTAATTTAGGACTATCATCTAAAGTCCATACAATTCTTTGTTTTCCCCAATCATCGAACTCCCGCTCAGAGATTTCTCCACCAATTCTTTTTTGTATCTCCTGCATTTTTCCCCTGATCCGATCTAGATTATCACCTAATCCCATAGCTTCTTTAGGATCCTGCCCTCTCTCAAAATTTATTTCATTTACGGTTTTTGCTCTCATACTAATTCCGTTATGTATCTTGGGAAATCATACCCCTCCGGACTAATTAAAAATGATCTATCTTCCTCTTCTTCCACATTTGCTATGAATGGAATGGAATGGAATGGAAAATCTTGTGGCCAATCTCCAAATAGACAGGGTCCGGAATCATAATAATTTCTGAATGTAACTACTGGAAGGGGGTCTAATTGATTCTCTAGCTCTGGAGTGACCTTCGTTTTATGGTGTAAATGATCCATAGAACCTATATTTTTATTCCAGTTCCAGCTTCTCCAATTCAATAATTTATTAGCACCCTGCTCCCAATCCTCAAAATCTGGTTCCTTATCAACCCTATATCCGTCTTTAAGCGAACCTATGTTCATAGCGGCTTTAGGATCCTGTCCTCTTATGAATTTAGCTCTCATATATCCGATGACTGTATTTTTTCAACTAGCTCAAATCCAACTGCAGGTCCATAATGTTCACACAAGGCTTTAGCAATTACATTAGCCTCTTCTTCGCCCTTATAAATTGACATATAGTTTTCTTGCTCGATCCTCATATTGGATAACATATGCCAGACAATAGATTGCTTATCAATTACCCAGTGGTTGGACATATTAAATTCGGTGGTTGTATAATATCTTGTAATGAATTGATCGATCTCAGAATATTTTAGGATCCACACATCATCAATTCCTCTGTCGGGGCTTTTTGCACCTTTTCTACCCTCCTTGTATCGGTCGGAAAGTCTAACCTCTATATTATCTAAGCTGTGTATCTTATAGGAATATGGATTGAAACGTCCTTCCCTATCACCATATTCTCTTTCAAGCATCTCTTTGGCCTTTCCAGCTTTACCGATGCCCATAGCAGCTCCGGGATCTTGGCCTCTTTCGAAGTTTGCTTCATTGACAAATATGGCTTTCATGCTTTATATATCCACGGAAATTAGTCGTCCCTAGAATAAAGCTCTTTGGTGATATCGGACCATTCATAGGGTTCTTGAGTCCAATCAAATTCATTTACGAATAGATCACTCCAATCAAACCATCTACGAATTCTTTGTATTAGCTTTTTCATTTTCTTAAAAGTTCCATCAGGCTATCCCTCTCCTGGATGTAATCCCTGGTATCAAAATCCAAATCAGGAATCATTTTAATTTGAAGAAGCAAATCATTGCAGACTGTAAAATCTGTAATCTCTTCATAGTACTTCAATTGCAAAGCAAAGTTTAATATACGAAGTGCGTGGAAGATTCCTTTCTTAGCATGCTTCTTATTACCATTCTTAGCCTGATTATCGGCTACATACCAAGACGCAGAGACCTTTTGAATGATTTTCTTAATCATTTCCTTTTCGTTCCATTTTTGGATCTTAAATGGCCATTTGGATAGGATAGGCTCTACAAATAAGCATTCTAATGCAGCAATGTCATAATTATTGATCGCATCTATAAAACCTCCCCTGGAATACATTACTCCTTGGATAGTTCTATCAGAGTTTGATATAGCATTGTTTTTGAACGCTCCATTGGAAAGAGTAGCCCCCTTACCTATGATTATGAAGTCTTGATCGGACCCTTCAGTGTTGGTTCCATACACATGGCTTCCATAAGGATATATTCCTATTACAGGTTCCTCAATATTAAGTTCTCTTAAGATTTTTTCGGGGCTTAGCATTTCTTCTATGTTTTCTTCTGTCCAATAAAAATACTCTGTATCCTAGATTTCCTATTACATGTAAATACTCGTTATGTTTTCTGTGCAGAGCTCTTGATATAGAACGAGATCTGTAAATTGCATGCCAATCTTCAGCCGGGGTTTTTCTAGCATATATTACATAGGTCCCGGCTATCTCCTTCATCTTGACTCTAAGATGAATTTTTTTTAATATTCTAGCATTTTTAGGAACCCTTTTTATTCTTGCCATGACTCTTTTTATTTTAGTGCCCTTGGTGGGACTCGAACCCACACTCCCTAAGGAACTGGATTTTGAATCCAGCGCGTCTACCAGTTCCGCCACAAGGGCCTTTCTCTTTATATATACTAAGGCATGTAATCCGGGTCTGGCAAATAGTTTATAGTAACAATGTGAGTCATATCTCCGTCACTATCTGTTAAATTGGATGTAATGTTTTTGATTTTGTAATCTGGATTTTTTTCCAGCCAGGAATTGATCTTCTCTTGGATCTCTTTGGCGTCTCCGGTTTCATCATATTCGAAGAAATTTACAAATACTTTTACCTTTTCCATATGTTGGTTTATTGATGCCCACAAAAAAAGGGGAGGAGTTTTTCCGGTTTCCTCCCCTACACCCATAGTCTGCAAAACCTAAAGACTGAGTCAGCCTTCGAACTTAGCTCCGTCCTGCCTAGCATCCGGTTCTAGCTTATGGTGAGAGCCGGGTGAAATAACCACCCCATTCACCCCGAGGAGGGGACCTAGATACGCTAGATACGTGCTTCTTAAATTTACCACCCCCTGGACGGATTAGTCCCAGTAGATTTTGATTGTCTTCCTGTCGCTAAACGTGGAAGACTCCAAGCCAGATCTTACGCTGGCCCCAAGTTGATCCTGGGTAATAAATTATTTTTTACTCCTTAATTTCTTTTTCCTTTTTTTCAAAAATGATCATTAGGATTAGAACAATCGCAGCTATAACATCAATCCAGATTAAACCTCCTAAATCGTTTCCATCGAAATTGCCGCTTGCTCCTAATGCAAGTCCTATACCAAATGCAATACCTAATGGAAGTAAGGCCATCCATTTCCAGCCTCTCCGCCAAGCGAAGAATGTAAGTAAAACTTCAAGAATTAACATAA
>RCNG010002001.1_pt1 | contig 10146 bp, 6 predicted proteins | sample 2041371 | NCBI WGS metagenome assembly RCNG01 (sample SAMN09708227, study PRJNA481090) | Marine sediment metagenome, whole genome shotgun sequencing project. | biome: marine sediment; feature: ocean; material: sediment; isolation source: Sewage treatment plant 1 marine sediment (STP1) ... | reverse complement strand
AAGATGCCGAGACCGGTTCGGAGACCCTGGCGACGAACCGGCGGCCGGAAGGTGAATGGCTCATTGGCGACTGGCATCGTTCGATTGTACCTGGGACCCGGCAGCCGAAGTGGTCAGTCTTCCGGCGGCTCCGGCCAGCTGTCGATCGGTTCTCCAGGGGGCAGGAGTTCGTAGATGACGTTTTCTTCTCCCCGGTCATCGATCATGCCCTGGATGTAGGTCACGAGCTCGTCGCGCCTCTCCATCATGGTTTGAACCTCATAAGGGCTGAGATAAGGTTCGAGCTCTCGAGTGGCCATTTCTTCGTCGAGCGTCTTCATGGCCTCCCAGAGTTCTGACTCACAAAAGACGATCCTTTCGGGATAGAGAGGTTTCGTCGCTCTGACGAAGCTGCGGGTGTGGTCGATGAACCACAGCGTCCAGCTGCGGTCGATGAGCAGGTTGCCGAGGTTGCTGTCGAAGTTGCCGATGAGGTTGTCGAAGACCTCCATTATCTGCCTCTGCTGACGCCAGCGCAAGGGGTCGGGAGGTTTCAGGTCCCGGTTCCGACGATCGACGTCCATGATCGTCTGCTCCATCCACATCTGCACGGTGCCCTTCGTATTTCCGATTCTTCGCGGCACCGCAGGGGGAACCCGTTCGAGGCCGAGAAGACGGTCGATCTTGTATGCCGCGACCTCGTACAGGTGGTAATCGCGGAAGTTCATATAGGCCTTGCCATGGCTCCTGGTCGCGCCTTCACGAAGAATGTCGACGTCCTTCAAGACCGCGTGCGCGCGGACGCCGTCCTTGCTGAGCAGCAGCTTGTGGGGGTTGGTCACCCCCTTGCCGATGAGCGTGTTTTCAATGACGTCTGCCGTGAGCAGGAACTCCTCGATCTCTTCGTCGGTTCGAAACGGAAGCTGGTTGCCGTCCGGGTCGAGCCACGCCCGCCATGGTTCGAATTGCGCCTGGTCGGATTTTTCAGAAACGTCGCCGTCCGACAGGACCTCACGTCCATCTCCGTACAGGGCGGTCACGGTCTCGCCGACGATTTCGAGGGCCGACGGGCGGCCCCCCGTGTAATAGCTCGACAACATTCCGGTGTCGATGGCGAAGACCCTGCCGTCGAATCTCTCTTCGATGCGTCCGGTCCTTCTCGGCGAGTGACCGACCACGACGCGCTTGGCGCCGAGCATTTCGAGGATTGGTGCGATGCCGCTTTCAAACTGCTCCTCATCCCATTCTGTGGCCCCACGGAACCACAAGGGGCTGTCAGGGTGTACGAGGGACCAGTCGTCGAGCCCCTGAAGGCTTTCGAGTTCGCTCGCAAGCTTGCGCAAGGTCAAGGCCTCCCGACTGCTGGCTTTCGCCTGAGTCAGGAATTCGTCGAGCTCGATGACCCGGTCGGCGACCTCTCTGACCTCGGGTACGGCGGCGGTCGGCAGCAGCAGGTCGTCGGCTGCGAGCAGGGCTCTCGCGCTGTCGAAAATACGGATCTCATCCGCCACCTGTTGGTTGATTGCAGCAAGATTCCGACCACCCATGGCGGGGCCGATACCACCGTGAACGAAGAGCGATCCGGAGCGCTGGACGGCGATCGGGAGGGTCCTCAACCAGGCGCCGTAATCACCTTTCGGGCCGAGCGCCTCGAGGTACTCGATTTTTCCTTCGGGAAAGTCGTCGAGCAGGTGGCGCCGCTGCTCGCTGCTGATGGCCTCCTGCTCCAGGACGAGCAGGCCGGCCCGGTACTCGAGGATCCGTGCGTAGGTCTTCGAGGTGCGTTCCCGATGGCGAAGGGAGTCCTTGTCGGCGAACTGGGAGAACGCCTCCGGGTTGACGTCGCGGACCAGGCCGAGCAGGTTCATCGCCTCGTGGTTGCCGAGCAGGCTGACGACCTCTCCGCCGGCTTCGGCGGCCTCGGCCTGGAGCCTCATCATCAGGTCCATGACCTCCTGCAGGCGCACACCTCGATCGAGCAGGTCGCCGACCTGTACGAAGGTTGCTTTTCCACCGGACCAGTGAAGGTTTTCGTCGATGAGCTGGGCTTCCTGGAGGATCGCGGTCAGGCCGTCGAAGTCACCGTGAACGTCGCCCACCGCGACGATGCGCTCGGAGTTGTGATCGGCGTTTTCGACGGCCACTGCAAGAGAAACCATCGCCATCAGCGCCATCAGCGCCATCACACCCGGTAGACGCTGTCGCGCAGTCAGTGGGTAGCGCACGTCGCCCATCACAGGAGCCCTCCATTCAGGCCGCCGACCGGCACGCTGATCTGGCGGAACAGTGCCTTGACGATCTCGATGTTGTTCGACAACAGGTCGAAGAAATCGTCGGCCTCGATGACCAGGACGCGGGTGTAGTCGATCGCGGTTGCGTCGCTCGACCGCAGACGGCCGGCAAGGATCTCGAGAACCCCGAATCGTCCCTTCGGACTGACCTCCTCACGGTCGCCTTCGCCACCGGTGAGCTCGACCCGCCCTTCGACTACGCAGTAGAGCGCGTCGGCTGGGTCGGTCAGCCGGTAGATAACGTCGCCGGAGGCAAAAACCTTCTCTCTCGCGATGGCGGCGAGGCGGAGCACCTGTTCAGCGTCGCAGTAGGAGAACAGGTCGACGCTCTGCAAAAGAACCATCATTTCGATGCTGGCCATCGGCGCCATAACAATCTCCCCTCGTCGGTCATACGCCGTTGGTGGCCCAAGGTTCGTGATTGTGCCACGGCCTGCGGTCGATGTTTCTTCGCCGTGCATCCGGGCCAGGACCCAACGGGCCGTTTCCAGGATCAGTGGATCAGTACTCGACCTGGCGAGTTGCTCGACTGAAGGAAGCAGGATTTCGGCCCCTTCCTCCCATACCCAGTAGAGCGCGGCGATGATGATGCCGCGGTTGTCGTGATCGCGTGTCGGGTCGGTCTCGATCAGGCGCCGCACCGTGTCTTCGGCTCGCTCGACCCTGACTGAAAAAAGACTGCCCCCAGACAGGACCTTTTCTTCGGCCGGCGCATCGTCGATGACGACGAAGACGTCGCGCCGGAGCGCCCCGCTCAGGGTGTTGTCGAGGTACTCGAGGGCTCGCGCATGGAGTGCCGAGTGACCGCTGAGCAGGCTCCGCGAAGCAGCGCGAACGTCGTCGGGTGGCAGGAGCAGCTCGAGCAACAAGAAGAGGTTGTGAACCGAGGTGTCCATGCGATGCACGAGAAAGCGTTGCAACAAGGTCGTCTGCCCGCGTGGGCCCCGAACCACGGCTCGCGGACCATCGAGTCTGAGCTTGTGGGGGGGTGTGATCGAGAGGAGGTCGGCGAGGCTGCCGAGGTAGCGTCCGGCCTCGACATGAATGTGCCTCTTCACAGGCCGCGGTTGGACCTCGAGACCCTCGTTGCGCCGGCGCAGGTAGGCGAGGGCTGCGATGAGCTTTGCCCGCAGGAAGGCGTCGGGCACAGACAGGGTGTCGAGAAGGGCGTCGACGGCCCCCTCGCCGCCCATCAAGGCGATTGTTTTTGGTACCGCCCGGCGAACCCAGATATGCTCGTCGGCCGAGTTCATGAACAGGACGAGGGCCTCGAGGGCCGGTTCACCATACGCGACGATGGCCTCGCGGGCATCGTGCTTGAGCCGGCGATTTCTCATCAGAGAGATGAGGGTTGGCACGTACAGGGGACTGTGGTCGCCGTAGGCGAGGCGGCGGCGAACTGCGGTAACCGCCTGCCGTACGACCCCGAGGTCGGCATCGTAAAAAAGCTGAATGAGCTCTTCGCGACCGGTTGATCCACGCAGCTGACCGAGGGCCTTGGCAGCTTCGCTGCGGATAATGGGGTCGCCGTCCGTCAACATTTCGGTGAGAGTCGAGGCGGCGCGCTGCCTCAACTCGCCTTCGCTGAGGTCGAGCAGAAACGCAACGGCGGCGGCGCGCAAGCGGGGGTCGGACTCGCCAAGCCGATCGCGCATCATGGCGGCGGCGTCCTCCCTCCGCAGGGTCGCCAGGGCTCCGATCGCGGTGCTGCGCACATCGGGGTCATCATCCCCGAGTGCTCGCTCGATCAGAGGCGCTGCGTCCATTCTTCCAACGGCCGCCAGTACCTGCATGGTCTGACGGCGAACCTCGGCGTCGTTGTGGTGGATCAGCAGAGGCGGGATGAGGCGCCCCTCGCCGTGATTCATGAGGATCTCGACACTGTGGAGGACCTCGCGCGCATCCGAGCTGCCCAGCGACTCGACCAGCGTCATGACCGTTGTTACATCGCCGAGGTCGATAGTCGCCGGATCGCCGCCGATGCTCGACTTGAGGCCTTCGCGAAAGGCCTGCACATACTCCCGGCGGGCCAGGGTGGCGACCCACAGCCACAGAACGATGATGGCCAAGGTCATCAAGCCGACGTGCTCGATCCCGAACAACCCGAAGGTCACTGGGAGGAGCAATACGGCCGCCGCCCCTTTCGCGAACCTTTGCACAAAGACATCGATAAAGGCCTTGCCTCGCCGCCGCATCGGCCCCGGGACCGGCAAAAAAAGCAGCTCCCTGGTCGCCTGATCGATGGAGTGGCGCAGGCCGCTCTCGCCGAGCTTGAGGCTCCATGCGGCGGCGAAGATCGCGGCCGGGAAGAAGCCGATGGCGAGGATGAGAACCCCGGTGGTTACGGCCACAGTCACCGGCAATACGCGCATGCCGAAGCCGACGCCGAGAGCGCGGTGGATGCGGCGGGTGAAGAGCAGCTGGAAGACGAATCCGAGCAGGCCCATGACCGCGAAGAAGATCCCGAATACTGCCGTTCGTTCGTCGAGATCGCTCGTGACGCGTTCGATAGCCCAGTTGAACTGCAGGTCGACCATCTGGCCGGCGACCATCATCAGCAACATCAGGAGGGCTATCAACTCGAGCAAACGAGAGCCGAGGACCGCGCGCATCCCGCCCCGCGCCTGATCGATCTTTACCTCCAACTCCTCGGTCTTGAGGATGCCGCGGGCCGGGGGGCGGACCTTCTCGATGAGAAGCACGATCAGGGGGACCGACAGCACCATCATCGCTGCTGCGATGAGGGTGTAGCGGGTTCCGAAGTTGGAGGAGATCGACCTCGCGATCAGCCCGCCGGGAATGCCGCCGAGCAGTCCACCGGCGCCGACGAAGGCGAACAAACGGCGCGCTTGACGGGGATCGAAGATGTGACTCGCGTACGACCACAGCTGGCTGACGGCGATGCCGAAAGCCGCTGTGACCCATACGTAGAAGGCAACCGATGCCCACCGTTCGTTCCAGTCGAGCAGCCAGAAAAAAGAGGCCAGAACCAGGCCATGAATGAGACAGAACTCGACGACGAGGCGTTGCGGCCGATAGCGCTCGGCCAACCTGGAGTAGAGCACCAGAACGGGCAGCGAGAACAGTGCGACGAGCAGGTAGACCCAGGGCAGCTTGTCGGCGCCGAGGCTGTCGATGAATGTCGCCTGGCGTACGCTCTTGACCGCATAGTGGGAGCAGGCGAGCACGAAGAAGTAGAGGAAGAAGAGCCACGCCGTGGATCGTTCGCCGCGCCGGATGTCGAAGGTGCCGGTGGCAAACGCAGGGAAACCCCCACCAGGTGGCGTTGCGCCGCCTCGTAGCTCGCCGCTGGATCCCCGAGGGGTGTCCCGGGTCGAAGTTACCTCCTGCCGGCTGGCTGGTCGCGCCGGCCGAACTCGCCGCGAAGGGCTCGGTCGAAGACCATTGGACAGATCCTTGCGAGCGCAATGAACTCGACCCTGAGACGCCGCGATCGGGTCATCACTGGGGGGGAATGCCGTTGAAATAGGATGTGATCGCGTCCTTGTCAGTTTCCCTGATCACGAGAAACTCCGCCCCGACGTCGTAGGCACCGTCATCTCTCGGGATCACGTAGACGACTCGTGCGACCGGTTCGACGACTTCGGCGTCGATCTTGATGAGCAACTGTACGACCGAGCCGGTCGGAAATCCGCGTGGGCTCGTGAAGAGGCAACCAGCGACGCTGAGATTGCGGGTCCGGGCCAGATCCTCGCCTATAGAATCTCCGAGCATCTCGACGAGCACGGCCTTGGTCGTTGGGATCCGGGGAAATCGGCGGCGGTTCGCGGACGTGTCCATTGTTACTCCGTGCCGTCTAGGCTACCACGGACGGCGGGGCTCGGTGGATCACGGGCAGAGTGGTAGGGTATCAGCCTCGGACGACGGAGGTGGATCCGAGTGGATGACAACGCACTCCCTTTGAGGCACATAGTGGTGCTTGACCTGTCTCGCATGCTGCCGGGGGCGGTCCTCGCGCGTCAGCTTCTCGACCTCGGCGCCCGCGTCATCAAGGTCGAGGCGCCGGACGGCGGCGACCCTATGCGACAAATTCCTCCTCATTGTGGCGGTGTCGGCGCCGCTTTTGCCGCACTTTACCCGGGCGCCGAGTCGGTCGCCCTGGATCTCCGCCTGGCTGCCGACGCCAGCCGGCTTCGGCGCATGGCGGCAGCGGCCGACGTCGTTGTGGAAACCTTCAGGCCCGGCACGATGGAGGGGTGGGAACTCGGCGCCAACGCTCTGTGCAGCACCAACCCCGGTCTCGTCTACTGTTCGATGTCGTCATGGGGAAGAGGCCCGGCAGGGAGGCGTCGCGTCGGCCACGATCTCAACTTCCAGGCCGCCACCGGAGCGCTCGACCTCGTCAACCAGGGTGGGGTGCCGGCTCTCCAGTTAGCAGATGTCGGCGCCGCCCTACTGGCGGGGACAGCCATCCTGGCCGCTTTGTTGCGTCGTGAGAGCACGGGTCGGGGAGCGGTCATCGACCAGCCGCTTGTCAGTGGGACCGTTCCGGTGCTGGCGTGGGCGTGGGCCGATCATGCCGCCGGGGGCGGCGTGCTGCATACGCTGCTCTCTGGGCGGTGGCCGTGCTATCGCCGCTACCGGTGTGGTGACGGACTCGAGATTGCAGTGTCCGCGATCGAACCCAAGTTCTGGCTCGCCTTTCTCGCTGAGCTCGGGCTCGAGGAGCACGCGGCCGCGGGGGCCGACGCAGGCGATGAAGGATCGGCAGCCGCAACGGCGATTGAAGATGTCCTGGGGTCGAGGCCGCGGTCAGAGTGGCTCGAGACCTTCGAGTCTCGGAGTCTGCCCGTCAGCCCCGTGCACGACCTCGGCGCCGCCTCGAAGGATCCAGGACTCGAAGACGCGGGTCTTGCGGGTATGGTTCAGACCCCGGATGGTGGCATGCTCTCCGCTCTGGGCCCCTTCATCCCCTCCTTGGGGAGGACGGCGCCGGATCCGGCCCCACGCCTCGGCGAACATCACCTGCCCCTGCCGGGCGATTCCCCAGAGGATTAGGTGAAAAAGCGGACGGCCTCGTTCGTTCTCGCCGGCCTCTCTGGCGTTTCTCTGGCGATTGCCATGCCGGGCCCCGGGCTGTGGCCGACGCTGTTGTTTTTCCCCGGCCTTTGGCTGGAGGCACTGAGGCCATCGCGACGCTGGTGGCACGGCGCTCTGCTCGGACTCGTCGCCGGCACGATTCATTGGGTGGTCGCCGTTCACTGGGTCGTCGACGTGCTCTCCGGCTACGGGGGTATCCCGGTGCCCGGCGCCTGGGCAGGCCTGGTGCTGATGGCGGTCATTCTCGGCACGACCTGGGCCGGAACCGGGGCGCTCGTCGCCGCCGTCGACCCGGGTCGACGGCCCCTGGTATTGAGCCTGGCATGGGTCCTGTTCGAGGTCCTGCGTCGATACCCCCCGTTCCTCTTTCCGTGGAATACCATGGCGAGCTGCCTCGCGGGCCGACCGGAGCTGCTCGGCTCCTTGCCGGTGTGGGGAAGCTCCGGTCTCGGCTGGGCGTTGGTCGCTGTCGGAGCCGGCGGTTGGGCACTGTTGCGCAACGAGTCGCGACGGCATGGGGCGGTCCTGGTCGTGGCCGCAGCGCTCCTTCTGTCGATCACTTCATTGCTGGCGCCGAAGGCTCACCCTGTTGGTGAACTGTTGACGGTCGGCGTCATCCAGCCCGGAACAAGTCTCGAGGAACGTTGGGATCCGAGTTCGTGGCCCGAGACCTCCAAGCACGTGTGGCGTCTGTCGGACGAGGTTGCAGAACAGGGCGCCGACATCATCCTCTGGCCGGAGAGCGCCATGCCGTATCGCATCGACTCCGATCCCGGCTATCGCCTCGGTGTGCATCGGCTCTCGGAGCGGACCGGCGCGGTCGTGGTCTTGAACTCGGTTGCTGCAATGCCCGAAGGGGGTTATTCGAACTCCGCCTTTGCCGTGCACCCGGACGGCAGCCTCAGCCGCTACGACAAGATACACCTCGTGCCCTTCGGTGAGTACGTGCCGCTGTGGGCACGGTGGTTCTTCTCGGACTCGCTCGTACGCGAGGTGGGGGATTTCTCTCCGGGGACCCGCGCCCGGCCCCTGCGCGCCGGTGTGCCGATGGGCATGGCGGTGTGTTACGAGATCGTTTTCCCCAACCTGATGGCAGAACAGGTGCGGGCCGGTGCTCAGGTTCTGGTGACCTTGACGAACGATGCCTGGTACGGCTCATCCTGGGCCCTCGACCAGCATTTCGCGCAGGCCGTCCTGCGGTCGGTCGAGAACCGCCCGTGGGTTGTCCGGGCCGCTCTGACTGGCATCTCGGGGGCGATCGACCCGACTGGCAGGATCGTGGGGAGAATCGACGCCGGGGAGCAGGGAGTGATGGTCGTCGCCGTCGAGCCGTGCGCTGATATGACGCCGGCCTCGCGGTGGGGCGACTGGTGGCCTCTCGTTTGCCTCTGTGTGCTTCTGGTCAACATATTTCCACGGCTTTTTGCTAGGATGTGGCCCTACTCCTCGCATCGAGCGGGTCGAGACGGCTGAGAGGTTCACATGCTCGAAGAACTGATTGAAAAAGCGGAGTCCGAAAGGAAGCGTATCCAGCAGCTTCGGGGGTATCTTTGACGAGGATGCCCTGAGGGTCAGTCTCGCGGAGGCTGAGGAAGCGGCTCAGGACCCTGACATCTGGTCGGACCAGGACCGTGCGCGGGACATCATGAGGCGTCGCGCCGAGTGCCAAGAGGCAGTCGAGACCGTCGAAACCCTCACCGCGGCCGGTGAGGAGCTGGAGATCCTGCTCGAGATGGTGGGCGAGGGTGAGGAGGGCGCCGAAGGGGAGCTCCGAAAGGCAGTCGGTGTACTTGGTCCGAAATTGGGCCGGATCGAACTGACCACGAAGATGGGTGGCGAGCACGACCGGTCGAACGCCTTTCTCGAGATCCACCCGGGCGCCGGCGGCACCGAAAGCCAGGACTGGGCGCGCATGCTCGAGCGCCTTTACCTACGCTGGTGCGAGCGGCGAGGTTTCGACGTTGACTTGATCGACGAGCAGGTGGGTGAGGAGGCGGGCATCAAGTCGGCCATCCTTCTCGTCAAAGGACCGCATGCCTTCGGCCACCTCAAGTCCGAGAACGGCGTGCACCGGCTCGTCAGGATCTCGCCGTTCGACTCGCAGGCGAGGCGCCACACCTCGTTCGCCTCGGCCCATGTCTACCCTGAAATCGATGATGAGGTCGATCTCGACATCCCTGAGAAGGATCTGCGCGTCGACCGCTACTGCTCGTCCGGGCCGGGAGGGCAGGGCGTCAATACCACCTACTCCGCCGTACGGGTCGTTCACGAGCCCTCCGGGATCATCGTCACCTGCCAGAATGAGCGCTCGCAGATCAAGAACCTCGCTTCAGCGATGAAGGTTCTCAAGGCGCGCCTATATGAGCTCGAGATGCGTCGCCGTGAGGAGGCACTCGACAAGATCAAGGGTCCCAAGCAGGAAATCGCCTGGGGGAGCCAGATCCGTTCATACGTCCTCCAGCCTTATCGAATGGTCAAGGACCTCAGAACCGGCCACGAGGTGGGCGATACGGATCGGGTGCTCGACGGTGATATTGACGGCTTCATCGAGGCCTACCTGCGGTGGAACGCGCAGCAGGATTAGATCCGACAAGGCCCGCATTTCTTTTCTCATCCTCATCGTTTCCAATGCGATACCGTTGAGACGTATGGTGAGGATGAGAAAAGAAATGCGCTAGAAGCAACTTGACCCCGAGTTGAAAGTTGTTATACTCCGCATCCCTTGTGGGGGGCCCATGCTGGGGTGTCGTCCAACGGCAGGACATGCGGCTCTGGACCGTAGTATCGGGGTTCGAATCCCTGCACCCCAGCCATT
>RCNG010001999.1_pt1 | contig 10155 bp, 7 predicted proteins | sample 2041371 | NCBI WGS metagenome assembly RCNG01 (sample SAMN09708227, study PRJNA481090) | Marine sediment metagenome, whole genome shotgun sequencing project. | biome: marine sediment; feature: ocean; material: sediment; isolation source: Sewage treatment plant 1 marine sediment (STP1) ... | reverse complement strand
TTTTTTCGAACCGGACGCTGGTTAATCGAGGATCTCGGCTCGGCCAACGGCACGTTCATAGATGGCATGGAGGTATCCCGGCCGATGCCCTTGTTCTCTGGCAATCAAATTCGTTGCGGGGAGACGACGCTGGAGTTCAGTGATGGCGAGACACCCGGGCAAACTACCAGGGTACACGAGGAGGAAGACGTCGACCACTTTGGTTCAACCATCGTGGCGTCCGTCCCGAGTGATGAAGATTCTGTGATCATATCGGCCAAAGAGATCGGCATAACCCCACAGACCGAAAGTCTCCGCATTATCTATGATCTGGCCACGAATACCAGCACTATTTTGAGCATCGACACACTGCTCCAGGTAACACTCGATAAAATTTTTCAGGTTATGAAGGCGGATAGTAGTTTTGCAATGTTGATCAAGGAAGACGGCAAGCTCGGGGTCAGGGCATCTAAGGCAAAGCATTCGGCCTCTCACAAACGCGTCCCGATTTCTCGAAAGATAATCAAGGAGGTCATCAACAAGCAGGTCGGCGTACTGGTATCCAACGCAGAACTCGACGACCGCTTCTCTTCTGACGATAGCATACACTCCCTCGGTATCCGGTCGACTATCTGTGTGCCCATCAAAGGTCGAGAACGGGTCCTTGGGATTATCCAGGTCAGTTGCAGTGTTTCCGAGCACACTTTCACCCGCAATGAGCTACGCTTATTAACGATAATAGGGTATCAGACCGGCCTTGCTGTGGACAACCTTCGATTGTATAAGTCCCTGGTGCAAAGTGAGCGAATGGCCGCCATGGGTGAAACGGTCGCCTTCCTGTCGCATGATATCAAAAATATTCTCCAGGCACTTGGCGGTGGGATGGACCTCGTGGACTTCGGGTTACAGCAGATGAGTATCGAAAAGGCCAAGGATGCCTGGCCGATCGTGCAGCGTGCCCTTCGACAGATAAACCAACTCGTGTTGAATATGCTCGCATTTAGCAAAGAACGTGAACCGATATTGCAGTCAGTCAACATCAACAGTATTATCGAGGAAATAGTCGAGTTGGAGAAGATTGGGGTCGACGAGCGAGGCGTCATCTTGGGGACGGACCTGCATCATGTGTCACCTATCCAGGCTGAGAAATCGGGGCTGCAACAGGCCCTACTCAATCTTATTTCAAATGCTCTCGAAGTCGTACCGGATAAATCAGGCGTAGTCACTGTTAGCAGCCGGTTGGATAGGGCCAATAACAATGTCATCATAGTGGTGAGCGATAACGGGGGCGGCATAGAGAGCGAACAGTTAAAAAAAATCTTCACGCCCTTCTTTTCAAGCAAGGGACAGAAGGGTACTGGCCTGGGCCTGGCGGTTACCCACAAGGTAATCAAAGAGCACGGTGGGAACATCCAAGTTACTTCCAAGGTCAACATGGGCACTAAATTCACCATTACCCTGCCCACCGGAAACGACGACACCAAACAAACCAACGTCCAGCCAAAGAAATAAGTATAGTGTCCCCGGAATTCCCGTAAATTTGTCACGTACTATTTAAGCGGATAATGGCATTCAAATGACCGGTTGCCATCTCTGACAGTTTTCGGGGCCTCCGTCTTACACAACTGCTTTGCTCTGGAGCAGCGGGGACGAAGGCTGCAGGCGGAAGGCGGGTCAATGGGGTTGGGGTCGGTGATTCCCAAATGGGTTTCCGGCAGACCGAGCCGGGGATCAGGGGTTAACACCGAGTCAAGCAGTTAATGGGTGACCCCATTTCTGATATTTTCTGAATTAACTTCAATTTCAAGCCGTGTCCTAATTCGGCGGATGTTCCGCCAAATCCCAAAACAGTCCGGTCATTAGCCGAAGCCCTTCCCGGGCTATGGGAGCCAGAAGATGTTCGTCGGGAGCGTGCTGGGAACAGCCGCCATAAGAATGAGGCACCCAGATGGTCGGCAGACCTAAAATGTCGCTGAATGCATCGTTGGGCAGGGTTCCCCCGAGATTGGGCAGAAAAGCCGGTTTGCAGCTGGTTTCTTCAAAGGAGTGCAACGCCCATTTAACCCAGGGATTGTCCGGCTCAAGCCGGGTAGCCATGCCGTAAGTGTTGCGGACTTCTGTTATCCGGACTTGTTCAAAGCCATGCTCGTCGAGATGGTTTCTAACCGCCGCAATGAATTGCCGGGGCCGACTTCCCGCCACGAAGCGGATGTGGCAGCGGGCCCAGGCACTGGGCGGTATGGCATGCACGGGATTGGCCGGGTTGCCGGATTCAAGGGCGATAACATCAAGGGTATTCCAGCCATAAACCTTTTCGGCCAGGCTCAGCCCCGGCTCCCCCCAATCCGGATCAATCCCGGGTCCTTTCTCGCCGGTCACCTCCAACTCCGCCAGCGCCTGTCGAATCGTCTCGGGTATGCCCGCCGGTTTGAGTTCTTCCACCAGAATCCGGCCCCGGGCATCCACCATTGAACTGATGGCATGGGCCAAAATAATTGCGGGATTTGCCAGCAGGCCTCCCCAGTTGCCAGAGTGGTGCCCTCCCTCTCGCAGTTCAAGATGAAGATCGAAATTGAACACACCCCGGCTGCCGCCGAAGATGGTGGGCTTGCTCGGATCGATGCGAGGGCCGTCCGAAGCGATGAGCACATCAGCCCTCAAAGACTCCTTCTCGCGGGCGCAGATTTCATGCAGCCCGGGAGAGCCCTGCTCTTCTCCCATTTCGATTAAAACCTTGACGTTGAAGCCCAGCCGGCCATGCTCTGTCAAGAGGCAGTCCAAGGCGGCAAGATTGATGGTGTGCTGACCTTTATTGTCGGCCGCACCACGACCGTACCAGCGCTCACCTTCTTTAGTCAGATGCCATGGATGAAGCCCTTTCCTCCAGCGCTCTTCCATGCCCCAGACTGTGTCGCCGTGGCCGTATGTAAGAACTGTAGGCAGTGTGTCCTCCTCGATCCGCTGCGCGATCAAAAAAGGCATCCGGCTGTTGACGGGGTTGTCGACAATCCGAATGCCAAATCCCATTTTCTCCAGATAGGGCTGCATGTCCTCGGTCAAATAATCTTTCATCTCAGACACGCGGTCTTCGTTCTGACTTTCCGTCGGGTATGCTACGCGGCGGGCAAGATCTTTGAAGAAAGATCCGTCATCAAAATAGGCTTCCGCTCGGCCAATCGCTGTGTCTCGGCTCATTTCTTTTCTTCTTATAAAGATTCGGGGTGGTGGCATTCAACCATTCGATCGGCCTCAATGTAAGGTCTGGGTGCGGAGGTCTGGCAGAGTTCGTTTGCTTTGGGGCAGCGGGGATGAAATGTACATCCAGATGGTGGGTCAATGGGGTTGGGGTAGGTGATCCCCAAATGGGTTTCCGGCAGGCCGAGCCGGGGATCCGGGGTTAATACCGAGTCAAGCAGGGCCTGGGTATAGGGATGGTGGGGTCGCTTGAACAAGTCCAGGGTGGGCGCCTCTTCAACGATGCGACCCAGATACATGACCGCAACCCGCGAGGCAATGTGTTCAACGACGGCCAGATTGTGGCTGATGACAAGGTAGGTGAGACCTAATTCCTTTCGAAGGTCGATAAGCAGGTTGAGGATTTGGGACTGGACGGAGACATCCAGCGCCGAGGTGGGCTCATCACAAATGACAATCTCGGGTCGCATGATAAGGGCGCGGGCAATGGCCACCCGTTGCCGCTGTCCGCCTGAAAGTTGATTGGGATAGCTGTGCTTCAATCGGGCAGGCAATCCCACGATGTCCATGATTTCGTCAACCTTTTTTTCCCAATCGGCCCGTCCGCCGACTTTGTGGACTCTCAGGGGCAGTGAAATGATGGAACCGATGGATTTGCGCGGATTGAGAGAGGAATAGGGGTCTTGAAAGATCGGTTGAACACGCCGTGTCATCTCACGGCGAGCAACGCGCGAAATGGAATTGCCATCCAGCAGGATGTGTCCGTCTGTGGCTGATTCCAAGCCCAGTATAATCTTAGCCACCGTACTCTTGCCACATCCCGATTCACCCACCAAACCCAGGACGGAACCCTCCTCCACCTCCAAGCTCACACCGTTGACGGCATGGAGGGGAAGCTTGCCCTTAAATGCGCCGGCGCTGACCCTATAGGTTTTGGTCACGTCTTGGATTTGTAATACCATGTGCGTCATTCTGATTGACCCCCAGACAGGTTCTGGGCACAAACCTCGGGGCTCAGCAGACACCGATAAGCGCGGCCTTTCGAGACTTCCCGTAGGTCCACCAGCCGGGCAGAACAGTCATCAAAGGCATAGACGCATCGGTTGCGAAATACGCAGCCGTGCTGTTCGCCGATGGGGGTGGGTACCATACCGGAAATGGAACCGAGGTGCTCCCCGGGCTTGGTTTTACCCGGAATGGGAAGAGATGCGAGGAGTCCCTGGGTGTAAGGATGGAGCGGATTTTCAAACAGGGACGTGGCATCGCCCGTTTCGACAACCAAACCACAATACATGACAGCTACCCGGTGAGCGACTCGAGCGACCACACCAAGATCGTGGGTGATCAGGATGAGACCCATCTCAAATTCTTGTTGTAACGAGGCCAACAGGGCGAGAATTTGGGCTTGAATGGTTACATCCAGCGCCGTTGTGGGCTCATCGGCAATAATCAGCGGCGGTCCGCACATAAGGCCCATGGCGATCATCACCCGCTGTCTCAGGCCTCCCGAAAGCTGATGGGGGTATTGTTTGAGGCGCGATGCAGCGGCGGTGATGCCGACCTTTTCCAGCAGAAAAACCGCTCGGTCCCTGGCGTCACTTCGTGAGACTTTTTGGTGTCTCAAGAGGGCTTCCTCCAGTTGATTGCCGATCGTGTAACATGGGTTGAGCGAGGTCATGGGCTCTTGAAAGATCATGGCCATTCTGCTGCCCCTGATATCTGCCATTTTGCGTTCGTTGGTTGACGTCAAATCTACATCGTTAAGGACCAGCTTTTCGGCGTGCCAGCGTGCCTTTTTGGGCAGGAGATTCATAATGGCCAAAACGCTCAATGACTTGCCACATCCCGACTCACCCACCAGTGATAGCGTTTGGCCGCGATTGACCGAAAAGCTCACATTCCTGACGGCGTGAAGCGTGCCTGCAGCCAGGGGAATGTCCACATGAAGACCTTTGACTTCCAATAGCGCGTCCATTACCGACTCTCCGGTGCAGTAACGTCGCGGATGCCGTCACCGAGTAGATTGATGGAAAGGACCAGGATAAAGATGGCCATGCCCGGAATGGTAATCATCCAGGGACTGAAAAGCATAAATTCTTTGGCCTCGGAGACCATCAGCCCCCATGAAGGCAGTGGCGGCTGAACACCCATACCCAGGAAGGACAAAGCAGCCTCAATGAGAATGGCCCGCGTCACTTCCAGTGTGGCCACGACGATGAGGTTGTTGAGGATGTTGGGCAAAACCTCGGTCAGGAGAATCCTAAAGGTGGAACAGCCAGCCGCCTTGGCCGCGCTCACATAATCCACCGAACGTAACTGCTGGGTGGAAGCGCGCATCACCAGGACAAACCGATTCCAGATCATCAAACCGAGTACGAGAATCACAATTCCCAGCGAACCGCCTCTCAAGGCGACAACGGCCAGGGCGACCAGCATGATGGGCAGGGCCAGCCGGGTTGTGAGAATGGCATTGACCACCATGTCCACCCGTCCGCCAAAGTACCCGGCAGCCACTCCCAATGTGGTCCCAATCACACCGCAAATGAGCATGGCCGCCACGCCGATTAACAGGGAGATCCGGGCTCCGTACATCAGGCGGCTGAGATAGTCCCGCCCGAGGTTGTCCGTACCCAATGGGTGTTCCCAAGAGCCATCCTCATGCCAGATGGGATTGATGAGCCGACGGGACAAATCCTGATCATACGGATCATGAGGGGCCAGAACGGGCGCCAACAGAGCAACGGCAACGATGAGCACCAGCACGATGCCACCAAACATGAAACCGCGGTGGCGCAACATCTGCCGCCGAATCATTTGCCCCGGGGTTGGGAAATCGATTTCTTTGAAGGGGCTGAGGGATGGGTTTTCCATGCGCAAACTCACTTCGCCCGTATTCGGGGATCCAAAAACGCATTCAGGAGGTCTGCGAACAAGGTCATCATCACATAAATCACCGAAAACAAGAGCACGATAGCTTGAACCACCGGAAGGTCGGTCCTTTCTATGGAACGGACTGCCAGAAACCCGACACCTTGCACGGCAAAAACGATCTCGATGACAAAAGCGCCACCGAGCATATAGCCGAACTGGACAAAGGCCAGGGATACCACCGGGATGATGGCATTTCGCAATGCGTGTTTAAACAGAACGGGAAACCACCGAAGTCCCTTTGCCCGGGCTGTCCGGATATAATCCGAAGACAGGACTTCGAGCATTCCGGTCCGCGTCAGACGCATCAGGGATGGGACCGCATAGTAGCCCAGGGCAATTGCAGGCATAATGAAGTGTTTCCAGGTCGAACTTCCAGAGATGGGGAGTATTCGTAACATCACCCCACAGACAATGATCAGGATCAAGCCAAAAAAGAAGTTAGGCATGGCCTGTCCCAGAACCGAAATGGTCAGGGCGAGTCGGTCAATCCAGGTGTTGGGCCGGATAGCAGCGATAACGCCCAAGGGGATCGCCAAACAAACGGCAAACACGAACGCACATACCCCCAGGGTCATGGTCACACCGATCCTGCCGCCAATCACGTCCTTTACCGGTTGATTGAAATATGGAGATTCACCGAAATCACCACTGATCGCTCGCCGAAGCCAGTCTGCATATTGGACAAGAATGGGTCGATCCAGGCCGTACTTCTCCCCAATGAACCTGATCTCCTCGGGCGTGGCGTCGGCGCCGGCCAGTGCGCCTGCCGGGTCGCCCGAGAGGTTCAAGAGCATAAAGCTAATGAAGGAGACCGTGATTGCCACCCCCAGGGCGAGCAGCAAACGCTTTAGGGTATAAACAAGCAAGAATGGAACTCCGGTTATTCAGTATGGTAGTGGACGCGGCCCCGTAAGGGGCAGCGTCTTTTAAGTGAGTCTATTTCCACTTGGATAGGAAAAACCGCGGTACTGCATCCGGCTGGGGCTTAAAATCCAGATCCTTGTTAAAGGCATAGTTGGACACCCATGTAAAAAGAGGAAGGATATACGCCTGTTCCGCAATACGTTCCAACGCTTTTTTGTAAACCGCCCTGCGTGCGTCCACATCGATGGTCGTGTCACCCTCCTCAAGCCAGTCCCTTACCTGTTGATCTCTGGCAAAATCGACTTTTGAAAACTTGAAATGGCGACCGGTAATATTGGATATGTCATTGACGCCATAGGACCCCCAAGTGGTGAAGTTAAAAGCCGTTTTATTGCCATAGACCCTTTTTCTAAGTGCAGAGTACTTCAGGTACTTGAGGTTGGCCTTGATACCGGCAGCCCTAAGATACCCGATCATTGCCTCTGCGTAGGGTCGATTGCGATAGCCAGTGAGGTCAATCTCAAATCCGTTGGGATATCCCGCCTCGGCCAGTAGTTTTTTGGCCTTCTCCGGATTGTAGTCATATTGCATGACGTCCTGGGTGCATCCAAACTGGGTCGGAAAACAGTGGGAATGAATGACCCGGGACTGGCCACCCACCAGGTTCCGGGAAATGGCCTCCCGATCAATGGCATGGCAGACGGCTCGACGAACTTTGAGTTTCTTGAACGGGTTTTCGCCCGTGCGGCCTGCGGCATCCATGACAATCCAACCAATCCGCATGGTTTCCGCAAGAATCACATTGATATCGCGCATATCGGCCAGTTTTTCGGCCTGATCCTTAGGAACCTGGTAAATCCAATCCAGACCCCCTGTCATCAATTCGGCGACCATGGTGGTCACTTCAGGGATCGTCCGCTGGACAAGCTTGCCAATGGAGGGCTGACCTTTGGGGCTGTCTTTGAAGTAGTCTTTGTTTTTCTCGAATACGATCCTTTTACCCACCTCGTTCTTGACCACCTTATAGGGTCCGGTGCCGACAGGTTTGAGACCAAATCCCTTGGGTCCGACCTTGGCATAGTAGTCATTGGGATAGATCGGGATGTTGCCGGCCAGATACTCAAGCGCGGAAGGAAAAGGATTTTTCAGATACAGTCTGACCTTATAGGGACCCAATTTCTCGGCCTTCTCAATCCAATTCACGTTGCGCTGCACGAGCACCTTGTTGTCCGGATTGGTCACATAGTTGATGGTATAGACCACGTCATCCGCATCGAATTTTTCCCCGTTGTGGAAGACAATACCCTTTCGGAGCTCGAATTCCATGGTGGTGGTGTCCACCCATTTATAGGACTTGGCGAGCAGGGGTTTGTATTCATAGGTCTCCGGGTCCCGATACAGCAAGTCATCGCAAATCTGGCGGCTGACAATCATGCCTTCCCTTGCCGTATTGAAGTAGCGATCTAGAGTCTCAAGTTCTTTTTTCCAGGAAAAATAGAGGGTGTCATCGGACTTCCCCGCTAATGCGGGCAGTTCAGCCAACACCATCGCCGATAATGTGAACAAGGCTACAAAATAAATTCGCAATGTCTGTCTCGTCATAATTACTACCTCCTTTTTTTAGTTCGCTCCGATCATCGTAAGGCTGCCGATGCAGCATCGGCAATACCCTTTCACCCTTCAAAGAACCCAGTGACACTTAAAGGTTACACGGTACGAAACCATTGTTACATAGATGTCATTTGTGAACTAAATATTTCAAATACCACAACAGTTTTTATACTGTCAACAAAAAAATATGATGCCACGGAAACCTCATGGATTCCTCCTGCAATTAAGGGTGGCCCATAAGATACCGTCTGATGGTTTCGTAAAAAACCTCCACCCCTATTACCAATACCGTTTCATCGATATCAAAATAGGGAGAATGCAGTGAATGGACGATTCCACGCTTTTCATTGGAGCATCCCAGGCGCATGATAGCGCTGGGCCGCTCAAGGGTGAAATAAACAAAATCTTCCGATCCCATGATCGGCGGAAGATAACTGACGTTTTCAGGCCCCAGAACCTGAATCGAAGCGTCATAAAGCGATTCTGCTACCACTCGATCATTGATTAAGATGGGTACGCCGTTATGGATTTGAAATTGGCACTGAACACCAAAGGTTTTTTCCAGACCGGAAACGATATCGTGCAACCTGCGGATTGTCTGGTCTCTTACCCTGGCTGATAAAGCGCGGATGCTGCCCTCCAGCAAAGCCGTTTCCGGAATGACATTTGAGGCATTTCCGGCCACAAATTTTCCGACAGTGATCACCGCCGCTTCAGTGGGTTTAGTATTGCGGCTGACAATCGATTGTATGTGGTTCACAAAAAGGCTACCGGCAACGACGGGGTCCACACACTCTTCCGGCCTTGCGCCATGGCCCCCTTTGCCGGTTATCAGCAACACAAAGTGGTCTGCAGAGGCATACCCGATACTGCGAAAAATACCGACTTTCCCCACCGGCAAATCGGGAGACATATGGCCGGCAATCACACGATCGACGCGGGGGTTTTCCAGAACACATCTGGCAATCATCGCTTTGGCACCTGCCCCGCGTTCCTCCGCCGGCTGGTAAATAAATTTCACGTTGCCTTTAATTTTGGAAGCAAGGCCTGAATCGACGATTTACTTGGCGACACCAAGCATAATCGCTGTATTGGCATCATGACCGCAGGCGTGCATAGCCTCATCGTTTGAAGATTTATAAGCAGCAGAGTTCAATTCCTTAATTGGCAGTGCATCAATGTCAGCCCTGAGGCCCAGGGTCGGTTGTCCCATTACTCCTTTTATCATACCGATTGCGCCGGTCATATCATCATATAAAAACACGTCAATGCCGATCGACTTGAGGATTTCCGCAATTTTTTCTGTGGTACGATATTCCTGGTGAGAGGTTTCAGGATACATATGAAAATGACGCCTGACTTCAACAAGCCAGTCTAACAGTTCAGGATCGCTGGAAAACATACAATTTCCTCCTATAATGGTAAATGTGAGCAGCCGCAACGAATACGTTGATTTTTGATTGACTAAGAGTGAAGGTTTCTTTAGGATTAGAAAAAACTATTTCAAAGAATAAATAAATGCAACAATAATTTCGTTTCCCATGACAGCCCAGGATTTAATTGATAAAATACGTT
>RCNG010001998.1_pt1 | contig 10158 bp, 10 predicted proteins | sample 2041371 | NCBI WGS metagenome assembly RCNG01 (sample SAMN09708227, study PRJNA481090) | Marine sediment metagenome, whole genome shotgun sequencing project. | biome: marine sediment; feature: ocean; material: sediment; isolation source: Sewage treatment plant 1 marine sediment (STP1) ... | reverse complement strand
CCGCAGAAACGACAAGCTTTGCTTTGAGCATGATCTTGTCGTCGTATCCTCAATGGTGGTGTTGGCTCCGGTTTGTCACCTGCATGTTCAGGGCCTCGCAGTCCTCCGTGTAGTGAATCCAGGCCCGGCGCAGCCGCTCCGTCCAGCCGCTGCCGAGTCGCATGCCGATCGCCAGCAGCGTCCGCTCGATTTGCTCCTCGGTCGCTTCGATGAGGTCGTAGGTGATCTGCACCGCGTCTTTCTCTACGACCAGCTGCTTGATGCCCATCATGGCGGTGAGCGCATCCTCCAGCACCTGGATCTGTGCCGCCGTGAGCGGCACGTCAAGCCGGATGCACCGTCGTTTGAGCAACTCCCCGCCCTCCTGTTTCACCGCCCTCTGCCCTGGCACGCCGATATACAAGTGCGGCGTGGCTTGGAAGCGCTCGCGACACTGCTCGGAGCAGAACGCAAAGTGCATGCCTTGAAAGGCCAAGGCCAATTGATCGAATGGCACCTGCATGTGGCAAACAGGACAGTTGACGTGCATATCACATCTCCGATGCGGTCTTAGATTCGCCCCCGCGCAGGAGCGTGAAGTTGTACAGGGGTACCCAGATCAGGGCGAAGTACCATCCGTAGCCGTAGCTCTCGACCAGACCCAGGAAAAAGCTCCCCCAGCTCAACCATTCAAAGCCGGGCAGCAGCCTGCGCCACGCCTCGAACATGGCGTGCTCCGGAAACAGCAGGTCGAAGGCCACGCACAGCGCGAAGGTAACGGCGAGAAAAAGGCTGGTCGCATGCCCCACCCCCGTGAGTGAAACGCCTTGTCTCATGACTTGTCCTCCAGTTGCTTGGGGGCGGCATAGCGGCTGGGGTCGGCCTCGAACTTGTCCAGGCAGACCCTGGAGCAGAAGCGATACAGCCGACCCTCATGCATCTTGCCGTAGCCCGCGTTTTGGTCCACGGTCATGCCGCAGACCGGGTCCACGTGGTCCGTATCCTGCGCGTTGGTTTTGCCGCCATGCGCGCGGCCACCCTGCATCATGTGGGCACCGCAGCCGAAACGCATCATCACGAAGAACAAACCGCCGAAGAGCAGCAGGCCCAGGAGCCCTTCCATTAGTTGCCTCCCGAGTCCGGATGAGCCGGAATCCGGGCGAAGAGGAACGCACCCCACTCGGTCACCCGTGGGAAGAAGCGAGGCATCCCCGCGGCATAGCGGCGGTAGACATCGCCGAAGCGATCAATCACAACGCCTTCCTCCTGCCGAGCCAACCGCACGTAGGCATAAAGGAGCACGGGGGTCATGAGCACCGTGATCAGTGTCGGCCACTGCACCAGAAAGCCCGCGATGAGCAAAAACAGCCCCGTGTATTGGGGGTGGCGCGCATAGGCGTAGAGACCGTCGGTGACCAGGTGCCCCTGCGCCCCGTGCACCTGCCGCCAGCCTTTGGAGAGCAGCTCGTAACCCGCCAGCATCAGCGCCAGGCTCAGCCCCATAACAAAGGCCCACGCGAGCGTCGAGCCTCCGAGCACCACCACCCAAAGATGGCCGAGCTTGTGGCTGAAGGGGTCGAGCGCGGGATACGAGTCACCGAGCCATGCAGTCAGTAGATAGATGGTTAGCGGAAATCCGTACATCTCGCTGAACAGGGCGACCAGGAAAGCAGCCACCACCCCCATGCTGCGCCATTCCGCACGTCCCTTCGGCGTGAGAAAGCTCAACACGAAGAACATGAACAGACCAACGTTCAAGCCCACCATGATCCACATGCCGTAGTCGTACGATGCCATATTCGTTTCCAAGATTTTGCGTGCTCCAATCAGTTTTCTTACCTGTATCAGTGCATTGCCCGTGCCAGGAACAGCCGTTGCGGTGCAGTCTTGGAATATTAGTTAGTTACGTGCGAGGCGGGAACATCGAAGGGATGCGGGGGTGTGCGGACATACAACGGATCGTGATAAGAATCGACGAACCGTTAAACCGGTGTGCCGTTACGTTCTTTTGGGTACCCACGATGTGCTTGCCCTCTTTCAGGAATGCCGGCGAGCCGGCTCAGAGGCGGTAGATAAACCTACTGCGCGCCCCGATCGCGGCGTCGCGTGCTCGGTCGGTCCTCACCTATCTACTTGACACGTCTCGTCGCTCACTGCGCAGCTCCTTGCGCTCGGGCTGCTCGCGACGGTTTCTTCACATCCTCTCAGTCGACATGGCTCCGTCAGTCGCTTCTGGAGCCAGACTTTTCGACCTTCGGCTGTCGATGTTCCCGAACCGCAGATACAAGGCGGGCACGACGATCATGTTCAAGGCGGTCGATGTGAGCAGCCCGAACAGGATCACGATGGCCATCGGGGCCTGGATCTCGCTGCCCGGCTGCCCGATCGCGAGCGCCAATGGAATCAGGGCGAGGCCGGCCGCCAATGCGGTCATCAGGATGGGAATCAAACGCTCCATGGCCCCACGCTTGACCGCTTCCAGCGGGTCGCCGATTTCCTCACGCTCAACAAGATTGTGGATGTGGGCGATGAGCATGACGCCGTTGCGGGTCGCAATCCCGAACAGGGTGATGAAACCAATAATGGAGGCTACCGATAGCACGCCGCCCGAGATGAATACGCCGATGACTCCGCCGATCAGCGCGAGGGGAAGATTGAGCATGATGAGGAAGGCGTCGCGCGCCGAGCGGAACGCCACGAACAAGAGTAGAAAGATGCCCACCGTGACGATGAACCCGAGGATCAACAAGGTCTGGGACGCCTGTTCGGCACTCTCGAACTGACCACCGAACTCCACATGATAGCCGCTCGGCAGCGGCGCCTGCGTAGCGATGCGACCTCGGATGTCATCGACCACCCCTTGCAGATCGCGGCCGGCGACATTGGCCATCACCACGATCTTGCGTTGCACATTCTCGCGACTGATGGTGTTGGGACCCCGGTCCTTGCGGATGTCGGCCAAAGCGTGCAGGGGCAGCCGTGCACCGGTGGCCGTGGTAATGAGGGTCGAACGAATCCTGTCCAGATTCGCCGTACCGTCCGGGTCATACCGAACGACCAGGTCGAAGGTCGCCTCTCCTTCAAGGACTCTCGACACTTCCAGACCGACGAAGGCCGTCTGGATGGCCTGGCTCAGGTCGCGTACGCTCAGGCCATGGCGCGCAACAGCCGCTCGCTTGATCTCAACGGTCAGGAAAGGGATGTCGGCCTGCTGCTCCATCGCCACGTCGACCGCGCCTGGTACTTCCTCGACCAGTGATTGCACGCGTTGGGCCTGGCGACGCAGCTCGTAGAGATCGGGGCCGAAGATCTTGATCGCAATGTTGGCGCGCGTACCCGAGAGCATGTGGTCGATGCGGTGGGAGATCGGCTGGCCGATGACGATATTCGTTCCCGGCACACTCGTGAGGTCGTTGCGAAGCGCAGCGAGCAGTGCCTCCTTGCTGCGTGCCCCCATTTCGAGGCGCACCTCGATCTCGGAGGCATGGACATTTTGGGCGTGCGGGTCTTGTTCCGCACGACCCGTGCGCCGGGCCGTGGACACGACCTCCGGTTGCTGTAACAGAATCTCCTCGACCATCCGACCCAGGCGGTTGGATTCCGCCAACGCGGTACCGGGGAGGGTCACAGCGCTCACCGTGAGGCTCCCCTCGTTGAAGTCCGGCAGGAACGAGCGGCCTGCCGACAGCAGGAAGACCAGGGCGACGACCAGCCCCATCACCACAACCAGCGTGACGGTCTTCCAGCGCGTGACCGTCGCGCGCAGCACCGGTCCATAGAGGGCCTTCAGGCCGCGCGCCAGCGGTGTCTCCCGCTCCCTGCTCACGACCTTGGAGTTCGGCAAGAGGAGCAAGCCCAACACCGGCGTCACGGTCACGGCCACCAGCAGAGAGGCGGCGAGCGAGATCACGTAGGCAAAACCGAGCGGCGCGAGCAGCCGCCCCTCAACGCCGGATAGAAAGAACAGCGGCAGGAACACGAGCATGATGATCAGGGTCGCGAAGACGATGGAGCCCTGAATCTCGCGGGTCGCCTCGAAGACGGTGGCGAGCGGCGAGCGGCGTTCCGCCTCGGGATGATTCTGGCGCTCACGAAGCCTGCGCACGATGTTCTCGACCACGATGATGGCATCGTCCACCAGGGCACCCAGGGCAATGGCCATGCCGCCCAATGTCATGGTGTTGATGGTCGCGCCCATGGCGCTCATGGCCAGCACGGCGGTGACCAGGGACAGCGGGATGGCAAGCAGGGTGATCAGGGTCGCCCGCAGGCTCACCAGGAAGGCGAATACGATGAGGACCACCAGCAAGGCCCCGTCGCGCAGGGCCACCAACAGATTGTCGACGGCAAGCGCGATGAAATCCGCCTGACGGAAAACATGCGTCTCCAGGCGCATACCCGCGGGAAGGGTCTCCTGGATCTCGGCCAACACCCGGTCGATGGAATCGGTTAGCGCCAAGGTGTTCGCCATCGGCTGCTTTTGGATGCCGATGACCACCGCCGGTTGTCCGTTGGCCGCGGCAGTGCCGCGCTTGAGTGCCGGTCCCACCGCCACATCGGCGATGTGCTTGACCAGCACCGGCTCACCGCCGCGCATGGCCACCAGGGTGTCGCCGATGTCCTCGGGGGAGCGCACCCGGCCGATGCCGTGGATCAAAAACTCCTGCCCACCCTCCGGGTAGAAGCCCGCGGAGACGTTTTCGTTGGACTCCTCGAGCGCCTTGACGACCTCGTTCACGGTGATACCGTAGGCGACCAGGCGCGCGGGCTTGAGTACCACCTGATACTGCTTGGTGTCGCCGCCGGTGGAGATCACCTGGGCAACGCCTGGAATGGCCAGCAGACGCCGGCGCAGCACCCAGTCGGCGGTGGTCTTGAGCTCCATCGGAGTGTGCCGGTCCGAGGTCAAGGCAATGAACATGATCTCGCCCATGATCGAGGTGACCGGCGCCAGGGCCGGCGCAGGGATCTCGGGTGGCAGCGACTCACGGGCGAGCTGCAACTTCTCGGTGACGATTTGGCGTGCCTGATAGATATCCGTGCCCCACTCGAACTCGGCGAAGACCACGGCGATGCCCACCCCGGTGGATGAGCGCACCCGGCGCACGCCGGAGGCGCCGTTGAGTGCCGTTTCGATGGGAAAGGTCACCAGGGTCTCCACCTCCTGGGGGGCCATGCCGTGGGCCTCGACGATCACGGTGACCGTGGGCGCCGTGAGGTCGGGGAAAACGTCGACCGGTATGCGAAGCGTCTCGTAGCCGCCCCACAATAAGAGCAACAGGGCTCCGACGACCACGAACAGACGGTCCTTCAAGGACCATTGAATAACGTGTGCAATCATCTGGCCGGCCTCAGTGTGCGTGGCCGTGACCGGCCGCGGCGGGGGATGCACCGGCAAGCCGGACCAGATAGGCGCCGCGGATTACGATCCGCTCCCCGGCTGCAAGTCCGCTCTGGACCTGAATCGAGTCGCCGTCTCGGAATCCGAGCCGCAGGACACGGCGCTCGAAGGACTCGCCGCCGAGCATCACGTAGACGACGTCCTGGCCGGCCTCGTCGACGATTGCGGACGCCGGTACGGCCAGGCCTTCGGTGCTGTCGCCCGCCCACACCCTGACCTCGGCGAACATGCCGACCCGCAGCAGACCGTCCACGTTCGGGAACTCGAATACCAGTGGCACCGTGCGACGTACGGGGTCGACAACCTGGCCAAAGGCAACGACCTGACCGCCTTGGTCCGGATCGATGGCGAACGTCTGCTCGAAGCCCTCGACTGAGAACCATGCCCCTCTCGGCTCCGGCAACCTGCCGAGGTCCGCCTCGGCGACGCTTGCCTCCAGCCACAGGCGCTCGGTATCCACGACGTGGAACATGGCGTCGCCCTCCTCGACGTAGCTACCGGCCGCGACCAGGATCTCCGCCAGGGTGCCCGCGATGGGTGCGCGAACCTTCACACCCGTGCTTTCGGCTGCTCCCTCGCTGCCCAAGGTGCCCTGATAGCGGGCGAGCCGCTCGGTCGCCGCAGCGAGCTCCGCCTTGGCAACGCGCTCTTCGTTCTCGGCCTCGTTGAGGGCACGCCGGGAGGCGGCGCGTTGGGTGACCAGCTTCTCCATGCGCCGAAGCTCGCTTTCAGCAAACTTGTGCTCCGAGCGCGCGCGCTGCATCGCCAGATCCAGCGATGCGACATCGACCTGATCCCCGGCAACTCGAGGCATGATGGTCGCAAGCGGCTGGCCGGCGGATACGCGCGTCCCGATTCGTGGAAATGCCTCGGCGGCGAGCAAATGACCCGCTGTCCGTGCGCCGACCAGGGCCTCGCCATCCTTGCGTGCCTTGATGAGGCCCGTGGCCGTAACCGAGGCGCGCAGGTTGCGCCGCTCGATCTCGGCCGTGGCGAACTCGACCTTCCACTGCTGCTCCTTCAGGAAGCTGATTTCGTCCCCCGCATCCTCCTCGGGGGGTTGGGCGGCCGCCGCCGTTTCCGGATCAGGAAAGACCCGGTAGATACCGAGATCATGTGTCGCGTTCAATCCGGGCGACTCCAAAACCAGCGTGATCGAGCGTTTTCCGGCCTGCATCGGTAAGGCCACGGGTCGAAAGATCCCCGGGGTTGTAGGGCCGATCACACCGAAAGCCTCATCAGGCAGGCCGCCGCCCGAAAGGCGTACGATCACCTGCCCTTCGTCGACCGGGCGAAAGTCGTCCAAACGGGTCAAGTGGGCGGCAAAGCCGGATTGTTTGCCGACAACCAGCGGCGGAAACTCCACAAACAGCTCGGTGCCGTCGGCAAAATGGGTCACCGCAATCGCCCCTGCCCCATGACCATGCCCCTCTCCATGTTCGCTCGTATCGCCGTGGTCGTCGGCGTGCGGCTCGTCATGGTCGTGCCCATGGGGAAGATCGCAGCCGGAGAACAGGACCGACATCAGCAGCAAGGCCAAGCCGGTCAGGCCCTCGCGTCGCAGGCGGCTTGCTCGGGTGTCCCTCGTCGGCGATGGAAAGAAAAACCGATGCATGATCGGTATTTTTGCTGTAGCAGAGCGGGTCTTAGTCATTTTTCAGGTCAATCGATAAGCAGGTGGAGCGCCGATTCGACGGCGTGATGCAGCCAGTCGGTGTAGACGCAGCCGAACGTAGCGAGCAAGCCGGCAGCCAACAAGGCCCAGAGACGAGGCCGACCGGTTGGTGTCGGGGCAGAACACAGCAGGGCATCGATCCGCGCCGGTATGTCGGATCCGGTCATGGTTGGGAGCAGCGTATCGCAGACGGGACGTCGACCGGCCGAGAGCCTGGCGACCTTCAGGATTGTCTCGGCGACGAACAGCCGCTCTCCGGCGGAGCCTGCGGCCCGCTCGTCACACGCCTGCTCCGACGCCAGGTGCAAGTCCTCCAGAAGACGTCGGCGAACCGGTGGCAAATGCAGGCGGGACAGAAGGTCGGCAATGAGCGATCGAAGGGCGTCACGGCGCCGTTGGTGGGCTTGCTCGTGCTGAACGACCACCGCCAACTCCGCGGCCGAGACCTGTCTCAACAGACCTGAAGACAGATAGATCGCCGGGCGCACCAAGCCCGCGGTCAGCGCAAACGCGATACCGGAGTCCACCACTCTGTACGGCCGGGGCTCCTGCTCCGGGACCCGCGCCGTTCGCAACGCGCGCACCACACGCAGCACCCGCCGTATGCGAAAGGAGATACCGGCAGCGAGCAATAGCATGGCGATGCCGGCGGTAGACAGGATCAGTCGCTCCGGATTCACCCCCGTCAATAGGGGCGTATGCAACAAGCAAAAATGCGCGTGATGACCATGGACTTGGCAATGATCGGTTCCCGGGCCAAGAAGATGGGTAAGCGGCGGAGAGAGCGTGAGAAGCAGCAGCGTCAGTCCGACAACAGCCGGCGCGCAGGCCATGGCCAGTAGCAGCCCCGCGCGCATGGCCGGCGGTTGGCCCCTCATCTTCCCCTGTACCATGGGGTAGAGCGCCGCAGCGAACAAAGCCGCGAGTACAGCGGCTCCGACAAAGACCAGTACAGCAGAAGCAATGGTGCCGACGCCGGAAGTCACGGCGTTTCCCCACCGCTTTTCGCGCGGCGCTCCGCAATGAGTCGTTCCAGCCGCGACAGATTTTCCTCGTCCACCTTCGCAGCGAGATCGACAAAGGCCGCGAGCATGGGCTCCGGGCGGCCATCGGAGAGCGTCTCGACCACCTCCCCGATCAACTTTTCCATCAGTTCTTCGCGCTGCACCGCCGGGGTATAAAGGAAGGCGTGACTCACCTTGCGCCGTAACAGAAAACCCTTACGGAAGAGCCGCTCCAAGGTCGATTGCACGGTGTTCAATGAGATACCACGCCGCTCTCCGACGCTGCGGTGCACCGTCTTGGCATCAATAGCATCCCGGGCCCATAACTCTTCGAGCACGGCAAGCTCAAGCACCCCCAGGTATGGTCTCGCGATTGATGACACAGCAAAAACTCATGGAAAGAATCAAGGTGCGGCAGTATCCTGTATCGAAATACCGATAGTCAATCGGTTTCTTGTTCTGTGATAATGAACCGACCATGCGTCTACCGATTTTTGCAGCCCTCGTCTCGGCACTGCTGTTCGGCGTCTCCACACCCCTGGCCAAGGTCTTGGTGGCCCAAGTGCCACCGGTCGCGTTGGCCGGTCTATTGTACCTGGGTGCAGGCGTCGGATTGCTTGGCCTACGCTGGGCGATGGGGCACGTCAGGGGTCCGGGGACACCGCGGGAGAGCGCTATCACAGGGGCTGACTGGGTGTGGCTGGCAGGAGCAATCCTGGCCGGGGGCGTGATTGCGCCGGTGTTGCTGATGGTCGGTCTTCAGCACACGCAGGGATCGACGGCCGCTTTGTTGTTGAACCTCGAAGGCGTGTTCACGGCTTTGCTGGCCTGGTTCGTTTTTCACGAGAACGTGGATCGACGGGTTGCAACCGGGTTCTTCCTCATCGCCGGAGCCGGCGTGCTGCTGTCCTGGGAGGGCGCGCCCTCAACAGGTTTGCCGCTCGGTGTTCTGGCGGTTCTTGCCGCGTGCTTTGCGTGGGCGTTGGACAACAACCTGACCCAGCGCGTATCCGGCTGCGATCCACTGCAGATTGCGGGACTCAAAGGCTTGGTCGCCGGCAGCATCAATCTGGCGACTGCATCGTTTCTGGGCTGGACTCCGCCGTCGGTAGCGGTCTTGCTCGGTGCGCTTTGCGTCGGGTTTCTAGGGTATGGAGTGAGTCTGAGCCTATTTGTCTGGGCACTGCGTCATCTTGGGACGGCGCGCACTGGCGCCTATTTCTCGGTGGCGCCCTTCTGCGGTGCCGCAACCGCCGTGTTGATCTTCTCGGAGCTTCCGAACACGTTGTTCTGGATAGCAGCGGCGCTGATGGCGATCGGAGTATGGCTGCATGTCACGGAACGCCATGATCATGCTCACCGGCACCACCGTATGGTCCATAGCCATTCCCACCACCATGACGAGCATCATCAGCATACGCACGATGCAGGGTGGGATGGCGCCGAGCCACACGCCCATGAACACGAGCATCAGCCCCTCCTCCACACGCACCCCCACTACCCTGATCTGCACCACCGTCACCGACACGGATGAGCTCCGCGAACATGCTGGAAAACCACCGTTAGAGGTAATACGACGCGATGACAGCCTGAATAGCGAGAAGCCGGCACCTGCCGAAACCAACATACTGTTTCAGACGTCTAGACTTCGGAACACCGAAGGAGATGACCATGACACTGTTCAGCATCGGGCAAATAGCGAAGATGACGGGAGTAACCGTCGAGACTGTGCGGTTCTACGAAAAGCAGCGGTTGATCGTCGCCCCGCAGCGCTCGGACGCCGGCTACCGGCAATACCCGGAGGACACGGTGAAACGGGTGCGATTTATCCAGCACGCCAAGGAAGTGGGGTTCACACTGAACGAGATCGCCGAATTGCTCGCGCTACGCCAGGAACCGGGTACCTCCTGCACAGACATTAAGCTCCGCGCCACGCAGAAGATCGAAGAAGTGGATCGGAAGCTCCAGGATCTCAATCGCATCCACGATGCCCTTGCGTGCATGATATTGACATGCAGCGCAAGCGGTGCGTCCAGAAATTTTCGTTAGCTTCTTGTCGCCTGAAACAGTGCGCCTACGGTGTGCGCTGCTGTCCGATA
>RCNG010001996.1_pt1 | contig 10158 bp, 9 predicted proteins | sample 2041371 | NCBI WGS metagenome assembly RCNG01 (sample SAMN09708227, study PRJNA481090) | Marine sediment metagenome, whole genome shotgun sequencing project. | biome: marine sediment; feature: ocean; material: sediment; isolation source: Sewage treatment plant 1 marine sediment (STP1) ... | reverse complement strand
GATGTGTAATCCGGCCAGGGTTGCCGAGGAGTCGCTGCCCATCTGTTCCGCGGCCACATAGAAGGAGATCCTCTTGGTGTAGACGATGTAACCCAGAACCAGGCATAAGATGGCCCAGATCAGGGAATCGATGGCCAGGAACCATTCCATCTTGGTGTCGTGCATGGCTTCGGCCGCGGCGTGCCCGGACCCCAGGACCCCGGCTGCCGTTTCCATGCCGTGGGAAATGGCCCCGTGGCCGGCCGCCGCGTTGGCGCCACCGGTGGTGGCGAATACCGGCTCGAGCCACTGCTCGAACCAGGCCCCGCCGCCCATGAAATGGGGCCAGCCGATCCAGCCGCCCACCAGCGAAAGTACGGCCAATACAACCAGGGGCATGGTCATGGTCGCCGGCGATTCGTGGATGTGGCTTTTGACTTCGCTGCTGGCGCGGTTCTCCCCGTAGAAGGTCAGCACGACCAGACGCATCATGTAGAAGGCCGTCATGCCGGCCGCAAGAAAGCCGACCACCCAGAACCCGATGCCCCCCTGGGAACTGCTGAAGGCTTTCCAAAGGATCTCGTCCTTGCTGAAGAATCCGGCCAGGGGAAACACCCCGGTCAGGGCCAGGGTGCCCACCAGGAATGTCCAGTAGGTGACCGGCAGCTTGTTCTTCAGCCCCCCCATGACCCGCATGTCCTGCTCGTTGCTCATGGCGTGGATCACCGAACCGGAGCCGAGGAACAGCAGGGCCTTGAAGAACGCGTGGGTCATGACGTGGAAGATCCCCACGCTGAAGGCACCCACGCCGCAGGCGAGCATCATGTAACCCAGCTGACTGACCGTGGAATAGGCCAGGACCTTCTTGATGTCGTTCTGGACCAGGGCGATGCTCGCGGCGAAGATCGCCGTTGTCACGCCCACCACCGCGACCACGTTCATGGCCGTGGGCGAAAGCACGAACAGGAAATTCATGCGGGCGATCATGTAGACACCCGCGGTGACCATGGTGGCCGCGTGGATCAGGGCGCTGACCGGCGTCGGGCCGGCCATGGCGTCGGGCAGCCAGATATACAGGGGAATCTGCGCCGACTTGCCCGCGGCTCCCAGGAACAGCAGCAGGCAGATGGCCGTGGCCGCCGGAGCCAGCAGTCCCGCGTGGTGCTGCATGGTGCGGAAGCTCAGCAGCCCTTCGCCCTCACCCAGGTGCGGCAGCAGGGTCACGCCGATCAGGAAGATGCCCAGCAGGAATCCGAAGTCGCCGATCCGGTTGACGATGAAGGCCTTCTTCCCGGCCGCCGCGTTGGCCTCGTCACTGAACCAGAAGCTGATCAGCAGGTAGGAACACAGCCCCACGCCCTCCCAGCCCACGAAGAGCATCAGGAGGTTCTCCCCCAGGACCAGGGTCATCATGGCGAAGATGAACAGGTTCAGGTAGCTGAAGAAGCGGCTGAATCCCTCATCGTGGGCCATGTAGCCCAGCGAGTAGATGTGGATCAGGAACCCGACCCCGGTCACGACCAGGGCCATCACCCCACTCAGCGGATCCATGGAGAATCCCAGATCGACCTGGAAATTGCCGAAGCCTATCCAGGTGGTCATCGTGTCGCTGAGGAAGCGTTCGGCGGCCGGCAGGCGCGCCAGGCGCAGGAATACCGTCACCGACAGGGCGAAACTCACCCCCACCGCACCGCAGGCCATCAGGCCCGAGACCCTTTTCGGCAACCGGCGGTTCAGCAGTCCGCCCACCGCCGCTCCGATCAGGGGCACCAGGACGATCCACCGCAACAATGATTCGGTCGTGTGGCTATCCACGGCGTTACTCCATCAGGGCTTTGAGGTCATCGACGTTGACGGTGCGGCGGCGGCGGAAGATCTCCACCAGGATGGCCAGACCGATGGCGGCCTCGGCGGCCGCGACCGCGAAATTCATCAGGACGAACACGTGTCCGTCGGCATTGGCATGGAACCGGCTGAAGGCGGCGAACACGATGTTCACGGAACTGAGCATAAGCTCGACGCACATCAGCATGACGATGGCGTTGCGCCGGACGATGAACCCCACCATCCCGGTCAGGAACACCGCCATGGCCAGCAGCAGGTAGTGACTCAGGGTTATCTCCACGGCAGTTTCCTTTCATCCTTGCCCACGGCCAGGGCGCCGATGATGGCGACCAACAGGACGATGGAAATCAGTTCGAAGGCCAGCAGGTACTTGCCCAGCAGGAGCTGAGCCACGTGGGTCGGCGAGCCGAATCCCGCCGGGACCGGCCCGGACCACCCGGTCAGACCGTCCCGCTTGAGGTAGCCGATGACCATGACGATGATCGCCATGGGGGGAACGGCCACCGCGGGCCACAGGGGGATGGCCAGCAGCTTGCGTTCACCGTCGAGCCGCGGACCCTGCAGCATCATGATCACGAACAGGAACAGCACCATGATGGCCCCGGCGTAGACCAGGATCTGCATGACCGCCAGGAAGGGGGCCGACAGCAGGGCGAAAATCCCCGCCGCACAGACGAAGGCGAAGATCAGCCACACCGCCGATACGACGGCGTTGCGCTGGAGCACGGTCATCAGGCCACCGGTGACCATCCCGACGGCGCAAACCCAGAACAGAATACCTTCCATGTCCAGCCTTTCTCGAACAGGCTCCGACCCACCGGTCAGAGGGTTCCGTCGGTGTCGTTGTGGAGGAGGAACTCCTTGTCGACGACGAATTTTTCGCGGCTGTCCGCGGCGATTTCATAGATTCCGGTGTCCAGGCGGATGGCGTCGCAGGGGCACGCCTCCTCGCACAGCCCGCAGTAGACGCACCGCAAAAGGTCGATGTCGAAGGTCAGCGGGTACTTCTCGATCTTGGGATCGGGGTGTTCGGCCCCGATGATCTCGATGCAGTCGGCCGGACAGTAGGTCGAACACATCTGGCAGGCCACACACTTCGGCGTCCCGTCTTCCCGCTGCATCAGCCGGTGACGGCCACGGAAACGGTCCCCGTACACCCGTTTCTCCTCGGGGTACTGCATGGTGGGCATGTCGTCGGTGTGCAGGATGTTCCGGACCAGATGCCTGGCCGTCACCCCCAACCCCCGCAGAATTTCCCACAGGTAGATGGAATCGCGGAACGACATCTTCTTGTCGCCGGAACCCTTGGGCAAACCTTCGAAACTCATGACACTCCTCGTATCAGACAATCGCCATCACGACGGCGGTGACGACCACATTGGCCACACCCAGCGGCAGCCATACCTTCCAGCCGAGATCCATCAGCTGGTCGTAGCGGAAACGCGGCAGGGTCCAGCGGACCCAGATGAACAGCCAGGCGAAGAACACAACCTTGGCCACGAAGGCCATGATCTGGAAGAGCGAGGCTACCATTTCGGCCCCGACCTCGCCGATGGCCCAGGGCTTGAGGCCCAGGCCGGCCAGGGCGGCCACGGCGACCAGAATCCACAGGCCGAGTCCCAACTTGGGCTCGCGGTCCCGGGCGTCGCCGAACTTGCCCTTTTCCTTCTGGACGCGGCGGAAGAACAGCATCGCGATCAACAGGGAGGCGATGCCCACCCCCACCAGTTTCAGCGTCAGGATCAGTCCTGCGTTCGCCTCGATCAGGGGCCGGGGCAGCCAGGGAATCTGGTAGCCGCCGAAATAGAACGTGGCAATGAGCGCGGCGCCGACCACCATGTGGGCGTATTCGGCCATGAAGAACAGCGCGAACTTCATGGAGCTGTATTCGAGATGGACGCCGGCCACGATCTCGGACTCGCCTTCGGGCATGTCGAAGGGATTGCGATTGGTCTCGGCGAAGACCGCCACGATGAACAGGATGAAGCCCACCGGCTGGACCACCACCCCCCACTTGGGCAAGAAGCCCAGGATGAGGTCGCCCTGGCCGGCCACGATGTCGGTCAGCCGCAGGCTCGAGAAGACCAGGACCAGGCCCATCAGTGCCAGACCCATGCTGATCTCGTAGCTGATCATCTGGCTGGTGGCGCGGATGCCCCCCAAAAACGAGAACTTGTTGCTTGACGCCCAGCCCGCCATCACCGTCCCGTAGGTCGCCAGGCTCGAGATCGCCAGGATGTACAGCAAACCCACGTTGAGGTCGGCCACCACCAGGGGTACGTGGCGGCCGGCCACGTTGAGGTAGTCCCCGAAGGGGATGACCGCGTAGGTGCTCATGGCGACGGTCATGCCGATCCAGGGCGCCAGGTTGTAGAGGGCCTGATGCCGGTTGGCAGGTGTGACATCCTCCTTGAACAGGAGCTTGAAGACGTCGGCCACCGGATGGACGAGACCGGCCAGCCGGACACCGCCGATCGCGGCCCGGTTGGGTCCGGTCCGGTCCTGGATGAAAGCCGATCCCTTGCGCTCCATCCAGATCAGGACCACCACGAGACCCATGATCAGGACAAAGAAAAAGAGAATCTTGGCGAGCGTGTCGAAAACGATGATCATCGGACTTCACCCCCGGGCACGAATCCTCTTTCGGGAAGCTGGTTCAGGTCACTGCCGCCGCCTACGGCCGCGTTCAGGTCGATCCGCACCGCCCTGAGACTTCCCGGCGCACTCTCCCGGCCGCTGACGTTCATCAGCTCGGCCAGGAGGCGCCAGTCCTCGCGGGCGTTTCCCTGCCGGGCCACGCTCTGCTTGAATTCCTGCAGGCGGCCGTCCCGGTTGACGAAGATTCCCGCCTTTTCCGCCCACATGGCCCCGGGCAGGACCACGGCCGCAGCCGCGGCCGTCGCGTTGTCATGGGTGCCCAGGTAGACCACGGCTTTCCCCGCCAGGGCGGCCGCCACGGCGGGATCCGCTGCGGGGTCACCTCCGTGGATCAGGATTGGCCCGGTGGTCTTGGCGATCCGGGCGGCCAAGGCCGCCCCGTCCTCCTGTTGGAGACCCAGCAGGGCCAGACCCTGGCGGTTCGGGGTGCGATCGGCGTCCAGCAGGAGTTCGTCCCCTTCTCCCCGGTCGGTGTCGGCCAGCCCGCCGTGGACGGCGGCCTCACCGGCGAGGATCTTCCACAGGTACATTTCTTCCAGACTCTGATGGGGGCTGCCGATGACCAGTGCAAACCCGTCCTTGGCGCCGAGGTCCGCCACCGCTCCGGAGACAGCGGCCCAGAGCCCGGACTGGCCCGCGGCCACCGGATCGCTCAGCCGGCTGTCCTCGTGGACGGCCTTGTAGGTCATGCGGCCCTTGTCGCACATCCAGCGCCCGTTCACCTCGGGGTTGTAACGCGGCTTGAGCCGGTAGACGCGGCCGGCTTCGTGGTCGATCCTCACGTTGCAGCCGGTGGCGCAGCCGGGACACACGCTGGTGGTGGCCTTGAGCATCCAGACCCGCTTCTGGAAACGGAAGTCGCGGCCAGTCAACGCGCCCACCGGGCAGATGTCCACCGTATTCATGCTGTAGTTGTTGTCCAGTTCGACCCCAGGTGCCGTGCCTATCTCGGCGCGGTCGCCGCGGTTGAAGATGCCCATCTCGCCGGTGCCGGTCACCTCGTTGCAGAACCGCACGCAGCGACTGCAGAGCACGCAGCGTTCCTGGTCGAGGATCACGTAGGGCCCGATGACCTCCGCCTTGCCCTTGTTGACCTTGGTCTCCATCTCGATCTTGGAGTCGTAGAGTCCGTGCCCCATGTACTGGTCTTGAAGGCCGCACTCCCCGGCCTGGTCGCAGATGGGACAGTCCACGGGATGGTTGATCAGGTGCATCTCCAGGATCCGGGTCGAGGCCTCGGTGACCTTCTTGCTTCGCGTGCTGACCACCATGCCGTCGCGCACGGTGGTGTTGCAGGCGATGGTCAGCTTGGGCATGCCCTCGACCTCGACCTGACACAGCCGGCACACCCCGGCGATGGACAGGTCCGGGTGATAGCAGAAGTGGGGCAGGGCTTCGCCCCGGGCATCGCGGCAGGCGTCGAAGAGGCTGGTTCCGTCGGGAACCTCGATCTCCTTGCCGTCTATGGTCAGTTTGGCCATTCCAGTTACTCCTGCTCGCCCCGCGGCCAGCGGCTGGTGGGCTCGGCCGGCGCGGTCTCCTGGATGAGGGCTTCGAATTCGGGACGGAATTTTTCGATGAAACTCCGCATGGGCATGACCGCCGCGTCGGACAGCGGACAGATAGTCAGGCCGGCCATGCCGTTGCAGACGTGCCCCAGCAGATCGATGTCATCGGCGGTGCCTTCCCCGCGGCGCAGTTTCTTGACGATCCTGTGCAGCCAGCCCGTGCCTTCCCGGCAGGGGGTGCACTGGCCGCAGGATTCGTCGTAGTAGAAATGCATCAGCACCTGGATGAGTTCGACCATGTCACTGCTTTCGGGAATCACGATCATCCCGCCGGAGCCCAGCATGGTGCCGGCGTTCTGCAAGGATTCGTAGTCCAGATTGCAGCTCATGATCTCGGCCGCCGGCAGAACGGGGACCGAACTGCCGCCGACGATGACGGCCTTCAGCTCCTCGCCCTCGACCATCCCACCCAGGTATTCGTGGAAGAACTCCTGGAAGGGCATGCCGAGGGGGACCTCGTAGACCCCTGGATTATTGACCGGGCCGCTGACGGACCAGAGCTTGGTGCCGCAGGACTTCTCGGTACCGAACCTCCGGTAGGCCTCGGCCCCGTTGTTGATGATCCAGGGAACGGACGCCACCGACTCGACATTGTTGACAATGGTCGGCTTGTCCAGGAAACCCGACACGGCGGGGAAGGGAGGCTTGATCTTGGGCTGCCCCTTGAGACCCTCGACGGAGTTGATCAGGCCTGTTTCTTCACCGCAGATATAGGCTCCGGCACCCTTGTGAACGATGACGTCCAGGTCATAGCCGCTGCCGAGGATGTTTTTCCCCAGGTAGCCCGCGGCGTAGGCCTCATCCACCGCTACCTGGCAGCGGTCCACCAGCCAGCCGAATTCGCCGCGGATGTAGATGAAGGCCAGCTTGGCCTGCACCGCGAAGCAGCTGATGATGGTCCCCTCGAGGGTCTGGTGGGGATCGTAGTCCAGGCAGTAGCGGTCCTTGAAGGTGCCCGGTTCGCTCTCATCGGCGTTGACGAAGAAGTAGACCTCTTCGGATCCCTGCGGGACGAAGCCCCATTTGACGCCGGTCGGGAAACCCGCGCCACCGCGGCCCCGCAGACCGGACCCCTTCACCACGTCGCGGATCTCGGCGGGCTGCATGGTCAGGGCCATGCGTAGGGCCTTGTAGCCGCCCTCGGCTTCGTACACCGACAGCAGATGGCCGTCGGGCCTTCCGAATCTCGCCGAGAGAATGTTGTAGTCGCTGCGGCTCAACTTGATCTCTCCTTAGGCCTGCAGTTCACGGTCCGTGTCCGCCCGGGGCACCACGCCCTTGCGCAGACTGTCCAGCAGTTCATCGGTCTTCTCCGGGGTCAGATGCTCGAAGAGGTGTTTGCCCAGCTGCAGACAGGGACCCAGGCCGCAGGCGCCCAGGCACTCGACACCCTCAAGGGCGAACTTTCCGTCGGGAGTGGTCTCCCCCAGTCTGATCCCCAGCCGCTTTTCCAGGTGGGCGATGATCGGACGAGCGCCCATGATGTGACAGCTGATGTTGTGACAAATCTGAAGCGTATGTTCTGCTTGCGGTTCCGTGCGAAACATCGTGTAGAAACTCAACACTTCATGGACCCGCGCCCGGGTCAGTTCCAGCTTTCCGGTCAGGTAATCCACCCCGGCACCTGAAACGTATCCCATTTCGTCCATGATCACCCAGATGCAGGGCATCAGGGCGCTGGCCTTGGTTGGGTATTTCGCGACCAGATCGGCTACCTTCGCTTCGGCGGCGGGCGACAGGACGAAACCGGTGGGTTCATTCACGGGTTTGTTCATCGACGGACAACCTTCCCTGGAAAGCGGACCCTCATCGGTCCAGCTCACCGGCGATAATGTTCAGACTGCCGAGGGTCGCCACGGCGTCGGGAATCATGCCCCCCTCGGACAGCCACGCGAAGGAGGAAAAGATCGGGAAACAGGGCGGCCGGACCTTGAGACGGTAGGGGCGCCCGGTTCCGTCGGAAACGGCGAAGAATCCCAGCTCCCCGTTGGCCCCCTCCCCGAATCCGTAAGCCTCGCCCGCGGGCACCCTGATGCCTTCGTAGACGAGCTTGAACTGGTTCATCACGCCCTCGATACTGCCGTAGACATGTTCCTTGGGTGGCAGCACCACCGCATGGTCATCCACGTTCAAAGGACCGTCGGGCAGGTTATCGAGGGCCTGGATGATGATCGCCCGACTCTGCACCATCTCGGCCATGCGCACCATGATCCGGTCGTGACTATCCCCGTTGGTTCCCGTCGGAATGGCGAAATCGTAGTTCTCGTACCCCCAGTAGGGCGCCGTCTTGCGCAGATCGTATTCCAGTCCGGTGGCGCGCAGGCAGGGACCCGTGTACCCGAAGCTGAGGGCGTCCGCCTGACCGATGACACCGACATCGACCATTCGGTCCAGGAAGATACGGTTGCGGGCGATAAGATCCATCACGTCCTTGATGGAGCCGTCGAGCTGGACCAGCTTGGTGCGGATCTCGGCGTCGAAGCCATCGTACAGGTCGTGGCTCATTCCGCCGATCCGGGCGTAGTTCGTGGTCAGCCGCGACCCGCATAGCTTTTCGAGGGACTCGTATATGCTCTCCCGGACGTTGTACAGGTACCAGTAGTTGGTCAGGGCGCCGATGTCGACGAGGTTGGCGCAGATGCACACCAGGTGGTCGATGATGCGGGAAAGTTCGCTGACGATCACCCGTATCGCCTGGGTGCGCGGGGTCGCCTCGATCCCTATCAGTTTCTCGACCGCCGAGGCGTAGATGGAGTTGTTGAGCATGGCCGAGCAGTAGTTCAGCCGGTCAGTATAGGGCATGACCTGGGCCCAGGTGTGATCCTCGGATTCCTTTTCGAAGCAGCGGTGGATGTAACCGATCTCCGTGCGCGCCTCCAGGATCGTCTCGCCGTCGAGCAGCAGTTCGGCGCGCAGGGCCCCGTGCGTCGCCGGATGGCTCGGCCCCACGTTCACTGTCAACAGATCGCTGGGGTGCACCTCGTCCAGGGCCCCGTCCAGGTCCGCCACCAGGTTCGACGCCCGCTGGGCCGCAGCGGCGATGTCCTGGTCGGTGAAGAGGTTCTCGGGACGGGAGCACTCCTGCCCCTGTTCGATGGGATAATCCTTGCGCAGTGCATGGCCCTCGAACTCATGGTGGCAGAGGATGCGCCTCAGGTCGGGATGTCCCTCGAAAGGTACGCCCAGCAGATCGTAGACCTCCCGTTCGTGCCAGTCGGCGCTGCGGAAGATGCCCGTCGCCGTGGGCACGGGCTCGTCCTCGTCCGCTTCGACCTTGACGATGATCCGGTGGTTGTTCCGCCAGGAGCGCAGCAGGTAGTTGATCTCGAAACGCCGCTCCCGGTCCGGGTAGTCGACCCCCACCACGTCCGACAGCTGCTCGCAGCCTTCGGTGTCACGCAGATGAGTCAGAACTTCAGCCAGTTTCTCCTTGCCGACAATGACCGATTCGTCCCCCTTGGGATTGGGCACTTCCCGCAGGTCTCCGGCGAATTCCTGCTGCACTTCGACCCGCAGGCACGTTTTTCTGGCTATGACTTCATGGCGGATATCTCGGATGCTCGTCTCACGGCCGGACACTTCTTTGCTGTCGTTGGTGTACCGCTGTATTTCGTCGGCATGTGGCACATCGCTCAGATGCTCAAGCCGGCTGGTGAAAAGCTCTCCAATCTCCTATTCCTGATCGGATCCCTTGGTTTCCTTTACGGTGCCATGTGGATGAGCTCGCGAGCAAGCATCGGGTCGCTGGACATTATCCCGAACTGATCAACCAAATCGTTGCTGATCAAGCCGACACCGATCAAAACGGCAAGTACGATCTTCTTCAGGCGGGCAGTGGCGACCAGGGGCCGGAGATATTCGTCGGCCATATCGACGCCTCGATGATGACCGGGGACGAGGCATCGACGACCATCTCCCGCGTGACCTCCGGCATGTTCTCCAGGCGTGGAATGCGCCTGTAATTACCGCCGGAGGCCTTCGAGATGAGCTGCAGGATCTCTTCGTACGACGGCCCATTACTGCCAGGTGCGGGAGGTGGCGGATCCTGCCGGGGAAAGCCCTCTTCCAGGGCGAATCGCCGCGCCCCCTCGCCCACCAGCATGACGTG
>RCNG010001995.1_pt1 | contig 10159 bp, 10 predicted proteins | sample 2041371 | NCBI WGS metagenome assembly RCNG01 (sample SAMN09708227, study PRJNA481090) | Marine sediment metagenome, whole genome shotgun sequencing project. | biome: marine sediment; feature: ocean; material: sediment; isolation source: Sewage treatment plant 1 marine sediment (STP1) ... | reverse complement strand
GCGCTTGCCGGCAAGCCGCTGATTGGTTTTTGCTGCTCCCCCTCGGGCGCCGGGCGCGGACATCCGTCCGCTTGGCTCTCCTCGCTGCGCTGCGGGCGCGCACTTGCGCTTGCCGGCAAGCCGGGATTGGTCTTTGCCTGAACTCCCTCAGGCGCCGGGCGCGGACGTTCGCCCGCTCAATCGTCCTCGAGGAGTTGCAGGAGGTACTGGCCGTAGCCGCTGTTGCGGAGGGGTTCGGCGAGGGTTCGGAGTTGGTCGGCGTCGATAAAGCCTATGCGGTAAGCGATTTCTTCCGGGCAGGCGATTTTGAGGGTTTGCCGCTCCTCGATGGTGCGGACGAACTCGGCGGCCTGGAGCAGCGAGACGTGGGTGCCGGTATCGAGCCACGCGTAGCCGCGTCCCATCTGCTCGACGGCGAGGTCACCCCTTTCCATATAGATGCGATTGACGTCGGTAATCTCCAGCTCGCCCCGCGCCGAGGGCTTCAACGAGGCGGCAATATCGATGACGTCGTTGTCGTAGAAGTAGAGGCCGGTCACCGCCCACCGCGATCGCGGTTTGGCCGGCTTCTCCTCGATCGAAATCGCTTGGCCCTCCCGGTCGAATTCGACGACGCCGTAACTCTGCGGCGACGTCACCGCGTAGGCGAATACCGTCGCGCCCTGCTCCCGCGCCGCCGCCCTGCGCAAATGGTCGGTGAAGCCGTGACCGTAGAAAATGTTGTCGCCAAGGACCAGCGCGCAGCGGTCGTTGCCGATGAAGTCCTTGCCGAGAATGAAGGCCTGGGCCAGTCCCTCGGGGCGGGGTTGGACCTTGTAGGAAAGCGCAAGCCCCCATTGGCTGCCGTCGCCGAGCAAGGTCTCGAAAAGCGGCAGGTCGTGGGCGGTGGTGATGATGAGGATTTCCCGGATCCGCGCCAGCATCAGCACCGTCAGCGGGTAATAGATCATCGGCTTGTCGTAGACCGGCATCAGCTGCTTGCTGACCGCCTTGGTGATCGGATAGAGCCGCGTGCCCGACCCGCCGGCGAGAATTATACCCTTCATGCACCCTCCAGATGTTCGAGCCCCTCGGGCTTCGCAACTTATACCAACGGTCACTGATAGGAACCCAATGTGACCGTTGGTATTATCTCACGACCCGGTTAAATTCTCGTCACCAGCAAAGCCGGTCGATCGACGCGTCCGAGGGGTTGGACGAAGGATTGTGGCAAGATCTATTGAGATCCAGGAACGGGATCAGCCCGCGTACTCCGCATACTGCATTGCCAACTGACCGTCCGTCTCGGAATCGATGAAGAAACTCAGCCTGCTGACCAAGCCCATCTCCTCCTTCTGGATGTGGAACATGACGCTCGCGGTCAGGTCCATGGCGGCATTGCGGAAGGCCGCCCAGGTCGATTCGTCGAAGCCGCTCTGCAGCGCCCCCTCGGCCAGCAGGCGAAGCTGAGATCCAAGCGTGCGGATTGCCTCGTGCTCGTGAATCAGCATTTGGGTCATGTCGCTGGCGCCGGCTTCGTCGAAGATCGGGAACAGCAGCTCTTCCTCGAAGCGGAAATGGGATCCGGAATCCCGATCGACGACGGCGATGATGTCCTGAAGCTGCCGCCGGTCGTCGTTGTCCGAGGAGTCGAACGGACGGTGCGCGGTATTGCCAAGTATCTTGTTTTCCAGCGCGTTCATCACTTCGAGGGTCCTGCGGTGCTCGTCGTGCAGGGTTTGTCCCAACGCTGATAATCCTGTCATGGTGCCTAGCCTTTTCCTTCTGCCGTTGGCGCACTGAGATGGGTCTGGGTTCTAAAGAAGATGGTCACGGCAAACCAGGCATAAGCGGCCGCGCCGACGGCGCCGGCGGCCGCGCCAGCCCGGATCAGCTCCGCTACGTCCAAGGCGATCCCGGCACCGACCACGATCAACGCCGCGAAATGACACCACAAGTGAACCTTCAACGGCATTTCGGCGGTGAGCTTCGAGGGGGCAGCCGGGCTTGCGCCGGCGCGGGCCGTGTGCATCGACGCCAGAAACGGAATGATTCGCTGGAGAACGCCGAGCAGCAAAGTCAGCAACCATCCGAACAACAGGGTGAACCCGAACAGGGCGGGTCCGGTGTCCGGCAGCACGTCAAAAAGTAACCCGAAGCCGAGCAGAAGGCTTACCGGCAGGAGAACCCACGACGCCCGAATGAATATGAACTCCGGGCCGAGCCGCTTGCGCATCCGGGTCCGCACCGTCTCCATCATCAGGCGAGCATGCAGGCCGGCGGCAAAAAGTCCGGCGATCAGGCCGGCGCCGACGACGAGCGGCAATTCCAGAAGCAAACCGATCACGGAAAGCACCAGTCCGGCGCCGGCGGACCACAGCGATGCCTCCGCCAGGCGCCGGCCAAGCACCATGGCGATGGTGAACATCGGCACCAGCACCTGGCTGAAACCGAGGACGAGCATGCCCATGAAGCCGTAACCGCCAAGGGTGACGTGGACGATCGCCGTTTGCATATGATTGGGCAGGAAGCCCTGGGTGTAGTCCAGGCTGAGGATCAGCGCCAGAATGGCGGCTACCGCCAACGATCCGAACCCTGCCCACAGATGGAGCACGACCGTGCGCGATCCCTCGGCGCCCCGAAGCACGCGTGCCGTCGTCGCGACATAGAGCGCGACCGAGACAGTGGTCAGCACCGCACCCGCGACAATGAAGCTTACTGCGGTGGCCGCGAAGCCATAGACAAGCAGCGCCCCGCCCGGCACCAAAAGCCAGTAGGTGATGTTGCATGCCGTCGTCGATGGAGCCGGCCTGCCCAGGGCGACCGGCAGCATCTGTAAAGAAGCGCCCATCGCCGTCATCACCAGCACACCGAGGGTCAGCAGGTGAACGCCGGCGAGGACAGGCCCCGGCCCGCCGACGAAGCCCGCCACGTCGTCGGCGGTCAGCGCCAGCGCCAGCCACGCCAGAATATGGCAGGCGACAGCGGTCCCGAAGAAACGCATCGGGATCCGCTCCGGCAGCAGCCGCTGCTGCGCTCCGCCCAGGTTGGGACCGGCAAACATCAACCCTCGCCCTTGCTGAGAACCAGGCGGACCTCACCCGGTTCCCCGGGCGCCAGCACATGGAACCAGCCTCGCTCCGCCAGTTCGGGATACAGGAAAACCGGTTCCCGATCGAGATGGGCGACCACCACGCCCTCGTGCTCCGAACCATCGATCAGCGTGAGAATTGCGATCATCGGACCAGGGCGCTCCAGCTCACGGACATCGATATGGACGCCATCCTCGGTTTGCCAAACCTTGGCGCCCAGTTCCGTTGTCGTGGGCAGGGGCCGCGGTGGCGGCTCGGCCTCCTCCGTTTCTCCCTGCAGGCAAAAGATGCGCCAGTGGCCCGGCGCCAGACATTGGCCGAAGGTGGCGAACTCCTTAACGGCGAGCACGCGGCGCAGCGGCGAAGGGTTGAACGGCGCGTCGATCATCAATCCGCCCGCAACAGGTACTTTATCGACGACCGCCATGATTTCGGAAAACGGATCTTGGCCATCGGCGAGAAGGGGGTGAACGTCAATGCGTTGCGCGGACGCCTCGTCGAAACGATCCATCCAGGCGGGCCGCTGTTCCTCTTCCGCATCCCAGCTTCCAGCCGCGCAGGGAGCCGGAACGTCCCCATTGACCACCGCGAGCAGAACGGCGACCGGCGCCGACGCTATCTGCGCCGCGTCCCGAAGGGTCGCCATCCGTCCCATCGTCTCTCGCCCTTCCGGCTCCCGCAAACGCCGAAAGACAGGATGCAACGCCACGAGCCGTTCGATGACCCCGGGGTCGACGGCAATGACATCGGTGACTTGCGAGTCGGCATCGAACCGCACCGCCGATGCGCCAGGGCCAACGTTACAGCCTTCACCTTCCTTGGTTTCTCTACCCTTCATCGATCGGGTCCCCTCCCGAAGGCAACGCCCTCCCGGCCATCTTCCCCCGACGGCAAGGCATGGTCATTGATGGTAGTCAAGGGCCGGCCAAGCGGCAACCGGCCGGCCCGGAAAGTCGCCGGAAAGTCGCCGGAAAGTCGGGTGAGGGACCCTCAAGTCCGGCAGAAACGGCGGAGCTTCTGAATATCGTTGACGGTCACTTCGTCGCCGCGGCTCTTGACCCCGAGTTCGACGAGGCGGGCCATCGCCCGCGACAGGCTCTCCGGCGCGATGCCGATTCGGCTGGCGATCAGGCTTTTGCGGTAGGGAAGACGCACGGTCACCGAGCCCGAGTCGACATCGGTCAACTGAAGGATGTACCAAGCAAGGCGTTGGGCCGGCGTCTGCGCTTTGAGATGATACAGTTCCCCCATCAACCTCAACTGCCAGCGTCCGATCGAAGCGAGCATCTTGAAGGCCGACGCCTTGTCCTCGCCCAGCCGGCGCAGGAATATTGCCGCATCGATCCGGAGAAGCCGGCTTCCAGCCATCGCTTCGGCGTTCACCGGAAACCGCCCCGAAGCGAACATCGCCGCTTCCGCAAACGACGCGCCGGCGCTGAAGATCTCAATGATGCTCTCGCTGCCGTCCTCGTTGAGGGCGAACAGCCTGACCGCGCCTTCGACCACCACGAAGAAACATTCCGCCCGATCGCCCGCCGAGAACAGCAAGGTGTCGTCCTCGTAGGAGCGAACCGACGCGCCTTCGAGCAAGTCGGCAAGCGACTCCTGCGGCAACTCCTCGAACAAAGGTGTCCGACAGACCGTCTGGAAGTCATCCATGGAAAGCAGCGACGTGATTTTCATCGCCGCACCCTACAGGAAACGTCGACCGCCCGGACAGCCGGATCGGTATAGGAATGCTCGCGGTGTCTCAATTATCCGCTATCCACCTTCGGGCTCTCACTGAACTCCCGCAATGCCGCGACGTCGCGTATGCGGAAGACGTTATCCGCCTTGTGGTAACGCACGCCGAGCCGCTGAAGCCGCAGAAAGGCCCGCGACAAGGTTTCCGGCTGCATTCCCAACTCGCTTGCAAGAAGCTTCTTGCCGTACTGCAGGCGGATCTCCGACACACCATCTTCCGCTTCCGTCAACCCGATCAGATGGGCGGCCAGCCTCTGCGCCGTCGTCTTCATCTTCAGATCCATGATCTGGCGCAGCAGGCCCCTGAGCCGCATCGACATCTCCCCCAGCATCGACAGCACGAGATCGAATCGCTGTTCGAGAAGATTGCAGAAAGGCTCTCCGGGTATTGAGACGACCTCCGTTGGCTCGAGCGCCTCCGCCGTCATCGGGTACACCCCCTGGCCACAGATCGCCGCTTCGGCAAAAGTTTGACCGGGGCCGATGATACCGGCGATGCTCGGCGCGTTGTCCTCCTCGCCCAAATACAGAACCACGCGTCCCTGCAGCATGATGAAGAACCGATCCGCCCGATCGCCCTGATGAAACAGAACCGTCCCGGCGGCATGCCGCTCGAGGACCGCGTCCCCCATCAAGGGCTCGAGATCCTCCGAGGAGATGTGCGAAAACAAGGGACACCCCTTAAGTTTCTCGCACGGAATGAGATCTTGTACTTTCACGGTCAGCCTTCCCAATTTTTGCCGGCCATGTTAGCGCAATCCTGAGCGGAATCCTCGACTTTTCTCCGAACTCGCAATTGCCGACGGCGCTCCCCAGGGTGGGAGATGTCGAAGACAATTGTCGAAGAAGGCGAACATGATAACATGACCCCGTGGCGGACCCCTTTGGGGCATTCGTAGGGCTCGTCATGGTGATCGAGCCCGCCCGTGGGGGACAACAGCGGCACTGACAGGTCGAGTCATGGACACGTCGAAGCAGGCCGTATTCGAGGACGTTCAACCGGTTGCCGGTGGCCAAGACCGTTTTGCCACCTCCCTCCAGCACATTCTGGCGGAGTTGGAGCGCGTGGATCTGCTGATCCGTGCGCAGGTTTCGCGGGCGAGAGAGCTGTACAAGGTCGACCACGAGTTCCAAGGGCTTTGTATTTCGGAGGAGGAAGTGGACGCCCTCCTCGTTCGCTCGGCCGGACTGCCGGATTGGGCGGCGACCAGCGCGGCGCTCTCATCAAGCTCCCTTCGGGACGGCCTCAACAGCCTGGTCGCCGACATCGACCGGCGAAAGACCGAGAGCGTCCGGAGCGGCGTAACGCTGCGTCTTCACCAACTGACCCGACTTTTCCGGCTTACACCCGTCGATGTGGACGTTCTGCTGGTCTGCCTGGCCCCGGAACTCGACCTCCGCTATGAGCGCCTGTACGCCTATCTTCAGGATGACGTCACCAAGAAGCGACCGAGCGTCGACCTGGTCCTCAACCTGTTGTGCCCGTCGTTCGAAGGCAAGCTCGAGGCACGTCAGCGATTTGTCGACAGCGCGCCGCTCATCGACCAGCGGCTGGTACACCTGTTCGACGACCCGTCCCAACATCGCCCGCCGCTGTTGAGCCGTTATCTCAAACTCGACGATCGGTTGGTGAACTACCTGCTCGACGACGACCGAATAGACGTTCGCCTGGCGGCATACGCCGGAACAACCCCGCCGCAATCCACACTCGACAAGTTGCTGCTGCCGGCCGAGACCAAGCACCGCCTGACACTGCTCGCGCGCAATGCGCATTCCGGGGAAAAAGCCACGGTTCTGCTGTTTCAGGGCCCCTATGGTGTCGGCAAACAGGCCACCGCCGCAGCACTGTGTCGGGAGCAGGGGCTGAACCTGCTCACTATCGACCTGAACCGACTGGGCAATGCCGATCAGTCAGAGTTCGAAAAAACCGTTGGATTGGCTGCGCGCGAGGCCTTCCTCACCGGAGCGGCTCTCTACTGGGACGGGATCGATGTGGTTTTCGCCGAAGGCAAGGATGCTTGGCGGGACGTTCTGTTACGGCGGCTGGCAGGGTGTCCGGGAATGTCGTTCCTCGCCGGGGAAACCGCCTGGGAACCGGCGAGCAACCTGAGAGAGATCTCGTTCGCGCGGATCGAGTTTCAACGCCCCGAGGCGGCCGAACGCGCCCAGCTGTGGACGGAGGCTTTGAACGACGACCATCCCGAAGGGACCGGGGTGGACACGCTGGAACTGGCCGGCAAGTTTCGCTTCACCGGCGGACAGATCCGCGACGCCGCGGCAAGCGCCCGCAACCTGGCCCGCTGGAGGAACCCGGAGGATGTCCGGATCACCATCGATGATCTCAACGCAGCCTGCCGACTGCATTCCAACCAGAAACTAGCGGTTCTGGCGCGAAAGATCACTCCCCGCTACGGCTGGGACGATATCGTCCTGCCGGTCGACCAGGGCTCGCGACTGCGCGAGATCTGCAACCACGTCAAGTACCGGGCCGTCGTCTACGAGCAATGGGGCTTCGGGCGGAAACTGGCGTTGGGCAAGGGTCTCAACGTGTTGTTTTCCGGCCCACCCGGAACCGGCAAGACGATGGCCGCCGACATCATCGCCGGTGCGTTGGCGTTGGACCTCTACAAGATCGATCTTTCGTCGGTGGTCAGCAAATACATCGGCGAGACGGAGAAAAACCTGGCCAAGATCTTCGCCGAGGCCGAGAGCAGCAACGCCATCCTGTTCTTCGACGAGGCGGACGCCCTTTTCGGCCGGCGCAGCGAGGTTCGCGACGCCCATGACCGCTACGCCAATATCGAGATCAGTTACCTTTTGCAGCGGGTAGAGGAATACGAGGGCGTCGTCATCCTTGCGACCAACCGGAACAAGGACATGGACGAGGCTTTCGTGCGACGGCTGCATTTCATTATCGAGTTTCCGTTCCCGGCGGAAGCGGACCGGCAGCGGATTTGGCAGGGAATCTGGCCGAGTGAGACTCCGCTGGGCCCCGACCTGGACCTGGACCTGATGGCCCGCCGGTTCGAGATCGCCGGCGGCAATATCCGCAATATCGCCGTGGCTGCCGCGTTTCTCGCGGCAGACGACGGCGGCACCGTCACCATGCGTCACCTCGTCCGCGCCATCCGCCGGGAATACCAGAAGATGGGCAAGGTGGTGGCCGAAGAGGAGTTCGGCGGCTACGGCGGGAGGAGCGACCAAGCTCACGTTGTCCGGAGTTAGGATACGACATGGACGGGCGCGACCAGAAGCACGGAAACGAGGCCACTGAGATGGGTGACGCGCGCGGCGAGATGGCACGGCCGGACACGGAACCGGATCTGCGCCGGAAGGTCGCCGAGGGGCTTCTCTACGCCCACAGCCGGCTCAGCGCCAACACCGGCAGAACGCTCGAGGCGACAGCGTTTCTCTATGCCCTCATCGAGCTTTTGAACGAGAAGGGCCTGATCTCCATCGACGAGCTGGACGAGCGCAAGCGGACCGTCGGGGACCGGCTAGTAGAGCAGTTGCGCGGGAAGGGAACGGGTGTCGTTTTCCAGGATCCGGAATACGACAAGTACGCCTTCGAGAACGAGGTCGACATCGACTGCGCCCGCCGCATTCCGCTGTGCCACGCCACCTGTTGCCGGCTTCCCTTCGCCCTCTCCAAACAGGACGTCCGCGAAGGAATCGTCCGCTGGGATCTGGGGCAACCCTACATGATCGATCAGGGCGCGGACGGCTACTGCGAACATCTAGACCGGTCCGCCTGCGCCTGCACCATATGGAAGCACCGCCCGGTTCCCTGCCGCGGGTTCGACTGCCGCAAGGACAAGCGTATCTGGTTGGACTTCGAGAAGCGGATTCCCAATCCCGCCATCAACCGGCCGGACTGGGCGCGCTCCTTGGAAGCTGTTGAGGATGGAAAGACGGAAACCGAGAAACGGAGCAAGCCGTGATCGACGATCTGGACAGAACCCTGAAGAAACTCCTCGAGCAGGAGGTGGACGTTCTCGCCGCAGAGCATCAGAACGTCCATTTCGAGGTCCCCGACGACAAGTTTCAGCCGGCCCTGCCGGCGGTCAACCTGTTCCTCTACGACGTTCGCGAGGATAGGGAACTCAGAACCAACGAAGTGTTGACGCGGCGAGAGCAAGGCATGGTCACCAAGCAGCGTTCCCCGGTGCGGATCGAATGCGCCTACCTCATTACCGCCTGGGCCGGCGACACCTACAGCGAGCATCTGTTGCTGGGCAAGGTGATAAGAGCCCTGCTCCGCCATTCGACGATCCCCGCCGGTCTGCTCCAGGGAAGCCTGGCGGGACAGGAGGCGCTGCTGCCGACCAGCACGCTGCAGCCGGGTCGGCTGCAGAGCCTGGGAGAATTCTGGCAGGCGCTCGGCGGGAAGCTCAAGGCGGCGCTGACCTATACGGTGACGATCGGCGTCCCGGTCCACGAGCCGGTCGAACTCGGTCCACCGGTGACCGAGAAGCTGATCACGCTCAAGCAGACCAAGGGAGAAACGTAGGTGGTGGAGAACCTTGAAACCATCCGCCGGCAGGTTGCTATTGCCGGCCGGATTACCGACGCGTTCACCGACCATCCCGTTCCGCGGGCTAACGTCAGGCTGACGAATGGGCCGCCGGCCTTCGTTCAGCCGATGGTTGCCCAAGCCAAGCTGATGCCTCTGAACCAAGCCCCGAACGAGGTCACCCAGGCTTACGGCGATCTGGACAAAGCCGGCGTCGACAACGCCGGAAAGCTGAGAGCGGCGCAGATCGTTCTCGACCATCATTTGCAGACCTACGGAGCGGCGCTCGCCGTCGCCCGCCCCGACCAGACGCGGGCCACGGCGGACGGCCATTTTCATTTTCTCGACCTGCCCGACGGCAACTACGCGGTGACGGCGTCGCTGCCCAAAGCGGGTAGCCGGTACGGAACGGCAGAGGCGCAGAATCTCACGGTTTCGCGCAATAGCGGGGGCAGAATCGCCTGGGCCTGGACCGAAGTGAAGCTGCCGCCCACGACGATTAGCGGAAAGATTATCAACCAAAGCGCATCGCCCGTGAAGTTGGCGACGGTACAGGTGAAGGGGAGTGGAGAGAGCGCTTTCAGCGATGACACGGGCGAATACCGGCTGACAGCCCTGGAGATCGGCAGCCGCACCGTGTCGGCCTCGGCCCCGGGTCTCCAGACGGCCCCCAAAATCGTCCAACTCGATGAGGCCGGGAAAAAGCAGGCGGTGGATATCGTTATGCCGCCCGCCAATTCATGAGAGTCCGTCCGGAAATGTATCGTGTGTTTTCAAAGCCTTGTGTTCGTGTCTCCGGCAGGAGAGACGGCCGCCGTGATGCTGGAGCATC
>RCNG010001993.1_pt1 | contig 10161 bp, 5 predicted proteins | sample 2041371 | NCBI WGS metagenome assembly RCNG01 (sample SAMN09708227, study PRJNA481090) | Marine sediment metagenome, whole genome shotgun sequencing project. | biome: marine sediment; feature: ocean; material: sediment; isolation source: Sewage treatment plant 1 marine sediment (STP1) ... | reverse complement strand
AAAACCGCCTCGGCCCAGCCCCAAAGCCGGCGCCCCGAAACCTCGTTGCGCCGGCATTCAAGCCCGAGGACCGGTCTCTTGGGGTGTTGGTTCGCCGGTCGGCCGACCTCCGCGTGGAGACCGAGCCAGTCGCGGACGGCGGCGATCTCGCCGAAAGGAACACCGGTCTGCGCCATCCCCCAGGGCCCCGGGTTCATCCCCAGCAGGAGGATCTCCTTCTGTCCTCTTCCGTAGCGTTGGAGATACTCGCAGTGCATCTCCCAGGCGTAATCCAAAGGGTTGTAGACATAGCTGGCCGGGGAACCGAAATCGAGCTCGTCAACCTTCGACCGCAGTGTTCGCGCGATGCTGATCAGATCCGCAGAAGTCATGGTGGGTGATTCTAACAAAGGGTCTGGGAGCCAGGCGGCCGGGCTGTCGCGCATCCACCCGAGGGTTCCCGGGGACAACGGTCGGATCTGAGATCCCTTCCGAGCCGGGTTTCGGTGTGGCGTGTCAGTGGTCGATCATCCCTTGCCCTCACCAAAGCGGGCGGTATAGAGTGAAGGTTGGCGCCGGTCGGAACTGATGCTTCAGCGTCGACGGGGGGCGCGGGTACTGAAGGAGGACAGTGTGGAACTGACAACCATCGAGAAGATTCTTGACTATGCGATTTCCAACGAGGAAAAAGCCGCTTCGCTCTACTACGAGCTTGCCGAGAAGGTGGAACGTCCGGGGATGCGCGAGGCCTTCCTTCATTTCGCCAAGGAGGAAGAGGGACACAAAGCTCGACTGCTCAAGATCAAGCACGGAGAGATCCCGGCAGTGATCGAGGAAAAGGTCGCGAACCTGGGTATCACCGAGAGCTTGGATGAGCCCAAGACCGCTTCAAACATGACCTATCAGGAAGCCCTGCTTTTCGCAATGAAGGCCGAGAAGGCCGCCTTCGTGCTCTACACAAAACTTGCCGAGGTGACCACCGATGCCGGTCTCCAGCGAGTCTTCCGCGGCCTCGCTCAAGAAGAGGCGAAGCACAAGCTGCGGTTCGAGATCGAGTACGACGACCACGTGCTCGAAGGGGTGTAATCCACCGATCGTCGCTGGCTCCTGTTGCAGCTACGGATTCGGCAACTGTTTTGGATCCCTCGTCTCCGGCCTTCTGATCCGCCTTCGGCGGCCCAGCGTCGCCCGAGCAGCGCGGTCGCTCGGTGGGTAGTGAGAAGGGCTGCGACCACGCTGCTCGCGCGCCGGCGGCCTCCTTCTGAGCTGGAACAGCCGAAGATCATCGCGCTTCCCGTGGGTTGCCCGGTAGCGTAGTTGTGCGGAGCGCGCGGCGGCTCCGGGAGGTCATACCGGCACAACTACGTACCCGGCACGCCCCGCTGAGCGCGTTGCTCCCGCGTGTCTTGGGGCGGTTGCTGTCTCGGATTCGGTTGCGGCTACGGTCGCGGGTGCGGGTGCGGCTAAAGACTCGGCCACGGCTACGGGCACGGGCACGGGCACGGATACGGCCACGGGCACGGGCACGGGCACAGATACGGATACGGCTACGGGCACAGAACCCGCCGTCGTAACATAGATGCCGATGACGGGAGGCACCCATGCGACGTGGTCCGATTCTGGTGATGGTGGTGATGATGACGGCCGGCGTGAGCACCTCCGCTGACCGGCCCGAGGGGCACTCCTTCGCGACCCGGTCGGTGGTCCACGCGCAGCACGGGATGGTGGCTGCGGCACACCCGCTCGCTGTGGAGATCGGCCTCGACGTCCTCAAAGACGGCGGCAGCGCGGTTGATGCCGCCATCGCCGTCAACGCGGCGCTCGCCCTGATGGAACCGGTGTCTTGCGGCCTCGGGGGTGACATTTTCGCCATGGTCTGGGATCCAAAGACCGAGACTCTGCACGGTTTGAACGGGTCGGGCCGAGCGCCCGCTGCCCTGACGCCGGGGAAGGTGCCGGCCGAGGAAGACGGCACGATTCCGGTCTACTCGCCGTACTCCTGGACGGTTCCGGGCTGTGTTGACGGCTGGTTCGAGCTGCATGAGAGATTCGGTCGGCTGCCCATGGACCGGCTCCTCGAGCCCACCATCTCTGCTGCTCGCGAAGGGGCCCCGGTGCCACGCGTCATCGCCGGTGCCTGGGCCAGGGGGGCGGCCAAATTCGCCGAGATGCCCGGATTTGCCGAGATCTTCATGCCCGGTGGCACGATCCCGGCTGAAGGTGAACTCTTCGCCAACCCGGCGCTCGCCGACACCCTCCAGCGGATCGCCAAAGGCGGCCGGAACGCCTTCTACGGAGGTGAGACCGCCGAGGCCATCGTCGCCTATTCCAACAAGGTCGGCGGTTTCTTTTCGCTGGCCGATCTCGCGGGCCACACCAGCGAGTGGATCGACCCCGTGTCCACCACCTATCGTGGTTGGACCATGTGGGAGCTGCCGCCCAACGGCCAGGGCATCGCCGCTCTCCAGATTCTCAATCTGCTCGAAAGCTACGACCTCTCGGCGATGGGACGCGATGACCCCGACTTCTGGCATCTGCTCATCGAAGCCAAGAAGATCGCCTATGAGGATCGGGCCAGATTCTATGCCGATCCGGAGTTCAGCGACCTCCCGGTGGCGGGACTCATCAGCAAGGAGTACGGAGCCGAACGAGCCAAACTTATCGACATGACCCGCGCGGCAAAACGGATCGGGCCGGGAATTCCCCACCTCAACCACGGCGACACAACATTCTTGGTGGTCGCGGATTCGTCGGGTCAGATGGTGTCGCTGATCCAGTCCAACTACACCGGCTTCGGCTCCGGCTATGTCGTGCCCGAGCTCGGTTTCGGGATCCAGGATCGCGGCGCGCTCTTCACTCTCGAGGAGGGTCATCCCAACGTCCTCGCTCCGGGCAAGCGGCCGTTCCACACCATCATTCCGGCCTTCATGGGTGAAGACGGCATCCCCGACATGGCCTTCGGAGTCATGGGCGGCGATATGCAGCCCCAGGGTCACATCCAGATCATGATCAACATCGCGGACTTCGGGATGGATCTCCAAGAGGCGGGCGACGCCGACCGATTCCGTCACACCGGTTCGTCCGCACCCACGGGCCCTCTGATGACCGATGGTGGCGTGGTCCACCTGGAATCTGGAGTGTCAGCCGAGATCAAGCGCGAACTCATGCGCCGTGGCCATCGGATCCAGGAACTCATGGCATCGGGCTATGGTGGATATCAGGCCATTCGCCGCAATCCGGCGACCGGCGTCTATGCCGGCGCCACCGAGTCGCGGAAAGATGGGATGGCCGCGGGCTATTAATTATGAATTCTCAATAATGAATTCTGAATTGCATCGCAAGCCCATTTAGAGACCCTGCGACGGAATTCAAAATTCATAATTGAGAATTCATAATTCGGAGTTTGCGCGCACAAGCGCGCTAAACTCCTTTCATGCTTGACACCATCCTCACCCCGGAACATCAGGATTTTGTTCGTGAAGAGCGGGACCTCCTCTTCGAGGTCGCGGCGGCGCTGGAACGCAGCGATGTGGCCCCCGACGAACGTGGCGCTCTGGCGGACTCGATCAGGCAGCTCGATGAGCTCTTTCTGCTGGTTGTGGTGGGCGAGTTCAACGCCGGAAAATCGGCCTTCATCAACGCCGTCCTCGGGCGCGAGCTCCTTGCCGAAGGGGTCACGCCGACAACGGCGAAGATCCACCTACTGTCGTGGGGTGAGACCGACGGTCGCGAGAACATCGACGCCGTAACCGAGAGGGTGACCGCTCCGGTGGATCTCTTGCGCCAGCTGAGCCTCGTCGACACCCCCGGAACCAACGCGCTTGACCGGAGCCACGAGGCGCTGACCACCGACTATGTCCCGCGGGCCGACCTCGTCTTCTTCGTCACCTCGGCCGATCGCCCGTTCTCGGAATCCGAGCGCCTCTTCCTCGAACGCATCCGCGAGTGGGGCAAGAAAGTCGTGGTGGCGGTCAACAAGATCGACATCCTGAAGTCTCCCGGCGATATCACCGAGGTGCTCAACTGGGTGCGTTCCAACGGGATGCGGCTGCTCGGCACGACCCCCGAGGTCTTTGCGGTCTCGGCCCTCGAGGCCCGCCGGGCCCAGCTCGCCGATGACGACGACGCGCTGGCAGCCAGTGGCCTGCCCGCAATTGAGGCCTGGCTCCAGTCCACTCTCGACGACTCCGAACGGCTTCGACTCAAGCTCGGCAACCCCATCGGGGTCGCCGGACGACTGCTCGGTGTCGGTCTCGATGCCGTTGACGGCCGGTTGGCCCTTCTGCAGGACGACCTCGCAGCCATCGCCGACATCGAGGGTCAGACCGCGACATGGGTCGACGATGTCGATCGCGAGTTCGGTCTCAGGCTGGCCGACATCGAGAATGTGCTCCTCGGGATGGAGAAGCGGGGTCTCGCCTTCTTTGACGAGACCGTGAGGCTGAGTCGCCTGACGAGCCTTTTCGACAAGGAGGCGCTCAGAGCTCGGTTCGAAGCCGAGGTCGTCGCCAACGCACCGCAAGATGTGGAAGCCAAGGTGGAGTCGCTCATCGACTGGCTGGTGGAGTCGGATCTTCAGCAGTGGCAGTCGGTGGTCAACCACGTCAACCGTCGCGCCGCCGCCCACGCCGATCGGATGGTGGGTGAGGTTGGAGGACGATTCGAGGCCGACCGCGGCCATCTGCTCGCCACCGTCGGCCGCGCGGCGGCGGATGGTCTCGCCGGTTTCGACCGCGCGGCCGAGGCGCGGCGGATGGCCGACGATGTCTCCAAGGCCGTCACCAACACCGCTCTGGCCGGGGTCGGCGCCGTCGGGCTCGGCGCTACCGTAGCCCTGGCCGCTTCATCGACCGCAGCCGATGTCACCGGTCTGCTCGCCGCGGGGCTGCTCTTCTCCCTCGGCCTCTTCATCCTGCCCCACCGCCGGCGCAAGGCGAAAGCCGAATTCTCCGAGAAGATCACCGCGCTGCGAACCGAGATCATGACCGCGTTGAAGACGCAATTCGACACCGAAGCCGGCCGCAGCCGGACCAGGCTTGCCAACACCATCGCCCCCTACACCCGCTTTGTCCGCACTGAGAGTGATCGGCTCGAGGCCGAGAAGAGGGATCTCGACGGACTCGCCGCCAAAGTCGAGTCGATGAAGGCGAGGGTCGACGATTTGCTCTGATCTCACGTGTCCCGTTACGTGAGACTGAACCCGGTGCTCAGATCGTTCGTGGCCGAGGGAGCCACCTTTCGCATTGTAGGAACAATGGCGAAAGATGACACCCCGTTCGAGGCCAGAACCGCAGGTCCCATAGTCCACGGGTCGCAAGACGTACTCGAAGAACGCGGGGCGGGTGCCTGGCTCCAACATTGTTCGCCGCGAACAATGTTGCGTGCCTGGCTCCCCTCCCATGGCGTATCAAACGCAGAGTCGGTCGTTCAGTTGGGCAGCGGCCTCCCGGGTGACCACGGCACGCCTGCCGCCTCGGCTTCGGCCTCGAGCGCCGGCAGTTCGACCTCGAGGATTTCGCGCAGCTCCGGTGCGATCGCTTGGTACTCGTCTTGGGCGATCTCGAATGCGCGTCGGTGGGTTGCCGTCGGGCCGTAGTCCGACTGACCGTCGCTGATGGAGGCGACGCGGAGGCGGCGACTCACGTTGGGTGTCCGGGGGTGACCGAACGAGGCCAACGAGCGGTTCCCCGCGAGCTTCTGATCCACCTGATAGAGACGCTGTTTGAGCGTCTCGAGATCGCTATCGAGAGTTCCGGGATTGACGGACGACCGTGCGAGCGCCTCTTTGAGCTTTTCCACCCGGTCAAAACCGATCTTGAGTGCTTCGTTTGCAGCGGATACGGAGCGCCGCAACTCGGAAACCTGCGCCATGTAGACGGCGGTTTCGGCCGGCGGGGTCCCTTCGAGAGATCCGGGGAAGACACGGACCACCTCGAACGGCATCGGACCGGCGAGGGTGGTGACCTCGCCGTTCACCCTTTTGGAAAGACTCACGGTGTATTCACCGGGAGGGGCCATGTGTCCGCTTCCTCCCCGGTCCCACGGATTCGGTGTGCTTCTGACCTGTTCGACGGCCTTGGTTGTGGGGTGGCGGAGATCCCAGGTGACGCGGTGAAAGCCCTTCTTGGCGGGCGCGGTGATGGTCCGAACCACGGCGCCTTCGGTATCGCGCACCGTCAGGAGGATCTCGGGCTTCGGCTGCCGGCGTTCGGCCTCGAGGGCGTCGTAGCCGACGTAGGGAGTGTTCTTCCATTCCTTCTCGAGCTTCTTTTCTGCCTCGCGACGTTGCTCTTGAAGAGTGGTGAAACCGTCGCCGAGGTGGTAGGTGAAGACCGCCCCGTATGGCGGATTGTCGGCCACGTAGAAGGCCCCACCCTGGGACGCTTGGCCGCCTTCACCGAGCGGCCGGCGCTGGATGTACCACAGGGCGTCCCGACTCTCAAAGAGGACCGCCTCCTGCTCGAGGGCCTCTGCGCTGAGGTGGCGCAACGGGGTGTAGTCGTCAAAGACAAAGAAACCGCGGCCGAAGGAGGCGCCCACGAGGTCGTTCTCCCGCCGTTGAATGGCGAGATCGCGGAATGAGATGGTGGGAACGCCACCTTCGAGCCTCACCCATTTGGAACCGCCGTCGATGGTGAAGAAGAGGCCAAACTCGGTGGCGGTGAAGAAGAGATCCTTCTTGATGTGGTCCTGCACCAGACGCCACACAAGGTGGTTCTCGGGCAGATCGCCGGCCATGGAGCTCCAACTGGCGCCACGGTTGGTGGTCTTGACCAGGTAGGGCGAAAAGTCGCCGTACTTGTGGTTGTCGAGAGCCACGTAGGCGGTGTCGGCATCGTAGAGATCGGCGACGATGTTGTTGACGAAGGCGGTGTCGGGGACACCGGGCAGATCGCCCACCGGGATGGCCTTCCAGTTCCCACCACCATCGGAGCTGACCTGGACGAGGCCGTCATCGGTACCCGCCCAGAGCACACCCTCCTCCACCGGCGACTCGGCCAACGAGGTGATGGTGTTGTAGGCGGACATGGCCTGGAAGTCCCACGGCGCGGTGGAGCTCCACTGACGGCCCATGAGAGGCATCAGCATCCGGTCCTCGTTCTTCGTCAGATCAGGGCTCACCGGAGTCCAGCTGTCGCCGCGGTCTTCGGACCGCCACACCCGCTGTGAGCCGTAGTAGAGCCGTGTCGGTGAATGCGGGCTGATGAGGATGGGCGCGTCCCAGTTGAAGCGTTCTGGGGGATCGCCGGGCTCGGGCTGAGGCTGGATGTAGACGATTCCGCCGGTGGTCCGGTCGGTGCGGACGAGGTTGCCCTCCTGCCACTCGGAGTAGACGATGTCGGGATTGCCGGGCTCCACCGCCGGCTGGTGGCCATCGGCGAAGAGGGTGATGAACCAGTCGGCGTTGGTGATGCCGTTGACGCTGTCGGTCCGGACCGGGCCGCCCTGGGTGTTGTTGTCCTGGGTGCCTCCGTAGACGTTGTAGAAGGGCTCGGAGTCGTCGAGAGCGAGTTTGTAGAACTGAGTGACCGGCAAGTTTGCGATGTAGCGCCAGCTCCCGGCGAGATCGAAGCTCTCGTAGAGACCGCCGTCGGTGCCCATGAGCAGCCAGTTGGGGTCATCGGGACGGAAAACGAGGGCGTGGTTGTCCGAGTGCTTGGCCTTCTCCTTGAGCCTCCTGAAGTGCTTGCCGCCGTCATCGGAGACCTGGACCCGGAAGTCCATGAGATAGATCCGGTCAAAGGCGTGCGGGCTCGCCACCAGCTCCTGGTAGTAGTGCGGGCCCGTGGCGCCGGCCACGGCGTCGGAGCGCTTCTCCCAGGACGCGCCGCGGTTGGTCGAACGCCAGACGCCGCCGGAGGAGTTGTCGAGCTCGATGGCGGCGTAGAGCACATCCGGCTTCTGCGGCGAGATGGCCAGACCGATCTTGCCCATGTTGCCTTTCGGCAGACCCGTGGCAAGCTTCATCCAGGTCTCACCGCCATCGACACTTTGGTGGATCCCGCTCTCGGGTCCGCCGTCGATCAGGGCGGCCACCGTGCGCTGATGCTGCCAGGTTGCGGCGTAGAGCACATCCGGGTTTCGCGGATCCATGACGACATCGGTGACTCCGGTCCACTCGCCCGCCGACAGGATGTTGGTCCAAGAAACGCCACCGTCAGTCGTTTTGAAAAGTCCACGTTCACCACCGGGGGACCAGAGGGGACCCTGGGAGGCGACAAAAAGGACTTTGGAGTCCTCCGGGTGGATGATGATCTTGGAGAGGTGTTGAGAATCTCCGAGCCCCATCAGCTCCCAGCTGCCGCCGCCGTCGGCACTCCGGTAGATTCCGTCGCCGAAGCCGACATGGCGGCCGCCGACATTCTCACCGGTGCCGAGCCAAATGATCTCCGGGTTGGCCGGGTCGATGGCGATGCAACCGGTGGAGTAGACGTTCTCGCCGTCGAAGATCGGCTCCCAGGTCGTCCCGGCGTTGACGGTCTTCCACACTCCGCCTGAACCCACCGCGACATACCAGACGCTGGGGTCGGCGGGGTGGATCGCGATGTCGGCGATCCGGCCCGACATGAGGGCGGGCCCGATGTTGCGCAGCTCGAGGCCCTTGAAGGTCTTGGCGGTCATTCCCGTGTCTTCGCCCTTCTCGGCAGCGGTGGAGCAGACGGGCAGAATGAGCGCGACGATGGTCAACGCGATGGCGGCTCTTTTCATGTGGGTCCTCCGTAGCGGAATTCCGGCTCCGCGGTCATTCAGCCTAACAAAACCACCGCCCCCATGCGTGTCCACTTGAACCACAGAGACATGGAGGGTGCCTTGGACCTCTGACGCGGTCCATTGATCGTGGTCTCCGGGCCGACGGATTGAAACACGAAGAACGCAAAGATCGCCAAGGCCATCGCAAAGATCATCGCAATTGAAACCTGGCGCGATTCACTTCGGCGACCTCAGACTCCGTGGCAATGCGATTCTGAACCGGCAGGGACCGAATGGCAGCCAAGATGGCCGCCCCCACAATCATCATCGGGGCACCAGAGATGACGTATCATCTGTCGAAGCAACTCGAGCGGAGGAAAGATGGCCAAGTCGTCACAGAGAGAGAACAAGAACTCGTTCGTGGGCTACTTCGAGTGGTTTGTCCACTCCGAGGTCATGGGCAGCGTTCTGTTGTTGGCGTGCACGATCACCGCCCTGATCTGGGCCAACTCGCCGTGGGCCGGCACCTACGATGATCTACTCCACACCTACATCGGGGTCGGTTGGGGGGACTCAATCTTCAAGCTCTCCCTCCACCACTGGATCAACGACGGGCTGATGGTGATCTTCTTCTTTGTCGTCGGTCTCGAGGTCAAACGTGAGTTGGTGGTGGGTGAGCTCTCGTCGTTTGACAAGGCGAGCCTGCCGGTGGCGGCCGCTCTCGGCGGGATGGTCGTTCCGGCCCTGCTCTTTGTTTTCTTCAACCACGGGGGCGACGCCGCCAGGGGCTGGGGGATCCCCATGGCCACGGACATCGCCTTTGCACTCGGTGTTCTGGCGATTTTCGGCAAGCGGGTCCCCCTCGGTCTCAAGGTTTTCCTCACCGCTCTCGCCATTGCCGACGATCTTGGTGCGGTGGCGGTGATCGCGCTCTACTATACCGAGAAGATCGATTTCGGCGCACTCATCGTGGCGGGCATCCTGCTCGTGGTTCTCTTAGCGGCGATTCGATTGAATGTCCGCCGAATCGGGTTCATTCTCGCGCTGATGATCGCAGTCTGGGTTGCGGTCTTTGCTTCGGGGGTGCACGCAACCATCGCCGGCATCCTTCTGGCGATGGTGATCCCGGTGCGGCCGACGGTGAGCCCGAAGGAGTTTATTCTCGATGCCGAAGCTTTCCTCGACAAGGCGAAGAACCGGATCCAATCGGGCAGCTGCATCGTCTCGGACAAGGATCAGCTCGAGGCCGTGGAGTTCATCCACATCCGTGCCGGTGACACCCTGCCGTCAGGTCTCATGCTCGAGCACGCGCTCCACCCGATTCAGGTCTGGTTCATTCTGCCGCTCTTCGCCCTCGCCAACGCCGGGGTGCCTCTGGGTGGCAATCTAACCGAAGTTCTTACGAGCCCCCTCGCCCTCGGGATCATCGCTGGGCTGGTGGTCGGCAAACCGTTGGGGATAGCTCTGATGAGCTGGTTGGTCGTGCGCTCA
>RCNG010001990.1_pt1 | contig 10164 bp, 4 predicted proteins | sample 2041371 | NCBI WGS metagenome assembly RCNG01 (sample SAMN09708227, study PRJNA481090) | Marine sediment metagenome, whole genome shotgun sequencing project. | biome: marine sediment; feature: ocean; material: sediment; isolation source: Sewage treatment plant 1 marine sediment (STP1) ... | reverse complement strand
CGTCCCCCCGGGGTTACTGACGGCCTTCGGCCGTCGTGACGCACCGTCGCCAGCGCGTGGCTCATGGCATCTTCCATCGGATGAGGCCTGAGCTCACTGCGCTGCCGTCGGCGGGTTGACGCCCCAGGCTACAAATCTGTCGCTCCTTCGGAGCTCAAACCAGGACGCACTCCGGAGAAACTTCTGAGGTTTCTTCTTCGGTGTCCCGCGAAGAATTGCGGGTGGGGCGCTGATACCAAACCCCGTCAGCGCCAAAACGGGATGATGTGACGGACCGGTTCTGCATCGTCGGCGTCGCCCTCGGCCATACCCCGTGAGGGGGCTGCAATCAGCAGCTCGTGCCGCCCGAGCTCGAGACCCCCAAGAGGGATGTAAGTGACGATCGCCTCCAGGCCGGAGACCGGATCTTGGGTGAATTCGAACCACGGATCCTGGAGAGGCTCGCCGTCCAACCCGATTGGGAACAGCGATGCCAGACAGTCGACCGCAGATCGGTACGCCGGCTCATCGGGGGTGTCGGGCCTTCCGAAAACAAGGCCTGACGGCCGGAAGGGCACGACATCCGGGCACCGCTCCCTGATCAAAGGATTGTGGCGGCGTGGGAAATAGGGGATCACGAGCTTGAGATACGGGCCTACCACCACGTCGCTTTGGATGGTCGGCATCTTGGGTTCGATGGAGCCCTCTTCTCGGAGGTCACGGTAATGGCGGGCATCGACGCCGTGTGCTCGGAGGCTGGTCGGAAAGTAGACGAGGCTGTCGAACCGGATCATACCTGCCTGCACGAACATGACCACCATGACCCCGGTGGCGAGCATGAGCATCACCACGTTGGAGGCCATCGACACCCTTGTTTCCGAGGTGTTGCTCTGCAACGTCAATGTCGTCGGGCCCAGCCAGCGAAGAGGCGACACCAGGGAGGAGATCTTCGTCATGGAGGCTATCGCCCGCCCTGCGACACCGTCGGTGCGAACCCGGGGTCCGACAAGGCGATCGACCAGGTGAGAGACCAGTGGAAAGCCGATGAACATCCCGAAAACCATCCAAAAGGTCTCCGCGGACCACCGCCCGCCAAAAAGCAATCGCGACGCCAAGAACCCAGCGACAGTGGATACGAGGACCACGACGGTCATGTAGATGAAAACGATCACGATCATGAAGCCGAAGGAGAAGATCAGACTGCAAAGATCATCAACGCGATCGATGCTCTGCGCCAGTGACCCAAGCCGCTTGCGGCTGTTCTCGATAAAGAACGGGCCCGCTTTGACCCGGTCCCACTTGATGCCGCCAGGATACACGCTCTCGAGACCGACCAGGCCGATCCAGAAGGCTCGGAGACCGAGGTGGAGCAGAAATGCACCGAGGAGGGCATAGATGATGAGCAACAGGTAGGTCTGACCGAGGAGCACCACCAACCGGAGCGGGCCCTCGACCCGCACGAGCATCTCGTCAAAGAAACGAGAAATGACAGGCCGCACCTGGAATAGGCCGAAGACCACCGCACCCGAGATGAGCAGTTCGGCCTCGAAGGTGCGGGTGTGGATACCACTGAAACGACTTGGGGTCGTTTCGTTCTGCGGTTCAGGGTATTCGTCACTCATGCTTTCGCACAGGCACGATATCACGGTCCTCGCGCCTGAGTTCCACTGATCAAGCCTTCACAACCCGAATCTAATATGCCGCCCGTTTCCAAGTGGGTGCACGGGTGTCACGGAGACAGAGAGTGAGAGAATGAAGTATGCCCGACGCACTGACCTTGATGGTATACATTCTCGCGAGCGTTGGCGGGATGGCCTATTTTGTCTACGGTAAACGACAGCAGAACGGCGCATTCCTCATCGCCGGAGTCTGCTTGTTCATCTACCCGTATCTGTTCACCAGCATCGTGGCGTTGATCCTCGTCGGGCTTGTCCTTCTCGGGGCGCCTTTCCTCCTCACTCGACAATGACGGATCCTAGCCCGCACTTCTCACCAGCTTCCTGCTATGGCCGGTGATGCACCGCACCCAGCGATGTTTTCTCGCTTCGAGGTGCTCGACGTACTGTCAAGTACGACTCCGCGCCCCTCAGGTCGTAAACCCCGCTGGGCACAGCGCCTCACCGACCTCGCAACGAAAGCTGGTGAGAAGTGCGGGCTAGCCTGCATACCGATACCGCTGATCACAACTTCACAATCAATCCTCGTGTTCGCTCATGCATGACGTTGTGATCATCGGCACCCTCTGCCAACGTACCCTACTCGTCGTCTGGACCGCGGCTCAGCAGCCGTGCGACCAGCCACAACAGCACGATGAGCGCGAGAATCAGCGCGCCCCAAAAGACGAGAGTCGCGACGCGATCCCCGGCGGGGGGTTGCAACTCCTCCTCGACGTCTGAAAGAGCGACCTCTGGTACCCGCGCTCCGAGCACCCGCGGCGCCAACAACGCCAGATCGTAGCGAGGTGCGGCGAGCCGGTCGTGGCCGTACATCAACCACAGTGGCTCCTCGCTGCGGCGCACGAAGCGCAATCGATACGAGGGCAGATAGAGCCTCGGATGATCGAGCTGCAGCGGGCTGTTGTCGCCTTCATCGACGATCAACAGTAACTCGGCCCCGGCATGAGCCGGAACCCGCAGCGTCAGAGGAGGCGCATCTCGTTCGGCGTCGCCGTTTCGCCAGACCTGCTCGTCGAGAGTCACCACGACCGGCGGGTCGCGGGGGTTACGGGTATCCAGCCGAACCAGGCGAACACGGCGCTCAAAGACCCGAGCCGTTGTCGCGATCGTCAATCGCGCAGCCGGCAAGCTACCGAAAGGCAACTTCAGACCGTAGGCCGATTGGCGTTCACCGGCCTGCTCCGGCCTCGGTGTTGGTTCGGCAAGATCGAGGATCGTCGGCTCCCCCAGGCTTTCCTGGATATACGGCACCTGGACCGAGCGACCATCGACGATGCGCAGATCAGAAAGGGTACGGCTCCCCGCCAGCACGGCCGGATCGAGCTTTACGGCGTTCAATCCCAAGGGGCCATCGTCCACCGCTCTTCGGATCTGAAATCCCCCCAATTTGATTGTCGCTCCACCGCCGACGATTTCCGCGATGGCCGGTTCGTCTGGCCCCGACACGATCATCTTTCGCGTTTCTCCGAAGCGCGCGTCTCTTACCCCCCGAGCAAGGCCCTCGGAGCCGAGCGCATCTCGCAGCGCCACGAGATCGTACGACGGCGCACGAATCCCTGCCGAGCCATACCGTGCCGTGAGCGTTTCGCCATCAGGGCTTTCAAAGTAGATCCACGGCTGTGGCGCGAATCGCGCGGTAACTGCCTTCAACTCGAGCGGCGGGTTGTCGCCGTCGTCGATTTCGACCTCCACCTCGGCCTCCATCGGCCTCGAGATCGGTATCTCCATCCGGGAAGCCACGAGGTCCTCGTGAACGACACGCCGGAGCATTGTTTGGCCAAGATCAACCGGTCGGATCTCGCTCTCGAACAACCGCGCCTCGGTGACCCGTGCCCGACGCAACACATACGACGTCTCAACCTCGAGCTCGAGCCCTGTGATCGGCAGGCCCGCCGCGGGGAGAAAGACCCGATACCGGCTGCGGCCGGGCTCGCTGGCCCGTTTTTCGAAGTCCAACTGTGTCTCGAGCGGCGGTGGTGGTGGACTGCCCTGGAGCAAACGTGCGCCAACCCGCCGAGGCAACGGCAAACGACCGCTCGAACGATCGCTCCAAACCACCCGCAGGTAGCGATACTCGCCCGGCCGGAAACCGAGCTCGAGCAACCGCAAGCCCTCGTCCGGCAGGTCAAAGAGCGTCGCCTGCTCGTCCAGCAGTATCCAACGGGCACGATCTCCACCGGCCTCGAGCCGGACACGCTTGAGGAAGGGCACAGGCAATCCCTCGATCCTGATCCGGTCAACCATCACGGCCTCCCCGAGATCCACCTCGAAACCGCTGCTGTTGCGGGTTCGACGCAACGGCAGAATCTCGCCCTCTATCCATTTCCGCTCCGTCTGTGGTTGATCAAGCAGCAGGTATGGAATTTCCTCACCAGTCACCGAGAGCAATCGAAGATCTCGGAATCCGTCCGCGGCGCCGGCGAGCAACTCGACATCAACCTCGAGCCTGTTGCCCCCAGGCCCGCCCGGCTCGACACCCCGCTCGATCGACGCCTCCGTCTCGCCACAGACACCGACAGCCGGCACCAGCAGAAGACAGGCCAACCCAACGATCAGAATTGAATGTCTCATTTATCTCCATCCTCAGATCGTTGCAGTACGAACTTCTGCAGCGCCACCGCCACCACGGCCAGGGATAGCGCCAGTAGGGCAAACGACGCCACCCGGTAAAGGCCCCCGAGGCTCGGCAGGTCGTGCAGGAATGCCTTCAACACGGTAATCGCCAGTAGAACAATCGATGAAATTCGCGCCGCACGGTTGCCAAGAACAACTCCCGCCGCCAAAAGACCGAGGGCAAAGACCGCCCAGCCCAGGGTGTAGCTGAGGTCCTGGGCCAGTGATGCACCGGAGAAGGCGAAGGCCAAGGCCGGTCCGGTCGCAAAGAAGTCGGCAATCTCGATGTTCAGAAGCAGAAACAGCAGAACCGTGCCGAATGCGGACAGAATACGCGTCGGCCGGAGCTGCGGGACACCGAAGAGCGTTTCCTCTCCGCGCAGCACGTAGGCTGCCGCAAAGGTCGCCGCGGCCGCAATCAAATAGGTGTAGAGATACCAGTTGAAGATGGGAACATCGGACCGGGCGTGGTAGACGAACACCGCGGGATTTAATGCGAGCCTCCCAAAGACCACCGTCAGCAGCGTCAACGAACCGGCGAGCAACCCGCGGTGCCGTATTCGTAAATAGAGCCAGGCCAACGCGCAACCTTCCAACGCCCACCCAATCGTGATCCACTGCTTTTCTAGCTGCAGTGGAATTGCGACTGTTACGAAGCCGAGCACCGCTGCGGCCACCAAGGCCACCCGTCCAAGATCACGGTCTGTCTTCGGCTCCAACCGCACCAGCCTATAGAGCACGACCGCGAGCACCATGGCTTGGGCCACAGGCAGTACCCCGATGATGTCGCTCAGACCACCCTCAATCATCGCCTGACGAGCGATGAAGAAACATGGAACACTGGCCAGCACCGGCGCGACCCATGGCCAACGGTCACCGACCACCCGTCGCCCGAGAATCAGTGGGAGCAGGACGAACGGCGCCCATGCCAGAGCATCGAAGAGCAACACCTCCCGCCAGGTGGCGCCGCCCACAAGCTCGAGGTACACGGCAGCAAAGGTCGGGAGCACGGCGACGGCGGCCAAGAAAAACCACCGCTGTATGGTGGCCACCACAACCAGTGTCACCACCAAGGCAAGATGAGAGCACACTATCAAGCCGAATGCCGGCGCACCCGGCAACTGTGCCGCGGCGATGGCGATACCTTGCGCCAGGAGAAGGCTTACGGCAGCTCCCCCGGCAAAGACATCCAATTCCGAGGTCCCGGGGCCGAGACGGCGGCGAGCCAGCGGCCACCAGACAACACCGAGAGCCGCCAGAACCATCGCGCTGACCACCGCCACCGATGGCCAGGGCGCCTGTTGAACCGTGCTTTCAAAGGTCAGCAAAACCATCATGGAGGCAACCAGAGCGGAAACAAAGAGCCCGCCCTTCCGAGTTCCGAGAGAGGCAACCCCGGCCGCCACGTCCAGCACGAGGACAACGCCAAGAAGTGGCCATGGCGGCACTGCCAGCTCCGGTCTCGCTGCAACGAAGAGCAAGAAGGCGTGACCCACCAGCAGCAGATATGCACCGCTGCCGACAACACTCGCCCCTGGCTGATCGTCCGATGCCTCTCTGCTGCCCATCAGCGTTGCGCCCGCCAACGAGAGCAGCGCAAAGCCCGCGACGACAACCAGCGCCGGCACCAATCCAACCGTCACATCAGCCGTCACCCACCATGCCGCCAGGACGAGCCAGGACATCATGGTTCCGATAATCGACAGCACCGGAAATCGACCCGCCGCTCCTTCCAAGAAAAGCCCCGCGTTCAGCACGACCAGCAGCAGGGCGAGGCCCCAGAGGGCTGTCTGAGCCACCGACCCGAGCGCGAGGAAAAACAGCAGCGCCAAACTGACCAGCAACAACGCCGCAGCGCCGCCGACTGGTTCGAGGTGGCGGCCGAGCCGGCGGGCGAGCATCGGTACACCAAGGTAAAAGAGCGCAAAGACACCGTAAATGACGAGGGCAGCCAACAAGGTGCCTTCGTTGAGGTAACGAATGGACCAGGCGGCCTCGGCAACAACCGCAAAAAACGCCGCCACGAGGTACAGCGCTCCCTGGCGCCGGGCCATCGCAATAGCGGCAATAACGGACATCAGCACGAAGAGCGCCCCGAAGACAGGCAGCGGCGCGCTGCATCTCGGCTCGATCGCAATCAGCGCTGGAAAAACAAAGAGCAGCATCGGCGCGGCCAACACCGAGCGCTCCGCCGTTTCCTCGAGCGGCCTACCGACACGAGCTGCAATCACCGGCACGAGCAGGAAGAACAGAATGAAGAGGAACACAAAAGCCAGGACACCCGGCCACGCACCGTCGTAGGAAATTGCCAACCACACGGCAAAAACAACTAACGTCGAGACGGCGCCTATTTGGAGCACGACCTGCGGTCCTCGCCAGATCGCGATGGCTGCCAACCCGGAGACCACAAGAAACAGAAAGGTAAACAACAGTTCGTACCGTGCGCCGTATTCAGGAACTGCGGCCAGGTAGGCGGCAAAGAGCAAAGGAAGCACCGCCGCGACAAGGGCAGTTTGCTCGAACTGCCTTTCAATCGACCTGCCGTGCGTGTGCGCGAGCATGAGCCCGGCAAAGGCGAGCAGCGGAAAGACCAGGAACACCCCGAGGGCGACCCCGACGTTCGAGGCGTCAAGGAACCGTACGACCCACACCCATTGGTGGATGGTGGTGAATACCAAGCTCAGGGCCGTCAGCAGCGGCCAACCGCGGCGGTAGGCAACCCAGGCCAGGCCGGCATTGAGGATGACGAGGTACCCGAACAGCGACAACGGTCTGTCGAGGGCCGAGGAGAGCATGAAGGGTGTGGCAAAACCACCCACCAGTCCGAGCAACGCGATGAACAACGAATCCCTTCGAATCGCCAGTACGACCGCCACCACAGTCACCAGGGTCATTGCTACAAAGGTCGGCACCACCGGCATCAGATGCCACTGGACGTGGGCCGAAAAAAAGGTCGCAAACAGCACTGCGATGCCGGCGCCCTCGAGGGCGTTGGCGGTGATGCGATACTTTTGCGCCGCCTTCAGCTCACCCACGACCAACAGCGCGACGCCCGTCAGCAAGCCGATGGCCATTCGAATTGGTGGGCCCAGCCAACCGTGGTCAATGGAGTAGCGTAGAAAAGAAACCGCAGCGATCACCATCGCGATGCCGGCGATCCACGAGAATAATTTGACGCCGACCAGGCTTTCCCAGTCGAATCTGGGCCGAGTTTTGCGTGACTTCGGAGGGACGGAGGGTGGTACGAACTTTGGTTCGCCTCCAGAGAGTGCTTCGGTATCAGCAGACTCGACATCCTGCTGTTTCGGAACGTCGGCGGCCGGCACGGGCGGCGGCGCCGGCGGCACCGGCGGCATAGGCGGCGTTGGAGGAAGATCCCCGGCGATTAATTCTTCGACGGTTGGCGCCGCCGAGCCGGGTTCTTCGGTCACCGATTCCACGACAGCCACGGGGGGCGGCGCGGACGCCGATGGAGGTCGTGGCACCTGCATCGGCATCGCTGGCTCGGGTACCGCCTCCGGCTCGAATTCGATCTCTTCTTCTTCGGTCTGCGGTGGCTCAACTTCGGCGTCAGGCGCGACCATCGACTTCATCAGCTCCCGCAACTGCGTTTCCAGCCGCAGATTGTCGGCCTCGAGCGCCTGAATGCGCGACCCGAAATTGCGCCCCTTCACAAGAGCCACAAGCGCAACGATCAGCGCAATCGGCGCCAGCACCAGGTAGCAGAAAGCCAACAAAAGCACGATGATCTGCATGAAGATGCCTAACTGCACGCGGCGTTTTTGCGCGCTTTCACGAAATCCAACTGTACCACCCGGGGACGTGCGATGATCGCTGCTGCCGCACCGACTGCGGCCAATGAGATTCTGGGTTGGAGGACCAATGCAACAGAGATCCTCGTGTTCGATTACCTGTGGAAGTGTCGCTGGGCTGGCCCTGTCTTTCTTGCTGGCGGCATCGTTCACGGGCGCGGCCGACCAGCAGGCGGACCCATCGCTTCTGACCCTGGAACGGATATTTGAGAACAGGGAGTTCTCGGTCGAACGGTACGGTCCGACGCGATGGCTGGCCGACGGCTCCGGATACACCACCCTGGAGTCATCGCCCGACTTCGAAGATGCCCGGGACATCATCCGCTATGTCCCGTCAACGGGGGAACGCTCCGTGCTGGTCGCGGCCGCGGCCCTGGTTCCGAACGAAGGCGCCGAGCCGCTCACGATCGACGACTACCGGTGGTCGGAGGATGGTGCACAGTTGCTGGTTTTCACCGACACCAAACGAGTGTGGCGACGAAACACCCGCGGCGACTACTGGCTGCTCCACCTCGACAGCGGTGGGCTGCGAAAACTGGGCGGCGACGCCGCAGAGTCGACCATGATGTTCGCCAAGCTGTCGCCCGACGGCAACGCGGTGGCGTGGGTGAATTTCGAAGACAAGGATCTCTACGTCCAGGACGTGGAGAGCCTCGAGGTGACTCAGTTGACCGCCGATGACGGTGAGCACATCATCAACGGCACGTCCGACTGGGTCTACGAGGAGGAGTTCGACCTCCGCGACGGTTTCCGCTGGAGCCCCGACAGCCGCCACATCGCCTACTGGCAGTTCGACACGACGGGCGTGGGAACCTTCCACCTCATCAACAACACCGATTCCATCTACCCCGAGCTCACGCCTCTCCCCTATCCAAAGGTAGGGACCACCAACTCGGCGTGCCGGGTCGGGGTCATCCCCGCCGGCGGCGGCGCCACCACATGGTTCGAACCCGAGGGCGACTCGCCGGATTTCTACATCCCCAAGATGGGGTGGGCGGCCAGCCCTCCCGAGATCTGGCTCATCCGCCTCAACCGGTTGCAAAACACCGCCGAGATGATGCTCGGTGACATCTCGAGCGGCGCCCTGCGCACCGTGTTCACCGACCACGACGACGCCTGGGTCGATATGCACGACGACCCGCAGTGGCTCGACGGAGATCGGTATTTCACCTGGTTGTCGGAACGCGACGGCTGGCGCCACCTCTACCTGGTCGCCCGGGACGGCGATGAGGTGCGGTTGGTCACCACCGGTGACTACGATGTCACCAAGGTCGCCCTGGTGGACGCCACCGGCGGGTGGGCCTATTTCCTAGCCTCGCCCGAGGATCCCACCAGCCGCTATCTCTACCGGACGGCCCTTGATGGCAGGGGCAGGCTCGAGCGCGTCACACCGGCCGGCCCCACAGGCACCCACACCTACCGGATTTCGGACGACGCCCGCTGGGCCATCCATGGCTTTTCATCACGGGTGCGGGTGCCGCGCACCGATCTGGTGTCGTTACCCGATCATGAGGTCAAACGCGTCCTCGAGGACAATGCCAAGGTGCAGGCCGCATTTGATGCGATTGCCAAAGGACCCATCGAGGTCTTTCGGGTCGACATCGGCGACGGGATCGAGGTGGATGGCTGGATGCTGACGCCGCCCGGCCTCGACCCGACGAAGGTCTACCCGCTGCTGATGTACGTCTACGGTGAGCCCGCAGGCCAGACGGTGCAGAACCGTTGGGGACGCGGAGGAAATCTGTGGCACCTGATGCTGGCTCAACGCGGCTACTTGGTCGCCAGCCTCGACAATCGCGGCACGCCGGCCCCGCGCGGGCGCCAGTGGCGCAAGTCGGTCTACCGTCAAATCGGCATACTCGCGTCGGTGGATCAGGCAGCCGGTGTCAGGGCGATGCTCGGCACCTTTTCCTTCATCGACCCCGAGCGTATCGGCTCGTGGGGTTGGAGCGGCGGCGGCACCATGACCTTGAATGCTCTCTTCCGCTACCCGGAACTCTATTCCATGGGCATGGCTATCGCAGCCATCTCCGAAAACCCCTACCGCCTGTGCACAGATATATGGGGCATCGGGTTCAAGACCG